>Ga0114922_10001273_pt1 | contig 24062 bp, 21 predicted proteins | sample AartaG_FD_100975 | JGI IMG/M metagenome (GOLD analysis project Ga0114922, IMG submission 100975) | Deep subsurface microbial communities from Aarhus Bay to uncover new lineages of life (NeLLi) - Aarhus_00045 metaG | ecosystem: Environmental > Aquatic > Marine > Oceanic > Sediment | place... | reverse complement strand
TAATGTGATCATAAATAATGAAAAAAGTAAGCACTAAAACCTTAATGGTTTTAACATTAATGATAGCTTCTTTTGCAGCTACACCAATGATGGTAGCTGGATACGATTACGATAACGACTATGACTTTGATCAATTTGGAGACATAGGAGACATAGGAGCAGCTGATATCGTTTCTGGATTTTCAGGTGGTTTTGGAAGTATTTTTAGAGGATTAGGTTACGGAGGAAATTTACTAGCAACTGTTTTTGACATGTTATTTATGCAAGTCTTAACCAACTTCAGCGGTAAGGAAGTTTTACCTGGAGTCTACGTGTTAAGCGCATTCAAGGAACAAACAGTTTCTGGTAATAGAACATTTTTCGCAGGCGAAAAAGAGAATTTTATGGTCCCTTATGAATACTACCTATCAAGTGGAATCGATGGAAACACAGATGGTTACGCTTATTGCGAAGTTGAAAAGTCTGGGGCTTACAATTTTACTTTAACCTATGGTGCTGGAGTTACTTTGGTTATTTGGGACAACGATAATTCTTTTGTTAATGCAGTAAAAAAAATAATCAAATTTTTCCATACTTTAAGACCTTACATGGAAGGGGAAGGTTCAATGTCAGAAGAAATTCCCGAAACACTAATAAGAGAAGGCATCGAATTAATTACTTGGTTCTTAATTCACATCAACGACATCTTTACCGGAGAAGAATTATTTGTTTTAAATCCTATATCTTGGCAAAAGTTAGAAATTCAAACTGGTCCAGGGTTTAGTATTACCAAAGAATGGAAAGTTACAGGAAACGACTGGCATATTGGTCCAGGAGATGCTACAATTGTATCTTTAGTTGGTGGACCTGAAATACTTGATGAATGGAATGCTACAGCAAATGATAGAAACGATAGTTACATGAAATGGTTGTTAACCGAAACTGACGATGTTGCTCTTATCGATACTATTTTCACTTCGTTTACATTTGATTTAATTCAATTTTGGGTTAAAAATTTTGAAATACATATTGATGTTGGAGCAATCATGAGCATGGTTGGCGGTTCAAGTGATCCTATTAACCCTGCCGAAATATTTCAGGGATTAGATATTGAATTTTACTTGTTCACGCATCATTTAGCAGGCACTTTCTTATACAACGATACTAGTCCTGATGGTGGAATTACACCTCCCGACGGCAAACTCTCTGCAAACTATGTACCAATAGTTAATGGTACAGGCGTTCCTTTATTGGATGAGATGGGAGATCCCGTAGAGGTCCCATATAGTTCAGAACTTACCCATAGATTAATTTTAGGCACTGTTGGTGATTTCGATTTTATGTTACCTGCTAAGGATGGTAATAAAATTTCGTGGGGATTAAAAATGAATCAAGCAACTATAGTTCCTGTTCCAATTGGAGTTGATTTAGATTCGTACTTAGGAGCTTCTGAGGAATCTCTTGCCTACATCCAATTCGGATTTACTTTTGAACCAAAATTCATTGATCTTCCCGCTAAGGATGGAGGAACTGTTCCTGTTTTACATGGCGCTGTTAAATTAGATCAATTTTTTGCTCCTTGGAACGATCTTTCAGCACCCCATTCTAATAATGCAATCGCTGGTTTAGACCTTGCCATAATTTACGTCTCAACTGTACTGCACTTCCACCTTAAAGTCGATACTTTAGGCGCAGATCCAAACGATATTTTAGATCCTGCCGATGATTACGATAATTCAACTCATAAATTAAAGATAGGTAATTACCTCTCTCCTAAAATCAGAGACAAGTTAGACTTTGTTGACATTGCTGGACCCGAATATATTTATGGTAGTATTATAGCAAACGATACTGCTCCAGCAAGCACAAGCATACTTCCAGTTGCGTTATTTGAAGCTGAGGTGGATAAACATGAAACATTCGAAGGTACACCTGGTGAAGTAGAAACTTTTGCTGCTGATATCAAGTTGAACGTGAGTTTCAACGTTATGGTTTATGCCGTATGCTTTCCAGAATTCGAAAACGGAAACGGAATTTGGCATGACCCAACGTTCAGCGTCTATATGGTGTTCGAAGCTAAGGGTTTCTGGGCGTTAATTTTACTCATTGCTGGTGTTGGCTTAATTGGTGTTGCTACCATCCTAATCAAAAGGCGTAAGGACAATAGATTTTAAATCTCAACCAAATTAATAATTTTTTTTTATTTTATTTTCTCTTTTTTATCAATTTTTTTGACTTTAAAGAAAATTTTAAATTCTGAGTTATCAAAGTGATATTAAACAATTGTTATTGTTACAAAGCAAAGAAGGTTACGAAATGCAATCCAAATTAAACGATTCATATCAAGTTGATGAGAAGAAACGCTGGTTCCAAAAATGGTGGCCATCGAATGTTCCACACAACATAGATTTCAAAGAAAAATCTTTAAATCAAATGTTAGACGAACAAGTTGAGAAGTATCCTGACCAAAATTTAATCTGGTTTCTCGATACATGGGTTACATATAGACAATTTCAAGATTATGTAAAAAGGTTTGCCACGGCTTTACTCGATTTGGGAATAAAGAAGGGCGATGTAATTGCTATTCATTTACCAAATTGCATTCAATACATAGTAGCATATTACGCAATTACAAGAATAGGAGCAATTGCAAATGGAATTAATCCAACTTATCAACCTATGGAAATTTTACATCAACTTGACATTGTTAAGCCAAAAACGCTTATTGTATTAGACGCGTTATATAAACCTTGTATAAATCCGATTATTGAAAATTCAAGCGTTGAAATGGTGATTTATACAAATATTGCTGATTTAGCTCAGATGTTTGGAACTAAAAAAGTGCTTGGAAAGTTTTTGAAAAAAATCCCGACGGGAAAATGTGATTTTGGAAACGCTATTAAGTTTAAAGATCTTTTAAAAACAGAACCAAGGGATTCTGATATAAACGTAAAGATAGACGTAAAAAAGGACCCAGCCACCTATATTATGACGGGGGGTACAACAGGCTTGCCTAAGGCTGCAGTTTTGACGCATTTTAATGTTGTATCAAATGCTGAGCAATGTAAACAGTGGCTAGGCGGTGAAATGCCCGGTATTGGAAACATAGGGATACTTCCATTATTTCATAGTTTTGCCCATACTGTTGTTATGAACACTACAGTAGAAATCGGAGGTTGGATGATGCTTTTTGCCACACCACCATCCCAAGATGAGCTATGCGAACTTATTGAAAAATTGCCGTGTTCGGAAGGATTGGTCTACGCAGGAGCCGAGATATTATTTATAAAATTAGCTGAATTAAAGCATTTGAAGAGGAGATATCCCGGGGTAATGGGTAAATTAAGGTTGTGCGTATCTAGCGCTGGTCCATTGCACAAACAAGTTAGAGATGCGTTTATAGAAAACACAGGAGGTCGAATTGTCGAAGCTTATGGATTATCTGAAGCTAGTCCAGCGGTAAGTGCAGGCAACTTATTTGGTGATAGTCCCGTAGGAGTCATAGGAATGCCTTTTCCAGGAACAGAATGGGGCATTTTTCACGCAGATGATTTTTCAAAAGGTCCAATCTGTTTAGGAAATCCAGAAGATACGAATTTTGGAATTGAAAAAACGGGCGAAATATGTATTCACGGACCTCAACTAATGATAGGTTATTTAAATCAACCAGAGGAAACTGCTGATGCGCTAATTGAATACGATGGAAAAATTTGGCTTTTAACTGGCGATATTGGATTTATGAACGATGATGGCACCGTTGAGATTAGGGACCGTAAAAAACAACTCATCAAGTACAAAGGGTTTTCTGTTTTTCCAAAAGAAGTTGAAGAACTTTTAATGAAACACGCCGACATATTAGAAGTTGCTGTTTCAGGTTTACCTCACGATGAATACGGTGAAGTAATAAAAGCTTGGGTTTCCATTAGGGACGATTCTGATTTGTCGCCTAGATCAATTAAAGAGTGGGCTAACGAAAACATGGCACACTATAAAGTCCCTCAACACATTGCTATAATTGGAGACTTGCCAAAAAATGTAATTGGAAAAGTACAGCGAAGAGCGCTCCAAATTAACGATCCTATCTGGAAAGAGAAGTACGGTGAAACTAAATAAATTTCTTAAGTTTTTTTAAATAAAAACACATTTTGATTTTTTGTAGTGTCTTTATTTTGAACTATCTCTACTCATAGATGTCTTATTTTTCAATTTTCTTTTTATTAGTATCTTTTTTTAATAGATAATTTATTTCATCTAGAATAACGAAAATAATAATAATATGTTGCATTTAGACTATTAAAATTTTACATAAAAAAGAGTGGAATAAAAATACCAATTATAAAAGAAGATACATATCAAGTAAATGAAAATAAAATCTGGTTCAAAAAGTGGTGGCCAGAGAGCGTTCCAAAAAACGTTGAATTTGAAGACAAAACCGTAAACCAATTTTTAGACGCGCAAGTAGAAAAGTATGGAGATCAAAATTTTATTTGGTTTTTAGAAACATGGGTTACTTATAGTGAATTTCACGATTATGTGTTAAGATTTGCAACTGCTTTACACGATCTAGGAGTTAAAAAAGGCGATGTTGTTGCGATGCTTATGGGAAATTGTATTCAATATGTAATAGGATATTATGCTATAACGAGAATAGGAGCAATCGCATCTGGGATCAATCCAACGTACAAACCATTAGAGATTTTACACCAATTAGACGTAACACAAGCTAAATATCTTATCGCTTACGATGCGTTCTTTGACGAAAAGAGTAAATCTCGAATAAAGAAAAATTTACCATATATAGGTGAAATCCTAGGTAAAAGTACTGTTGAGAAGGTAATTTACACTAATCTCGCTGATTTAGCCCACGGTTTAGGCTTTAAAAGAACTTTGGGTAAAGCAATAGGAATGATCCCTAAGGGAAAAGTGAATGTACCGGGAGCTGTTAGTTTTATGGATTTGTTAAAAACAGAACCAAACGTTCCAAAAATTGATATTGATGTTAAAACTCATCCCTCTACATATATTATGACGGGCGGAACTACGGGATTACCTAAAGCAGCTGTTCTATCTCATTTTAATGTAGTTTCTAATGCGGAACAAGCCAAATATTGGTTAGGCGGCGAGAAACCGGGAATTGGGAATGTCGGAGTGCTTCCCTTCTTTCACAGCTTTGCCCATACAATAGTCATGAACGCTACTATTGCTTTTGGAGGATGGATAATGATATTTCCAACACCTCCACCTACAGAAGAACTATTAGAGCACATTGAAGAGTTACCTGCCCCTGAAGGTTTAGTATATGCGGGAGCTGAGATTTTATTTAAGCGATTAGCTGATTTTCCAAACATAAAAGAAAAATATCCTAAAGTTATGGGTAAATTGACATTATGTGCGTCTGGAGCTGGACCTTTACATGGACCCATTCGCGATGCTTTTGTGAAAAACACTGGAGGAAATATTGTGGAAGGTTATGGATTAACAGAAACTACACCACTTGTTAGCGCAGGAAATTTATTTGGTGAAAGCCCTATTGGAGTTATTGGACTACCTGTACCGGGCACGGAATGGGGAATTTGGCCATCTGAAAACTTTGACGAAGGACCTATTTGCTTAGGAAACCCAAACGATACTAATTTTGGAGAAGAACATACGGGTGAAATTTGTGTCCATGGACCCCAAGTTATGTACGAATACCTCAATCAAACTGAAGAAACAAATGATACAATCAAAAAATACGATGGTAACCTGTGGTTGTTAACTGGTGACATCGGTTTTATGAACGATGATGGCACAATTGAAATCAGAGATCGTAAAAAACAATTAATTAAAGTAGCTGGACATTCTGTTTTCCCTAAAGAAGTTGAATCGATGTTAATGAAGCACGAAGCTGTATCAGAGGCGGCAGTTTCTGGTCTACCGGACCCTGCTGGAAAAGTTGGCGAAATAACAAAAGCTTGGGTTGAATTAAAACCCGAATATGTTGGGAAGATCACTGAAGAGGAATTAATAGCTTGGACTCTGGAAAACATGACGAAATGGAAGTGTCCACGAATGATCGAATTTATACAAGAAGTTCCTAAAAATATTCTTGGTAAAGTTCAACGAAGGATACTTCAAATCAACGATCCTATCTGGAAAGAAAAACAAGGGGAATAAACCCTAATAAAATTATTAATACTATCAAGTTTTGATTTTTTTTTTTATTTTCTTTTTTAAATTTTAAAGGATTAATTATTTCTATTTATTTACTGTATTTATAATATACTTACACTAAATAGATTAAATCTTCTATTTAATTAGAAAGTCAATTATTAAAAGTATACGTTTTTTTTAATAAAATATAAATATCAATTTTGAGGATTGTTAGAAATTACTGAATTAAACATTTATATCTTGGAAAAGGTTATTCACGAAATCGCTCCTGAACTAATTGATATTTATAACATTAGAGAAGACGAATCGGAAGAAACACAAGTTAAAACGGGAAGACTTCATGAGAATCGAATTTTGGGTATAATCCTAAAATTCTATCTCGAGGGAAAAAAAAAGGTAACTACAAGAGATGTCGAAATAGAATATAAAAAATTCTTTAAAGAAATCGCGCGTTCCACCATATCAACGTATTTAAATATGTTGAAAAAAGAATCTACATTATATAAAGAAAGAGACGGAAGGTTAGTTTACTACATATTTTTTGAAGATCCACCTAAAGAAGTTAGCGCATTTTGGTTTACTAGATTGTTTTGTGTTGATCCAGCATACTTTTCTAGAGCGATTTATTTTTCGAGTTTGTACTCAATTGCGGAAATAATAGTTAAAAAACACATGAAAAAAGGAAATTACGACGAGTTAGTCGATACTTTTAGGTATTTAACTGGAATAATTATTTTATACATTCTTAAAAACAGGAGCTCAAAATGCGTTTTGTGTCAGTTTAGTAAACAAGAAAGGTATGAAGAGCTATTAAGAGCCTTAGGTACGGCAATAAAGGATAGAACTGATGTATTACCTAGCGAATTACAAGAAATATTGAAGATAAATTACGCGGAAATCCCAAATTTTGGAGGATATTATTTCAGAGATGATAATAAAGAAATCGAAATGATTGAACAACTTCTAATTTTTGCGAACCAATACAAGAAGGATATGGAATATCAAACTATGGTTTTGAATAGGAGAATTAATACACGATTACTTGAAAAGGTTCCTGTAAATAATAAATAACCAAATTATTCTCAATTATTAGTAGTAATCAAACTATATTCTTTAAAAACAAGTTTTAATTTAACTTAGTATCTTTTGGAATTATTAAGCATTAAGCTTGTTAATGCCTCGAACGTCTTCTCAACATTTTCTCCCGATTTAGAGCTAGTTTCAATAAAACCGTCGACATTTCTCGATTTCGCAATTTTTATTCCTTCTGCTGCTGAAACTTCCCTATTCTCTGCTAAATCTGCTTTACCTCCCACTACAATAATGGGAAATACATCCTCGGCTCGAATTTCTTTCCTAATAACGTTAAGCCAATCGTCTATGTGAGCGAGGGAAGAATAATTTGTTATGTCAAATAAGAATAGCCCTCCCCGGGCGCCTCTAACATATGTAGGAAGTAAAAACCTAAACCTCTCCTCTCCACCAAAATCCCATATCTGTAATTTTACTTTCTGTTTGTCAACTTCTAAGCTCTTAACCTCAAAGTCTACTCCAATGGTCATTTTTGAATCAGAAACAAACAAATTAGTCAAAAATCTTTGAGTTAGAGTGGTTTTGCCGCATCCAGCGTCACCAAAAATGATAATTTTAAAGGTTGCATCGTACATTTTTGTTCAGTATTCCTCCCAAGCACAAATTCAAATCTTAAATATTTTGTCTATTTCAATAATTTGATATTTATACAAATATTTTAATTCGATTTCTATAATAAATAATCGTATTTACATATATAAATCTTTAAATGTATCTGTTATTAAAATATCAAATAGCCTTAAAAATTTATTGAAAGAACTATGTTAAAAAACTATCTAATTTGGAAATTTAAGAAATTTAAATTAAATTTATTTAGATGATAACATGAAAAGAAAATTTGATTGGTCAGAATATATTGAGTTTGACACTAAGAAGTTTGAAATCGTAACATCAGCATTAGGCGTGAAAAGAATATACGCTATGGGATTAATGCCAGTTAGAGGCGTAGAAGGTTTTAGGAAATTAGATTACGAATTTGCTGAAAAAAAGCTAGATGTTATTGAAGTTATGAATAAATTAGATGAGTGCCATTTCAATGTTTTTGGGCTTGTTATCAAAGATACTGATGGAGCATGCGTGTGGGATACGGATTTGGGATGGAATCCTACTGAGAGAGATATTTTGGGGGAGTTTTGCGATGCTGGAAAGGATAGAAATATAAAAATAATGGTTTCTTTTACAAGCATGAACGACGCGTACCAAGGGAATTTAAATCCTGAACGAGTTAGCGTTCATGGAAAAAATGGAAAAAAGTATGGTATAAAATATAGAAAAGGCGATATTTCAACTCACGACGAGGGAGAAATGAGAATAGATTTACCTGAGAATGTTTCATTTAAAGAATATAAAGCAAAAGTTCCTTTTCTAACAGAAAACATAGATAAGAAACAAGGGAAGGTAAGGGGCGCAAGAGGAACGGGTTATATACCATCTACAAGTTTTATGTGCCCTAATAGTGCTCATGTCGATTATTTAGTAGATCTTATAAAAGAAGTTGTAAAAAATTACCCAATCAAAGCTTTCACAGCGGATTACATTAGATATGATGGTTCTTTTACAGATGTATGTGCATGCTCCCGATGTATAAAAAAATTCAGAGCAGAATTTGGTGAAAAAGCTAAAATATTAAAAAGCAATGACTGGATTGAGTTTAAGACAAATACAATTGCTAATTATGCTAGAAAAGTCCAAACTGCTGTAAAGGATATTGATAAAAATTGCCTTACAGGCTGGTATAGCCAGGTAGGACCTAAAAAACTTGTTACTTTAAAAAGACACGGTCAAGATTGGAAGAAGCTCTCTTCTATTTTAGATATATCAATTCCTATGGAATATCCCTATTTAGCAGGAACTCGAGATGATGGAATCTTTTGGGGTTTAATTGGCGATTTTTTTTATTGGTATTTTGTGAGAAATATGAAAAAGAGAATCCACGAATATAAAGGCCCTGTATTAGCAGTTACAAACTCAGTCGAGTGCAATGTTCAAGAGATGCTAAAACAAATGAGAACATTTGATTTTGGTTTGGGTATCGCGGTTTTTAAATATTTTGGAACAACTGATGCTCAATGGATTGCGCTAAAGGAATATGCAGAAAAAGAAATAGGTTTAGAGAATTTAATTATAAACTAAGCTTTATTTTTTAATTTACTATATCGAAAACAATAGGTTGTATGGTCATTTACAATTCCAACTGCTTGTAAAAAGGAGTAAATTATTGTTGACCCTACAAATTTGAAACCTCTTCTTTTCAAATCTTTACTAATTCTATCAGAAAGTTCTGTGTTGGATGGTAATTCTTCTAATGCTTTCCAAGAATTATGAACTACCTTATTATTAACAAAATCCCAAATGTAACTATCAAAAGAACCAAATTCTTCTTGTATTTTAATGAATGATTTTGCGTTTGAGATTACTGACTGGATTTTTAATCGATTTCTAATAATTCCTTTATTTTGCATTAATTCTTCAATTTTAAGTTCGGCATACTTTGAAATTCTTATATAATCAAAATTATCAAATGCTTTCCTAAAATTATTTCTTTTTTGAAGTACAGTGTTCCAACTTAAACCAGCTTGCATACCCTCTAAAATTAAGAGTTCAAATAGAATTTTATCATCATGTTCAGGGGTACCCCATTCTCTATCGTGATATTCCTCCATTAGTGCATTATTTTCTGCCCATTCGCATCTTTTCACCATAATTGTATCAACTTTATTTATTGTATAAATTTTAAGCTGTGATTGATACAGTTACAGCCGCATTACAAACAATTATTTTATCAGAAGTATCTCCTAGTTCTTTAATCATTATTCCTTTAGCAACCAAGCCTCCCTTCTCTATCGCGATCGATTTTTCACCAAATGGTATCGCTTTTAAGACTTTTTCTTTTTTAATGTTATCAGGATAAGGCGCTCCAATCTTTACATGTACAATCATTTTTAATAGATCGTTTGGTTCTTTTAAGCCACAAATCTCTAATAATCCCGCAAGACAGTTATTTGAAATAGCATTTTTGATAGCCTTAATAGCAGCATTAGTGCAATCATCATCGTGTCCGTGCTGATCTATGCCAAACCCTAGTTGTACGATAAAACGCTTCATAATTTATATCTCTTTATTTTATTTCAAATCCTCAACTAGTTTAAGAAAGTCTGTGTATGGAATGGCTGTCCAACTCTCAGCGAAAGTAGCTCCCGCAGCACGGGAAAGCAGCGAAACCTTTGCGGCTTCTAATTCATTTTTTGCTTCGAAAATATCAAGAAAGTCATAAGGACCTAACATCGCGTAATGTGCGATCCATTTAATATTAGGAACTTTTTCTTTAACTAATTCTAGATATTTTTCACCCTGTTCTTTCCTTTTTGCTACTAAATCAGGATTTTGAAGTTTAGTTGCAAGTATATATATAGGCATAGAGAAAATTATTATACTTTAACTTATAAATCTATATTAAAAATTTTATTTCTTGCTTTAAACTAATATTTAAAGGACTATTTTCTTTTTAAGAGAGAATAATTGAAAAAAGAATTTGTAATAAATATAAGTGAAGAGAAAGGGTTCAGATGGAAAAAAGAGCAGAAAATTACTATGAAATTAATGAAAGTATTTACCAAAGATTTGAAGAAAAATATAATATACTTTACCGGCGTACTTGGGACAAAACACTAACAACCTATGGAAAAATGTTTGATGAGAATATACTACATCACATTAATTCAAAGAAGGAAGGTTATTCTCGGATTGATTTTGCGTTAGTTGCTGCTGGATGGACGGTGTACGAAAAGTTTGCTTTTGCTTTTGCTTGGGAAAGAGAAAAACCAGAAGGAGGAGATTATGGGGTTAATTGGATGCAGTCAAAATATAAAATAGAGAATCCTAAAACCTTTACTCACCAATTAAAAAAAGTTGCTAAATTTTTTGGTGCTTCATTAGTAGGAGTTGCTAAGGTTAATGAGAAATGGATTTATAAAACGGGTTTCAAAAGACCTCCATTAACTAGCGAATCAGACTCAAAAAAAGATATTAGAGAAGGAAACGTCCAAAATTCAATATTAGAAAGCCCTATCAATTTACCAGAAGGTATAAACAAAGTTATTGTCATGGGCATTGAAATGGACAAAAATGCAGTTTCTACCTCGCCTGCTCAACCCGCAGCCGCAGCATCTGCTATAGCTTACTCAAAAATGGCTTTTGTAATTTCTTGTCTCGGGGAATTTATTAGAAATTTAGGTTATCGAGCAATCCAATGTGGTAATGATACCGCACTTAGTATACCAATAGCAATTGACGCGGGGTTTGGAGCTTTAGGTAGAAACGGGCTATTGATTACGCCTGAATATGGACCAAGAGTGCGGATTTGTAAAGTTTATACTGACCTTCCATTAATATCGGATGAACCCAATCTAAAGTTTATTAAAAAAGTTGAAAAATTTTGCAAAAATTGTCATAAATGCGCCGAAGCTTGTGAACCCAAGGCTATAACAAAAGACAAAGAGCCTAGTTTTGAACCACCAACCATATCTAACAATTCGGGGGTTAAAAAGTATTACGTAGATGTAGAAAAATGTTTTGAATTTTGGATCGAAAACTCTTCCGATTGTGGAAATTGTATCGCGGCATGTCCTTTTTCTGGAATTAAGAAATACTACTCAGCTTTAGAATTTTGGGAATAACAAACAATTATAATTTTAAATTTAAACATGTTAAACTAAATCAAAATTAAATTATCAAGAAGGTATAATTATGGATAAAATTAAAGTAGGAATTATTGGGTCTGGTTTTATTGCTGAACATCATTGTCATTCTTATTCATTGCTCCCAAATGTGGAAATTGTGGGAATCTCTTCTATAAATGAAGATGAAGCTAAAAGTCTAATGAATAGGTATGGAATCCTTGGTAATCCATATAAAAACTACAAAAATTTATTGAAACTCGATTGTGATGCTATCTCTGCTTGTATACCAAATTATTTACATAAAGATATAGCCATTGACATTTTAAATTCTGGAAAGCACGCGCTTATAGAGAAACCTTTAGCTAGAAACATCAATGAAGGAAAAGAGATGTTAGATGTCGAGAAATCTTCAAACAGGAAGATTCTTTACTGTGAAAATAACATGTACGCGCCCTCATTTAGTAAAGTTAAAGAGATTATCGAGGAGGGCGCTTTAGGGAAGATTTACATGGGTCGCGGAAAAGAACAACATTCTGGACCTCATTCTGCATGGTTTTATAAGTTAAAGGATTCAGGAGGCGGTGCTTTATTAGATTTAGGAATACACGATATTGCCTGTTTAGTTTGGTATCTTGGATGCGATGTTAGAGAGGTATACTGTCAAGTAAAAACGATACAACCAGATCGAGGTAAATTTGGTAAGTGTGAAGTCGAAGATAACGTTGTAGGAGTTCTATACTTTGAAAACGACGCCCAAGTAGTAATTGAAGAGTCGTGGACCGCGCCAGGAGGTTATGACATGAGATTTGAATTATTTGGTACTGAAGGACAAGTTAAAGTCTCTCCAACATTTTCTAATTTAATGAGCGTTTATTCCGAAAAAGGGTTTGGGTATGCCGTAGAAAAAGCTGGAACTACAAAGGGTTGGACGTTTCCCGTTCCAGCTGAAGCTTGGTCTTTTGGTTACCCCCAAGAAATAGCACATTTTATCGATTGCATGTTATATAATAAAAAACCGCTTACTGATGGCAAGTACGGTTATAAAATTCTAAAAATTGTCGAAACGATGTATAAAAGTGCAAAGTCTAGGAAAATAGAAGAAGTTGATTAAGTTTAATTCTCAATTATTCCTTTTTTAAAGATTTTATAAATTCTACTACGCCATCCAATTTTTCTCTGGAAGCTAATAACATTTCTTGTGGAAATTCTATGCTTCTTGAATAGATACTTGAAACAACGGGGAAATCTTTATCATCGCTTTTCTCTCCGCCCCAATTAGCTTTAGAATAGTCAATTCCTTTTTTTAAATTTACTTCTTTAAAACAATCTAAGCTATGTAATGGGGGGTAACAACTATCAGTAGGTATGCCATTTCTATTCAACTTTTTATAAAATTCCACCTTGCTAAGGCCACTAAATTTTTCTGGTTCAAATACTATTGGGAAAACATACCACCCAAGTTCTGTTGTACCGGGAGTTGGTTTCATAGTTTTAATCCCATCAATCTCATTTAACTTATTCATTAAGTAATTAGCATTCTCGTTTCTTAGTTTATGTTGAGAGGGAAATTTTTCTAACTGGGTTCTAAGCACTGCTGCCTGGTACTCGGTCATCCTATAATTTGTACCATAGCTAAAATGTTTGTAAAAGTAAGCGTTTTTTTTCCTACCGCAATCAATATAAGAATAAATATTATCTGCTAATTCCTTGGAATTACAAATTATTGCCCCACCTTCACCACTTGTTAAGACTTTTGAAGCTTGATAACTAAATGCTCCTGCATCCCCCCAGTTACCCAGTCTTTTTCCTTTAAATCTAGAACCGTGTGCGTGTGCGCAATCTTCAATAACGTATAGGTTGTTTTTTGAAGATATTTCCGTTAATTTATCCATTTCTACGGGATTACCACCTAAATGAACGGGTATAATTGCTTTAGTTCTTTTGGTGATGAGATTCTCGATTTTATTCACATCCATAACTAGGGTTTCTGGATCGATATCACAGAATATTGGAACTGCGTTTGTAGCTATTACTGCTGATGATGATGCAACAAAGGTGTAATCTGAAACAATAACTTCATCACCTAAACCAATATTAAATCCCATCAGTGCCGCTTCTATGGCTACTGTTCCATTGCATACTGCTACGCAATACTTTGCTTCTTGAAATCTAGCAAATTCTACTTGAAACTCCCAAACATTCTCACCTTGGTGGGTACCTGGAGCACCGCACCACCAATCGCCAGATTTTATTACATTCTTTAAGGCATTTATCTCTTTGTCGTCATATATTGGCCATTTAGGAAAATTTCTCTTAGCGTCTTGTTCAAATGACATACTCGAATCAACTTTTCTATTATTATAATAACAAAAATTTTATGAGCTAATAATTAATAAATAAATAGTAATTGAAATAGTAATTGAATTGAAATTGAAAATGATTATCATCGATAAAAAAACAATCGCGGAATTTTTAGCCGAATATATCACAAATCTCTCAATATCTGAAATTGAGAATTTAATTGAGATACCTCCTCAAGATTTTGATTTTTCCTATGCATTTCCTTGTTTTCAGCTGGCAAAATTTGAAAAAAAAGCGCCCAACATCATAGCAAAAGAGTTAAAAAAGAGAATAAAATTAGCTGATTATTTAGAAATCATAGAAGCAACTGGACCTTATTTAAATTTTAAAGTAAGACCACAGGTAGTTTTACAAGAAATTTTTAAACTTCAAGAAGATTACGGAAGAATTTATGAAAAATTGAGTAAAGGTAAATCAGACCCGTTGAGAATCGTAATAGAATACCCCGCACCAAATACAAATAAACCGCTTCACTTAGGACACGTCCGTAATATGTTATTAGGGCGTTCTCTCTCGAACCTTTTTAAATATAAAGAAGAACTTGTTTTCGAGGTGAATCTAAATAATGATAGAGGAATACACATATGTAAATCTATGTTCGCTTACAAAAAGTGGGGAAATAAAAAAGAGCCAAATATAAAATCTGATCACTTCGTAGGAGAATTTTACGTTAAATATAATCAGATGGAAAAAAAAAACGATAAGTTAATAGAAGAAGTCTACGACATGCTTAGGTTATGGGAAGAAAATGATCCTGAGGTTAGGGCATTATGGAAAAAAATGAACAGTTGGGCACTTAAGGGCTTTAAGGAAACTTATAAAAAATTAAATATATCGTTTGATAAAGAGTATTTTGAATCGGATATTTATTGGAAGGGAAAAGATAAAGTCCTTGAATGCTTAGATAAAGACATTTTTGGCAAAACTGAAAATGGAGCGATTATAGCTAATCTAAAAGAAATGTTTAATTTGCCAGATAAGATCTTATTGAGAAATGATGGGACATCTTTGTACATTACCCAAGACATTTACTTAGCCTTCCAAAAAAAAGAAGATTTCAATTACGACAAATCTATTTATGTAGTGGGAAATGAACAGGATTTATATTTTAAACAGTTATTTGCTGTTTTGGATATGATCGGATTTAAGGAAGATAAATTTCACTTGTCATATGGAATGATTTATTTACCAGAAGGAAAAATGAAAAGCCGGGAAGGAACAATAGTCGATGCAGATGATATAATTGATAAAATTCAATTACTGGCTTATGAAGAAGTAAATAAAAGATATCCAGAGCTTACAGAAGAGAAAAAAAAAGAAAGGGCTAAATCTATTAGTATGGCGGCGCTATCCTTTTTCATATTGAAATTTAACCCTAAATCGGATTTTATTTTTAATCCTAAGCAAAGCATTTCGTTTGAAGGTGAAACAGGACCTTACATTCAATATTGTTACGCAAGAATTGAATCGATAATGACGAAATCAAAAGAATTAATTGACTTAGATATTGAATGGGACTTAATAAAACACAAAAAAGAAATATCCTTAGTTAAACAATTAAATTATTTTCCTGAGATGTTAGATTCCATAACAAGAAATTATAACATTCATCTAATCCCACAATACCTTTTAACTTTATGTCAAGCGTTTAATTCTTTTTATTCTTCTTGCCAAGTTTTATCTGATAATAAAGATTTAGAAAAAGCGAGGTTACTATTAATTAGATGCGTTCAAATCGTGATCAAAATAGGATTAGATATATTGGGAATAGATACGTTAAATCAAATGTAACAAACTATAATTAAAAGGATTGGATCATGACTTTTTATGATTTTGGCGAAACAATTGATAATGATACTAGATTCGTAATATTTGGAATCCCCTGGGACTACTTGACTTCTCTTAAGGCTGTTAATTCTGCTATAGCCCCTCAAAAAATTCGAGAAATTACATCGAATTTAGCATTAACAACTGAAATGGGCGTTGAAATACCTAAGTTAAAAGTTGTTGATATAGGAGATGTATCGATTGAACCCACTAATGTTAATAAAAGTCTTGAGGAAATTAAAAAATTTATAAGTTTGATTTTCCGTCAAAAAAAGGATGTCGTTCCAATAATGATAGGCGGAGACCATTTTTGCACCTTTCCAGTTGTAAAAGCTTTAGCAGATTCTGTTGAAAATAAGAATGAATTTGGCGTTTTAATTTTTGACGCTCACCTCGATTTATATAAAGAATGGGATAAAAAGTTGTATTCTCACGCAACGATCTCCCATCGTTTATATGAATTAGATTTTATCAATAAATATAATATGCTTATTGTTGGAACGAGGGATATAGATATCCCTGAATTAGATTTTGCAAAAAAGGAAGATATAGTTCATTTTAACGCTTACTTACTTCATGATTTCGGTATTGACAAATTTACGGATAATATCATTGATTTTTTTGAAAATTCCCAAATAAAACAGATATATATTTCGATTGATATCGATGCATTAGACCCTTCTATAGCACCGGGAACCGGATATGCTATTCCTGGAGGATTTACTTATCGCGAATTATGGAAAATATTGAGAAATTTGGCTAAAAACTTTAATGTTGTTGCCTTTGATTTAGTTGAAGTTTGTCCAAATTTAGATTTGTTAAATAATGTGACATCTAATTTAGCGGCTAAGTTAATAATAGAATTAATTTCTTTTATACAAAACAAACATAAAATTTATGATTATGACAAATGAAAATATAAAAAAGAAGTTGAAAAACGTAAATCAATTCAAAATCGATAAGAATGATGACATTGTCGATCTTATTCAATCATTAAAAAACACTGGATTTAACGCTAAGCGTTTAGCTTTAGCTTGTGAAATTTACAAGGAGATGATTGAAGATAAAAAATGTATCAAATTTTTTGGTCTTGCTGGGGCTTTAGTTCCTGCAGGAATGCAAAGAGTTATTCACGACTTCGTTGAAGAAGGTTTTATTGACATTCTTGTTACTACTGGCGCTTCTTTAACTCACGATATTGCCGAAACCTTAGGATATCATCATTTACAAGGGGAATTAAACGTAAAAGAGGTTGATGATTATGAATTACATAAACAAGATTTAAACAGAATCTACGATGTATACTTACCGAATAAGGTTTACGAAGGTATTGAAGATTACGTAAAAAATTTAGATATTCCTGACGAAAATATGCCTGTTAGTTCTTTTTTAAAGCTCCTTGGAGACCAATTACCTGATAATGAAAATTCTATTTTAAAAATCTGTGCAAATAAAAATGTCCCAATATTTTGTCCCGCTTTTACGGATTCAGGTTTGGCTTTACAGTTAGGATTTCATCACCAAAATTTAAATCTTAACCACTTTAAAGACATGTTAAAGATGGTTGATCTGGCTTGGGATGCTAAACAAGCGGGCGTTTGTATTATTGGTGGAGGTGTTCCTAAGAACTTTATTATGCAATCATTGCAATTTTGTCCTAATTCCGCGAAGTACGCAATTCAAATAACAATGGATCGCCCAGAACAAGGCGGTCTTAGTGGAGCAACTTTTGAAGAAGCAAAATCTTGGGGAAAAGTAAGTCAAGAAGCGAAGTACTCAACGGTTATCTCAGATGCAACGATCGCATTGCCATTAATATTGTGGTTTCTAAAGAGAACAAAGAAAAATAGTTAACATCTTGAAATTTTACTTGAATTATTATATAGTTTAATAAAATAATCCTCTTAGTTTTTGATCAATATTTTTCGTATTAGATCCAAAAATTTCATCAAGATTGTTCTTAAAGATCTTAAATTGAGAGATTTCTGATAAATTTTTTCCCTCATTTTGAGCTTTAAACTCCTTAGCAACTTTAATCAATAGAGGGTGGACGATTTTAAAAACATATTTATCTACTTTTTTCTGTTTATCGATAATCGCATACGAAACTAAAAGCTCGGGCTCGACACTATCATCTGCCAAAATTTTGTCATTAATAAAAGCTAAAGTAAATTTATTTCCTTCAAAATATTCTACAGCACCTGTATCAAATGCAGCCTCTGCAAAATTCAAGAGTGCTGTAAGCAAACCACTTCTTAAATCGGTATCGATTTTTCCTAAAGTAGTTTTGTGATAACTTTTTTTCACTAATGTAAAACCCCTAAAAAGCAAACCTGTTTCTCGAATCATTATTTATCTTATTTTATGTGTATTATTCTCTAATCTTATCAAGATTTCGTTTTTCCGATATTTTAAATATAACAATTATGCGTAATAAATTCATTGTTGGTAAAACAATTTTTTCAGTTTCTCAATAAATGATTTACTTTTAGACATAATATAAAATTGAAAATTAATAACATAAGAAAAATTAAACCAGATATGATCGATAGAGAGACTATTGAACTTTGCGCAGAAAATATTGTTAATAGTATTAACATAAAAAAGAAAGGGGAATGTGTTTTCATCAAAGGAGGGATTTATTGTCAAGATTTATTAGAGGAAATTGCGTTAAATGTTTATAGAAAAGGGGGAATTCCTCATATTTCGTCCACAAGCGATCGTTTTACAGAAACTTTCTTCCTTGATAAAAAAATTTCAAGTGAAATTCTGGCAATTACCCCCAAACATTATTTGAAGTTAATCGAAAACATAGACGCTTATATTGTCATTGAACCTTACGAAGATCCATCGATTGTAAACGAAGTACCTAGAGAGAAACTGTTAGCTAGAGCTAAATCTCTTGCTCCTATTAAAGATGTCCTCTATGGAGCTACAGAAGAGTTTTCTCCAGGAAAAAAGTGGTGTTACGCAGGATGGCCTTCCCAAAAAGCAGCAGCTTTTTATAATGTAAATTATGATTTACTTGAAAAATTTATCGTGGGTGGAATAAGTGTTCCTCAGAAAGATCTACAACAAATCACCTCAAATTTATCTAAAAATTTTAAAAACGCGAAGAAAGTTCACGTTACTGATGATTTGGGAACAGACTTTTGGGTTTCGATAGAAGACCGTGTAATCGTCCTCGATGATGGATTATTATCAGATGAACAGGTTGCTATTGGAGATCTAGGAGGAAATTTACCTGCTGGAGAAGTATTCTTTCCCCCTCACGAAAAACAGGGAGAAGGAACGATATTTTGCCCTTTAACTAAAGATAGGTTTAGTAATAAAATCTTAAGAAATATCGAACTAATTTTTAAGAACGGAAGACTATTAATCGATAAAGTTACTGCCGATGAGAACTTGAATGAGTTAGTAGCTACATTTAAACAATGTGAAAAAATAGATAAGGAAAAGAATTTAGCTGAATTGCGCACTTACAATGTTGCAGAACTCGGGATCGGCTGCAATCCCGAAATAACAAAGGCAATCGGGTACATTCTTACGGATGAAAAAATAAATGGAAGCGTACATGTTGCCTTTGGAGGAAATAAAATGATGGGAGGAACTTCGGTTTCTTCAATACATTGGGATTTCGTTACAGCTCCACAAGCTAATATTACAGTTGAATACAAAGATGGCACAAAAAAACTTGTTATGGAAAAAGGCAAATTAATCAACAATGCCTAATATATTTTCGAAAAATATAAAGGCGTAATCGAAAACAAAGACATTACAACCACAATAGTGATTAGAAATTCCAGCGGTACAAATGTGCTTAATAGCGTTCCTAATGGCACAAATATAAGATTTGCCAATAGACTAGAGCCTCTTATTAACTCGTATGATAGGGCAGTATTTTTACCTAAATTTGAAACATCAATGTTTCTTTCAGTAAACTGGGACATCATAATTCCACCTATTAGTTGATTTGCGGCCATAATTAATAAGAAGGTTGTTAAATTCGAAAAGACGATAAAGAACATTAATGAAGCATAAATCGTGATTGAAATTGATATATTAATGATTGAGTTCTTTTCGTTTTTAAGCCGCCTTGCAATAAACCACCCGCCAATATTTAAATACAAGAAAATAAAAAATAAGTACGAATAATTCCTAAAACCCTCTTCTCCAAATTTGGTAAAGATATAACTTGCGAGGGGGAATTCAATTAATTTATCCCCCCAGATTAGAAAATTCGCTAATAAAATTAATACCAAACTTAAATGTTTGTTTATTATTTTCTTTTGTGCTATTGGTTTTATTATTTTAGTTTCAGTTATAAAATCTTCATTAAGGGAGACATCTTTTATTAAAAAGAAGGTAAGCATGATAGGAAATGACAAAAACCAGCAAACATTAAAAAATGAAGTCCATAAATCAATGGAATTTATATCGTAAACTATTAAATTAAATATAATTATTGGAATAATACTTCCAAGCGAAGCGCTAACATTTGAAATCAAAATTATATTTTTTTTTGCATTTCTATATTGTGAGACTTCCAACATCAATTTACTCATTCCTGCTTTGATTATCAATCGACTTGTAAAATTCAACGATAGAAATATACCAAAATAGGATAAGTTGTTAACGTTTAAATTAAAAAATGAGAAACTTATAATCAAAAGGAGGCTTGAAACTAACAAAAACTGTTTTTTCTTATGGGAAAATTTATCAAAAAACAACCCTGTAATTGGTCCTAAAAACAATGTTAAATACGAAAGAAATTGAACAAACGATAATTGTATTCTGTTTACATTTAAAATCTCTAACATGAAAACGGGGATATATAAAATTATAAATGTGTTAATCAAAGATATGATTAAATAGACCATGAAAAATGATAAATAATTTGTCTTTAATATCTCCATTCAAAAAAGCTCGGTATTTTTTTTGCTTATTCATTCTTTTTTACTTAATCTATAAAAAGATATGAAAATTTGAAAATTAGAGAAAAAAAGGTTGTCTCATAAGGAGAAATTTTGAAGCAGAGAAAGAACTTTTTCTAAAATCTTTTCTTTAAATGTAATTCTTTCCACCTTAAATTGATGCTTTTCCACAATAGTATCCTTTTCAGTTGAAAAACCAATAAAAACTAAGCCTACAGGTTTTTCAGCTGTACCACCAGTAGGTCCTGCAATGCCGGTAATCCCTATCCCTATTTCAACATTGGAGAGGACTCTAATGTTATGCGCCAATTGTTTTGCTACTATTTCTGACACTGCTCCAAATTGATCAATCCTACCGGGATCAACATTTAAAAGATCAATTTTAGAATTATTGCTATAACAGATGATCCCACGTTCAAATACTTTAGAAGCGCCAGAAATATTAGTTATTGCATTTGAAATATACCCTCCTGTACACGATTCTGCAATTGCTAATTTAATATTATTCTTTGCAAATTTAACGACAATATCTTTGACATTATCTAAATTTACCATAATTTTTCTATCACTATTTTATATGTTATTTTTTCTGGTTAATATTGTAAGAAACTGGAAGATTTATAACAATTCATTGTATAATAAAAAGCAATATAAATAAAAAACAATATTTATAATTTATATTTTAAAGTAGTTTAGAAGAAATAAATAGAGATACAAAATAAAAATCATAATGTGATTCTATGAACGAAAGTGATGAGAGGAAAGATTTTGTATTTAAAATCACGGTAATAGGCGATGGTGGCGTTGGAAAAACATCCCTAATCAAAAAATATACTAAAGGCAGTTTTAAAAAAGAATATATAAAAACTTTAGGCGCGCAATTTTCGAAATATGACGAAAAAATTGAGAATAGCCATGTTAAATTATTCTTCTGGGATATTGCGGGTCAAGCAGAATTCTCTTTTATGCGACCAACGTTCTATAAAGGGAGTAAAGCCGCAATTATAGTTTTTTCTCATGCTCCGAAAGAAGAGGAAAAAAGCTTTACTCACATCTCAGAATGGCATCAAGATATTAAAAAATATTGTGGAGATATTCCAATTGTATTATTTGGTAATAAGATTGATTTAGTGAGCAAAGAATCATTAGATGATAGCAAGGTTGAAAAGATAACTAATGAAAGGAGTTTTCTGGGATATTACAAAACCAGCGCAAAAACAGGAACTGGCGTTTATAAAGCATTTCAAGCAATCATAAAAACCCTTTATGAAAAATATAAGGATCAATAAAATAAATTCAATAATCTACTGGTATTCATAAGGTTAATTTATGTCAGTAAATTTTCAACAGGGTTACCCGAGGATTTTATTCTTTTCATCATCCTATTGCACTCCTTGTAAACCAGTAGAAGAAATGTTGAAGAAAATTAATATATCAATGTTTGGTAAAAAATTGTATATAGAAAAAATAGATGTAGAAAAAAATTACCAATTAACTAGCGAATATAAAATCACCTCCTTGCCTACGGTAATTGTGGCAGGTAAAAGGTTAAGTTTAAATATTCAAGAGGAGGATATTGTTGACGCGATCCTACTCGGATTTATTTCATCCGTAAAAATATAATTATAAAAAAAAATAAGAAAAAGGGAGTTTAAAAAAAATGGATAGATCGTTGCTTTCGAAAATTTTAGTACAAATGAGAAAACATTTGGAAGATGGAAAAGAAATTGGAGATATGAAAGTGGGGGCTTTATTAGCTCTTGGTCACCAATTAGAAGCTATATTTTACTATTTAGGTCATGAATTGGGAACTATCCTTAAAGTAAAACAACTTAAGGACGTAAAAAACATACCTGAAGCATTAAAAGAAAAAATCGCCGAATATAATCTAGGAGAGGTCGAGATTACGGAAAGTTCAGAGGAATTAGTTCAATTGAAACTAAGAGGGCATTCTTCAATTAAAGATCTTATCAATAGAGGGATTAAAACAGAAGGAAGTTTTTGTTCCTTCGAAGCAGGTTTATTAGCAGGTTTGGTTGAAAGAATGACAAATATTCATTGTTTCGCTCAAGAAGTAGATTGCAGTTTACAATCAGGAAATCCTTACTGTGAATTTATGATCGTGTTTCAAAAAGATTAATTTAAAATCCATTATCTTTCAATTTTTTTGAGTTTGTCAGTGTAGGTATAAAAACAAAGTTGAAATTAAAATACTAGTTAAGACTCGTCGAATTAGTTTTAATTTCAGTTCAGCTTTTTTTAAGATTAATTTGCCTTAATTATTAGTTTATAAATTTAATTAAGTAATTTAAGATCAACCAAGCAAGATTAGCCTTATTAGTATTAAAAATAAAAAAATAAATAATGAATAAATTAAATGAAGGTTATATCTTGATAATCGGTATCACCTAATTCCTTTTTTGCGACACCAAGCTCCCGCACTTGTTTATTTAACTCCTTTACAGCTTCTCTAACAATCTCTTTTTTTTTTGCTCCTGTGCAAACAATCCTTCCAGTGCTGAATATTAAAAATACGGTTTTTGGATCTGGCATCCGGTAGATTAACCCTGGGAAGACTTCTGGCTCGTACATAGCGAACTCCATAACGATAGCAGCCATATTTAAATCTATATTTGTGTGCAAATCTCCACTAGCTACTATATTTTGAATGGTAATTTCGGGATTGGATACTTTTATTCCGGCTTTTCTTATATTCTTTAACACCTTCTCCACAACCCTATCAGCTTCCGAAGCTCTGCGCATACCGGTAACTACCATCTTTCCAGTCGAGAAAATTAATATGGTTGCTTTAGGTTTTAAAATTCTCATAACTAATCCTGGAAATCTTTCAGGATTATATTCAACATCAGCGTGTTTGCGAGCAATTATATTTAAATCGATTTTTTCTGTGATCTCGACAACTACAGTCGCAACAACGTTCTCAATCTTATAATCGATTCCTTCGGCCTTATCTTTTTCATCATCGAAGTCCACTTCTTCCTCTACTTCCTCTTCGTCCTCTACTTCTTCTACTTCT
>Ga0114922_10001272_pt1 | contig 24071 bp, 19 predicted proteins | sample AartaG_FD_100975 | JGI IMG/M metagenome (GOLD analysis project Ga0114922, IMG submission 100975) | Deep subsurface microbial communities from Aarhus Bay to uncover new lineages of life (NeLLi) - Aarhus_00045 metaG | ecosystem: Environmental > Aquatic > Marine > Oceanic > Sediment | place... | reverse complement strand
GGGGTCGTAGGGCGACCATGGCGCACCGGCGTCTATGCAGGGCGATTTGGTCTCGTCATCGATGGGGTAGTTCGCCCAGGACAGATGAAAGTCGCCGGCATCGGGATCGACAAACAGCGGGTCGACATCGATGTTGCCCTCGCCCGGCCAGCCGCCCTCAATATTGTTGTAGAGAAAGTTTATCGTATCACCAAGGAGACGAATACTATTTCCATAATTGCCCCAGATGATATTGTTTATTAATGAATCCTCGCCATCCTGACGGATGAGAAGAACCCAGCCCCAGGGCATACTCTCGTTGCCATAAAATGTGTTGTTATAAATAATAAGAAGCTCAGACTCCATTTCATACAATCCTGAAAAAATATTCGCATAATTGTTCATTATCAGATTTTGCTTTAAAGTAACTTGTGAGTGGGCAATATAAATTCCGCCACCCCATTCAAAGGCAATATTGTTAGAAATAACATTGTTTTCTATTAAAGCTGTACTATAACCAATATAAATACCTCCGGCTGAAGTCCCGCAATAATTATAATCGATAACATTATTTCTTATTATTACATCACAACCACTGAAACCTAATCCGCCCGCCTGTTCTCCGCCTAATATATAGTAAGTAATATTGCCTTTTACTAAGTTGTTGACCATATTAACTTCCGAACCGCTACACCATATAGCAGCTCCCCCAAATCCTGAATAATTCGAAATCATTTTACTATCAGATATTACGACATTGGAATACCAACAATAAATACCGCCGCCTTCACCTTCCCAGGCAACATTATTTCTTATAAAACAATGACTAATAGAGATGTCTGTATCATAAATAAAGATACCGCCGCCATCCCAATAAGGCTCATGATAATAAAATATCTTTCCATATTCAATTATACAGTGTGATAGCTCACAACTGTTATCGGCGCTAAATAATCGCAAGCCGTACCAACCCGTTGCAACATCATGTGTTGTGAAAGTTATCGAATCGCTTTCGGTTCCCACAGCCTGAAACACTGCGTTTGTATCAACTAAGAATACATAATGCCCCTGGAAATCTATATAACAGCCGGGCTGGATTACCAGTGTCGATTCCTGCGGAACACGCAAATCGCCGGTAACCTCGTATGGGTTGTTATTTGCGCTCCATACACCCCAGACATCGCCGGATACCTGAATGGCTATAGCTGAACTACAAGCACAAAAAGCAAATAATATTGCAAAGATGATTCTTCTCATGTCGCTTTATCCTTTTCTATTTGATATTTACTGTTACCTTAATATAACAAGAAAGCCCCGGAAGTCAAGGTTTTTTCCCGGAGCTTTCTTATGTGCGTGAATTATTTTACATTAACCTTTGTTTTAGTACTTTCTACCGGAATAACTTTTACATCTGACATCAACAAGCGGCCAACGGGACAATCTGAGCAAAATACCGGCGCCGGTCCTCCAGTGAAAAAATTAACGAGGTAGGTAATATCGCTTCCAATAAATGTGCAGTCACCGTTTGCGTCAGCGGCATGATATAAGAAATCATCAGGACACATACAGGAATCAGGAGGCGGCGGACCGCCCATAATGAAGTAACTAACTGCATAAGTTACATCCGAACCTAGAACATATCCGTCCCCATTAACATCTCCGGCAACAGCATCAGCGCAGTAGGGGATGACTTCGATTGAATCAGCATAAAATGTATAGCCTGCTTTGGAACAAGCTATCTCTATGCAGCCAGATGAAGTTGGGTGAAGAACAGGATAATACCGTCCTGTTATATTAGTAATTCCTCTTTCATATATTTCACCGTCTTTAGACAATGTTACAAAAACATTTGGAATGCCCATTTGAGTCTGGCTATCTTTAACTCGTATAGTGACTGTGTCGACATCATTAATTTCAACTCCGGCCGGTTTTTCAACTGAAAAATGTCTAACAGCAGAACTGTGATATACCTGGAATTCAGGATCCCCGAAAAGGTTATTGCCAAAAAGCACTTTTCTATTGGTACCTGATCCACCTAAAGTACTTTTTATAGCATAATGAGGGGGTCCGAAACGATGTTCATAATCTTCACTGTTCGGCCCGAGGAGCCAGTCGATTCTTGTTGCCTCTAAACGTGGGGAAGTAGTCCAGTAACCGGCTCGAGAATTATAGGTACCTGTAAAAGCTCCCCCTTCGACAATCAGTTCATCTTCAGCCATGCACGGTCCATAGCCATCAGGAAACGGTTCTGGATTTAATGCTTCAGAATCTAATTGGCCAACTCCACAAGATATAGAGCAATGGATGTATTCCCTGCCTTCATTGACAATATCGGGAATATATCCCCAGTCCGGATATTCGTTAAACCTCAATGGATCAGTAGTGACTCCCAGTCGGTCGCCTTCATTATAACCTCTTGTACACACTGCATACCAGCATGGGCTTCCATGGCAATTGCTGTAGAAAAACTGACAGGTTGGATTGCTTATCTCATCTATAACATCTCCACCAGTTGGACCTGTACAAGGGTCAGCGCCGCCCCATGGCTGTTCCTCTAAGGTTTCTATATCTACAGTAAACCAATTTGGAAAATGTCCAGCTATATAGCTATGTACACCCATTTCTACACCTTGATCGGCTGTTGCCATTAAAGCGGTAGTCAGGTAACTATCATCTCCGTAACCGGGGGCTTCTAAGTATGTCATCAGCTTTTCAGTCCATGTAATAGTGTGACCTGTATCGCTTATTGCCACTCGCCCTACATAGATATCCGCTGCAATATCCGGGTTATCAACTGGCTCGCCGTAAATTCCGTCATGGTCTCCATCATCCCAACTGCCTTCCAAACAGGCATAGTAAAGATCTGTGGGAACCAAAGTTCCATTTTCTGGAGGTGTGTCATAATTTATATGTGCTGCATATCTCATAGGTATGTCTTCCCAATTTCCCATAAGGATTACATAACTTGCGCCCTGTTCGTCTCCTTCTGCATATTTATCAATTATGCAGTTGCGGATTTTTTCAGGCAAATCAACACCCGAGTAGTTGGCAGCTATATATTCAACTGTAACAATTTCAACGGGCGTTCCCTTAATGTTTTTATAGTATTCCAGTATACCCATTTCGTATGCGAATCTGCTGGCGGTAATGATAATATATTCCGGCGGAATATCATCAGGGTCGGTAGGGTAATTATAGCTGTACGTTTGAATAGAAGGCATATTGCCGCTGACACTGCTGGGATTCTTTACCATACCTTCAAGGCACTTTACAATTCTATCTTGCGCAAAAGTGCTTCGTTTTGTAACCGATCTTGGGCTCTGACCTGAGGAACTTGTATGTAGAGTAATAGACATACTGGTTATTAGCCACAATCTTTTATCATCGATATCGTAGTAAACCGGCCTGATTTGAACTGAACCCATCGACATCCCAAACGCAAATGAAAAAGGACGGGCAACTGCCGCCTGTTCTGATTCCAGCGGGTAATAAGAAGAGTCATACCACGCGCCAGGCGGTACAAAATCCGGAATCTCACAATCAATACATGTAGAATATGGCTCCTGTTTTGGGTAAACAGGGTTTATCACCTTTGCTAATAAAGTTGAATCTCTTTCTGTTATTGTAACAGAATCAATTTGCTCCCCCTGTGGTAAACTATAATTGTAAATTAATGCAACCAAATCAGGCGCACTAATACTATCTACACTGGCTTGCTGAGTCAGATCGCAGCTTACCCTAACATAGTAATTTGAATCCGGCGCAAGAACAGTCGATGTATCAAAATCAGACACCGAAAACGTCAATTGATCAGTTATGTCCGCATAGCTGATATTTGAAGAAAATATTAATAGTATAAATGCGGCCAAAATAATCTTTGTTTGTTTCAAAACAAACCCTCCTTAGAGATAAGGTTTTGCATATTTAATTGCTTTTTTACTTTTACTTAATCTGAGCCTGATTTCCAATTTAAAATTTAATAAAGATAATTTGGATTATTGTTTTTTTATTTGCCCTCCTTTCTATCTTTAAATTTTAAACCCAAGTTGACTTAATATCTCTTTTTCATTAAGTCAAGATCATTCGAAGCTAATCTTCATATCTGAGAAGAAAAACCAATAACATCAATATATGTATATAATGCTATATTTTAAAAGTCAACAAAAAAAAACCTTTTTCCACTTGACAGCCAACATCAACATTTTTATATTCGGCGGAAACAATTTTAGCACTCATTGTGTTAGAGTGCTAACAAAGAGGTAAATTAAGAAAAAAGAGTATGTTAAATACTTGCACACAAAATCAAAGATAGATTCTTAAAGGAGGAATTGATGAAAGTAAAACCGTTGTCAGACCGCGTTCTGGTAAAACCACTCGAGGAAATGGAAGTCAAAAAAGGCAAAATCATTATCCCCGATACCGCCAAGGAACGCCCGATGCAGGGTGAAATAATCGAGGCCGGGCCGGGTCGTGTTGAAGACGGCAAGACTGTCCCGATGGAAGTTAAAAAAGGCGATAAGATCCTCTACGGAAAGTATTCCGGCACAGAGGTGACCATTGATGACGTTGAATACCTGATTATGAGCGAGAAGGACGTTCTCGCCGTAGTGAGTTAAGGTCATATAACCTTGAAGGAGGATTTAGAATATGGCAAAGATGATAGAATTTGACAGTATCGCCCGTGAGAAGCTGAAAAAGGGCATAGACAAACTGGCTGATGCAGTTAAAGTGACACTTGGCCCCAAGGGTCGTAATGTCGTGCTCGACAAGAAGTTCGGCTCGCCGACCGTGACCAAGGACGGCGTCACTGTCGCCAAGGAAATTGAACTGGAAGACCCATTTGAGAACATGGGCGCCCAGATGCTAAAAGAGGTCGCTTCTAAGACTTCCGATGATGCCGGTGATGGCACCACCACCGCCACAGTACTGGCTCAGGCCATTTATCGTGAGGGTCTGAGAAACGTAACCGCCGGCGCCAACCCGATGAGTTTAAAACGTGGAATCGACAAGGCTGTTGCGGAAGTAGTTGAGTCAATCAGGAAGCAGTCGAAAGACGTTGAAGGCAAAAATGAGATTGCCCAGGTCGGTACGGTTTCGGCCAATAATGACGCTACTATCGGCAGCCTGATTGCCGATGCTATGGAAAAAGTCGGCAAAGATGGCGTAATTACTGTTGAGGAGGCTAAATCCACTGACACAACTCTTGAGGTTGTCGAGGGGATGCAGTTTGATCGCGGTTATCTCTCACCGTATTTCATCACCGATCCCGACAGCATGGAAGCGATAATGGAAGAGCCGATGATTCTCATTCATGACAAGAAAATCTCCTCGATGAAAGACCTTCTGCCGATTTTGGAAAAAGTTGCCCAGATGGGTAAACCGATGCTGGTAATCGCAGAAGATATCGAGGGAGAGGCTCTGGCCACGCTGGTAGTTAATAAGCTTCGCGGCACGTTAAAAATCTGTGCCGTCAAGTCCCCCGGATTCGGTGACCGTAGAAAAGCTATGCTTGAGGATATTGCCGTTCTTACCGGCGGCAAAGTCATTTCCGAAGAACTCGGTTTCAAACTCGAAAATGCAGTTGTTTCCGATCTTGGCAAAGCCAAACGTGTAACTATCGATAAGGATAATACCACTATTGTAGAAGGCGGCGGTTCCACAGATGATATCAAGGGACGTATCAACAGCATCCGCAGACAGATCGATGAAACCTCGTCCGATTACGACCGCGAGAAACTGCAGGAGCGTCTGGCTAAATTAGCCGGCGGCGTGGCTGTAATCAATGTCGGCGCGGCTACTGAAACCGAGATGAAAGAGAAAAAGGCTCGTGTTGAGGATGCTTTGCATGCTACCCGCGCCGCAGTTCAGGAAGGTATCGTACCGGGCGGAGGGATTGTCCTTCTTAGGGCAATGAGTGTTCTTGATGATATCAAACTTGAGGGCGATGAAAAAGTCGGCGCAATAATTGTTCGTAAAGCCCTTGAAGCGCCAATCCGTCTTATTGCCGAAAACGCCGGAGTCGAAGGCTCGATTGTTGTCAACAAGATATTGGCAGAAAAGGGTAATTTCGGTTATAACGCCGAAACGGATGAATACGGCGATATGATGAAATATGGCGTTATCGATCCAACCAAGGTCACCCGTACGGCTCTGGAAAATGCCGCTTCAATTGCCGGCCTGCTTATCACCACCGAGGCTATTATCACTGATAAGCCCGAAAAGGAAAAAGCTATGCCCGGAATGCCTGGCGGCGGCATGCCGGATATGGGCGGAATGTACTAAGCCGAATAACTAATAGAAATACATTACCCTTATTTACATCAAGAGGGGCGTCCGCCGCGGCGGACGCCCCTTAATGCTTATGAGAAAGTCCTGCAGATATTGATTGCAAGGTTCAATAGGAAAGACTTTGCTTCGCACTCCACGGAGCAGTCTGTCAGGACAGATTCTGAAAACCTGTCCTGATGCTGAGCTTATATTACTATTTTGTTTCTTTTTCAAATCTCCCGTCACCCGGGTAAGATGTTTACAATGACTGATGAATAAACCCAGATTTTGCGGTTGAACAATCAAAAATAACAAGCAACTTATTGTAACACAACGCGTAGGGCGTATGGCCATACGCCCCTACTTCAACTTTACTATTATCATTATTTCCTTAAACTTATTTGATAATTCTATATTGGTAAGCTGCTTGATTTACTTTATCCATCTTACAATTCTTTAACTGCAAAATCTGGGATAAATAACTAATCTACTAATCAAAACACTATTCAGGGCTTTTTCCCTTTACCGGGTGCGACCATATTATATATAATGAAATTGTATTGACGAAAAAGGATTTGGTAATTTGACAGCAGGCTTATTATCATAATAACAAAAAAACAAATAATTAATAACCGACTTAACGTCAATTTCACAATTAACATAAACCAGAATGATTCGGTATTATGGATAATGTAGCTTACCTGCGCGATATAGTTGTAATTCTTTGTATTGCTATAGTCATCGTGACGGTATTTCATAGATTTAAACTGCCATCCATCGCAGGTTTTATACTGGCGGGCATATTTGTGGGCCCCCAGGGGCTCGGATTGGTCAAAGATATTCATCAAGTTGAGATTCTTGCCGAGATTGGCGTAGCGCTCCTTTTATTTGGAATCGGCTTAGAACTCTCGCTGGAGAAACTCCGGCGCATCTGGAAGCTGGTTTTAGCAGGAGGTTTTCTCCAGGTCGGCCTGAGCATTTCAGTTGCCTTCGTTATTTCAAAGTTCTGGGGCTTGCCAAACAACGCCGCTATATTTGTAGGTTTTCTTGTCGCTCTATCAAGTACTGCTATAGTCCTCCGGGGATTACAGCAGCGGGGTGAAGTGGACGCGCCTCATGGACGCCTTACACTTGGGATACTTATTTTTCAGGATTTCAGCGTTATACCGATGATATTGATTATCCCACTCTTAAGCAGTCCGGGCTCTTCCGCTGGGGATCTTCTCAGCGCTCTTATATGGGCTTGTCTGATTATTATTGGTGTACTGTTTGCAGCGCGAATTATTATACCTCGAGTATTATATGTTATGGCCAGAACACGTCAGCGGCATTTATTTATTATGGCTGTTTTTCTTATTTGTATCGGTACTGCCTGGATTATCTCGAGCTTGGGCGTTTCGCTTGCTATCGGCGCTTTTCTGGCTGGATTGATCGTTGCCGAAAGCGAATATCGTCATCAAGCGCTGGCGGATCTTATTCCGTTTCGGGAAGTGTTCGCCAGCTTATTTTTTGTTTCGGTAGGCATGCTGCTCGCCCCCGGTATTATCATCGAAAACATTATTCTAATATTGCTCCTTCTTACAGCAATTATGTGTGGAAAATTCGTAGTTGTTATTATCACTGCCATGATAATACGTTTACCGCTCAGGGTATGTTTATTAGCCGCTATATCGTTAGCGCAGGTCGGGGAATTTTCTCTCGTTCTTTCATATGCCGCTCAAGGGACTGGTTTGCTTGAGAAGTCTCTCGAAACCAATTTGATTTCTGCAGCCATTCTCTCAATGTTTTTGACTCCGTTTGCCATGTCTTTGGGTCCGCACCTTGCGGCCGGAGTGGGCAGGTTGCGCCTTCTCACTGGCTTGCTCAAAGTTGCCACTGTTGAGGATGCCGTTGATGATGTTGGCGCTATGAGCAACCATATAATTGTCGGTGGCTATGGTTTTGCTGGTCAGGAGCTTTCGCAAGCTCTCGATGAATGCGGCATTTCTCACCTAATCGTGGATCTGAATATAGAGAACGTGCGGAAGGCTGCTCATAAAGGCGGGCGCTCTTATTTCGGTGATATCACCAGCCATGAAGTACTAAAGCGATTGCGAGTAGCGCACGCCAAAGAGCTCATTCTTTTGATTAACGACCCGGGAGCCGCAGAACGGGCTGTAAAAATCGCTCGTGGTTTCGCCCCAAATTTGTATATCGTAGTAAGAACATACTACCTGCTCGATATTGAACCACTCCTCGCCGCGGGCGCCGATGAGGTTATACCGGCCGAACGGGAAGCTGCTGTAGAGGTCGCTTCTCGTCTGCTTAGCAGGCATCAGGTAGACCCCCGGCAGATTGCCGAGCATTGTTCCCGAATTCGCAGTCGACATGAAGAAAATGATGAAGACATGTAACTTCAAATTTGTCACAAAAAGGCTTATGTAAACGGCGCTTGAAAAATTTACGTCCCTGTGGTTAACAAAGCGGAAGGGACAGGAATCGAACCTGTTGATCCTATTATGTATCAACAGTTTATATCTTATGGCGACCAAATCGTGACCGATTTTAACAGCAATCCCCTGATTATCATTGAGCAAATAACTGACAATATCTGTGTTCTCGGCGCCAGAAAACACAACAGACATTTCAGTGTTTGTAGACGTAATGTTGACGCGTGGGAGTAAAAGCGCCGAAATACCCGCGGTTAAAATACTATAACTGTTATTTTAATAATATCGCCTTCTTTGTTTCTGTCGATATACCTGCCTGAATTTTATAGAAGTACACGCCGGAAGACATTTTCCCTGCATCCCAGATCACTTGATGATTGCCTGCTGGTTGTTCTTTATCAAGAAGCGTTTCAATCTTCCTTCCAAGCAAATTATATATGTTAATTACGACATAACTGGCTTCCGAAAGATTATATTGAATCGTAGTGACAGCATTAAAGGGATTTGGATAATTCTGCATCAATGAAATGCTTTTCGGAACTTTCGGCATATTATCACTGATGCCAACCTGGCCATCAGCAGTGTATAACTCGATAAATCGAGCCGAGCCCATGGTCTTCTGCTCAATTATTATACCGGTAACCGGTTCTATCTCAAACACGCCATCGCCCGAGGTTACCAGGAGATTCCCGTTACCCAGTCGATAAGAGCCTCTGCCGCTATTCCACGGCGTAACCTGGTGAATAGAGCCATCAAGCTTGAAATTGGTTACCTGATTACCGGAGAACGATGCATTTAAAAAAGCGCCTGGGTCTAAAAGGTCTATTTGAATTTGTTCAGGGAAAGATATACTGAATAACTGTTCGATAAGCGATCCGTCGGAATTATACAACCTCACATTATCCGATGAGCCTTGAATGTCGGAAAGTAGTGCCCGCCCATCTTCTAAAAACATGATATCAAACGGGTCGCTCCCATCATTTATAAAATCAGTCAAACGGCTATGCGGACCGTCAAATTCAGCAACATAATCGTCACCACTGGTTACGAACAGATGATCTCCCCGGAAGTCGATGCCTCGAATGTTGTTAAGGCCATCAGAGTAATCGGCATAAGTAGACAGATAGTTGCCCTCCAGGTCAAAAACGAATATTGCATCCGCCACCTGATCCGAGATATAAATATTGCTATCAGGGCCGGTAATTGCGCAAATCGGGGTTAAAAAGTTCTCAAAACCTGTGATAAACAATCCGAGGAAGGTTCCATCTTCTGGATCGTACATGCCAACATTATCATCACTCGAATTAGGAATCAGCAATATATCATCTTCTAACAAGGAGTCAATCAGACCCCGCTGTTTAGAATCAATACTCCTATTTATAGTCGTCTTCAAGCTATTAATGTCGCCAAGCCCTTGTTCCTCAAGGAGTTCAAAATCATTCACCCTGTCAAATGTTTCAGCGGACTGTTCAGCGCCGAATACAAGTCCCGAAAAAACTAAAAATATAATTGATGATAGCGCCAAGCTTTTGTTAAAATAACTGTTTAACATTTTTTTTCCTTTCATAGTTTAAGGTTTCTATGGTTTCACAATCTAATTTTTATATTGCTTTTCGATATTTACGTTATACATAGCCGCCGCTGTCCTGTAAATCCTTTCTATTTAAATCACGCCTTACTTCAGAATAATACATTTTTTTAAATAATCCAGTATTATTTGCAATAAAAAGTTCTGCAAACGGGACAACTCAAAGTTGCGTAGGTCGGCCTCCGACCAGAGGGAGAAGGCCGACAATTATATCGTGTCGGGTTTTTCCCTCCGGTCAGAACCCGACCTACTATCTGCGATCAAATCGTGACCGTTTTTGATTTTGAGTTTACGTTTTTTAGTAGCTGATTCTCCTCTGTAATTATATTATATCATAGGATAATTTATCCCAAAACACGAGGTTTGCCAGACCTTTTTTTATTTTTTACCGGACACTAATGTTTTGACATCTCTCATTTCAGCAACACCATCTTCTTAGTCTCGGTAAATTCACCAGCCTCGATCTTATAGAAATAGATACCGGTGGATTTGCCATTTGCATTCCAGGTTATCTTATGACAGCCCGCCGGTTTTTCCCCGTCGACAAGCGTCCCAACCTTACGGCCGAGGACGTCATAGACTTTAATGACAACGTAGGACACTTCTGGTAAAGCATACTCGATAATTGTCTGATCGTTGAACGGGTTAGGATAGTTGCCAATTAGAGCAAATTCGCTTGGAACACCGGCGGCATTTGCCCGGTCTGAAATGTCGGTCTCGTCACATTCAAATATCACAGCTTCAAAAGCATCGATACCTGCTTCGACAACCGATGCACCTTCAAGGTCTGAAGCCTCAAAGCGAACCCTGACTTGATTAGATGGGATTACAAAATCGGCCACGTTAAATGAATGCTCAGTCCAGCCGCCGACGGTCTCAGGACCGATCGTTTCAGCAAGGACCCAGGTTGCGCCATCATCGTTGGAAACGTAGGTCTTAAATAAATCACTGTTGGGGTCATCACCGAAGTTATTGGTATACCAGAGGACATAATTGATTGTGGCGGTACCATAGCTCAGGTCAAAAGCGGGAGAGATAAGATAGGTATACCCATCATCGACATCGGAATTGTCATATTCATTATCGGTAAGATAGCACTTGCCGGAGCCATCGTAGTCCACCGGTGGATCGCCTCGATCGCCGCCTCCTGCCGGGATGCCGCGCTCCCATTCACCATCGGCACAGGTATCCACTACAGTCCATCCCTGGTCAATTTCGAAATCATCCTCGAAAACAATTGTCAGGGTTCCTACCAATGCACTATGGACGGTATTCGGCGCATCGGGTGGATTTGTAACAATGGAGCCGCCATCCCCCTCAGCGCTGATATAAAACTCAGGTACCGCATCACAACCTGCAGGCGGCAGTGTCGCCTCATACAGATTGTCGCCAACCGGCGTCAATGCCGATATTAAAAACGCTCCATCGTCATAGCGATAATGAATCATGCCGGTGCCCGACACATAGGATTCGAGGCCATCATCAATTTGAACATTAAAGACCGTAGAAACACCGGGAATAAGATATTCAGGCAAACCGTTCGGAAAATGCATATTTAGATACGCCTCTTGTGTAGTTAGCGCCTTAATACAGAAATTAGCGGTACCGCTCCAAGGCTCATCATCATAATAATACAAGTCAAGCCAGTCTGAACCGCTGCGATAATAGCTTTCACCGGGATTTGAAGCGGATTCCACTATGACACGATACCGAGCGCCAAGCAATACCGGAACGTCTGAAGTTCGGTCATACGGATGCCCACCCTCTGACAGTTCCAGATAAATATAAAAATTATCTCCCTGGGTAAGCTCAACCGGTACGTCGAGATCCACAGTATGAAATCCCATATAATCGATGAAACCGGATTTCGTTGACAGCTCATCCAGCAGTTCGCCATCTTCAAAGCGGTTATAAATCCTTACCGTATAAGTCACGCTATCTGTGGCTGTGAAGAAACTAACAGCCTGAAGCAACTCTGCACAATCATCGGAGTCTAAAACGGTAAACGCATTGAATGCTTCGCTGCAATCCGTCTTGGTGTCGCGCCAGCCATGGTAATCGTGGTAGTAAATATAATCGTAAGCCAGGGGTTCAATATCCTGGAAAGATATAGCGCCCATTTCCGGCTGCTGACAGCAGTGCTTGTCGTAATATGAAATCCAGAAGTAGCCATCATATCCCCAACCGTTTCCCCAACTGTTTTTGCAAAGCCAGGCGCCCGGCAACGGCGCCTGGGTATTAAAATTATCATCCCAGCCGATAATAGCGATTGCATGGTTGGGATCTAAGTCGCTGGAAGGCGGCTGGTAATGTACAAAATTATAAATAAACGAGTTATCATAACGCATACATGTGCCCAGAACTCCCTCCTCTATAATTTTATATTTGATAGTGTTTATATTGCTCAGGTCCAATCCTGCCGTGTACCACTCGATATCTCGCGCATAAAAGTAGTGGTAGCTTGGATTACGCCTGTCGGGAGGCGTACCATAAGATTGTCCATCGATATCACGTACAGCCCCTTCGTTGCGAGTAAGATAGGCTGAAGTCACCCGGTAATCGCCGCCCATGTGGACTTCCAGTCCGCCTCCGTAGGGAGGATCCGTATCGTCATTATGGTGCTGATTGAACCCGTTCCACCAGTCGAGATGATATTCAGCCAAATTTGGCTCGCCGGTTTCTCCGGCCGCTTCCCAGTTGCCGGTCATAAGCAAATTGCCCTCCATGGCAGCCATTGCTCCATGGGTCCAGCAGGTGCCCCCTTGTTGGCTCTTGACCGAGGTTACATAATTAACACCATCAACATCACGCAAGTCATAAGTAGGCGGTGGATCAGCAAGGGATGACTCAGGTGCAATGATGAGCATGGATGCTAATACAAACAATCCTGTCCTGTTCATATCTACTCCAATCCGTTAGTTAGGTTTTCTATATTTTAACTACCCGATAAGAACTCACTTGTTGAAGTGTGTTCTTTCTATTGTTATTTATACATATTGATGATACACAATATTTACCATTTGTCAAGTGTAAACGGGGAATGAAAAGTATATCAGAGGGTTTAATCCTTTGAAGAAAAGATTAAGGAGAATTCTACTTTAAAAAGCTGTAACTATAAAGAGGTCATCATGAAACTGGCGTACCAAATTAGCAGATATTCGGCAGAAATGTTATTACGGTTTTTTAACCAATTGTCTTTTAAAAAAATAAAAAAGCGTTCCCAAGAGCACTCAAAGGAAGGGGAGCTCTATGGGCTCTCTATGATAAGTTTACTTCAACAACAACATCTTCTTGGTTTCGATATAATCCTCTGCCTGAATCTTATAGAAATACATACCTGATGAGAATCTATCAGCGTTCCAAATCACTGAGTGCAAACCTGCTGGTTGAGCGCCATTATACAGCGTTTGCACTTTGCGGCCAAGGAGGTCGTAGATGTCAATGGCAACATCGCTGGTTTTAGGCAAGTTGTATCGGATGGTGGTGGTGGCGTTGAATGGATTAGGATAGTTCTGGGATAAACTGAATCGCTTTGGAACCTCTATATCTTTCTCAGTAATACCTACCTGTATTGAATCGCCGCCGCCGTAAGCGCCCATATCGCTTCTTAATTCACCCAGACCCCAGTCGCAATCAAGCAGGCTGTCGAGGATATCGGGATGGCCGGCATCAATGCATGGAGAATCAAATGGGTCGCCGCATTCGATGGCCATAAGATGAAAGTCATCATTTGCCGGGTTGCGGAATAAGGGATCTGAATCAATATTGCCTTCGCCTTCCCAGCCGCCCTGGATGTCATTGTAGGTAAAGATTGGTGAACTAGTTCCTTCTAAATGAATCTCATTACCCTCTTCTTGCGCTGAATCACACCATAGGATAGTATTCGTAACCAAGACATCGGAATAATTGCAATATATACCACCGCCTGAAGAGACTGCCAAATTTCGGTAGAGGGTATTGTTGATAAATGTGGAGTTGGTTCCCAAGAAATAAATCCCGCCACCTTTGTTAGCTGAGTTTTCGCTTATAATATTGTTAGTAATCGTTGAAAATCTGTTGCAAAAAATCCCACCGCCGATGATAGCCGAATTTCCATATATGGTGTTGCGTCTGATAGTGGTGTTGGAATAATAACATTTAATCCCTCCACCAGCATAATCGGCTGAATTTTCATTGATAGTATTGTTGTTAATAATGGGATTGCCATAACTGCATAAAATCCCACCACCAGAGGCCGCTGAATTTTCACGGATGAGGTTGCTGCTAATCATGAGATCGGAATACCCACAATAAACTCCTCCGCCAGACCAGCCATATCCATTCCTGATTGTAAATCCTGTTATGGCTGTCGTGCTGTCACAACTTAAGAAAGTTACAACAGTAGTATCCGAATCACCATCGATGATGGTATTCTGGACATCAAGTGTATCCCCGGAAAATATGTAATTTGATGTTAGTAAAATATTTTTGGCAGTGAGGTTGATATTCTCAATATAGGTTCCATTTTCAACAAGGATAGTATCGCTGGAATAAGAAACTTCAATGCCGTGCTGAATTGTCCTGAATGGATTCTGCGGAGTACCATGACCGGTGGTATCATTGCCGGAAGTAGAGACATATATACATTTCCCAATCTCACAATGATCATGATCCGGATAGTAAAACCCGATATCAGAGCGAGAGCCATCCGGATCGGTTAGAGCAGGATCACCGGCATCGATGCATGGAGATTGAGAGCAAACATTAAAGTTGCCCTCGTAAGCAGATAAAAACAGGGGATCGATATCAATATTCCCTTCACCTTCCCAGCCGCTTCTGATATCGCAATATGTGATTATAGGAGACCCTCCTGAACGCAAACCTATCTCGCGGGGGCTATTTGCCCAAACAATTGTATTTGTTATAGTTGGGCTGGCATTATTCAAGCAAAAAATGCCGCCGCCGTTAGCTAAAGCTGTGTTTCTGCTGATAGTGTTATTTATAATCGTGGGATTAGCTTCATCACAACAAATCCCGCCGCCCCAGTCATAAGCCGAATTTTCAAAGATAACGTTATGACTGATTAAAGGTTCAGATTCACAACATAATATCCCCCCGCCCCATAAACTGCCATTGTTTTCCCTGATGAGGTTATAGCTGATTACAGCATTAGAATTATTATTGCAAAATATCCCGCTGCCATATTCAGCATAATTTTGACTTATTATGTTGCTTTTGATTATTGGGCGGGACTCCGAAATGTAAATCCCATGGCTATCGTTTTCTCTTATAATGTTGGCGCTTATAATAGGATTAGAGTTCGCAGAGCAGTTTATTCCACCGCCTGCGGATGAAGAATTTTCACAGATAATATTATTTGCGATTGTCGGACTTGAGTTATTGCTGCAGTAGATTCCTCCTCCCATCCTGTGGTATATGGAAATTGATGTTCCTATTCCGTTCTGAATTGTAAAGCCCTGAATGATCGAGGTTGAGTCCTCACCATTTGCAAAACAGACCACGCTCCCTGTGTCTACAACGTCAATTTCTAATGTGTCTGCATCGATGATTGTATTCTGTATATGAAGAGTATCACCATCAATTATAAACTCGCTGGTCAATAGAATGTTTTTACCATAAAAATTGATTCGTTCGAAGTATTGGCCATTTGCAACTAACACCGTGTCGCCATTGGAACTCGCATCAATTCCCTCCTGTATAGTTTCATAATCATCGGGAATGTTTATGATAGTGGCTGAAACCGGCATAAAGGCAACTGCAACGATTATAATCGTTAAAATTGAAGCATTTCTCGTAATAGCCTCCTATATTTTGCTGTTTCGCTAATTCCGCGAGCCAGAATATATACTACAACTCATAAGCAATATAATATAGCATAAAATGGCGTCAATAGTTATTTTGGTGTATTGCCGGATACGCCATAGTTTAACCACAAATTCGCGAATTATGGGACTTTTGCGGACTTAGATTTTGATTGAATAAACAAAGGCGGCCAAGAAGAGGCTGTCTCAAAAGCAGCATTGCTATTTGGGGAATCATATAGGCTATCCCAAAAGATGATTTTACGTGAAAAACCTAATTGTAACATTAGGCCATCAGATTGCACGGACGTGTCTTGAGACTTCCCCTACGGCTCGCAATGACTTGCAAAAGCAGTCATTACGAGTCCGCCTAAAGCGGACGACAAGGTAATCTCTAACGACTTTTAAAACAGCCTCACTGGACTGCCTTTTTTTATGTTTAAAATACCTCGTTTTAACCATCAGGTGTGGGCTTATTGCGGACTTGAGGTTGGATTGCATTGGAAGGTTAGTTCATAGAACACCACAGCTATCCCGTTTGTATCACATACTCCCCGGAGCGGCCTTTTCATATTATTGTATTGTTGACGTGGGGGAGTCTTCAAAATACAGCCTTATACCGATTAATCGTCTTGGCCTCAATGCACCGTCGCCTCTTCGTCAACCCAATCCTCTTCTTCCCATGTCATACCCTTACGACCAGGAACTTTGCGTATCGCCCCGGCCCGATAGAACGGACAGCTTTCCGTGATTGTTTTCATAAAAATATCGTAAATCATCATTATAATCCAATCACCGCCTTGATCGGGCTTAAGATATGTATTTCCAGCCGGATTTGTAAACTTCGATATCCAGCCAGAGCTCTACCAGTTTTCAGCCAGGAGTTCGAAATGTGCCTGGGGATGTGCGCAAGCGGGGCAGTCATTAGGTGCTTGTTCGCCCTCATGAAGGTAACCGCAGTTGCGGCATCTCCAGACAACTTTCTTATTTTTCTTGAATACAGCGCCTTCTTCCACATTTTTAAGAAGGTCAAGGTATTGTTTTTCATGCTGTTTCTCAGCAACTGCTATAGCCTCAAACACCTTTGCGATTGTTTCGAGCCCTTCCTCGCGGGCTATTCTGGCAAACTCCGGGTACATCTTTTCCCATTCGTAATGCTCGCCACCGGCCGCGGCTTTGAGGTTTTCAGCCGTACTGCCAATTACACCTGCCGGAAAAGCCGCTTGAATTTCAACGTCCCCGCCTTCGAGAAACTTGAATAATCTCTTGGCATGTTCTTTTTCCTGATTGGCGGTCTCCTCGAAGATATGGGATATCTGTATGAAGCCTTCTTTTCTGGCTTTACTGGCGAAATATGTATAGCGGTTCCTCGCCTGAGACTCACCGGCAAAGGCGGTAAGTAAGTTCTTTTCGGTTTTCGTTCCTTTTAAATCGGGCATTTAGATTTTCCTTTCTATTATTATGCGTTTTGATTCGATTGCGCAGGCGGCACAAAAACCCGCGTTCCAAGTTCCCGGTCGATCATAAAAATGCCCTGACCTTTGTCGCCAACCAGTTTTAACTGCTGGACAATATCATCAGCTGAGGCTTCTTCCTCAACCTGTTCATTGACAAACCAGTCGAGAAACACCTGAGTGGCTCTGTCTTTTTCTTCCATAGCCATATGAACCAAATCGTTTATGCAGCCTGTTATATGCTGTTCATGCTTATAGGCGGCTTCAAATGCATCAAGGGGAGTTTTCCATTCATTTTGTGGTTCGTCAACTTTTTGAAGTTTTACTTTGCCGCCACGCTCATTAATGTAATCAAATATCTTCATCGCATGCATTTGCTCTTCCTGGTTCTGAACTTTCATCCAGTTTGCAAAACCTTTAAGATTTATAGTCTCGAACCAGGCCGACATCGACAAATAGAGGTAGGCTGAAAACATTTCTTCTCTTATCTGGCCGTTCAGCGCTCTTTCAATTCTTTCGTTTATCATTATGTTTTTCCCTTTAAATGTGAAAATGAACACAATTCCTTTTAATGTTACAACTGTTTTTGCTCATATTACTGCAACTTTAAAAAGCACAAGTGTTGAATTTTTTCTATTCTAAAAGATCAATCCTTCTCTAAAACATAATCATCATATTCAACCTCAAAGCGCAGTTTATGCTTGGCTTCTTCCTGGGCAAGGCTGAGCAATGTGTTCCTTAGGCTTTCATCATCGGTTACTTCCGCGAGGTCGTTATAGAGCTTATAAGCCGCTTTTTCAGCCTTCATAGCTATAATAAGCGCGTCTTGATAGCCGAGATTCGAGTCCAATTCAACATCGATTAAGTGATCGCCAAGTTTAAGATCAAGAATCTTCTGTTCTGAACCAATCATTAACTTGCCTTCCTTGGCGGCCAGAAGCTTGGCCTTATGGCTTTTCTCCTCTTGAGCAAATTCTTCGAATAACTTTTTCATATGCGGTCTATTCATCTTGCTCGCAAAATCGGTATAAAACTGAAACGCTTCTTCTTCTTTCTTGATTGCATAATCTAATACCTGATCAACCGATTCAAAATCCATATCATTCTCCTGTTAAGTATTTTTATTTGTTGCAATTGACAACTATCGTCTTACCATCGAGAATAAATTCTTACGCTTTCCATAAACCATGAACGTTACAATACTCCCGAGCGGTTATTTTATCAGCTTTGATTTCGAATAAAGCTTCTGGAGCATCGCCGGGATTTAAGAACCTGCGGTAAACTTTGTCATCGGCAATAACCTCGATCCATTCTATATAATGTTTATCCTCCATCGGATGAGCGACACTGCCGACTGTTACCTTGAATCCGTCAGCGGTTTTCTCAACTACCGGAACATGTTTTTCGATTGCGGCATCAGTCGTATTCTCTTTAAATAGCGTCATCGGTTGACCGCAGCAGACAAGTTCTCCAGCGCCTGAATGAATGAGTTCAACTACGTTCCCGCAAATCTGGCATTTGTAAATTTGTAATCTCTCTGTCATCTTAATCCTCCTTTAAAATTATTATGCTTGTTTAAGTTTCCTGATTGCCTCCAAAATTTCATCATAATCAGGTTCAGAGGCGGTCTCTTTGACATACTGAATATATTGTACCTTGCCATCAGTATCAATAATAAAAATCGTCCTGGCTAATAACCTTAGTTCCTTGATCAATACGCCATATGCTTTACCAAAAGATCCATCCCTATGATCCGATAAAAGATGAACATTTTTTACGTCTGCCTCCTCACACCACCGCTTCTGAGCAAATGGCAAATCCATGCTGATTGTCAGGATTACTACATCATCGCCCAGCTTTTTGGCTTCATTGTTGAACCGTTTGGTTTCCAAATCGCAAACCTGTGTATCCAGAGAAGGCACAGTAGTAATCACAACTACTTTCCCCTTAAATGATGACAGCCTTACTGATTCCATATCGCTGTTTAAAGCTTCAAAATCAGGCGCAATATCTCCAATTTTGATTTCATCGCCAACAAGTGTCAGCGGTTTGCCCTTCATCTCCACTATTCCAGTTCTTTCATTCATAAACTTCTCCAGTTTTTTTCAGTTATTATTTATTATTAGTTCAACTTCCCCAAAAATCACCTTGGGGAAAGCTTATTGCGCTCCGGACATATGCCAGAAAACTCTAATTTGTATTCCAGGACTTACAAGACTTAATAGTCTGTTGCTTTATTTACCTCTCTTCTAATGTCTGTCTCGGGTAGGTTGAATATAAACTAACTTTATCACAACGGCCACAGCTTTTTCCATATTTATCCTTATTAGTAACGCTTATTATCACTAATATTACATGAAATAAGTTCCCGCAATTCAGAAATTTCTTAATTCTTTTAAATATTCTGTCATAAAAAAGCATAGGCCAGGGTTGCAATTTCTTGAGGCTCGCGCCAGCGCATGGTTCCATCAAGCGTGATATCCTCTCCCAAAGTTGGATTAATACAACTTTATAATGGCTGATTATTTTATTATATTATTGACAAATATTGCCTGAAATTACTGGAACAATAATGAGCTTCTTTGCGCTATTTATACAAATGGTAAACTCGAATGAAATAAGCAAACTCTGGCTGAATAAGGTCTATCATGTTGCGGTTATTGCCGTTTTCGCGTTTTTATTGATTTTTGGACCTTTTAGCCAGACTATCTTTACCGCTCGAATAGCCGACAACGAATGCTGTACTCCTTCTAACCGCTGTTGTAACCCGTTGGCAGAGCATGTTTCTACCAAAATCTCCAAAAAATGCGGTTGCGAGCTTTCGGAAATCCCAGACATACCGATACTCCCGCTGGGAATAAGTCATCAATCAACCAGCAGGATTGACACTTCATCAGGCACAATCGACTTTGAACCGCTTTATATTGTTAAAGAATTAACTGAATCAAAAAGTAAAATATCAGATTATTCAATAAGTTTAAAAGCCCCGCCTTTATATTTAATAAATTCCTCATTTCTGATTTGACATCCTATCCTTTAATTGTTTAAGGTTATAAGTTCGCCTATTGTCAATTTTTAAAGGGAAGGAGTCTTTATGTTAAAAATAATTTATCTATGGCTGATCATATTGATTATTCCAAATATATTCAGTTTCGCTGCAACTGGTGAAGAACAATCGGTAGTTGATTCGCTGATTCAGAAGGCGCTGAAGAAAAATCCCGACATAATTGCGGCGGAATCTGAATATCAAGCTGCCGGATTTAAAGAAAAAGCTTCAGACTGGCTGCCTGATCCAACTATTTCAATTGCTGGTTCAAACCTGCCCAGAGGCTCTCTCAGTCTTGATCAAACGCCAATGTCGGGAATCTCTATCGGCTATGCTCAAAAAATCCCCTGGCCGGGCAAGCTTGTCAATCAGAAAAGGATTGCCGGTCTTAAAGCGCAGAATAAAAATATAGCTTTTTCAGCCTGGAAAAACACGGTGGTGCATTTGGTTAAATCAGCTTATTTCGAATTCACCTATTGGAGACTTGCCGAGGATATAGTCAATGATAATATCGCGCTGATGGAAGCGCTGTTTGAAGTTGCCCGCACTAAATATGCCAATGGATTGGGTCTGGCTCAGGATGTTTTAAGCGCCCAAACATCGCTGTCTAAAATGGAAGATCGCAAGCTGAACGTAATAAAGATGAAAAAAGCGGCCCTTGCCAATCTTAACTGGCTCACTAATGAATCGAATTACAGCCTTAGTGATATTCCGGCAGTCCTGCCCTTAATCGACGAGAGTTCTGCACAAATCGAGTTGTTGATTGAATCAGCTTCCAAGGATAACCCTTTGCTTGAATTATCGAGAAACGAAGTCGAACTGGCCAATGGAAAAAAGTCGCTGGCCAAAAACAGTTACTGGCCAGATTTCACGCTTGCTGTAGAATATCGCCTTAGAGAGGAAGCTCCCATGGATGCAGTAAATGGCGAGGATTTTATTTCGGCGCGCGTTGGCTTATCTTTACCCGTATGGTTCTGGAAAAAGCAGAACAACCTGAATAAAGCGGCTGAAAAAGAATCCCGCACCGCCCGTTTCCGCCAGGAATCCATTGAACGAAAAATCGAATATGAGATTACCAATGCGTTCCTCGAACTGGAACGTAAACGACAGGGATTTCATCTTTATGATGAGGTTATTATTCCTCAGGCTGAAGCCGCCCTGGAGTCGGCTAATATTGCCTATCAGGTGGGCAAAGTTGATTTTCTCAATCTGCTTACCGCCCAGATGCGGTTATTTGAACTGCAGATTGAAAAACTGGGAATGCTGAAAGATTACAACCAAACGCTGGCGGCTCTTGATGAGATCGTCGGCAAAAATTATGGAGAAAATTAAAATGAAAACAATAATCATCACAATAATTGCGCTACTCATAGGATTCGGAGTATCCTATGTTATATTCAGCCCCGATCAAACATCGGTTTTAACAGATGAAGTGTCATCACAGCAACAATACACATGCGGCATGCATCCGCAGATAATTTCTGATGAGCCGGGCTATTGCCCTATTTGCGGGATGAAACTTACTCCTAAAAAAGATGGCTCCGGCCCGGCTGAGGGCTCGATAACTATCGATCCTACAACCGTTCAAAACATGGGGCTAAAAACCGCTGTCGTTTCCACTCAGCCAATCATTAAATCAGTTCGGGCATTCGGTAAAATTCAATATAGCGAGCCATTGATCCAAACAATAAATGTTAAAATCCCCGGCTGGGTGGAAAACCTATATGTCGATTATGAGGGCGCTGCAGTAAAGACGGGACAGCCTTTATTGGAGCTGTATTCACCCGAGCTTGTAGCGGCACAGCGCGAATATCTTGTGGCTTTAGAGAGCAGTCGAAAATTATCTGCTGTTACTGCATCTGCAATATCTGCTTCTGACCTGTTATTGGATGCCTCTGTTTTCAGACTTCAAAACTGGGATATTTCTCCTGACCAAATCCGGAAACTGGCTAAAACCGGCCAATTGACAAAATCCATGGTCATCAGGTCGCCTTTCAACGGCGTAGTGATTTCCAAAAAAGCAGTAACAGGCGATCATTTAAAAGCCGGCGCAGAAATTTTCAGAATCGCCGATATCTCCGAAGTCTGGGGCGTTGCGCACATCTATGAACAGGATATCCCATTTATCAACCCCGGCCAGATAGCTAGAGTCGAATTGCCATATCTGCCAGGGCAGGTTTTCGAAGGTGAGGTGTCCTATATATCTCCCTATCTCGATAATAAACGCCAGGTTGAAATTCGTCTCGATATGCATAATCCTGATTTACAGCTCAAACCAGAAATGTATGCCGAAATAACTTTCGAATCTCAGATACCCGGCGATCGTCTCGCTTTACCATTGAAAGCCATAATTAATTCCGGTTTAAAGGAGATTGTGTATATCGCCAACAATGATGGTTCTTTTGAGCCCCGTGTTGTGAGAACAGGGGCAGTTGGAAATAATGATTATATAGAGATAATCTCTGGACTATCTGAGGGGGAAAAGGTTGTAGTCTCCGGGCAATTTCTGCTTGATTCTGAAAGCCGCCTGAATGAGTCGCTTAACATGGCCCACAACCATGGAGGACATTCGGCTTTTAAGCGGGACGATCATTCTATGTCAGAAGATCAAGACAAACATGAACATATTCCTGAATCAAGTCATAAAGAGAATACGCATAATGATGAGAGAACTGATTTAACAGAACTCTCCGGAATCTATACCTGCCCGATGCCGGTGCATTTTCACATTCTACAATACGGTGAAGGCAAATGCCCTGAATGCGGTATGGACCTTGTTCCTGTGGAAGAAACTGATAATAGCGAAGTTTACTTTTGCCCTATGCTTGAATGCCGGGTGGTTTCAAGCGAACCGGGAAGTTGTCCCAAATGCGGGATGCATTTAATCAAACTCGAACAGGAAAAAGACCATGATTAACGCTATAATCGAATATTCGGTCAAAAATAAATGGCTGGTTCTCACGCTTGTTGCCATTATAATAGTTTTTGGTTTATATGCGTTCAATAATATAGCTGTCGATGCTATCCCGGATCTCTCGGATGTTCAGGTTATCATTCAAACCATGTACAGCGGCCAGCCGCCGCAGATAGTCGAGGATCAGGTTACTTACCCATTGTCAACCGCTATGTTGGCTGTGCCAAAAGCTAAATCGGTTCGCGGCTATTCTTATTTCGGGTTGTCTTTTATCTATATCATATTCGAGGATGGCACAGATTTATACTGGGCAAGAAGCCGGGTACTTGAGTCTTTGAGTACGATATCATCTCGTTTGCCGGATGGCGTTGCTCCGGAATTGGGGCCGGATGCTACCGGCGTTGGTTGGGTCTATCAATACGCGCTGGTGGATTCCTCGGGCAATCACGATCTTTCAGAGCTTCGTTCGCTTCAGGACTGGTTTTTAAAATATGAGCTTTCAACCGTTCAGGGGGTTTCCGAGGTGGCTTCCGTGGGCGGTTTCGTTCGTCAATATCAAATTGAAGTGGACCCTCGCAAGCTTGAGTATTTCG
>Ga0114922_10001271_pt1 | contig 24078 bp, 25 predicted proteins | sample AartaG_FD_100975 | JGI IMG/M metagenome (GOLD analysis project Ga0114922, IMG submission 100975) | Deep subsurface microbial communities from Aarhus Bay to uncover new lineages of life (NeLLi) - Aarhus_00045 metaG | ecosystem: Environmental > Aquatic > Marine > Oceanic > Sediment | place... | reverse complement strand
GATCCAATATCTCCACGATTTGATCCCTACTTTGAATGCTGGTGGTTGCAGCAACGACACTTCCATTCTTGAAATAGACATTAAATGGCAAACCCATAAAAGACGCACATTCCGGCAAGTTTTTTATGAAGTCTGCTGCCGGTATGTCAAAGTCCATGTCTCTGAAGGCCACATGAGAAAACTGCGATTGCAATTGCTCGATGTCTAAGTATACAGGAATACACATGGGTCCCATCCGCCCGCAAGAAATCATGACATTCTCGTTTGCTTCAAGTACTTCTTTAATCTCTGCTTCACTTTCCAGATGTTTCAAATTCGTCATAAGCATAACAAACCTCCATTTTTGCTGTTTCAATCCTAAAAATAAATGCGAATTTCTTTCTCCATTATGTTTCTCGTTTAATGGGTGTATCATAATCAGGAAACCGATAAGCCTTAATCAAATTAACCCAGGTTAAAAATTCATTTGACGGCTATAGCCTAGAGCAACTTCGGCAAAGTTTTTAACCCGAAATTGAGGATCTTGTTTCGGCATCGGAACCCTGTTAAGGTCAGTCTTTTCCATAATTACTCCAGTCTAAAATATTTGGGAACCAAGTTTGGTTATTTTCCCATCGGTTAAATCTTTGTAATACTCTTTATCCAAAGTAACTTCGTGTTTTGATCTGCAACCTTTTTCTTCTATCGTTACCAGAAATTCCTGCTCATTTTTCTTTTTGACTTCAATCACTGTAACCCTCCTTATTGCTGTTGCCTCTTGTATGGATATAAAATATGAATTAGATGTCTTTAAACAATCTGGTTAATGGGCTACCGGGTGCTTTGACATCAAGATCAAGGAAATAACCGAACGGCGTTTGATGGACCTCGTAATCTGCTTTCTTTAATCGTTGCTCTGAATTATCGAGCAATTGCTTTGTAATTTCAGACGAAGCTTTACTCTCAGATAGATGGGTAAACGAGTGTAGTACTATTCTTTCTGTTTCGTTTTTTCTCGCCGCCCATTTAAGATTTTTAATCAATTTCGTTTCGACTTTGGAAAAATCCGCTTCATCTTTTTCTTCTGCATGAATAAAGCCAACCACAGCATTTTCAATTATCTTTTCTTCGGTAATTTCAGATGCAGACTCGAGGCTTTTTAAGCTTGTTTTATAAGCAAATCTGCTTGTATAGATCATTAATAATTTCACTTTTCTCCCTTTCTTGTTACAGTTCCCGAAAGGATATAAGAATTTTGTTTCATCTTAATCCACTTCCCTTCATCAATCCCGATTGAATTGCCGCATTGGCATTTAATTTTACTTCCGTCTCGGATGCTATAATCCTCAATTATTCGGTCTTTCCAGCAGTGCCATAATCGTCCTTTTCCAATTTTCTTATATTTAAAAATTTTCTTTTTGCAATTTACACATTTTATGGTTATCATTGTGACTTTGATTTATACTGCCTTATAAATTACAAGCAACGCAAGAAGTATGACAAATATTGACAATCATATTTCCAACCACTTAGATTTTGTTTTTAATGAAATTAGACTCCCGTTTGATTTACTCCAATTTCTTAATAATTCAACCGCTGAACTTAATTTATTTTTAATGTCACTGGAAAACATCTATTTTTTACTCTCTTAATTATTGCTGACTTCAATCAATGCCTGTTCAATTTTCCCTTTTTTAAAATTGATCACCATTTTCAATTTCATAAATAAACATCTCTTTTGCCATCCCCAACATCCTCGGAAAGATATTTATTCCATCATTCGTTGGAACGGCAATTCTTAGGCGATTTTTTTAATTGCTGGCTAATTTTTGTGCTTTCAATAATCTTACATAATTTTTAACAAAGAAAAATTCTTCAAAACCAGCGAAATGATGATCTGCCAGTATCTGCTTCCAATCTCTTTCGATAAAATCAAAAGCATATTTGCATTCCATGTTTTTAAAAATAAAGCGGTACAATGGCGGCATCTCATTCATGTTAAATTCGGCGAAATCGAGCATGAAAAATGCACCGCCGGGTTTTAAATGATTGGAAACGTTTTTGAGTACTGTTTGGCGGACTTCATGCGGGAATCCGTGAATCACAAAGCCAATAAATACCTTGTCAAATTGCTCTGATAGGGAGAATGGCAGGTCAATTCTCTGACGGATAAATGCAATATTCCGATGTTTGGCGCATTTCTTGTTGAATTGCCTTTCCATGACAGGCGATATATCCATGCCGGTTATTTTTCCGTTATCACTCAGATATTTTGCCATAATGCAGGCATTCCGTCCGGTGCCGCAGCCTAAATCGAGAATTTTATCCCCATGCCGAATATCCATTGCCCTAATTGCCCTGTGAATGAAGCCGCGATAAAAACCCAGTGTGGCAATGTTCATGACCTGATCATAATTTTTTGCCGAAAAGGGCTTTAATTCAACACCCGAATCAGGATATATTTTGTCCGTTTTTGAGTTCTGTGCGTTTAATTCCACTGGATATATCTATTCCAAATTATTGATTATAGGCCTGTTACTATTATTAATATTTATACACGCCGAATAAAAACATAAGCCGCCGGTAGAAAGAAAAGTGTAAGTACGAGCGAATATAACAATCCTCCGATCACTGCTATTGCCATTGGCTTAAGCATATCCCCTCCTTCACCCAAGTTGAGCGCTAATGGAACAAGCCCAATAACGGTGGTAAGTTGAGTCATTAAAATGGGCCGCAGTCGTATCGGCGCGGCAGTCATAACAGCATCTAGGGGTTTCTTGCCCTGACTCATGTATTCTTCTGAGAGAGTCAGTAAAACCACACCTTGAGAGATGATGCCCGCCATCATCACAACGAGTCCGACCAGCACGGTCACGCCAATGGGTGTGCCGGTGATAAAGAGCGCCAAAAATGCACCCGTGAGTGCCAGCGGAATATTCAGCATAATCAAAAAAGGCAATGAAAATAATTCAAACTGCACCGCAAGAATGATGTACGCAAATAATGCGGCAAATAAGATGATCAATCCCATGGTCTTTCGGTTCTCTGCCATTAAATATGCTTGACCTCCCATTTCCCATTCAACGCCATCGGGGCAATTTGACGCTTCAATAACATGATTGACGCGTTCCACCACTTCGCCGGTACTGATACCGGAAGCATCCATACGAACGATCACTTCTTTGACCTGGTCCTCTCGGACAATCTCCACAGGCCCAACCGATCTGCGAACCTGGGCAATATCTCGAAGAGTGATAGATGAAGCGCCATCATCTTTCATGATGAGATTTTCAAGGTCTGATTTGCTATTAATCTGTTTTTCAGGAACCATGACACGAATATTATAGTATTCAAGCCCCTCGCGGTACTGGGTTGCAACCGTCCCATGAACCAATGTCCTCAGTGTAGCCGCTATGTCCTTTACAGGCATTTTTAAAGCTGAAGCCCGGGCGCGATCTATCGTTATGCGATACTCCGGTTTGGACATGTCCATGGAAACATTGACATTCCTGATCCCGGGTGTTTCGTCCAATTGTTGTGCGACTTTCTTGGCAAAATCGAAGATGGAAAGGATTTCTGTTCCTTTGATTTTCACTTCCACTTCCTGCTCTCCGGTTTTACGAATACCCTCGACCCGTCTCTGCATCACATTGATTTTGCCGCCGGGAACAGGCACTTTTTTTACGAAAGGCGTTATCTTCTGGATAAACTGCTGTGTGGTTATCTTGCGTTTGGATTTAGGAACAAGCTGTATATTCAATTCCCCTTCATGCGCAATCTCAAAGGTGGCCAATCCCCATACCCTGCCTCCCGCAAGTGTAAAGATGCTTTCAACCTCAGGGATTCCCGTCATGTTTGATTCGAGTTGAGAGAGTATGTGATCCACATGACTCATGGCGGTTCCGCTTGGCATCATCACTTTGACCTTGATTCGGCCATCATCCAATTTCGGTAAGAACTCTGACCCAATCTGATTAATCAGCAAAAATGAGGCTGCGAAGATGATAAAAGCAAGCAAGATGACTACGGTTTTTACTCTCAGCGCTCTGCGCAAAATTTTTGTATAAGCATGAATGACACGATCGATGAGTGAATAAAACAGACGACCCGCACCGGAGAAGCTTGTGAGTTCGTTTTTTTGCAGTAGCCAATTCGTAAGAGAAGGCGTCACCGTGATGGCGATAACAAGAGAAATCACAACAATGCCTGCAACAACGAATACAAGCTCCTTGAACAGCAATGAGGTGAGACCAGGAATAAACAAAAACGGAATAAATATCACAAAAAAGGTTAATGTGGCAGTGATAATCGCAGAACCCACCTGATGTGTTCCTTGAAAGGCAAATTCCTTTATCCCTTCCCGTTTAAGTCGGATAATATTTTCCAATACAACGATGGAATTATCCAGGATAATACCCAGCGCTAACACAAGACCGCCTAGGGAAAACATATTGAGAGAAAAGCCCCACAGCTTCATGACAAAGAAATTCGCCAGGAGCGTTAAAATCAGGGCGGTCATCATCACAAAGACATAGCGCAGTTGTCCAAGAAAGATGAAGACTACGATAATCACAAGCATTGCAGCAAGGAGAGCGGTGACTTGTACACTTTTGATCGCACCCAGGATATAGTCGCCTTGATTTTCAACATATCCAAATTCAATATCATCAGGGATATCACGCTGAAGCATGTTCAGTTTTTCCTTGACAGCCTTGGCAACAGTTACCGTATTGGCTTCTGCCTGTTTAAGAATATTCAGCTTGACGCATGTTTCACCATTAAAACGTGTGTTGATACGCATCTCTTCATGGGAATCTTCAACGTTGGCTATATCTTTGAGATACACTTTTTCTTCATGCTGCCCCTGGGTCACGATTACATTTTTAATCTCATTGAGATTTTCGAATTCACCCATAGTTCGGGCGAGAATCTCTCTGTTTTCCACCGTGACGCGACCGGCAAACATTTCTCGGTTTTCTTCTGACAGGACTTTCACAATTCTATCGGGTGAAAGATTGTATGCCGACATGCGTTGTGGGTCAAGATGCACGCGGATTTCACGCTCCAATCCGCCGACAATTTCTACGCCCGCTGTCCCGGAAACCGTCACCAGCTTGTCAATGAGCCACTTATCAGCCCATTCACGCAGCCATACCAGTGTTCGACTATTTGACGTCACGATAACCTGCATGACGGGCAGAAATGAAGGATCCGCTTTAATAATGAGCGGCGTATCTATGTCAGTCGGCAGTTGTCTGGCTGCCCGCGCCATGGCTGAGACAACATCTTGAAAAGCATTCTCGACTTGAACACCATATTGGAAATTTACCAGGAGGGTGTACATACCTTCGATGCTGGAGGATTCCAGATAATCCAAATTGTCCACAGTTGCCATCACACGTTCAATCGGCTCAGCTATGTTCGTTTCAATTTCATCCGGTGTGGCGCCGCGCCACCAAATATGAATTTTAATCATCGGATAGGTGATGTCAGGTAGATAATCTACATCTAATTGGCTAAGTCCATACAAACCCATCGCTACGATGGCGATGACAAGAACCGTTGTTGCTACGGGTCGTTTTAGGGTGATCGCAGTGAGTTTCATTTTATCATTCTTTCGTATTTCTCATTCTCAAGAATTCGAACTTCCAAATTATTCCGGAGTTTCTGGTTGCCGGAAACGACAACCGAATCACCCACATCGATACCCTTCGTGATTTGCACATTTTGCTCCTGTTCGATACCGATACTCACCGTCCTACTGAAGGCATTTCCGTCCCTGACAATAAAAACGACACTCTCACCCTGCGGTGTAATGACAATGGATGCATCAGGAATGATGATGGCATCGTTCACTATTTGGACTGGGATGGATACACGGATAAACATCCCCGGCACAATATTTATCTCTTCAGCCAAAGAAGCCTCGACTATTCGCGTATGCATCTTTCGGTCAAGCTCAGGATATAATCTTGTTATTTTTGCCTGGAAAACACGATTGTCATAAGCGTCTAAGGTTGCAGATAGTTTCATCCCGACATGCACATTTTTTAATTCCCTTTCCGGAACGGCGAATCTTATGACAAGGCTTTTAGGGTCAAATATCTCCACTAATGTTTCCCGGGGAGAAACAAAGTATCCATCGGTAACAAATACCTTACTCACGATTCCTGCCCATGGCGCTCGAATCCGGTAGTCTTCTATGCTCTCCAAAGCCTTGCTTAATTGAGCCCTGGCGCGGACAACTCGTAACTGACCTTCATCCATCTGTTCAGCAGGAATAGCACCTGAACGCACTAATTGTTCAATTTTTTGTAAGTCTTCCTCTTCTCGAGCCAACTCCTTTCGTGCTGCCGCTGCCAGTTCCTCAGCAGCCCGTTTGCGGCCGAGGGTAAGGATAACTTGTCCCTGTTTTACACTATCCCCTTCTCGAATCGTGCAATGAAGCACAGGCCCTTCGGCCGGGGATGCGATGCGAGCAACTCTGGCCGCTTCAATAGCGCCTGTTAACTCGATTTTTCTTGTCATAGTCTTTAACGTGACCACCTCAATTTTCACTACAGGATTGTTTTTACTTTTTGGTTTGCTTGCTTCACCATCACTATGGCATCCTGTGAGTGATAACAATATCATTATTACTGTCATTATTAAAATTCCATAAACAGTAAGATAATTGTTTGCAGGAACAAATCTGTATTCCTTAATTTGCTTCATGGGCTTCTCCTTGAGCAAACCGTAAACGTGCGATGTATATGTTGTGGTCAGCCAGAGCAATGGCATGGCTCGTTTGAACTTCCAGCAGTGCAGACTCCGCGTCAAAAATATCAGTGATAGAACCTTTCCCTAAATTGTATTTTTCCATCTCGATTCGGAGAGATTCATTCGCCTGTTCTATGGCTTTTTCAGTGGCTACTATCCTTTTTCTCGTGGAAATGAGATTATAAATGGCTGATTCGACATCAAGCCGAATTTTAAGATTTAACTCACGGAGTCTTTCTTTTAGTGAAGCCAGCTTCGCCTCCTCCTGGTTCACATGGGCTCTTATTTTTCCACCTTCGAAAAAAGGAATTTCAAAAATACATCCGAGCTGGCCAATATCTTCCAAGCCATTCACTCCAGGTGGTTTGATATAAGAACCGATCGCTTTTTTAGCGCCGTAAGAACCATAAAGAGAAAGTGATGGCCAATGGGCCGCACGAGTCGCTTTGACACGTTTGTCTTGAGCTTCTACCTCTTTTTGAGCTGCACGATAATCGGCCCTGTTTAGGTAAGCTTTATGTAAGCATTCTTCAATGTCCATTTTTATTTCTGCTAATGAAAGCTCGCTTTGAGGGAAAACAATAAAGGCTATCTCTTTCACACCCATTAAATTCGCAAGAAAACGATTTTGAATGGCAAGGATACTTTTCTCTTGCTCCATTTTTTGGTTAATATTGGCAAGCCTGACCTCAATGCGCAACATATCTACCTTAGCCGCTTTTTTTGCTGCTATTAACTCTTTTACTCTCTTAAGGTGTTCGTCTAAGGTTGAACGAGAAAAATCCAAGGATTTTATTATTTTGCGCTGTTTTAATATATTGAAAAAAACACTCGTCACATTAAAAACTAATTCTTGACGCGTAAAAACAAGACGATGCTCAGCCGACTGTTGGAGAAGTTCAAATGCCTTTATCTCGTTTGTGATTCGTCCACCAGTAAATATAGGCATGCTTATTACAAAATTCCAAGATAAGACTTCATCCGCAAAAATGAGAGGGTAGTTCAACCTTCTGGGAGGCGCTAATCGTTGTGTATCGGAATAACGGGAATAACTTCCGACTCCCCGAAGACTTGGCCAACGTTGACTTGCCGCTTTATCTCTCTGGGCATTCATTTCTTTGATTTCCCAACTCTTGTATCCAATACGAGGATTGTTTTCAAGGGCGATTTTAATGCATTGTTTCAAAGTAAGTGAATCCTGGATTGCACTTACGATTTTTGATTGTTGAAGAGCGGGTAGACCTTCTCGCAAGTGATTCGTATTCTTGATTTGTCCGAAACCATTCGCCGGTTTAAAAATAGTAATCAATAGTACAGACACAAATAATACTCGTGCCAAGAATATTTGGATTTGATTTATCACTCATGAACCCCCATGAGCTTGTGTTATTATTGGCTGAATTTTTAACTCACAAATTACATGTCGGGCACACGCCGCTTTCGCACGAAGAACTTTTATTAGAAGATGACGAAAAAGAAGAGAACTGCTTTTCAGGTTTGGCGGCTCCACATTTTGGACAGGAAATATCATCGTCACTCGAATCCATGCTTCGCAGCAATTCAAATTTTGCGCCGCATTTCAGGCATTTGTACTCATAAATTGGCATTTGATTTACCTCCAAAATACAACTATTTATTCTCGATTGAAAGTTGGTTTATCCTGATTTTGTAAAATTAAAAACACAGCCCTGATTGAGAAAATCATCGTGGCTGATCATGCCACAATATTTCTCTTTAAATAAGAAAACCGAATCCAGAATTTCCTGTTTCACATCCTCTAAACAGAGCTGTTCAAACTCATCCGCCGGAGAGTCCTCACGCACATGTTTGGGATATACGGAAAGGAATCCATCTTGTCTTAAGATACGGAAAACTTCACAGTATAATTTATGCCGTTCGATCACCTTAAGATAATGCAGTACATCGTATAGAAACACCACATCAATGGATTCATCTTTAAAATCAAGGGCCGTGACCCCATTTGTTCGGATTACCTTGATGTTCTTCAAATTCAAACGCTTTGTTTTTTGGCTTAACTCATCCAGTTCTTTTTGTTCTTTATCCACTGCATAAACCCATCCTGATTTGCCCACGGCAATGGCAGCGGGAATGCTGTAATGACCAACCCGCGCGCCAAAATCCAGAACTGTCTGACTGGTTTTAATTCCTATCTTTTTCAGGAATCTTACTCCTTTTTCTCTTTCCCATTTTTGCATCGCCTTTTTCATCTGATTGTTTAATGATATCCTTGAATATACCGCTCCACATCGCTCATGTTGAATCCATACCTTTTTCTCAGTCTTCCAAGATTTTCATAGTTGGATATACTGATCGGAATTTTGAGAAATTTCTTCAGAGAATTCGCAGGCACTTTGTACTTAATTTCAATTTCCTTCAAAGTCATTTGACCATTGATATCGATGGATACTTTATTCAGACTCTCACTGGCTTTATGTCTTTGATTTTTTTCGGGTATGGTTAAAACAGCGCCTTTCTCATTGTATTTTTCGATAAATCGCCCTATCTCACTCATATTAAAGTTGTATCTCCTCCGCAGCCTGCCTAAGCTTTCGTTATCGGATGCACTCAACGGAATTCCAAGATATTTTTTAATCGCATTGGCCGGCACATTGTGCTTCTTTTCAACTTCTTTAAGGGACATGCTGCCAAGCACTTCGATCGATATTTCCTGATGTACATCTTTTTCATCAGATATATCTTGTTTGGATGAAATCTTGGAAACATTTACTTTCTCTTTGCTGCTGACAAGAGTTTCGTTAACCTCTGGCTGGGAACGCTCAACTCTTCGCCCTCTTTCTCCTTGCTTTAAGGGAGTGACATCAGCATCCACAATAAAGGCAAAAAACAAAAATAAAAGACATATAATGACAAATATGAGCGCGAGAATAACTCGCCTCGACCTTTCTTGGATCAGGTTCCTGTACATGCCTTTAATTTGTTTCCAGTGAAATACAATGTGCAGAAATAAAAGACCTAACAAAATATATCCAAGAATAAGGTGAAGCCCTCCCCACTGATGCCTGTCCCATCCCCAGAGAAAAAGATCAACATTGCTCCCGTATATTTCCCACCTATGACTTCCTGAAACAAGAACGAACTTCATTAAAAATCCGATGCCTCCTATGGCCATCATCGCGATGAACATCAGTGCGTCGATGATGAAGTTGATTTTGGATTTGTGTTTCATATGGCTCTCTCCTTTTAATTCCAAGGCTACGCCCCGGCCGTCTGGATGGAACCAGACCGCAAGCTATCATCAAGTTTCCTCTTAATATCCAATGGAACTTTTTTTTACGTTCATTCCGAATCAGTACAATTTCTCCTCAGTATAACAAAATCTTTTTCGTTGACTCCCAGGTGTTTTGAAACCAGATTACATTTTACTGTCAATAAGAAATAGGTATTCCGGCAAATATCTATCAATCCTTCAAGATTACCCTGGCCCTTTGAAATTATAACATCTGCAACGTCGTATATCTTTTTAAACTTGGCCGAAGATGTTTCCCAGAGAACGCCCGGGGCGTCGTCCCCGGTTGTGATTATTTCGGCGTATCTGTCAAGGCCCGCCATTGACGCATCTTCTTCAGTGGCATCGTTGATTACGGGGGCCCCTCTGACCGCAAAATAAACGTTGGAGTGGTTCATTGTTTCCAGAAGAAGCCTGTCAAGAACGATCTCACCGGCATTGTCGCCAATATAAAGTACGGTTGCGGCAGATTGAATATCCCGTTTTAGCTGGTCAGAATCATCCACAGCCAATTCGGTTTGGAGGACTCGATTGATTGTGTCCATCACATCCAGTTGATGGTGTGAACCAAAATCGATCACATTACCGGCAATGGCGAGGCGCACAGCCGTGTTAAACGGATCGGAGGAATCATCGACTATTTTCTGAAAATCATCGTACTTTTCCATCATCATGCGGTTATATTTAATTTTGATTTCACGGTACGGATCCGGATTTTTTGAGAATTCACGCAGCAACCGATGCATTCTTTGTCCCAGCGCAGGAGGAGATTGATCATAATCCACCTCGGAAAAAAATTTCAGCAGCTTGCGTAAGACCGGTTCTTTTAAATCGTCCGGGATTATGCCGGTCTTTGTCAGGCGCAGATAGTTATTGATAGAACATGGGATACAGTCGGGGTAAATATTCATTCTACTCCTTATTAATCTATTTTCATTAGAAAGAGCTGTCCAAAAGGTCTGAAATACTGATAGATGTCAAGTTGCGAGATTCCGGCCTTCGCCGGAATGACAAATAAGGCGACTTTTTAGACAATCCCTTTTTATTTATGACAATAAGCCTTCCACGTTCTTCGCGATTTCAATAAACGCTTCTGCAGTTTTGCTTGTCGAATAATTCAAAACTACCGGTTTGCCTTCGTCTCCAGCACGACGGGTCTCCACTTCCATCGGAATACGGCCCAGAAATTCAGCCTCCATCTGCCGGGCCATATTCTCACCTCCACCTGTATCGAAAACATCTATCTCCTCACTGCAGTGAGGACAGATCAATCCAGACATATTTTCAACGACGCCTACCTTTTGAATATTCAGCTTTTTTGCCATGTTGACAGCTCTTCTGCAGTCGATGAGGGAAACCTCCTGCGGTGTTGTGACAACTATGGCCATCTGTGGAAGCATCTTCTGTGCCGTGGTCAGCACCTCGTCACCGGTTCCCGGAGGAAGATCGGCCAAAAGATAATCCAACTCTCCCCAAACAACATCGGAAAGAAACTGGCTTATAGCACCCGACCGTAAGGGTCCCCTCCAGATGACAGGTGCATCCCCAGGTATCATGGGCGCAATGGAAATAATCTGAAGCCCCTCTTTTATCTGTGGGGTAATTAGCCTTGAACGTTCATCAATGCCAGGTGACATCTCCGCGCCAACCATCTTAGGCACATTGGGTCCGGTAATGTCCGCATCCAGTAGCCCGACCTGTCTGTGCTGTTTAATGAGTGCGTATGCAAGATTCACGGCCACGGTCGTCTTGCCCACACCGCCTTTGCCACTGAATATGACGATCCGGTGTTTGATTTTTTCTATGGTTTCATCGATGCGTTTATCCTGCTCCTGTATCTGTTTGGTTCTCTCTGGATCAGCTTTCATTTATCTTGATTCCTTTTTTAATAGTTATAGTATTACGAGAAAAGTCTTCGCTTTTTTTGCATGAAAATGAAAATTTGAAGACATATGCGTTTTAAAGTAAATGCGCCTCGGGCGCGTTATGAATTAATGTACACAAGGATCATATCCCTTGAGAGCTCCCTTCAGATAGGCCTCTACAACGGCCTCAACTTTTCCCGCTGCACCTGTAACCGCTTCGATTCCGAATTGGTCAAAAAAGCCGACTGCTCTCTGGCCCATGCCCCCGGCAATAATCACATGTGCGCCCTGATCACGGATAAATGACGGAACCTGGCCGGGATTACCATGTGCACCATAGAACGGATTCTCCACCTTATAGCTTAAAGCAATTTTATCCCCTTCAACATCAACCATTGTATAATACGGACATCTTCCGAAGTGTGCGCTCACATTGGCCTCCAAGCCTCCATCGTCTTCCGCGGCCACTGCGATCCGTTTTTTCCCGGCGGGTTTAGAAACAGTCTCCTGCTCTTTCGTCATCCCAAAATGTGATTCTACTGAAGGGGCTTCATACGGTTTCAGAGAACCGGATTTAAACTGTTCAATAGCCTCGGAAACCTTTCCCGAGACACCGGCATAAATTTTAATTCCTGCTGCCGATAACGTCTGAAATGCGTTTGGGCCGACATTGCCGGTTAATACGGCCTCGGCTCCTTTTTCAGAAATTGCCTGGGCAGTCTGGATTCCGGCCCCTCCTCCTGCGCTGACATTGTAATTTTCCAAATATTCGAAATCACCTCTTTCGATATCGTAAAAGATAAAATACTGACACCTTCCAAAACGGGGATCGACTTCCGCATTCAGATCTTTTCCCTGTGCTGTAATGGCAATTTTCATAAGTTTCTCCTCTATTCTCTCATCATGGTTGATCCGCACTGGGGGCAGATAATCTCGTAACAAGGCTTGCCCGCCTGGTGCGGCATTTTCTTACCGCAGTTCGCACATGAGCAGTTTCCGCTGGGGCCTGCACCCGGTCGGTTGCCGCCCATACGGCCTTTTCCACCTCCTCCCCTTCCCATCCCAGTCCCCCTCCCAGTTCCCGGACCCTGTCCGGCGGGACCCGTTCCGTCTCCTCTTGGCACGATACACCTCCTGATTTTAGGTTAACAAAATTTTATACTATTTTTAATCGTTTTCTTCCTTTTGATCGCATGCTCAATAATTTGATTCCTTTTATTTGTTTAAAAGTTGCTCCTTGGTTAACAGATAAAAATGCGCTTATTGCATCAATAACTTTACAGCCATTCCGATGCTCGCCTCAAGAAGCCTATCAGATAGTACCAACCGTGTCAAATCAGAAGCTGTTTTTTCATGAAGCTGCCCTACATCCCGAACCTGATTACTATGATGCGGGGGTGGCTCACAGAGAGTTGAGGCCAATCCACAGTATTTACTGATCACAGCCGTCCAGTGTATGCCTACTTGTATGTCTCTAACTGGAACATCATCTTTGACTATTTTTAATATTTCTTCTAATATGTTCAAATTATTTTCCGCAGCACCGCTTCGGGTTAGCACAGGGGCTTCTCTGGCCGCAACAGGAATCGTCGTTTCTTTCACTCTTCTTGTAATCTGTTGCGTAAAAACCAGACCCCTTGAGTATGAAACCCGCTCCACCGGAAATCAGTCGACGAACAGATCCGGAGCATTCCGGACATTTTTTTAATGGTTTATCGTTTATGCCCTGTAATTGTGTAAAACGATGTCCGCATACAGAGCACTCGTATTCATAGGTTGGCATAGTCGACGTTCTCCTATTTTCAATTCAGACCCCGGGGTTTTTAAACACCCGGGGTCTTTCATGATCACTTGCTCTCCTTTTTAGCCTCGGATTCCAGATCGGAGATGCGTTTCTGAATCTGATCCAGTTGATCTCCCAGAGCCTTTGCCTGATTCTGAAGTATCTCCATTTCCTGATCCGGATTGTAAGGGTCTGGACCGTATGGTACAGCGCCATAGGCCTCTGGCGCCACGAAAGGAATACCTCCTCCATAAGCACCCCATCTTGCACCACGCCCCAGACCTAATCCGCGTCCACGGCCCAAGCCGAAGCCTCCTCCGAATCTTCCGCCGGATGGATTCATAAATCCCGGCGTGGGATATCCGGCACAGTAACCGGCCGCCCTTCCTGTCATCGAACCCATTCCCATGGGCCCTGTTCTGTCTCCTCTTGGCATGATTTGTCTCCTTTCAATTTATTTTAAATGAATAAAGGACTACCACCGTCCTCTTCCTCTACCGCGTCCTAATCCACGGCCAAAACCAAAAAACCTGCGACTGCCCCAGAATGGCATCGGGTAGGTGTTATAGGAACCACAGCTTGTATAGGGTAGCGGATACCCTCCATTCAGATAAGGATTCAATCTTCCGATACCCAATCGACGGCCATAAGGATTCATAAATCCCGGCGTGGGATATCCGGCACAGTAACCGGCCGCCCTTCCTGTTCCGGATCCCATACCCATGGGTCCTGTTCTGTCTCCGCCTGGCATAGTTTACCCTCCTTTTTAATTATTGGTCAATTGATCCTTTCCGGGTAATCGTTGGTACAGTGATTACCCTCGTCTCCAGGGCCCCCCACCTCTTCCATGGGGTCCTCTGCGCCCACCGAAATGGTGCACTGGAGGACGTAACTCGACTATGCCACCTTCAATGCGAATCGCCTTACCATGAATAAGAGCATCTGCTATATTTTTTCGGCCCTGGGCCACGATTCGTCCGAAGGTTGCCCTGGAAACGTTCATTTCCTTGGCACCCTCCTCTTGACTCAACGATTCCAAATCGGCCAGCCGTATGGCCTCTAATTCATCCATGCCAACAGACACATGATCCAAAACCCTCAGGGGGATGCCCTGGGGCTTAAAGAAAGTCACTCCCGGCTGGGAACTGATCCATCGGCATTTTTTAGGACGTGGCATAAGAAATCCCTTATTTTATTCTTTGGAGAATTTCCTTTCCGATCTCTCTTATTTCCTTCGTTACTGAATTATTGCTGTATTCTACAACAGTTTTTCCCTCAACCATTGCCCGGGTCACAATTGGGTCGTAGGAAATCCGACCTATTACAGGGGTTTCGTGTTCTTCTGCTGAGGACTCGATGGTTCGTGCCATTTCCTCATTCAAATCGACTTTATTAATGACCACCACCGCGGGAATCTTAAAGTGTCTCGCCAATCCAAAAACCCTCTCCATGTCGTGAATACCGGATACAGTAGGTTCAGTGACGACCACAACGAGGGTGCTGGCCGTAATGGAACTGATGACTGGACATCCAATTCCCGGTGATCCGTCAACCAGAATGGTATCGAATCCCCGTTCTTCTGCCAGTAGCTTTGCCTGCCGTCGGATCAGGCTGACCAGTTTGCCGGAATTTTCTTCGGCAATGCCCAGCCTTGCATGAATAAAAGGTCCGAATCGTGTCTCCGAAAGATACCACTCTCCGCAATGACGTTCCCTGAGGGTGATGGCATTGTCCGGGCAAAAAAAGTAACAAACGGCGCAACCCTCACAATCGATCTTGTTTACAACATAGTCAGGAGATATGGCATCGTATTTACACACCTCTCTGCATTTGCCGCACGCGGTGCAGATATCTTTGTCAATCACCGCCTCGACTCCACTTTTAAATTCAGTTGTTTTTTGAATATCCGGATCGAGAAGAAGATGGAGATCTGCGGCATCCACATCGCAGTCTGCGATGATCTTGTTTTTATAGAGGGCGGCCAGAGAGGCCGTCAGGGTCGTCTTTCCGGTTCCGCCTTTACCGCTGATGACGACGATTTCTTTCATGAACTTACCTCTTCAAAAGACTTCATTGTTATCTTCACTTTTTCGTACAGTGTCTCGAAATGTTCCCTGTAGTGGGGAAGCGATTGTACTATCAATTCTCCGCGGGAATAAGCCGTGGCAATCTCTCTGTCGTCTGGGATGTCGAGGAGGATGGGAACGGCGTTTTGTTTGCAGTACTGCCAAACATTTCGGTCGCCCGTCGTGGATCGATTGATGGCAACACCAAAAGGAATATTGAGTACTTTAACCATCTCGACGGCAAGTTTGAGGTCGTGGAGACCGAAGGGAGTCGGCTCAGTCACCAGCAGGATAAAATCGGAACCTTTCACGGCTTCGATGACCGGGCAGGATGTGCCCGGAGGTGCATCGATGATTGTGATATCTTGTCTGCTTTCCGATAAACCCAGCCGTTTGACTTCCTGGATCAGAGGGGGCGACATGGCCTCACCGATCCGCAACCGACCGTAGATGATTTTGATTTTACCAGAATAGCCATGGTTAATGGTTCCAATTTCTTTATTTCCATCAGAGATTGCACCCACCGGGCAGATGAGTTTGCACCCTTCGCATCCATGACAGAGTTCGGGAAAAACAAGCACGTTTTTTTTGATGGTTACGATAGAGCCGAACTGGCAGAGTTCGGAACACTTGCCGCAAAAAGTACATACTTCCAGATCAACCACAGGGATAAAGGTTTTGAAAGTTCTTTCCTTCTCGATGATTGGTTTCAGGAAAAGATGGCAGTTGGGTTCCTCCACATCGCAGTCGAGGAGGGTGACGCTCCGGTCTTCGAGAATCCTGGCAAGATTTGTGGCAATGGTGGTTTTCCCTGTTCCGCCTTTACCGCTTGCAATGGCAATAACCATTCAATACTCCTACCTATCTTTAATGATTGAAAAAATGACCTGGCGCATTTTATACCATAGCCTCCCATACCAGATCCAGGACATTCTTCACCTCAAGTCGACCATTATGTTCCTTGGCCGCATTATTGAGATTGAGTTCACAGGTGGGACAAAGTGTGACCAAATAATCTGCACCCGTATCGAGCGCTTGATGGACTCGATTCTCTGCCATCTTCTCAGATAGTTTTTTATCTGTGACCAATACACCACCGCCACCACCACAGCATCCGGCCTCTTTGCCGTAAGTCGACATCTCGACCAACTCAGCACCAATTTCACAGAGTAACCATCTTGGCTCATCCACCATGCCCAATCCTCTCGCCACATTGCATGGATCATGGTAGGTCACTTTTATATTCAATTTCTTAATCTTCTTTTTATAGTTGGGCAATCTCTCTACAATCTCATCAATGATATACTTCATTTTTAAATCAGGGTATTTGTTTTTAATAAAATATGCACAGGTCGTGCATACACAGATAATTTCCTCATCCTTATCAATAATTGTTTCTTTGAATTTATCTTGCTGAATTGAAAATCTTTTCTTGTCACCGAGTATGGCAAATGGCATTCCACAGCAGGTCTCATCGAATGTTTTGCTCTTGACACCCAATTTCTCGAGTATATTCAGGTACTTTTCCGCATCTTCACTTCTTTCAAGTAACCGGCAGCCCAACAACACGGCTTTCTCTCCTGTAAAACCGGGATGATCCAATTTTTTTCCGAATATATTCCCACTGTTTTCAAGCTTGCTCAATAGTTGTTGATGAGATTCATACGAATAACCCGCTTCATAAAGGTCGGCCCTTGCCGCTTCCAGAATATCGGGCACCGAAACATTCGCGGAACATCTTTCCACACAGTCCCTACAAAAAGTGCATTGGAATATTTTTTCTGCAATATAATCGGAAAACTCCAATTCTCCGGTCATTAATCCATAGGCAATGACCAGTTTTCCTCTTGCGCCATCCACTTCCCAGCCGAGTTCCTTAAATACCGGGCAGCCCTCAAAACAATATGCGCATCGAATACATTTCATTAATGTGTCTTCCCACGACACTAAATTTTTTGTCTCCATAGTCGATCTCCATAGTCATCAATTCACGTGATATCGAAGTTTCGTTGCAGTCATCCAATCATCCGGGGCGTCCATTAGTTTACCGGGGTTGAGAATATTATTGGGATCCAGTGCCTTCTTGATGGCATGCATAAAAGGAAGCGAATCCTGCTTTTCCTTTTTGAATGCCGGTGCCTTGGACAACCCAATCCCATGTTCAGCCGAGGTGGTTCCACCTATGGAAAGAACATAATCGTAAATCTCTTCAACGGCCTTTTTCGCGTGATACCACTGCTTTCCCTCACCCGCTTGCATTAGTATTTTTGTATGCATACATCCTGAACCGCAATGCCCGTATGCGGTCATAATCAAGTCGTTCTTTTCAGCCACTTCATGAATTTTACGAGCCGTTTCAGCCATCTTTGAATAGGGTACGGCCATATCATCGGCCAGTGAGGTACAGAAATGGGTTTCCAAATATTTTGAGAGGGCCGGGAACAACTTCTTTCTGCCTGCGAACAACTTGGTCCGCTCCTGGAGGTCATAGCTGCTTGTTATACCAAAACCTCCATTTGCTTCACATACGGTTTTTATCTTATCGATCTCAAAATCCACGGCCTCCTTGACCATTCCATCCGCTTCAAACATCAAAATTGCTTCCACATCGGGCAGACCCAAATCCAAAGTCTTGTTCACAGCCGTGATGGCCACATGATCCATCAACTCCAACATGGAAGGCTGGGCACCGCTCTCCATGATCCCGGTGATGGCTCTGCCCGCTTCTTCCAGTTTGCTGAAGTTAGCCACACTCAAACATCTGAATTTTGGAATCGGCACGAATTTCAATGTAGCCTCGACGATGATACCCAGCATGCCTTCGGAACCGACCATCAATCGATCCAGTTGGAATCCGGAGGCCTCTACGCGAGTCTTCGCACCAAGATTGACCAGATCGCCGTTGGCCATGATCACCTTCATCCCCAATACAGAATCGCGAACGGCACCATATTTGACCGATCGCACCCCACTGGCATTATTAGCTATTTCACCACCAATGGTTGCAACACGGCTCGATGCAGGCGCCACAGGGTAGAATACGCCATAGGGCTTCAGAGCCCGGTTTAACTCATCATCAACAACTCCTGTCTCGACACGGACATAACCATCCGCCGGACTGATTTCGAGGATTTTATCCATTTTCTTCATGTCCAATACAATACCCCCGTTAATTGGAACAGCCTGGCCCGACATACCGGAACCGGACCCTCGAGCGATTACAGGAATTTTATTCGAATTTGCATACCGTACGATTTCTTGAACCTGTAGGACATTCTCCGGCTTAACCACAATCCAGGCTGAAGCTTCGTGAACCGAAGAATCAGAGCCGTAAACATATCGGTCGGCAGGATTATTCCTCACATTATCCTTGCCTGCAATCTCAGTAAGTCGTTTAATGTCCACTTTTTCCATTTTGAACCTCGATAGTTATTTCAATTCGAGTGTCAGTTTCGCTTGCAGTTTATCCATTATTGATTTTTCATGGGTACCACTTTCCCTACTGCTTTCGCGTAAAGTGTCCCTTGTTTATCGATTAATATTCCTTCCGCTATCCACAATCTGCTCCTCTCTTTTAACATTTTACCTTTAATGATACATTCTTTATCTATGGGACAGGGATTCAGAAAACGTACGGTCAATTTTGCTGTTACACCGAGGCGACTTATAGCTGCATAAGTCGCCCAGATAATTGCCCCGTCTAAAAGTGCGCTGATGATTCCACCATGTATCAAATTCTTATAACCTGCCAATGTCTTATCTGGGGTAAATATTGCCCGTACGCCATCGCCATCAGTATGAAATCGTGTATTCAGACCTCTGGAATTTTGAATCCCACAGACAAAACAATTTAAATACATCGGGTGATCGGGAGTGGATAAATATTGTTTAACTTGCTCTTTCATTCAAGTGAACCTTAGTTATAGATATTATGTCATCAGCCGAATTGATGACAGTAGTGGTCAAATTAATCGTTCCATTCTCAATCTCCAATTTCTATATCAGCCAGATATTCCAGACATTCATTCCCATATCATGAAGAATAACTTGGCTGTGCGCCTTCATTTCACACTGTTTAAAATTTTCTTTTGACGTATACACAAATAATCATCCATTAATTATGAGCATATGCTCATAATAAAATATACAAAAGCATTCCTGAAATGTCAAGTTGTTTCTTTTTTTGTCCATATCGATTATATTTACAATTACCCATTTTTAATCATTCAACCCTATAATTTGTTAAGTCTAGCATTAAATTCAGATTCATTGGCAAGAAAATCTGATTCACCAATCATATCTTATGAATAATCTAATCGCCCTCTATGTAGTGAGGTGTACACATTTAGAATAGTAAAAAATACCAATCCACCAATGGTAATTGCAGTCGCTGTGCTGGATAAGTATTTTGGCAAGATACGATACTTTGCCAAAATCATGAGTAAAAACCAATCACCACTAATGGACAAATACCATAAGGTGGCATTGAGAATACAAGAAGTAAAGCACTGAGTGCTGAAAACACGATACCCAGTAGTAATCGCACGAAAAGTGATAAATGAATTTGCTTTGGTGATATCACAACTCTACGATCAGAGACCATCGCTTTGATCCCATTGATGTTCAATTTTTTCCAAATGCCCTCGCCAATAGATTAAATCACCTTCCGGCAAATTCCACTCCACTTCAGCGTCAATGGGAATGAGCATATCGTTTCTTACCTGATAATTACTGAAATGACCCGTCCATGGAGTTGGTTCAAATAGACCATCCACTTCTCTATACCTATCTTCGGCAAACACCCGTTCTACCTCATTCCGGCTATTGAAATAGAACATGAGAGAAACCGTTGTTCCGCAGTGTTCTAAAGTAGCCTTGGCTGACTGTTCATCAATCGGTGTCCAATCTACTCCTCCAGTTGGTAAAAGAGCCGTGGGAAACCAGACTGCTTCTGCCAGATAACGCATGAGTTCCGCGGAATTCATTTCGGGGTTTGGTTTTGCATCTACGACAGGAATACAAGACAGAATCTTTGCACATAAGGATCCTTCACCAGCCATGAACATATCTACAACACGAACATGAACCAGGGGATTGGCCTTAATCATGGCATCCCAGATAAACCCAGATGGATTCACTGTGAAGTACTGCCTCGCATTGAGCTGTTTCCAAGGTGCTTTCATGTCACCAAGTCGGAAGTCACCACTTTGCTGCAAGCGAATAGTTTGTATGTGAGGTTGTCCCTCCGAGAGGACATGGGTAAAGTATTTTTGTACCGATGCAGGCAATCCTAAAAGGTCAGCTTTACTGAAAATTTGGCATGACTGTGTACTGACATTAGTAAGAAGCTCATTCACAAATCCAGCATTTACTATATCAAGACGTAACTTACTGATATGAACAACACAGATTAAGCCGACAATGATTATTCCTAGAACAACAATAAAGATTTTGAGCCACATTAAAAGCTCCATTCTCTTTTTTTTTGCATTTGCTAACATTTTTTTCAACAATATTTATGAATCTCTATAATAATGTATTGAGTAAAAAACCGACTATCAATCTCATTTTACAAAGCTAATCATTTAAAAACATCTTTAAGAGCATGTGACATTCAATTATCAACATAAATGCTTCTCAACCTCTACTAACGATGATGATGGATCAATCTGAATATTAAAACCTCTTTCACGGAATACAGAAATCATTCGAGGATTATCCTTCGTGGTCTGAGCTACGAATCGTCTTAATCCCCAATCTGCTGCGATCTCAAGACAATAATCTGTTAAAAGACTCCCGAGACCTTTATTCTGCCAGGCATCGGCCACGAGAATAGCATACTCACAAGAATCATGATCCGGGTCCGCTATCACCCTTCCTACACCCAGGAGTTCACGTTTCTCGTCTTTTAAGATCTCTGCAACTATCGCCATCTCCCTATCGTAATCGATAAAACAATATCGAGAAGCTACATCATGGGATTCCCAATGAAAAGCGTACCGAAAACGCATATATATGGATTCCCGAGAACAATTTCGTAGTAGCTCGAACCACATCGTTTCATCTTCAGGTTTTATGGGTCGCAGAACAACACGGGTATCATCTAGTAGTCTTTTCGATTGGACATATTCCTCCGGATAGGGTCGCAGGGCCAGATGCTCATAAGTTTTTGTCTCTTGATCTATTGGTGTTGTATCTAGAATTACTCGCGCATCCAGAGCTATGATATCATTCGGTGTAACGAGAAGTGGATTGATGTCCAGTTCCTTGATTTCCGGAATATCTGCTGCTAAATATGATAGTCGTATCAAAATCTCAACGATCTTATCTACATTCAGAGGAGGTCGGCCACGATAACCCTGTAGAAGGGGCCATATTTTCAATGATTCAAGCATATGCTTGGCCAATCGTTCATTCAACAACGGAAATCCCAATGTCTGATCATCTGCGAGTTCGGCAGTGATTCCACCTGCACCCACCATAATCACGGTTCCAAAGACAGGATCCTTCTTCGTCCCTAAAATCAACTCTATTCCATAATCATGGTTGACCATGGATTGGACAAGCATACCCTTTATATTTGCGGAGGGATTTTTATCACGCACACTTGAAAGAATTTGGCGGTAGGCAGTACGGACCGCTGCTTCATTCATCAGATTCAGAGCGACCCCACCCACATCTGTTTTATGTGTGATCTCAGGAGAATGGATCTTCATAACGATTGGATAACCTATCTGTTCTGCGATTTTAATAGCTTCATCAACATGCTTTGCGGAATACACCTGTGTTACAGGAATACCATATGCGTTCAGCGGTGCTTTCGAAGTCTCTTCTGTGAGGATGGTCTGTCCGTTTGATAACAAGACTTCAAACTGGGATCGGAGTTTCTTCCGATCCAGAGAAAACTCAACTGAAACATCCTTAGGCGTTTCATATAGGCTTTCCAGGTTACGGGCATAATCCACGAGGGTCATAAAAGCATGAACCGCCTGCTCCGGTGTTCTGTAAACGGCGATTCCTGATTCGGTGAGAATACGGATTCCATCTCGCATACGCCGCCCTCCCAACCAGACACCCAGTATCGGTTTTGATGTCGTATCCTTGAGTTGACCAATGGATCTGGCTGTTGTCTCAGGATTGGTCATAGCCTGAGGTGTTAAAATAACAAGCACAGCATCAACACCAGGATCCTCCAGGACGATTCGAGTGGCCTTTAAAATACGCTTGGACCGGGCATCCCCCAGTACATCCACTGGATTGCGATGGGACCAAGCAGTTGGGAGATATTCATTCAATCGTGAAATACTCTCATTAGACAACTCTGCAAGAATACCTCTGGATTCCACAAGTGCATCGACAGCCATCACACCAGGTCCGCCGGCATTGGTAACGATGCCTAAACGTGGCCCTTTAGGGATTTTTTGCCGACCGATGAGCTCGACACAATCAAATATCTCTCCAATGTCCAAAACCCTGACTATGCCGATTCTTTGAAATGCCGCATCATAAACAGCGTCCTCAGTGGCCAAGGCACCCGTATGTGAGGACGCCACTTCGGCCGATTGGGTGAACCTGCCGGCTTTATAAACGATAATGGGTTTTGAACGGGCAAAGGCTCGAGCAGCAGTCATGAATTTTCGAGCCGATGTGATGGATTCGATGTACAGAATGATTGACCTGGTGCCTTCATCCTCGCCGAAATAATCGATGAGATCACCGAAATCCACATCGATGGTATTTCCGATTGAGACGAAATATGAAAATCCGATTTTTTCTTCATGTGCCCAATCCAAAACGGAAGAGCACAAGGCCCCAGACTGGGAGATAAACGCAATATGACCTTTCTGAGGCATTCCCGAGGCAAAACTTGCATTCAGGTTCAAATTAGGCGCTATAATGCCAAGACAGTTGGGCCCGAAAATACGCATACCATCAAACTGCTGCATTTCAAATTTGATACGATCCTCCAGGACCTTCCCTTCGGATCCAACCTCACCAAATCCAGCTGATATAATAATGAGCCCATGAATACCTACTTCTCCGCATCTTCTCACGACTTCCGGTACCTCTGAGGCGGGATTGCAAATAATGCCCAAATCGGGTAGCTTTGGGAGATCCTTCAGATCCGGATAACAAGGTATCCCAAGAACAGCTTCACTATTTCCGTTAATGGGGTAGACAACGCCTCGGAATCCACCATTTACCAAATTACTAAGGACTTTTCCGCTCACACTATTAGGGTTCGGTGTCACACCAAATAAAGCAATCCTTTGGGGCTTGAAGATTTGATCGAGATTATGTATGCTCATTTTTTCCTTCTTTCCTATCCGAGATATTCCTTCAATATTCCGCTATGAG
>Ga0114922_10001270_pt1 | contig 24098 bp, 13 predicted proteins | sample AartaG_FD_100975 | JGI IMG/M metagenome (GOLD analysis project Ga0114922, IMG submission 100975) | Deep subsurface microbial communities from Aarhus Bay to uncover new lineages of life (NeLLi) - Aarhus_00045 metaG | ecosystem: Environmental > Aquatic > Marine > Oceanic > Sediment | place... | reverse complement strand
GATCGGGGCCTCGTTCGGCGGGCGCATGTGGGATCGCGACCAGCACGATGCGATCCTGGAGCAGGCCGAGCTGGTCGTCCCGCGGCTGGCCGAAGTCGGCGGGCGCACGCTCGGGACCTCGGTAGGCGGCACCAAAGAGCCGAAGACGGATGACCAGTTCGACGCCCAGGCCGAGGTGCTTCGCAAGCTCATCGACTTCTGCGAGGGCCATGGCGTTGTAGTCAACCTCCACAATCACACCTACGAGGTCGAGAACGGTGAGCATGACCTGAACGGCACGCTGGCCCGCGTCCCCGACGTCAAGCTCGGGCCGGACCTGAACTGGCTCCTGCGCGCTGGCGTCGATCCGGTCGATTTCATCCAGAGGCACGGCGACCGAATCGTCTTCCTCCATCTGCGCGACCAGAAGGCGGACGGGACGTGGCCCGAGGCCATGGGCGAGGGAGACATGGACTACGGGATCATCGGCGAGGCCCTTCGCCAGATCGGCTTCAGCGGCGACGCCGTGGTCGAGCTGGCCCACGAAAGGGACTTCGAACCGACGCGGCCGATCAGGGAAAGCCTGAAGATGAGCAGGGACTACCTGAGGACGACGCTGGGCTACTGAGCGGACGTGCGAGGGCCGGGAGAGAGCCTTTCCAGTCACTCAAGTCAGTCGTGGGGTAGTTCCATCGGCTCCGGCCGAGGAGTGCTTCTTTGACCTGGCGGGCCTTCGTCATCGGGCTTCTTGCGGCGGCGGGCATCTGCCTGCTCGAGGCCTACTCCGTGGCCAAGGGGTACGGGTTCTTCACGAACTCGTGTTTCCCCGGCGGCGCGGTGCTCGTATTGGTGTTCACCGCGCTGTTCCTCAACGGGCTCATCAAGCTCGTCGCGCGGAAGTGGGCACTCGCCCGGGCGGAGCTGATGCTCGTGTGGTGCATGGCGCTGGTCGCCTGTGCCATTCCGAACGAGGGGCTCGGCTCGTTCTGGTACGGCGTGGTGGCCGGGGGTCCGTACATGGCGCGGCGGGCCGACCTTCACTGGGAGGATGACGGCGCGCTCACGGCCGCGCCCGCGGACCTGGTTCTGAGCAAGGATCCGAAGTCCTTCGCGGCCCAGCAGTACTTCCAGGGCTCGGAGAGCGGCTCGGTCCCGTGGCGGCTCTGGGTTCCCCCGCTGGCGCACTGGGCCGTGTACCTGGTGTTGATGTACGCCGCCGTGTTCTTCGCGTGCGCGATCCTCAGGCGGCAATGGGTGGAAGTGGAGCGCCTGATGTTTCCGCTCGCCCGCATCCCCCTTGACTTCACTGAGGGGGATGCGCAGGCGGGCCTGCTGCCGGGAATCCTCGCCAACCGGGCGTTCCAGATGGGACTCATTGTCACCGTTGCGTTCCGCTTCGTGCGGGCCCTGCCGCTCATCTTCGGGGCGGACCAGGGCTGGAGCGTAACCATACCGATCGGCGACGTGTTCAAGGAGACGCCCCTGGCCCAGATGGATTTCCAGAACTTCAACATCTGGTACATCGTCATAGGCTTTGCCTACCTCGTGCCGGCCGACGTCTCCCTCAGCGTCTGGTTCTTCTTCTTGTTTAGCCGCATGGAGCTGCAGGTGGGCCACTGGATGGCCGTGCCCAGTGCCGCCGGCGGCACGTGGTCGCCCCTGATGCGCTGGCAGCAGCTCGGCAGCAACGTGGCCTTTCTGGGCGGGATGTTGTACGTGGCACGCCGCCACCTGTGGGCGGTCTTCCGGAAGGCCGTGGGCCTATCGCGCGGCTCCGAAGACGCCGCCGAGCCGGTCGGCTATGGCGCTGCGTTCTGGGGCTTCGTGCTCACGATGGCCGGCTGCGTGGCGTGGCAGGTCTACTACGGGATGTCGCTCGCGATGTCCCTGGGCGCGATGTCCCTCATCTTCTGCTGGTACATCGTCTACGCGCGCATGGTGGCTCAGGGCGGGCTCTACGTCGCGCGCATCACGTGGTCCGTGCCGGACGTGCTGCAGGGCGCTACGGGGAGCCTCAGCGGAGCAGGCGCGGTGATCACCAGCACGGTGAGCATCTTCCTGGGCGGGGCCACCATCATGCTGGCTCCGGTGGCCATGGATGCCTTCCGGATCTCATCCGTGTTCGAACGGCGGCGCCGGTGGTTCGTGCCCGCCCTCATCGCCTCGATCCTCGTCGCCTTGGTGGCCACCAGTTACATGGTGCTGACGCAGGCCTACGGCATGGGCGCGCTGAACTTCTCCTTCGTGTGGGCGGCTAAGGTGGTGCCCGTCAGCGTCTTCGAACGCGCGCAGCGCATCATGACGCAGCCGGCCCAGGCCTCGCAGTTCTACTGGGGCTCGCTCAGCCTGGGCGGCGTGCTGACGGCGTTCACGATGTTCATGCGGTCGCGCTTCTTCTGGTGGCCACTGCACCCGATCGGGCTGCTTGCATGCAACGGCTGGCACCCCCACCGCCTCTGGTTCCCCTTCCTGCTAGGGTGGCTGACCAAGGCGAGCATCATGAAGTTCTCGGGCGGGCAGATGCTCAGGGCCGTGCGCTACTTCTTCATCGCGTTCATCATCACGGAGGTCTTCATCAGCGGCGTTTCGGCGCTGATCTGCACGGTTACAAAGGGCGCCGTGCCGCCATTCTAGCGGAGGCCGGATTCCTACTTGTCCTCGTCGTCACCTCCCAGGACGCCCCGGAGGAGGCCCTTGCCCACGTCCTGGACGGCCGATCCTGCCTCCTTCAGCGTCCCGCCTGCCTGCTCGGCAAGGGACCCGAGCTCACCCGCGACCTTGCGTAGCTCCTCGGTCGGCACCACGCCTTCGGCGGCACCCAGCATCGCAACGTAGAGCTGGCCGATGACGTCGGCAAGGACGCCCCTGACCGTCGCGACCGTTCCGTCTCCGGTGCCGAAGTCAGTGATCTCCAGGTCGGGCAGCCTGAACGTGGTGCTGACCGGAACCCGAATCCCCTTGACGCTCACGCTGCCGTTCGTGAAGGCGACGCGGCCGATGCGAAGCTCCCTTTCGCTCTTGCGCTTCTCTTGTTCTCCCGTGGGCTCCTTCTCCAGGTGTGCCATGAGGGCGCCCCAGTTGGTCTTGGTGCCGGAGAACTCCAGCGTGAACTCCGCCCCGTCGATCACCACTTCGTGAACGACCATCTCCTCGCTTCTCAGGGAGCCGAGGTCCACTGACACGTGCGCGTGGTCGAGCCCGAACATCTCGGGCGCGTCGAATCCCTCCGGGCTCCCGAGCGTCAGGCCGTCCAGCCCGACGCTGCCCCCAAGCACCGAGACCGAGGCGCTGTCCAGCTCCGTCGGAACGCCCAGGATCAGGGACCCTCCCTTCTCGACGCCGGCCTTGACCAGCCTGTCCAGGTTCAGGACGAGGACCACTCCGCCGATGACAACAAGCAAGACCAGGGCGGCTACCACCAGCAGGATCTTCTTCACTTTCCCCCCCCTTTTCACAAGCGCAGGACGAGCACAAGGCACGCAGCGGTCCGGGCCCCGACACTTACTCGCCTCAATACGAAGCTATAGCAGCGATGGCCTGAAGTCAAGCGGGGCGGCCGGCGGCGTCATGGCCGGTATCCGTATTGAGGGGTAGATAACCGCAACCCCATCCGGCCTCCTCTCGGTACCTTTGCTTGATCGCCTTTCCAGGCCGGTTAGGATGGGGGCGATTCGAGCGGATGGTGCGACACACGAGTTGCTCCTGGGAGGTCAGGCACGGTGCCGATGCATTTGTTGGCGGCGAGCACGGTCCTTCTTGCAGTGGTTCGCCGGGCGGAAGGAGAAGGACTCCTGGAACGTAGTCCGCGGCAGCTTCACTGTCGACGGACAGTCCGGATAGCGGGCGCCGTGATAACGAGTACGGTGGGCATCTTCCTGGGAGGGGCCACCATCATGCTGGCGCCCGTGGCCATGGACGCCTTCCGGGTCTCCTGCGTCTTCCAGAGGCGCTGGCGGCGCTAAAACATCGCCGCTACGCTTGCCAACAGCCCAAAGAGGGCAATCACAGTAGCAACGCTCGCCAACACCGCCCCGCCCCGTAAGTCAAGACTGAATGCGGACCTCTTTGGGGACAGAAGTACCGATGCTATTGAGCAAGCAATAGCCGATGCTGACAGCACGGCTCCCGGAACTGCCGACGCAAAAAGGTCAACGGGCGCGCTGCGGTGGGCGTGGGCACCCATGGCCAGGCTTAGACCGACGCATCCTGTGCATAAGCCGAGAAGTCCGAGTCCCAGAGCGACGTATCTGTTTCGGACTTCGTCACCCTTTACATGTTTGTCCTCGTGTTCTTGGCCGGGCATCGGGCTATCCCCGCTTCCTGTATCAGACTACATCAACATCGAAAGATGGGGCGACCTGCCGGCATTCTACCAGAGCGGCTCCAGCTCCACAAGGGGTTGGAGCTTCCACCCGTGGTGCCCCGGGCACTCGCGTATCCTACGCTGTGAATCCTTAAGAGAATCGTCCAAGGCGATATATCAGGGCCACCTCAACCGACCGAAGCAACCACCCCACTGAACGTGTCCGGCTCCGTCGGCGTTATCTGCGCGAACTTGGTCGAGTCTATCACGAAGTAGCTGCCGGTGTCCGCGTGGATCGCGTCCTCGTCGCCGTCGCTTGAGTCCTCGCTGATCGTCCCGCCCACATACACCACCGACAGGCTGCCGGTTTGCACGCTGCTGTTCGTGAAGCTGCCCAGGGAGAACAGGCTCGACAGGAGCCCGTCGGCCTCGAAGAGAGAGTTGCTGACGCTCCCGCCGACGTAGACGCTCGAAAGCCGACCCGACGATGGCCCTGTGCCGTTCACGTCCACCCAGACGCTCTGCATCCCGCCGCCGACGGCCTGAAGGCTCCACAGATTCCCGTTCCCGACGTAGATGTCCGGACTGGTCACCCCGTCGCCCAGGATGTCGCCGTTGATGGCCATCAGGGCGTTGATGGTCGAGCCCGCCGAGATCGAGCGACCCCCGCTCAGGTCGAGATCCCCGTTGATCGCCATGACCGTGCCGAGCGAAGTGCCGGATGTGATCGAAGAGGCGACCGCGCCGTTTATGGCCTGAACCAGGTTCACGCCTTTCTGCCCGTGGATGGTCGGGCTGGTGATCGCGCCGTTGATGGCCATGACCGTTCCGATGCTGCCGCCCGGGGCCTGGATGCTGCCCGAGATGCCGCCGCCCGAGGCGCCGCCGCCGATGGCCATGACGGTCGTGACGTTGCCGTTCGTCGTGATGATGTCGCCGGCAATGTCTCCGCCCTGGCCGCCCACGGCGATGGCCATCACGGTGCCGACGTTGCTTCCGGTGAGGGTGACGTCACCGTTCAGGTCGCCGCCGAGCATCTGGAGCAGCGTCAGGTTGCCGCCCACGACCACGTCGCCGTCCAGGTCGCCCCGGGCAACGAGCGACCCTATCCTGTCTGTGCCATAGACAGCGGTTCGGTCGTCCGTATCCCCATCGCCGTCGAGGTCCGCGTCCAGCGCCCAGCCGCCCTCGGCCGCGAAACCATTGAGGTTGGCGCCGGCAAAGCCTGCTTTCATGCTGACGGCACCCACGGGGCCTTCGCACGCAATGACTCCCCAGGCCGGCAGGCCCCTGGTCCCGTTGCGCAGGTCGACGATCGAGCCGACCGATCCAGTCCCCTCGATGACGATCCCCAGTTGCTCCGTCTCAGCGCCGTCGCCATAAATGCCTATAAAGGGGATGAAGGCATCGCCGACCCATCCCGCGTACACGAATACGTCCGTCTCTCCGTAGACGAACTCGGAGGCGGACCAGGCGATGTTGGGATCGCTGACGCCGTCGTCGGGATCGATGTCGTAGACCGTGACGACGACCCCGTCCGCGTATTCGTGAGACTCGATGGGCCAGAGGCTCGTCATCCTGACCTCGAGCGGCAGCGAATGGGCGGACTCATTCCCGGCGGCGTCTACGATTGTTACGCTGTAGTGCAGGATCCCGACCGGCTGCTCGGACAGCTCCTCGACGGTGCCCTGGCGGTAGACGGCCCCGTCATCCCCGAGGACGGGCGCTCCCGAGGCCACCTCGCCGTTCCGATACAGACGGAAGTGCAGACCCTCGGGCGTCTCGACGTTGAAGGCGGGCGTCCGGTCGGCGGTTATGTCGTTGTCCGGGATGCCGGTGTCGCTTGCCGTCTGGAGGTCCGGGGGCGGCGGCGTGCCGGGCGGCGCCATGTCCACGGTGACGGCCGTAGGGGCCGATCCCGCGGAGGCGTTCCCGGCCGCGTCCTGGGCGTAGAGCACGTAATTGTGGACGCCGTCGGACAGGGGGCCTTCGCTGAAGGACGCCGAGCTTCCGTAATCGGCGCCGACCTGCTCCCCGTCTCGCTCCAGCCGCCAGTATTCGCCGAATCCCGCGAGATCCAGAGCGAGAGTGGCGCTGGCGGTCAGGTTGTCGCTGTTGGAAATGCCGCTGTCGGCGGACTCGTGCAGGTCCGGCGCATCGGGCGGCGCAGGCGCGTCGCGGTCGATCTCGACTTGGAGCGGCTCCGAGCGGGGCGACTCGTTCCCGGCCACATCCACGGCGGCCGCCGCATAGGACCATGAGCCCTGCGGCTCCGAGGCAACGGCGCACGTTGAGCCCGCTTCGTAGCCTCCGCTGACGAGCACCTCGCCCCGGTAGAGGCGGAAGTAAGGCGCCCCGCCGGCGACGTCGAAGAGCAGCGGTGCCGCGCTCGTGAGGTCGTCGTCGGGGGAGATGCCGGAGTCGCTCTCCGCCCGCAGGTCCGGCGCGGCCGACGCGACCGGCGGCTGCCTGTCGATCTCCACGATTAGTGCATCCGATGGGGCCGACTCGTTGCCGGCGGCATCCACGGCCGTCACGGTGTAGCTCCACGCGCCTTCGGGCTCGGACGCCGCGGTGAAGCTGCCGCCGGTCTCATACTCGGAGCTAATGCGGCTGCCGTTCCGGTAGAAGCGGAAGTAGCCCCCGCCCGACGCTACGTCGAAGACCGGGGACGCAACGTTGGTGACGTTGTCCCCGTCGGAGACGCCGCTGTCGCTTCCGGGCCTCAGGTCGGGCGGCGGCGCGACCGCGGGCGGCTGCGTGTCGACGGTGGACGGGGCATCGCCGGCCGCCTCGTTCCCGGCGGTATCCGTGAAAGCGACCACGACCGGGTAGTCACCGTCTCCCAGCGGAGACAGCGGCGTGTATTCGTGCGCACCGGCTGAAGAGAGAACGGCCGAAAACTCCACCGCTCCATCGTCCTCCCAGTCGACGGCGACGGTCCCCGGCTCGTTGACCGTGATGACGAAGGTCGGCGTCGGATCGCTCGTAACATTGTCGGCGTTGCTGACGCCGGTGTCGCTCAGTTCGTAGAGATCGACGGCCACTGTGGGCACCTCGGCGTCGACGAGGAACGCCGCCACCTCGTCCGAGCCGCCGTTCAGCGGGTTGCCCGCGACGTCGCGCACGGTACCGCTGCCGCTGACGGTGAGCTCGTAGGCTTCGTCCGTCAGCGGCGTGTCCAGCAGGAGCGTGGCCGTCCCCGTCGCTTCCTCGTAGCTAATGGGCCCGATCTGGGACGTGACCTCGACTTCGTTGGCGTCCCCGAACGTGCCGTCGCCGCCCGACCTCCGCAACGCGTACGAGCCGGGGTCCGTGGTGGTTTCATCCCAGACGCCGTGCGCGTCGCTGAAGGCGACCTCGATCTCGGTCACCTGGGCGCCCGCGGTACCGGCAGGCGTCACCGCGAGGACGGTCGGACCTGTGGTGTCGATCATGACGAGGCATTCGCCGGCCGCTTCGTTGGACGCGGTGTCCGTGAACGTGACCCCAGTGACGTGATCCCCCTCGCCCAGGTCCCACCCGGGAGAGATACCGTACGTACCTGCGCCGGGCACGACCAGCCCGGCGTCCGCCGTGCCGTCGCCGGTCCAGTCGACGGCCACGATCCCTGGCTCGTTAACCGTGACGCTGTAAGTGGGCCTGACAATGCTAGTTATGCCGTCGGCGCTGCTCTGCCCGGTATCGCTGGCCTCGTCCAGGGTGACGTCTACCGCGGGCTCCTCAGCGTCGACGGTGAATGCGGATGCCTGATCGGCCCCGTCGTTCAACGGGTTGCCGGCCAGGTCGCGCACCGTCTCCGTGCCCGCCAGGATCAGCTCATAGGCTCCGTCGGTCAGCGACGAGCTCAGCAGCAGCGTGGCCGTGGCCGCGCCGTCGTAGTCCACCTGGCCAACCAGGTCCGAAAAGTCCACCTCGTTGCCGTCGGCGAACGTGCCGTCGCCCCCCGAGCGTCGCAGGGCGTAGTTCCCGGTGTCGGTTACCGTGGCGGCCCACATGGTCTCGCTGAAGAGCGCGACGACCTGGCTGACCTGGCTCGAGACCACCCCGGACGGCGTCACGGACTCCACGAACGGGCCCAGCATGTCGATGCGGGTGGGGTCAGTGTCGTGGACTTCGTTCGACGCGAGATCGGTGAACGTGAGCGCTACAGGATAGTCGCCGTCCGCCAGCTCACCCGACGGAAGGTAATAGTAGGTGCTTGGTGCGCCGACTGCGTCGGTCACGTCAACGGTCGAATCGCCCTCCCAGTCTATCTCGACCGTGCCGGGCTCGCTTACGGTTACGGCGTAGGTCGGTGTGCTGTCCGCAGTGACGTTGTCGGTGTCGCTCGCGCCGGTGTCGCTGTCGGGCTCGAGGTCGATGCTGGCGGACGGCGCAGAGAGGTCCAGCGTGAAAGTCGCAGCGTAGCGGTCGTCGGGCAACTCGCCGCCGGTGCCGTCGCCGTCCTGGTCCATCGGCTGGCCGGCCAGGTCCAGTATGTCCGGGCCGATGGCCATCTCGTAGAAGCCGTCCGCTAACTGTGGATCGAACCTGATCTCCAGCGTCTGGCTGCCGTGCCAGATGCTCAATGAGATTGCGGCTGAGACGTCACCCGTCGGGCCCACGAAACTGGTCACGTCATCGGCAAGCGAGAAGCTGTCTCGATCGATCGCCTCACTGAAGTAGAGCAACAAGAAAAACGGCGGCGAAGCCGTCACGGTCCCCGAAGGCGAATGGCCGGTGACGCTCGGGCCGCCCTTCGGCGTCAGGGCGATGTTGTCGAACGCCATCCCGTCCTGCGGGATGGAGGAGTCGCCGTACTGCTGGAACCGGATCAGCGTGTCCGCCGAGTAGGTCAGCCCCAGGCTGTCCAGGTCGTAGCACCGCATGGTGTAGGCGCCGGTGCTGTTCGCACCGGTCAGGTCCACGACGTCGTGCCACGTGCTGCCACCGTCTACGCTGATCTGGACGGAGTCCTGCGCGTGGTCATCGTCCTCCCACTCCCGGTTCGCGAAGCTCAGTTCGACTTCGCTGCGGCCGGCCAGGTCGACGTGCAGGATGAGCTGGTTGAGCGAGTAACTGGAGCCCGGCGTAGCGTCGTCCAGCGTGACGTGGAAACTGCCGTCGTACGGGCCGTTAGTCGAAGTGATCTGGATGCGTCCCTGGGCGCCTTCGGCGACCTCCCAGCAGTCCTCGAAGGCTCCCGTCTCCCAGTCCTCGAAGAAGGGGAACTCGGCCACGGCCCGGTAGTGGACCGAGTCCAGGTCGACGCCCGACCCGAGCCCGCGGTTATTGGCCTCGTCGGACTCGGTCACTTGCAGGTCCGCGTCCACGAACATGCCGATGAAGTAGCTCTGGTCCGTCCCGAAGGGATCGGAGGCGGGCACGATGAGGCTTGCCGACCCGTAGTAGGTCCCGGAGGCGCCCAGTCCGGCGACGTGGTAGGCTTCCCCCTCCGACGGATCGTAATGCGGGTCCGAGGGGCTCAACTGCAACAGCAAGTCAAAGCCTGGCTGGATGGTGGCATCGTCGGAGAGGTAGAACTGGACGTCGAAGGCGTCGGCGTCGCCGTCCCCGGCGTTTGCCACCGCGAAGTTGACGGTAGCGGTCCCGCCGGCCTCGGAGAGGTCGTGCGGGTTCACGCTGAAGCTTGCTCCGACCAGGTCCGGCGGCGGTGCCGCCAGGGCGCCGAGCGTGGTCGTGGGATCCCCGTAGAGGTTCATGTCGACGGCGTTCATCCAGCTAGAGCCGCTCACCCACCCCATGCCGAAGTTCTCCCGGCACCACTGGAGGGCGGACCCCGTCGTTTCGGTCATCTCGTTCTCGGCGAGCCTTTTGGGTATGTAGTAGCCGTACGACGCTACGTCGCCGTAGCTCAGCGCGAAGGAGGGACGCCAGTCGTCGACGTAATACCAGGCGACCCGCGAGGCGTTATAGGTGGCGACCGCCCCGTTCTTGAGCAGCGAGTAAGCCAGGTTCGAGGAGTTCTCCGGATGCCCGTTTTCGCAGGAGACCTGGACGACGATGGCGGGATGGTCGTCGTCCAGCGTTCCGCAGTCGGTGCTGGAGATGAACGCGGCCCAGGTCATTTCGGCCTCTTCGGGCACGCCGTCGCCGTCATCGGACGACCAGTACTTTCGGAACGCGGCGGTCTGGGAGCCATGACCCCACCAGGTGACCAGGCCGTAGGGGTCGGCGGACCACTCGGCCAGGACGTTGGCTGAGGTCAGGGGCGCTTCGCAGGAAGTCGCGACGGGCTCGAGCCCCGCCTTCTCGTAGAGCCGGTACGACCCGTAGGAGTTGGGCAGCGCCACGTCGCTCTTGACGTACTGGCCGAGGCCGCTGCCGTCGCACGCGTCCCAGCCGCTGTCGTCTTCGTTCTCGTAGTTGGATATGGCGAGGGGCAGCAGGATGTTCGAGCGCCAGGCCCCATCCGTCTCGGCCGCGTATTCCATCGTTTTCAGCAGGATGCTGTCGAGCTCGCCGTAGCCGGATCCGTAGACGGGGATACGCCCGACCAGCACTTCCCGGATGGGTTGCGTGATGAAGTCGTCGTTCCACTCCCCGTACTGCCCGTCGCCGTCCACGTTCCAGTTGGCGGTCAGGTCGGCGTAATAGTAGTCGGTGGGCGCCTCCTCCGAAGGTTTCGGATACGTCATTTTCATCGGGACGGTGCCGGTGCTCGGAGTCGGGTCCCCGATCAGCAGGACGTAATCGATGCCCATAGGCAGATAGTTGGCGGCGAGCCACGAGCGCATGTTCTCTGCGGCCGCGTCGCCCGTGCCACCGCCCCACGTGGACTCGGTCACGACCAGCGTCTCGTAGGAGAGCAGCTCCTTCTGCGCAACGAATGCGCTCAGCTCTGCCGAGCCGCTCTGGATCGCCGAGGTCGTGACGATGACCAGATCGGCAGAACCGTTCGCGGGCTCGGGCCCGGATGCGGCCTGGCCTGACGAGGCCGCATACAGCGGGGCCACCTCGTCGTAGTTGAGGAGGAGTTCGGCGGCATAGTCGTCGAGTGCAGCATCCGCCGTGATCGACTGCCCGGCCGGGTCAGACGTTTCGAAAGAGAGGCGCAGGTCGACGTCCGTGGCCAGTCGCACGCAGCCGGTAACGGGATTGAAGGCAAACGGCGAGTACTCAATGGTGACCAGCTTCCATTCGCGCATCTGCTCCACGGCGAGCAGTTGGACGACGTCCTGGGCGTAGAACTCGTCGAGGCCGTAGACCAGCGTGTTCAGCCCGTCCTGGATGCTCTTGCCCGTCCCCCAGTCGTAGACGGTCTGGTCGCCCACTGTTGTGGCGGCCGCCGGGGCGGGGCTAATGAAGTGCTCCCCCGGCACCTCGACCACCTGCAAAGAGACAAGCTCCAGGAGCACCGAGTCAAGATCGGCATCGGGCGGCAGGCCCAGCCGGGCGCTGGCCATCGGCAGGGCGGGGTCGCCGCTGTCGCCCAGGAGCGAGAACCCTTCGGCCAGGATCAGCTCCTCCTCCGCCGTCACCGGGAGGAACTCGAAGGTCTCGCAAGAGAACGTGGCCGTGATCTGGCCGAGTTCGGCCTCGAGGGAGGTCTCGACGGCGAGCGCGCTGCCTTCGCTCGGGTCGGACTGCGCGGACCAGTCTGCCCAGGGCTGGAGTTCGGCGACCCCATCCAACACAGCCCAGTCCGCCGCGCCGGAGCTGAGCAAAACGCGCGGCTCGAGCGGCTCAAGGCTGAGCGTCCGCCGCTTCTGCGGCTTCTGCGCACCGCCGCCGGATGTTGCTGAGAGGGCTGTGGGCATCGCGTTTCTGAGTTCGCCCGGACTGCGGGTCGGTAGATCCGGGCCGACGGGGCACAACCGGCCGTCCCAAGCGCGAACGGACGATTCGCCTGGCCGGGGACTCATCGACGCAGCCGTCCCGCGCGTCGTCGTGCTGCGCTCATCCGCCGTTCCCTGGTTGGTACCGTCCCAGTATACCGGGTCGCCCGCCCCGGGGGAAGACCAGGGCTCCTTCTCGTGTGGGGCGAACGCGTCAGGGGGCCGGGAGGCGCGGCCCTTGCGGCCCGGGCATTTCTTGATTTCAGTTTCGTGCCTCCGTTAGAATGCCATCGCTCGACAGGGCCGATCCGGGCCACACTCGGGGAGGGACAGTCGCCCGTCATAACATATGCTTAGCAAAAAGCTTATAGTGATACTGCTTATCGGCGCGGTGTTGCGGGTCTGGCTGGTCTTCACGGCGGCCGGCATCAACTCCGACGCGTTCAAGTACGCCCTCACGGCCCAGCGCATGGCCGAGAGCGGCGTCGTCAGCGGCATGAGGAGCGACTTCTTCTGGCCCTATTACTCGGTCAACAGGCGCCTGGTCGTCTACCCGTTCCTCGGCAGCCTTGTCTACAGGCTGACGGGCGATGCCATCCTGTCGCTTCGCCTGGTGTCCGCCGCCGCCGGGATTGCACTGATCTGGGTTGTCTATGCGATCGCAAAGGAGTTGTTCGAAAAGGAACAGATAGCCCTGTTTGCGGCCGCGCTCGTCGCCTTTCATTCGGAGTTCGCGCAGGCATCGGCATCGGTCTACCGCGAGGTGCTGATGGCGCTGCTGATCGCATTCGCTTTCCTGCTGCTGTTGTGGACCTTGCGCAAGGAACGCCGGTGGCCTCTGCTGGCGTTCCTTACGGGGCTGGTGCTGTTTGCGTCGTTCCTGACGCGGCCGGACGGCGCCGCGGCGGCGCTGGCCCTCGGACTCATCGCCCTGTTCGTGGCGCCCGGCATCGCCTGGAAGAAGCGCATCGTCGTCTGCGCCGTCATGGGGCTGACGTTCTGCGCCCTTGAGGTCCCTTACGCGCTGTGGCTGCACAGGGCGAGCGGCTACTGGCTGGTGAACCAGTGGCAGATACAACGGAAGCTGACCGAAGTGGAGAGTGCCAGCCTTTTCCTGTTGAGGCAAGCTCGGGACGAAGATGGGACCGTTGACTAGCATCGCCAGGCAGTTCGAGCAGCTGTATGACGTGGTGGACCCCGTCTTCCTGCTCGGGATGCTCTACCTCCTCGTGCGGGGCCGCAAGCGCCTGACGGGGGTCCGGTTTGGCCTGACGGCGATTGCCGTCGTGCTGGCCTGTTACTTCGTGTTGTTCACGGTTACGGCGGGCGTTCACGTCGAGGAGCGCTACTACAGGCCGGTGTTGCCCTTCTTCGGGCTGCTGGCGGCGCTGGGCGCTTACTGCTTCACACAAGACGTCAGGAATCGTAAGGTCGTCTATGCCGTGCTGGGCCTGATCTTCCTCGGGTTCGTCGTGGTGGCCGTGCGGGAGCCCGTGCGCGCGCACCGGCGGCCCCAGACGGAGGCCGGGCTGTGGCTGCGGGAGCGCGACCCCGACTACAAGGAGCTTGTCGTATCGAACTGGACCCAGCCGGTCTACTATGCCGGCATGAAGCACTTCGACAGCAAAGGGACCAGAGACCTCTTTCTGGAGTTGCGCAAGAGGGATGTGGCCTTCAAGTACTTCATTCTGCAAGGCGAGCTAGGGGCCTGGGACGCCTGGGCGCAGGAGTACGTGGACGAGCACGGCTGGCCCATCATCCATCGGGATGCAGGAGCGGACATCCGCATCTATCAGGACCCGCAGTACGGAGAACGAGGGGAGCAGCCCGTGCCGGCGCCGTCGGCCGCGCCTTAGCCTGCACAAGTTGCCATCCGCCCGGTTTATAGTGGAGGCCGCAACAGAAGATGTTGAAGGAGCAGTCCAGTTTCGTGAAGGTCGCGTTTGGGCTTCTGGACGCGCTCTTCATCACGGGTGCGTTCTACCTGGCCTTCTACTTCACGCACTCGCTGCGTTTCGGTATGCCGATGTCGCACGTCGGCGGGTACCTTTGGTTGCTGCTGGTCTTCATCCCCGTCATTCTCTTTCTGCTCAATCACTACGGCCTGCTGGTCGTGCAGGCCTCCGAGAGCGCGAAAGCGATTGGACTGCGGACCGGGAAGGCCTTCGTGATCGCCGGCGTGCTGGTCAGCGCCGTCCTTTTCGTGGCGAAGGCGGAGCACTACAGCCGCTTGCTGGTGGCGTATGGCTGGGCGATGGGATTCCTCTTCGTTCTGGCGGAGAAGCTCCTGGTCCGCCACCTGGCCGTCAGGGGGCTGGTTTCCTTCGGGCAGGTGCGGCTGGCCGTCCTCGTGGGCCGAGGCGACAGATTCGAGAGGGTCAGGGACCTGCTGGAGCGCGACCGCCGTTACTCCCTCGCCTCTGACGGCGTCTTCGGCCCTTCGGTTTCCTTCGATGAGTTCAAGTCCTATCTGTTGGCGAGGCCCGTGGACGAGGTGTTTTTCGTGTTGCCCCGCAACGGACCTGAGCCCCGCACGCGGACCGACGAGTTCCTGCGCCTGTGCGAGGATCTGGGCGTGCCGGCCCGGGTCCTGGTGGATCTGGAGGAAGTGTTCGGCCACTTCTGGTGTTCCTTCGGGCGACTGTCCGGGATGCCGATGCTCGTTTTCCATCCCCTGCACATCGATCCGGACCGGGCCCTCATGAAGAGGCTGATGGACCTGGCCGGGGCGGTGGTCGGGCTGATCGCGACGGGCTTCCTGTTGCCCTTCATTGCACTGGCCATCAAGCTGGATTCGTCAGGGCCGGTCTTCTTCTCTCAGGAGCGGGTCGGCCAGAACGGGCGCCGCTTCAGGATGCACAAGTTCCGCACGATGCGCGAGCGGGCCCACGACGAGCAGGAAAGCCTGGCGGAGCGCAACGAGATGCAGGGGCCCATCTTCAAGGTGGCCAACGATCCGCGCGTCACCCGGGTAGGGAAGTGGCTGCGTCGGCTGAGCCTGGACGAACTGCCGCAGTTCTGGAACGTGCTCAAGGGAGAGATGAGCCTCGTCGGGACTCGCCCCCCGACGCCGCAGGAGGTCGAGCAGTACGAGCTCTGGCACTATCGCCGCATCAGCATTCGTCCTGGAATGACCGGCCTGTGGCAGGTCCGCGGCCGCGGCAGGATCAAGGACTTCGACGAGATCGTCAAACTGGACTTGAAGTACGTGGACGAGTGGTCCTTGGCCCTGGATCTAAAGACACTGCTGCGGACCCTTCTGAGCTTTGCCCGGGGCCAGTAGCGCAACCGCCGGCCGTCATCCGTTGCCGCCGACCACCTCTCGGTATACGTCCAGCGTCCGCCGCACTACGACGTCCCAGTCGTAGTGCTCCCGCAGGAGACGCAGGTTCTGCTGCTTCTCCTCTTCGCTGATGCCGCGCTCCATCCACCCGGCCGCCTTCTCGCGCAGGTCCTCGGCGCTGCCCATCTCGAAGTACCTGTCGGGTCGCAGAGGCACGGCCCGGTTGGCCGGGATGTCGCTGGCCAGCACGGAGCATCCGTAGCTCAGGGCCTCCAGCAGGGCGATGGGAAGGCCCTCGTGGTGGGAGGGCAGCACGAACAGGCCGCAGTGCGCGTAAAGCTGCGCCAGTTCCTCGCCCTGGACGAATCCGGTCAGCACGACGCGCTCGGCCCGGCCGACCCGCGCCTCGAGGTCCCGGCTGTAGGTGGACGGGTGGTCGGCCCGACCGGCAATCGCGAGCTTCCAGTCGACTTGCAGACCGCTGAAGGCGTCGATCAGCTCGTCGAACCCCTTGCCCGGCTCGAGCCGCCCGATGGCGAGGACGTACCTGCCGGGCTCCAGCCCCCACTTCGCCAGGCAACGGGACGAGGCGGGGAACGACGGGACGTCTACGCCGTTGGGAATGCAGGCGGCTTTGATGCCGTGCCTGCGGTGGAGGAGCTCCTGAACGTGCTGACTGACGGCGATGGTCCTGTTTGCGTTCCTGGCCCCCAACCTCTCTCCCAGCCGGAGCATCGCCCTGGCCAGCGGCCCCCACTTCTTGCGTTCGTAGTCCGCGCCCTGCACGGTGAGAACCACCTTCATGCCGAGCAGGCGTGCGATGGGAACGCAGAGGCCAGGGCCGACCGAGTGAACGTGCAGCAGGTCGGTCCTGCGCAGTCCGGCCAGGACGACGGACGCCAGCGTGTGGACGAAGGCCTCCAGGCATGGGACGCGCGGGCACCACAGGTCCAGGAAGCGGACGCCTCGATAGGTGCGTTGCCTGGGTTCGGGAAGGTACGGCTTGCGTCGGAACACGCCGACGCGGCACCCCAGCCGGGCGAGCCGGGGGTAGAGCTGCTCGCAGTGTGTCTCGACGCCGCCCTGGACGCCGGGAAAGCCGCGCGTGCCTGTGACGAGTACCTTCATGCGAACCACCCTCGGCCTGCCCGATCCATGCACTCCTTGTACACTCCTATGAGCCTGCTATAGAACTCCCGCTGATCCAGACGGGTTTCGGCGTAGCGGCGGGCGTTCCGGCCCATGGCCCGGACAGCTTCAGGATCGGCCGCCAGCTCTTGGATCCGTGACCGCAGTTGGGCGGTGTCTCCCGCCCGGAAGCAAAGCCCGCGCCCGTCGGCCACAAGCTCGGGAATGCCTCCCATGTCGGAGCCGATGACGGGCTTACCGAGGGCGAACGATTCGATGACGCTGCCCGGGTTGTTCTCATAGCACTCGGAGGCCAGGACGGTGAACATGACGGCGCCGACCGCCCGATGCAGCTCCTCCTCCGCCAGGAAGCCGTCGAATTGCACGTTGGCGATGCCCTCGGCGTCCGCCTTCTGCTTCAGCTCTTCCTTCATGGGGCCCGTGCCGATGATGCGGAGCCGCAGGTCGAGCCCCTTGACGGCGTCCAGCAGCGTTCCGAGGCCCTTCTCGGGGGAAAGCCGGCCGAAGTAGGCGATCTGCCTCCCGTCCCAGTCGTATCGCGGCCGGAAGGCGCGCGCGTCCACGAAGTTCGACACGTGGACGATCCTGCCCCGGAATCCCAGCTCCGTCACCTTGCGCTTCAGGAACAGGCTGGGCGAGATGAAGACGTGCACCTTCTCGTAGGTCTTCAGGATCGTGCGATGGAGGTACATTTCCGCCATGTTGAGCACGCTATTGCTCAGGGACCCTTTGGCGCACCGGAACCTGGCGGCGTTGTAGAACCGGCCCTCCCTGCACGCCTCGCAGACCTGCCCGTGGCGCAGATGCGAATAGACCGGGCAGGTGACCTTGTAGTCGTGCAGCGTCATCACCATGGGGATCTGGTGCGCCGCGGCGGCGTCGATGACGGACGGGCTGAGCTGATGGTAGACGTTGTGGAAGTGGACGATGTCCGGCCGCTCCCTGCGGATCAGTTCATGCATCCGGCGGCGCGCCTCCAACGAGTAAAGAAGCCTGCCGGCCAGGGCCAGCTGTCTGCACGGGCCCATGGGGGCGTCGTAGTCGACCGGCGAGACGAGATAGGCCGGGAACTCGGATTCAGTCCCGTCCGGGGGCGCCATGCCCATCAGAACCGCCTTGTGTCCCCGCTCTCTCAGCAGTCGCGCCATCCGAAGTGCGGCGACCTCGGCTCCGCCCTTGGGATAAAGGTACTTGTTGACGACGGCGATCTTCATGGGCGGCCGACCCTCATACGGCGGGCCCGTGATACTAGCGGAGTGCACGCGATTGATGCAACCGATCCGCCCGTTCGGGCAGTCCTCAGCGCGTTGGAGTGCGGGCGACGCCGAAGTAGGTGCCTCCGAAAAGGCCGACGCACAGGCGCTTGCTGAGCGCGGCGGCGAGGTCCAGTGTGCGCGCGCGGTCATAGAACTGATGCACCGTGTCCACCTTCTCCGCCAGAACGGTCAGCCTGTTCCTCTCCAGAAGAGCACGTGCCGAGCGGACCGTGAATCCGCGCAGGTGGCCGTCCGGGTGGCCCGGCCCGTAGGCGGGCGGGAAGCGCGTCCTGCCTGCCATCTTCCTGAACGCCCGAATCAACGGCGAATGGTCGTAGGCACACACCTCCAGCGGGATCTTGACCAAGACGTAATCGCAGTGAGGGACCACACCGCGAAGGAACGCATCAGCATCCTCCACGTGCTCGATCAGGTCGGATAGGACGACGAAGTCCACGTGCGGCTTCTCACGGAAGAAGTCGTCGGACTCCTGGCATCGCAGCTCGATGCCAGGAAAGAGCTTCTTCCCGACTTCGATGAAGTTTTCGCTGATGTCGAGGCCGGAGTAGTCTGCTTCGGGGAATGCCTTCAGGAGTCCGTCCAGCAGAGCGCCTTCCGCGCAGCCGATCTCCAGCACGTCGCCGCGCAGGTCCAAACCGACGCGCCGGCAGAGATCGAGCAGCGTCTGCGCCTTCCACTTCAGCACCGCTGCCCTGTTCGGGTCGCGGAGCTGCTCTGCCGCCCACCTTTCGTAGAACTGCTGGGATTCCTGTGCCATGTCGCGCACTTGGGGGCTCAAGCCGCAGCCTCTGGCTGCTCCCGCTCCTTCCCGGCTGCTCAAAGGCGTGATTCTAGCACACGGCGTCGCCGCCTCGCCATGGGCCGGCGTGTTGAAAGCGCTCGGCACGCGCAGGTATAATCGCCCGCCACGGATGGGCCCCCGGGGCGCCCTGGCGTGCAGCATCCCTGGAGGTCCGCATCGCCGTTGTCCCGCCGCTGTCAGCCGGGGTGCGAGGGCCTCCTGAACCGGAGGACTCCGGGCCAAGTGCCTCATGCGCAGAACAGGACCGAACCGCCGGCGCAACCTCCGGTTCTCACCGAGCCGACGGGCCCACTGACTCCTCGCGTCACCAGGGGGTTTGCGTGGGTCTTGTCCGCGCGCGGCATAGCGTGGGCGGTCAAGCTGTCCAAGTTTGTGGTCTTTGCCTGGCTCTTGCTGCCGCGCGACCTGGGCCTTTTCAGTTACGTGCTGCTTACGGTGGCGGCCTTCACTGCCTGCACGCAGACCGGCTTTGACATGGCGCTCGTTCAGCGCAAGGAGGGGACGGAGCGCTTCCTGGATACCGGCTGGGCGGTGCAGGCGATCAGGGGCTGCGCGCTCGCCTTCCTTCTGATGCTGGCCGCGCCCGGGGTCGCGTGGTTCTTCGGTGAGCCCCAGGTCGTGCCGCTCTTGCGCGTGATGGCGCTTGGCGTTGCGGCGGAAGGTTTCGTCAACATCGGGATCATCTACTTCCAGAAGGAGCTTCGGTTCCACAAGCAGTTCCTTTACCTTGTGGGAGCCGAACTGATCGGCCTGGCCGTGGGTGTGTCCCTGGCGTACTGGCTGCGTTCGGCCTGGGCGCTGGTCTGGGCCTCCGTAAGCGTGGCGGCGTCCCACTGCGTCCTTTCGTACCTTCTGCACCCGTACCGGCCCCGGGCCAGGTTCGACAGGGCGAAGGCGGCCGAGCTGTTTCGGTTCGGCCGGTGGCTGCTCGGCTCTTCGGTGGTGGTGTTTCTGGCGTCCTACGGCGGCCACGCCTTCGCGGGGAAGTTGCTGGGCACGGCCCTGCTGGGGATCTACGAGATGGCTTACCGCCTGTCCGACATGGCCATTTGCGAGATAGCGCACGTGGCAAACGCGGTCATGATGCCCGCCTATGCCAAAGTGCAGGACGATCAGGAGAGGCTGGGCCGGGGATTCCTGAACGCGGTGGAGGCGGTGATGGCGTTGGTGATGCCTTTGACGCTCTTCATCGTCGTGGCTGCGCCCCGCTTCGTCATCGTCGTGCTGACCCCGAAGTGGAGCGCCAGCATAGTGCCGATCCAGATACTGGCCGTGGCCGGCTGCATCCGCGCCCTGACGGCGACCGGCGGCATCCTGTTCGTTGCCATCGGCAGGCCGCGGCTCGCCTTCCTGACCAACGTGGTTGCGGTTGCCCTGATGTTCGCCTGCATGTATCCCCTGACGGAGGCCCTCGGCCTGGCCGGTACCTCCCTGTCGGTGGTCGTGGGCCTGTCGGCGGGCATTGCCGTGTGGGCGCGGGCGCCGGCCCTTGCGGGTGTGGCGTGGCCGGACCTGCTGGCCAGGTTCCGGGCGCCCCTGCTGCTGGCGGGGCTGGTGGGGCTGGGAGTCTGCTTGGGCAGGGCGCTTCCCGTTGCCGATCTTCGACTTGTGCTCCTGTGCGAGGTGGCGGGGGCCGCGCTGTGCGGGGCTGCGGGGCTGTACCTGGCCGATCGCTTCATGGGGAACAGGCTCTACAGCAAGCTGATCGCGTCCCTGGTGCTGAGGGCTCCGGGGGGCGAAGGCGCGGCTCGTGGCGAGGGGAGCACATCGTGAGATACCACCTGGTCCGCTACTCCATGTATAGGCGCCTCAGGCAGTGCTTCCCGCAGGGGATCAGCGGCAAGGTGCTCGCCATCAGCGGGATCGGCAACTTCGCGCCCTTCCTGGCCGAACCGGTGCAGGTCACGGAGACGTCCTACCCGGAAGTGGACATGACGGACCTGCCCTACGGCGAGGGGGAGTTCGACTTCGTGATCAGCGACCAGGTCCTGGAACACCTGGAGGACCCGTGGCAGGCGGTGCGGGAGAGCCACCGGGTCTTGGTGGAAGGCGGGATTGCCATTCACACAAGCTGTCTCATCAACTACATCCATCCCAGCCCGCTGGACCTCTGGCGGTTCACCCCCGACGGCATGCGCTGCCTCTGCCGTGATTTCTCGGACGTCATCGAGTGCGGCGGCTGGGGAAACCGACTCGTTATTCTGCTGGCATTCCTTAACTGGCGGTTCATGTACATGACCGTCCCCGAGAACCCCCTTGGCCTGCGCCGGGTGTTGGCGACGTTCAACGAGCCTCGCTTCCCCATCAGTACGTGGGTCGTTGCGCGCAAGTAGACGGCCCGAGCCGCCACTCGGGCGGAATGAGGCTTATCGTGACCGAATCGAAGTCCAGAGTGAGGTGGCGCCTGGCCCGACTGGCCGAGCTGCCGCGGGACCTGCGGGCGGTCATGGCGGCGCGCAGGCCCGGCGTCGATTACCTGCCCTACCTGCTGGGCAAGTTCGGATCGAGCCTGCTGCCCGGCGCGACCCGCCTGCCGACCGATTTCCCCATCCATGACGACGGCCACGCCCTGCGGGTGGCTCTTGGCCCGGCGCTGACGCTGCAGTGCCCCAAGAGCCTGACCGAGCGCATCGACCTCCTGGTCATGCTGGGGGAGGTGATCTCCGAGAACGTCTACCGCTGCGACGTCATAAAGCGCGGAGCGTGCGTCTTCGACTGCGGCGCCAACATCGGCGTCTTCTGCTGTTACGCAGCCGCCCTGGCCGGGCCGAAGGGGCGCGTCTATGCGTGGGAACCCGTGGCCGAGGCATGCGATGTGGTGCTGAGGAACGTGCAGGCGAATGATCAGGAGCAGGTCGTCTGCATCCGCAAAGGACTGGCGGACTGGCACGGGAGGGCAACCATACACGTCCCGCTCAGCCACTCGAATTGCAGTTCCCTGGAAAGCGGAGCGGAAGGAAGGCCGGAGGAGATCGAGGTGACGACTCTCGACGCCGAGGTGGAACGGCTCGGCGTCCGGCAGGTTGACCTGATCAAGATTGACGTGGAGGGATACGAAGAGCAGCTACTGCGTGGCGCGGCGGAGACGCTGCGCGCATTCCGTCCGGCGCTGGCCATGGCGGCCTATCACCACGAGGAAGACCTCTGGCGCTTGCCCGCCGTCATCCGGGCCATAGAGCCTGCGTACCGCGTGACCGTGTTCTACTCCTGGGTCTCGGCGTTCATCTTCGCCTCTTGCGGCACGTCCTGAATGCGGCGAGGGGCTCGGGGGCACCGCAGTCCGCAGAGGACGGGTAATGGCCGGCGGAAACCCACTGGGGGACAGATGAGCGAACAAGCCGTCGAAGTGCCCTGGCCTCGGACGCGCCACTGCCGGTGGATGAGCGAGGAGTGCCGGTCGGGCCTGGTCTCCGTCATCGTGCCCACCTACAACCGGCGGGAACTGCTAACCGAGACAGTGGCCTCCGTCGAGGCTCAGAGCTATCGACCCATCGAGCTGCTGGTGGTCGACGACGGATCGACGGACGATACGGAGGCCGTGGTGCGTAAGCTAGGCCGGCGATCGGACGCGTCGCTTGTGGTTCGATGCCTGAGGCAGGCTCACGCCGGCATGTCGGCCGCCCGGAACCTGGGGCTCATAGAATCCCACGGCGAATACGTGCAGTACCTGGACTCCGACGACCTGCTGCATCCCGAGAAGCTCGCCACGCAGGTCAGCGTGCTGCGCCGGAGGACGGAGCTGGACTTCGTCTGGTCGGACAGCGCGAAGTTCCGCGGCCAGCCGTCGTTCGATGCCAGGCCCTTCACGGGCCGTCCCGGGGGCGACCTGCTCAGAAGGTACGTGCGCGGCATCGTGTGGCACCCGATGAGTGGCACGTACAGGCGATCCGTCTGCGTCCGCATGGGGCCGTGGAACGAGGACTTCTGGCGCTATGAGGACTGGGAGTACAACCTGCGCTTCCTGGCTGGCCGACCGCGCTGCGGCCACCTGCCGGGCGTGCTGTCGCTCCACCGGGTGCACGGGCAGGGACAGACGCGGGATTCCTACAGGACGCCGGAGGGGCTGCGATCCGCTTTCGCGGGGACTCGGGCCGTGGAAGCGGCTCTGCTGGCGAGCGGCGCAGTCAGCAGGGCCCGGATCGGCGGCCCGCTGGCCGAGCACTACGTCAATCTGTGCTGGCGCGCGGGAGCTATCGGACTGCCGGCGCTCAGCCGGAAGGCACTTGCCGGCGCGAAGCGTTGCGCCTGCGGTGGGGTGAGCCTGCTGGAGATCGCCCTTCTTGAGAGGCTCTGGCGCGGATTCGGCCTGTCGGCGGCGAGTCTCGTCTTCCGCATGGCGGCGGTCTTGAGGGCACGCGTCGCACCTCTGGTTCTGGGCAGGTCCCTTCCGTAGGGCGCCCTCAGCCGCGCCGCCCCACGGCAGCCCGGAACACAGCCTCGTAGCGGCGGGTTACCGCCTCGTTGTCGAAATCGCAAGCCCGCCGCCTTCCGTTCTCTGACAGCCTGGCGCGCAGTCGCTCGTCCTCTATGACCCTGAGCATGGCATCGGCCAGCGCGAGCCGGTCGCCGCGCGGCACCAGCAGCCCGTCCACCTCATTGGTGATTATCTCCTCTGCGCCTTCACCGTAACGAGTGCTGACGATCGGCGTGCCGCAGGCCATCGCCTCGATCAGGACGTTGCCGAATCCCTCCCAGTCGGAGCTCAGCACGAAGACGCTGGCGGCCCTGATGAACCTGAACGGATTGGGCTGCCAGCCGAGGAATGCCACGTCGTCCCGCACGCCGAGCTCTTCCGCCAGGGCGCGCAGCCGGCCCCTCTCCTCGCCCTCGCCCACTATGCCGAGCCTTGCGGGCCGAGACGCCCGCAGGTCGGCGAACGCCTGGAGCAGCAGGGGGTAGTTCTTCGCCTTCGTCAGACGGCCGACCGCTGCGATCACGGGTTCAGGAGCGCCGAACCAGGGATGTTGGGGCTCCTCGACCATGAGTGTCTCGATCCGCTTCCGGTCGACGGAGTTGGGCACTATGGCGCACTTCCCGGGCGGTATGCCGAACCCGTGCACGAGGTCTGCCTCCACGCGGGCCGAGACGGGTATCAGACGATCGACGTGCGGGAAGAACAGGCGCGTGAACGCCTTCCGAAGCCAGCCGTAACGTTCGTGCCGCAGGGAGATGGACAGTGTCGTGTCCACGGCCGCCACCAGGGGGACGTTCCGTCGGGACAGCGCCCTGGCCAGGAAGGCGATGCTGGCGGCGAAGTGCACGCGGCTGAACACCAGGTCGGGCTGCTCCTGCTTGAAAACGCGCGCCAGGCGCCAGACGAGCTTGACGTTGCCCAGGCGGCCCGCCTTGCCCAGCACCAGGTGCGGCACGTCCCGCGGCAGTTCGTCCGCGAACTCGTTCTCCGATGTGAAGGTCACCAGCGTCGGCTGCCATGCGCTCCGGTCCAGGCCCCGACAGAGGTTGACGACCATGCGTTCCGCGCCGCCTGCCGCCAGCGACGGCACGACGATCATCACGCGCCTGG
>Ga0114922_10001269_pt1 | contig 24114 bp, 20 predicted proteins | sample AartaG_FD_100975 | JGI IMG/M metagenome (GOLD analysis project Ga0114922, IMG submission 100975) | Deep subsurface microbial communities from Aarhus Bay to uncover new lineages of life (NeLLi) - Aarhus_00045 metaG | ecosystem: Environmental > Aquatic > Marine > Oceanic > Sediment | place... | reverse complement strand
TTATTTCGAGACGGATGCACCCAAGTCGGTAGAGATAACTCTTTTTCAACAAGAAGATAACAGAAGATATATTATCAATCTGCTTAATTTCCAACAAGAGCTGCCTAACATCCCTATATATGGAATAAGGGTAAAGCTCTGGATGGATAAGAAAATACCCAGGAGGCTGGTGACACTGCCTGAAGAGGAAAAAATAGATTATGAAGTAAAAGGAGACCATGTGGAATTTGTGATTCCTAAGCTGGAAACTTTTTTGATGCTGGAACTGGATTATGGAGATTCAGATGACGTTGACTAAAGAAAAGGTGTTATTTGTCGGAGGTCCTGGTAATATTTCCACATGTGAATGCGAGTAAAGAATGAGAAAGAAACGCTTGGGCAAGACAAACCTGATGGTTACCCCAGTAGGGATGGGTGGTATTCCCATAATGCGTCTGTGCAAGAAAGAAAGGGGTAAGCCGTACAGGGGGAAAGTCTAACAGGAGACGGAAGTGAAGCTGCTAGTTACCACTTTTATAAAAGGGGAAGACTTAGAGAAACTTAAAAAATACTTTGATGAGATACGCATTAGAGGACTTCCTCGGATATCCCGTGTATTGGAGCCAGAGGAGCTTATTCAAGAGATTCACGACATAGATATGTTTATCGTGGAGTTTGAACAGCTTGCTGAAGGAGTTTTAACCAGAAGTAAACAGCTCAAACTCATTGCTTCTGTGCGCGCTGGGCCACAAGCAAACATAGATATTGAGGCAGCTACTAGAAGAGGCATCCCGGTTCTTCATTCACCGAGCAGATCCTCGGATGTGGTAGCAGATTTCACTATCGGACTGTTGTTAGCTGCAACACGGTACATAGCGAAAGGACATTTTCTGGTAAAAACCTTTCAGTTAACCGAAGTGAATCCGCGAAGACCTGGTTTTGCTTCCCGGGATATCGTTTGGGTAACAAATAATCCGCAAAATTTTCCTTATTTGAAGCTAAAAGGTATTGGACTCACGGGAAAAGCTCTTGGTATTCTTGGTCTAGGAGCTATTGGAAAGGAAGTTGCGCGGAGAGCAGTTGCCTTTAAAATGAAGGTAATTGCTCATGATCCTTACGTCTCCAGAGAAAAGGCAGAGAGAATCGGTGTGAGATTAGTGGATAAAGATACTCTCTTCCGTGAGGCTGATTTTGTAAGTATTCACGTAAAAGTTGAGCCTAAGACGTTAGCTCTCGTGGGGAAAAGAGAGCTGGAACTTATGAAACCTACTGCATTTTTCATTAACACCGCCAGGGGCGCCATAGTTGACCAGAAAGCACTGTACAGGGTACTCAAGGAAAGACGCATTGCTGGTGCTGCCCTTGACGTGTTTGAGAATGAACCGCTCAAACCCAGTGATCCTCTTCTGGATCTGGACAATGTAGTGCTTACCCCTCATATAGCTGGTGCCTGTTACGACAATTACGAAAAGGCATCTTCTATTGTTACTCGTGGCATAGAAGATTACTTGAAGGGAGTAAGACCCCAGCATGTTGTAAACCCCGATGTTCTTGATAAAAAGGAAGATACCCCATCTGCAAAAACGCTTTGACCCCTGATAGTGAGATAAAGACATGAATAAACGACGCATAAAGATCTCCGCATCTATGGCCTGTGCAAATTTTGCCTGCTTAGAGAAGGATATACATGATCTTGAGGAAGCAGGGGTTAGTATGTTGCACTTCGATATCGCTGATGGGTCTTTTGCTGATACATTCATAATAGGGCCTTCTATAATTAAGAATATTAGATATCTTACCAAGATTCCCTTTGATGTTCATCTGGCCGTCTGGCATCCCTGTAAGTTTATAGAACAGTTCATAGAGGCCGGGTCTGAATATATCGGTGTTCATATAGAGGCTGCCGATGATATAAAGAAAGTCCTTCGCAGAATAAATGATCTTGGTTCAAGGTCTATTTTAGCTTTTTGCCCCGAGACTCCGATAGAAAAGATAAAAGAAGAACTCTTCTATATGGTGGATATGATTTTGCTTCTAACTGTTCATCCCGGATATGCTGGACAGTCATTTATCTCTCCCACTCTCAACAAGATAAGACAATTATCTAATCTATTGGAACGAACAGGGTTATCACATCTTGATATCGCAGTGGATGGAAATATCAATCCTAAAACTATTCCTTCGGTAGTAAAAGCAGGAGCTAATGTACTCATAGGAGGATCCTCTGGCCTATTTATTAAGGGAAGACCAATAAAGAATTGCGTGAAACTTATGATTAAAGCGGCTCATCAGGCTCTGCAAAAAAGTTAAGGCATCATAAAAGACCCCCTGAAGAAACTAAAAAGGAATTAAGGGAACTTTACGTAACAATCCCTTGACACTTTTTATATTTATATTATAATATAACAAGATTATGTTCAATCATTGAGAAAATACTCAAAGCGGAGAGAACTTGAGCGTGGAGGTGGCTGGTATGATGATAGACCTGATAACCAGAATAGCCTGGCTTTACTATAAGGAAGGATTGAAGGAAAGCCAGATCGCTACTACCCTGGGCCTATCCCGCAGCAAGGTAGGCCGTCTGCTTCAGAAAGCCCGGGAAAACGGGATTGTCCATTTTCAAGTGCTTGGACCTACCAGCAATTGCCTGGAGATTGAGAAAAAAATCATTGATTTGTTTGATTTACAGGATGCGGTGGTAGTTCCCACAGTTTCGCAGAACAAGCTCAAAGAGAGTTTAGCCAGAGCCGCCGCTCAATACCTGGAGAGGCATCTCAGTAGTGGAAGCCTCTTTGCTGTGGGTTGGGGAATCACCATATCCGAAGTACCTACATTCATTCACTCGCAAAATATCCACGATCTTAGAATAGTCACCCTTAATGGAGGACTTACTCCTTCATTTTATCTAAATCCCTACGATGTGGGAAGTAGACTAGCCCATATCTTTCGAGGACAATGTTATTATGTTCATGCCCCTGCCATAACCACATCAGAAGACATCTGCCTTTCCCTCAAAGCAGATGCTACTGTACAGCAGGCTCTAGAGATGGCCAAACACTCTGACTACTCTATGGTAGGTATTGGAGTAGCTGGAGAAGAATCGACCTTGGTTAAGCTGAGATATCTCAATCTAGGAGAAACCGAAGCTCTACGCCAGCAGGGTGCCGTGGGAGATATCTTAGCCCAGTTTTTCAATGCCCAGGGTGAAAGAGTTGACTGTGACCTCCACAAAAGAATTGTGGCTTTTCCTCTGGAAGACCTGAGACAGATGAAGAATGTTATTGGAGTAGCCGGGGGCAAAGCGAAAGCGAAGGCTATTCTGGGTGCTATTTATGGGAGGTACATAAAGATCTTAATCACTGATGAGGAAACCGCAAGTAACTTGATAAAATTGAAAGAAAAGTTGTCATAAAAGGAATTCTACCAGGATTTTGATAAGGGGAAAAACTAAAAAATAAAAGCAGGAGGAATTAAAATGCTATTAGCTGCCAAACCCACAATGCAAAAACCACGTCGAGTTATCTTAAATACCGACGCTTTTAACGAAATTGACGATCAGATGGCTATTGCCCATGCGTTGCTGTCACCAGAGCTCAAAGTTACCGGGATAATTGCCGCTCATTATGGTACAAAAAAGCATGCCAATAGTATGGAAAGAAGCTACCAGGAAATATTACATTTACTTGCCCTCCTTGGGATGGAGAATAGCGTACCCGTCCTTAAAGGATCTCCTGTCGCTTTGACAGACCCTAAAGTGCCTCAAAAGTCCGAAGGTGCCGAATTTATCATTGAGCAGGCTTTAGCAAAAGACGAAACCGACCCTGTTTACGTAGCCTACCTTGGACCCGTGACTGATATGGCCTCGGCATACTTGATGGAGTCGAATATTTCTCGAAACTTAGTAACTTTATGGATTGGGGGTGGTTGGTGGCCTAGCGGGGGACCAGAATTCAACGCGGCTAATGATTGGATTTCCGCTGATGTAGTGCTTCAATCCGATATTCCTTTGGTTCAGTATCCTCGAGGAACATATCGTATGATGCGTTTGGGTGTTGCTGAAATGGAGCGTTTTGTTATGGGAAAAGGAGCTATTGGTGATTATTTAACATCTATATTTAAGGCATGGAGGGTCAAAGGGCCATCTCCACGCCAATGGTGGGTTTATGGAGATTCTCCAGCTATTGGAACCATGATCAATCCTAATTGGGGATTTTACGTTAGTTTACCAGCACCTCAATTCACAGAAAAACTTGAGTATAAACATGAACCTACAAAAAGGATGATAGAAGTTTGCCTTGAGGTTACAGCTGGAGAAATTTTTAATGACTTCTTTAAAAAACTGGATGCTTTTGCCAAAAACGTTTAGTTATAGTCTTTTCTCGCTATTGGGTGGAATTTAGCTAAGAGGAAAAGCTAAAATAAGGCCGCAGGGGAGGTGAAAAGAGGTAGGTCGTTAGCTGGGAGATAAGGGAAGGTTTTCTAAAAAGAGAAGGGTGGAAAGATTAGTTTCTCTTTTAGAAGCTTTCCCTCAGAAAACTAATTGTAGTAGGAGGTAAAATTGAAAGGGAAAAAGTTACTTAAAAGGCTGATTGTGTGTGGGTTGCTCCTATGCCTTGTCCTTGGGTACACGGGAAGCGCTATGGGGGTGGTAAATCTGAAGTTTTGGTTTAAAGGAAGCGTTGAACAGAATGAATGGGTACAGAAATCGCTTTTGGAATATAGTAAAGTCAATCCCAATGTTAAGGTTGAAATGGTCCTTCGCCCAGATGCCAAAGAAGCGGTTGCCACAGCCATTGCGGGAGGTGTGGCACCAGATCTTCTCGTGTATAATCATAACGTCCCCTGGTACTGGGGAATAGAAGCAGTTTATCCCTTGAACGATTTTATATTAGACCCGGAAATAGGAATAGACCCTGGCCTGTTCTTTAACTCAGCGCGAGCGTCGGTTAACTACGGAGGAGTGGTAACTGCGATACCTTACGGCTGCAACCCGGGTGGTATAAGTTACAATCGAAGAATGCTTAAGGAAGCTGGCTTGGATGAATGGAATCCTCCCGCCCGCTGGCCGGAATTTACTGACTGGGCATATAAGCTAACCCATCGCGACGGGAAGAGAGTAAACCGGTGGGGTCTTACATTTCACTCTAGAGATCATGGCCTACAGTATATGATGCTCATGAACGGAGGCGATTTTGTAAATGATGATTGCACAGAATACTGCCCTAGCGTTGAAAATCTAGTTGAGGCCTTCTACCAGTGGAGGGACTGGACATACAAAGACGAGATTATGCCCGTTGCCCGCGGTGTGACTTGGGGAGGACCGGGGCAGATGGCGCAAGCAGAATCTGCCTTTGAAATTGAAAGAGCAGCAATGCACCTATGGGCCTCAGGAATTGCTGCCGCCTTTTGGGAGATTAACCCGGATCTTGACTTTGGCACCTTTCAAATGCCGAAGGGACCAATGGCTGGCGAGACCATCAACATAAGCCCAGGACACGCCGCTGTCTATGTTTTGTCTCACAGCGAGAATCCAAGGGAAGCCTATTTGTTCGCCAGGTGGTGGGTACTAGAAAAGTCTCTTGCCTTTAATGAGGAGTTTCAAGGCATACCGGTACTTTATAAGGCCCTCGAGAATCGTGACTTGGCAACAAATCCAATGATAGCTCCCATGCTTGAGTCGCTAAAGAACAATACGTTACGAAGTTTCCACGTGTTCCCAGGCCGATTAGATGTGCGGGCAAAAGAACCAGAGATGGTTGAAAAAGTGCTTCTTTGGAAGGCCACTCCGGAAGAGGCAGTGGCAGAGTTTAAGAAACACGCAGCCGAAGTATTCGCTCGCTATGAACCAGAGCTTAAGAAGTTCCGCGAAGCGCATCGTCTTGTGTGGTGAAACTGAGATGGTAGAAGTGCTTAGGTTGAAGTGGGAGTTTTAGTCTTTGTGCTTTGCTGCCCTACTCGGGTGGCAAAGCACAAATTCTTTAGTCAAACAGGGATTTTTTACCGCTAGCCTGGATGAAATGAAAAAAGTGAAGAAACGAGGAAATGTAATGCTGAGAAAGGTGTATCGTATTATGGTTGGAGGGCGGATGAGAACTAGAGAAGCACTGATCGGGTATCTATTCATTATTCCTGTTCTTGCTCACCTGCTTATTTTCACCTATTTCGGGATAATTTACTCTGGAATCCTTAGTCTCTACCAGGGAACTCTATTAAGCCCCTTTAAAAATTTCATAGGACTTTACAATTATCCCTTTTTGCTTCATCATGAGTATTTTCTACAAGGACTCTACAATACATTGTTGTTCTGTGGGGGCGTCGTGCCGATAGGGACTGGGATAGGGTTGTTCTTTGCTCTGCTCATTAACCAGAAGTTGGCCGGGCGTACTTTCTTCCGGGTAATGTGGTATGCACCGGTTGTGACTTCGATTGTTGCTACCGTTAACGTGTGGTTATGGATGTATAATGTAGATTACGGTTTGTTCAATAGCATTCTCACGAGAATAGGTTTGCCAAAGCTGGAGTGGATTTACTCAACTAAGACAGCTTTGATGTCCGTTATGGTTGTCTATCTTTGGCAAAGTATCCCATTCAATATGATCATCTATCTAGCAGCACTACAAACTGTCCCGGCACAACTATATGAAGCGGCCCAGGTCGATGGTGCTAGCTCTTGGAAGCAATTCTACAAGATTACTCTACCCATGATAATGCCAACCACGTATTTCATAATAATTGTCTCAACTATTAACTCACTAAACGTTTTTACACAAGTTTATCTTATGACGGGTGGAGGCCCGGTGAATTCGACAACTATGGTTGGATATCAAATTTACGAAGCTGCTTTCGAATTCAATATGTGGGGAAGAGGATCAGCCATAGCAGTTCTTTTCTTTTTTCTGGTTCTATGTTTTAGCTTCATACAATATCGATGTATTCCAGAATCGTATGTCTAGGTAATAGCAATGCTCGTTTCTGTTCGAACTCTCAAGGTCTGAGTTGTTTGTCCTGCCGGGGATTGTTTTATTGGGCAGAAAGCGGTAGGTCCGATATTTTGTATTTGGAGGAAAAGATGAGGAAGCCAGAAAAGGCTATGTTACACATCGTTTGGTTAGTAGGTTGTTTAATAATAACAGTTATCTTTATCGGACCATTTATATGGATGGTGTTAAGTTCGGTGAAGCCTACAAAGGAAATTATGGCTTTCCCACCACTTTTACTGCCGCGAAATTTGACCTTTGACAATTTTTGGTATGCCTGGCGAGTAGCAAATTGGCCTCGAATGTTCCTGAATAGTTCTTTTGTTACCGGGACGACTGTTCTCTTCCAGCTTTTTTTGAACTCTCTAGCCGGATTTGCATTTGCTAAGATCCGTTTTCCCGGACGTGAAGTTATCTTTTTTGTAGTGATAGGGGCACTGTTAGTACCAATGCTGATACCTTTAATTCCAAGGTTCATAATGATGGTCAGATTGGGTCTATTCGGCACCTTTGTTCCATTAATTCTTCTGGCAGCTTGTCAAGCATTTCACACTTTCCTGTTCCGTCAGTTTTTCATGGGTATTCCGGATGAATTGATGGATGCTGCGAAAATAGATGGAGCATCGCTTTTTTTCTGTTACTGGGCTATCGCTGTTCCTCTATCGAAGGCAGTTTTCGCTACACTGGCAATCTTTAGTTTTGTTGGGATATGGAATGCTTATATTTACCCCTTAATTTATGTATCATTTACTCCAGCACTGCATACAGTGCAAATAGGACTGTCCGTGTTCCAAAGCGAGGCCGGAATAAAGTATGGACCCCTAATGGCGGCGGCGACAGTAGTAGCCTTGCCTACAATAGGTGTGTATCTGATGTTTCAAAAATATTTTGCGCGTGGAATTGCCATGACCGGGATGAAGACTTGAGAGGTAGATAGCTGGGTAGGACTTGGTTTAAGAAATGATGAATCGAGAAAGATCTTGTTGGAGCGGAAAAACAAGCCAAGTCCTTCTAAAAAATAGGAGATCCGAGATGAAAAAGTCTAACATTGAGGGCGGCAAGCTTTTGGAGCTTGAGTTCAAAACCAAAACAGCCTATCGTAATTCCTTTGCAGACATAGATGTAAACTGTACTTTCATCAGCCCTTCTAAAAGAGAAGTTAGCATTTCTGCCTTCTACGATGGGGACTCTCCACTTAGCGAGGTGCTCTTTCGGGCCTTTGTGTAATGAATGATTTTGAACAATAATAAGGAGAAACTCCTAGATTGGGTTCTTGTACTTGAGGCTAAAGAATAAAAACCCAAACAGAATAAGCGGATGACGCTTTTATTCCCGAGGAACTGAATGATTATAGATGCACATGTTCACCTGGGACATGACAGAGTTTTTGATGAGGAACAATCGGAAAAAGAGATTCTTAATGTAATGAATGCTAACGTAGTTGATGCAGCAGTGATTCAACCCATGGTTGACACCCCAAGTATTGATGCTGCTCAAGAAAATCACAATCGAATTGCCGAGATGAGCAGACAAAATCCAAAGAGAATTTTTGGAATGATTTCCATAAATCCTCATTTAAAAGAAAAGGAATTTGAGGAAGAGGCAAGCCGTTGCGTTCAGAAATTGGGTTTTGTTGGGATTAAATTGACTCCCATTGCTCATGCCTGCAACCCTCTCTCTAAGGATGGTATAAGAGTTTTTGAGAGAGCAAATGGATTAGGAATTCCGGTAATGGTTCATACCGGATCTGGTATCCCATTTGCACTCCCAAGCTTGGTAATGCCGGTAGCAAAAAGGTTTCCTCAGTTAAGAATTGTCTTAGCTCATGCTGGAGGAAATATCTCAGCCGGGGAAGCTTTAATTGTAGCACAGGAATGCGAAAACATATTTTTAGAGCCTTCCTGGGTGGCAATTCATACTATCCAGAAGTGGATTAAACCCATCGGGGCAAAAAGAATTATGTTTGGTTCAGATATGCTTGAAAACTGCCCTGTAGAATTAGCTAAGTTTAGGAATATGGGATTATCTGAAGAAGAACTTCAGCAGTGTCTTTATAAGACAGCTAAGGATTTTTTTAATTTACCAATAGATGATTAAAACAAGGAGGCTTTGGGTGAACGAGATAATCTCAATCAGCACCATCGCTTACGATGGATATGACCTGGAGACCGCTTTGAAACAGATATCTCAGCTTGGGGGCCGTTATGTGGAGCTGGATGCTATAGAAGGATTATCTGAACATATCGAGCTACAACATTTGGAGGATTGCGCTTTTGAGAAAAGAATTGGCACAATGATGAGGCGATTTAATCTTTCCTCTATCGCATTCTCTGCTCATATGGACTTAAGCAAAGAAGAGGCAGTTCCTCTTTTTGAGAAAAAAATGAGATTTGCTAAAAGTTTAGATGCAAGGATTATCAATACATTTTCTGGTCCCTTAGAGAGAATCGACACCTTTTATAAAAATATTAAATCCATTGATAAACTTGCCAAATCAATGGGTCTGATGGTGGCCCTGGAAACTCACGGAGATATTATTTCGGATAGATCAAGTCTTAGGGTAATAGAGAAAATAAATTCAGAGAATGTGAGGATTAACTACGACTTTGTTAACTCCTTCCACTCTACTAGAGGTAAAATTGACCTGGAGAAAGACTTTGAATCTATGCTGAAATATATAGTGCACTTACATCTTAAAGATACAGTATTAGAGAAAGATACCTGGCATTTCCCCCAAATCGGGAAGGGGATTATAGATTATCGGGAAATTTTTAAGATATTAAAAAAAATCCCTCGCAAGGTCCCTATGAGTATTGAATTACCTCTCAGATTGGAAATGAAGGAAGACAGAGTTCCAAAAAAGACAAAACCCCCTTTAGACATTGGGCAAATTAACAAAATTGTGAGCGATTCTTTATCTTATGTCAGAAGACTAGGGAATCTGGCTGGTTACCAGAGTTAATAGGAAATAATAGGAGAATGAGAATGGCACAAATAGTTGCAATAATCGGAGCCGGTGGAAAAATGGGGACTCGGTGCACAGACAACCTGATTAAAGAAAACTATAAGCTTTTACTCTGTGAAAAAGGCGAGGCCGGCCTGAAAAAACTCCAGGAAAAAAGTTTGAAGGCTACTCCTATTGAGGAGGCTGTGCCTGTTGCTGATATCGTCATTATGGCTGTCCCTGATGTTCTCTTGAGCAGCATTGCAGAAAATATAGTTCCCATACTTAAGACAAATGCCACCATAATATTGCTTGATCCGGCTGTCCCTTATGCGGGTGGTATTCCCACGCGTAAGGATATTACCTACGTGGTAACTCATCCATGCCATCCTGCTCTCTTCAGAGAACAAAAGACTCTTGAGGCCAGAAGAGATTTTTTTGGTGGTATTGCAGCGGTTCAAGATATCGTTATTGCTTTGATAAAGGGTTCGGAGCAAGATTTTAACAAAGCACAGAGACTTTGCTGTGAAATGTTTGCTCCGGTTGATAACTGTTATAGGGTTACTCTTGAACAGATGGCTATACTTGAACCAGCTTTATCCGAGGTTATCGGGTGTGCAGCCGCATCTATCCTAAAAGAAGCGGTTGATGTTGCGGTTACCTGTGGAGTGCCGAAAGAGGCCGCTAAATCGTTTATATTGGGACACATCAATGTCTCGTTAGCTATTGTTTTTGGGGCCGTCGAGGCAGATTTCTCTGATGCAGCAAAGGTTGCTGCCAGTTTAGGAAAAGATTGGGTTTTTAAATCTGATTGGAAGAAGGTGTTTAAGCCAGAAATGCTTCGCAGAGCAATAGAGGTTATGTTGCACCCAGAAAAGGTCAATGTTCAATGATGTCTTTGTCAGTAAGAAAGTGAAAAGAGGTGAACTTAATGGCAGATTATCTGATGGGGATAGATTATGGTACCGGTGGAGCTAAATCCTGCATAATTAATACTGAAGGAAAAGTTCTTGCCTATGCTTTTCGTGAATATCCGATAATTACCAAAAAGCCTGGCTGGTCAGAGCATGATCCTCATCTTTACTGGCAGATAGCAGGAGAGATTATTAAGGAATGTATTAATCAGGCTCAAATTGACCCTCGTGAGATTCGCGGCATTGGAACTTCTTCGGCTCTTCCTTCCATGGTGATGGTGGACAAAAATCATCAACCTTTAGGTTTTGCCTATAACCTGATGGATAGAAGAGCCACTGATGAAGTTAAGTGGCTGAAGAAAAACATTGACGAAGATAAGATTTTTGAGCTGACCGGTAATCGTCTGGATGACCATCCGCTGATAGTTAATCTAATGTGGGAAAAAAAGAACCGCCCGGAACTCTACCAAAAGATATCCAAAGCCTTGACCATCGATGGTTTTATCAGGTTAAAGCTTACGGGCAAGGCCACCGTCAACTACGGGGCAGGAGCTTTTCATGGAGTAGCCTGGGACATCAGGAATCATCGTTTTGATGAAAAAATGCTGGAGGTAGTAGGTATTGACCCCGAACTTCTTCCCTCCTCCTTCTCCTGCGAAGAAATCGTTGGAGAAGTAACCAAGGAGGCAGCCGAAGCTACTGGACTTCATCCAGGAACACCGGTTTGTGCCGGAACGGTTGATTGCTGCGCTGGATGGGTGGGCGGAGGAGCTATTTACGAGGGCGATATCCACGTGAACCTGGGCAGCGTGGGAAATTTCGGTATAGTTCATGAAACCACTAATTTTCTGAAACCCATGATTGCCTGTGCCCATACGGTTGATTCTGGTCATACTTATGTCACTGTTCCCAGTACTATTACCGGGGGACAGCTTTTGCGCTATGTGCGTGATAACTTCTCTCAGCTTGAGGTAGAGATGGAGAGAGTCCTCAAGATAAGCTCTTATGACCTTTTAAACCTGGAAGCAGAAAAGATAAACCCGGGAAGTGATGCCCTGGTGGTTCTTCCTTACTTCATGGGAGAGAGAACTCCTATCTGGGATGTAAACGCCCGGGGAGTAATCTTTGGCCTTTCTCTTTCTCATACTAAAGGCCACTTGGTGAGAGCAATGATGGAGTCAGTAGCCTATGCTCTTTACCACAATTTTGAGATTGTTCAGGAAGCTGGCTGGAAGATGAATTATCCTATTGTATTTAACGAGGGCGGGGCGAGGAGTCAACTCTGGAGAAAAATCATAACCGATGTTTTCAATGTCCCCACCGTCTTTTTAAAGAATCGGACTGGTGCTCCCTATGGAGATGCAATACTTGCTGGGGTTTCTGTCGGGATTTTTAAAGATTTCTCAGTAGCCAGACAGTGGTCAGAATATATAGAACCAACGGAACCTTCACCGGAAAATCACCAAATTTATATGGATTATTACCGAATTTATCGAAGAATTTACCAGCATCTCAAAGATGACTTCAAAGAACTGGCACGACTGAGAGAGAAGTAGATAACCCTGAGTGATGAGTTCAGGAAAGTCTATCTTGTATCCCAGGCTCGGCAAAGTACATTAATCAAGTTGTTGAATAATCTTTAAGTCATCAGGTTCTGGAGGAATAATCTTTTCTCTAACCCAGCCAAACTTTTCATCCTTAAACCTGATGAGTCGGGAACTCTTAAAAGGGTGGTAAAGGTTTTTTTGGTACTATCGATATCAAGTTGAGGAGGTGTCTAAAATGAGTTCTACGTTTGGTTTAATTGTAGGTAATCGTGATTTTTTTCCTGATGAACTTGCTAGAGCGAGTCGAGAAGAGATGATGAGAGTTTTGCAGGAAGAGGGTTTTTCAGTCGTCTCTCCTTCTCCAGAAGAGACCCGTTTTGGGGTGGTAGAAACCTGGGAAGATGCTAAAAAGTGCGCTGCTTTATTTAAAGAAAATCAAGAGAAAATTGATGGAATCATTGTAAGTCTGCCTAACTTTGGCGATGAAAAGGCTGCCTCTGATAGCATTCGCTTAAGCGGCCTTGAGGTGCCGGTCCTGGTGCATGCTTTTCCTGATGATCTGGATGCTCTGGATATTCCCCACCGCCGGGACAGTTTCTGCGGAAAGATCTCAGTTTGCAACAATCTAACCCAGTACGGTATTCCTTTCTCCCTTACCCGTTCTCATACTATAAGCCCTCAAGATGCCGACTTTAAGGAAGATATTAGCTGGTTTGCTGGAGTATGCCGGCTAGTAAGGGGGCTGAAAAATATCAAGCTGGGGGCTATTGGTGCAAGACCCAACGCTTTCAAGACTGTGCGATTTTCTGAAAAAATTCTGGAATCATACGGTATTTCCGTAGAAACCATTGACCTTTCTGACATTTTTGCCGGGATGAGTAAGATCTCAGATGAAGATAGTGCCCTGAAAGCTAAAATTGAGAAGATAAGATCCTACTGTAATACGGAAGGAATCCCACCTGAGAAAATAAGTACCATCGCCCGCTTTGGAATAACAGTTGAGAGGTGGATGAAAGATAATGACTTAGTAGCCTCGGCTATCCAGTGCTGGACTTCTCTTCAGAACAATCTTGGCATTATGCCCTGCACGGTGATGAGTATGATGAGTGAGAAGCTCCTGCCCAGCGCCTGTGAGGTGGATATTACGGGAGTTCTGGCGATGTATGCTCTGCAGCTTGCCTCAGGGTCCCCTTCCGCTCTGACAGACTGGAACAATAACTATGGCAATGATCCTGATAAAGGGATTATCTTCCACTGTGGTAATTTTGCTAAGTCTATCTTTGATGAGAAGGTGAAGATGCACTACGGAGATATTATCTCTAGCACTGTAGGCAAGCAAAATGCCTATGGGAGCCTGACCGGAAAAATTAAATCTGGAGCTTTAACATATGCCAGATTTACCACTGATGACCTTGATGGGTGTTTGAGAGCTTATGTAGGTGAAGGTGAGGTTACCGAGGATGAGCTTAATACCTTTGGGGCAAGAGGTGTGGTTCGTATTCCCCGAATGCAAGAGCTTCTCAAGTTTATCTGTAAAAATGGCTTTGAACACCACGTAGCTATAAATCTCTTCAGTGTCGCTAGCATATTCAATGAAGCAATCAGCAGCTACTTTGGAATTGAAACTTATTGGCACAGGCAATAAAGCTTCCTAAATGTGAGAGGAAATTGGAATTGATTAGGTACTGTCAAGAGTTTTATGATACTCAAGGAGGGAATGTATGCACTTAGCAATTAACACCTTCGTATATGAGGTGGGGAAAGTTCCGATTGAAAGAACCTTAAAGAGTGCTAAGAAACTTGGATTTGAGTTTATTGATTTAGCTGCTTACCAATCGGGAGATCCCACACAAATGAGTAACAAGAAGAGCAAAGACCTAGTAAAAATGTTCAAGGACTCTGGCTTTAAATCTTCACAACTGCTTCTTGTAAATACACAAAATATAGCTTCTTCAGATGCATCTTTGAGAAAAAAGACAATTGATCATATGAAAAAATGTGCGGATTTTCAACTGGAACTTGGCGGAAAACAGGTTTTAATATGTTGGGGATGCGGAATATACGAGGATAAAATGATCAAAGAGGAGGTCTGGATTAATTCTTTGAACACGATTCGAGAGTACGCCAGGTGGTGCCTGGACAAAAAAATCCTTATTGATCTGGAACTGGACCCCCATGTTTACTTTGTGGTAAATAGTTTAGAAAAGATGGCAAAAATGATTGAAGATATAGAGGTGCCCAACGTCTTTCCAAATATTGACATTGGACATTTATGCATTACCAGAGAACCTCCCAAAACCATGGAGAAACTGAAAAGCAGAATCCTCCATGTACACTTAAGTGAAACTGATACCTTCGAACATACCAACAGCATTATCGGCACTGGAAAAGTGGATTTTAGATCCTACATTGACAAATTGTTTGAGTTAGGTATTGAGGGAAACTGTGAAAAATACAATGAGGTGGCGGTAGCAGGGATTGAAATGGGGGAACCGGGTGGAGAAGTAGATGATCCTGACCGATGGGTCCAGGAGAGTCTTTCTTATATCAAAAGAGTTCTTCCAGAACTTACTTTGTAATTAATCTCGAATTAATTCAATAATTTATTGGTCTAAAAAATGGTGATTTTGCCGATGCCAAAATCGACGATGTGGGAATAGTTGCCAGTCTATTCTATGAAGTCATCAGCCGCTGCTACGGAGTTGAAACTTGCTGGCATAAATGAACAGGTTTCCAATATGGAGATATCGAACCACAAGCAGTGACTCGGGGGAGTTATTATGTCCGTAATAGGACTTGATCTTGGTACCACTGTATGCAAGGCCTCTTTGTTTGATGAAAAGGGTAATCCTGTGTTGTTGGAACACAAGGAATACTCTGTACTAAGTCCCCATCCAGGTTGGGCCGAACAGGATTCCATAGAAGTATGGAATACAGTGAAGGATGTGCTAAAAGGGATTGTTGTTCGGGCCGGCAAATATTCAATTCCGGAGGCTATTTGTATTTCTGCGCAAGGAGAGGCAGTGGTGTTTTTGGATCGAAATCTGAAGCCAGTGCGAAGGAACATATTGGGAATGGATATGCGCTCATTGAGTCAAGTTGAGAAGCTAAAACAAGAATTTGGCGAGAGTTGGCTCTATGAATTGAGCGGAGTTCCTGCTCATCCGATAACTACTTCAGCTAAAATACTCTGGGTTAAGGAAGAAGAGATAGATGTTTTTCGGCAAATCAGTCACTTCCTTTGTTATGAGGATTTTATCCTTTTGAAGCTAGGGGGGGTAGCCGCTATAGACTACTCTCTAGCCTGCCGTACTATGATGTTTGACATGGGGAAAAAAGAATGGTCTGGGAAGGTTCTTGATTATTTAGAGATCGATTCTGATAATTTGGCAAATATTCATCCGTCAGGAGAAATCGTGGGAGAGATGTCTGCAAGGATAGCCAGGGAGATTGGTTTACCCTCCCACATAAAGCTAGTAACGGGAGGACATGATGTTACCTGTGCAGCTTTGGGAACAGGTTCTATCCGAGAGGGAATAGCTGCGGACATTCTGGGGACTGCTGAGATATTTGGTGTTACCCTGGAAAATCGCAAAACAGCTTTAGACATTAAACCTAGCCATTTTGCATGCTACTCCCATGTGGTGCCCGGCAAATTCTGGTTGATGAGTCTGAATCAGACTTGTGGATTATTGCTCAAATGGTATAGAGACATCTTTGGCCAGAAAGAAACAGAAGAAGCTAAGAAGAGAGGAGAAGATTCTTTCAGTTTCATTATCAATCAAGCCAAAAGAAGTCCAGCCAATGCAGTAATTCTGCCCCATTTGGTCGGAAGTGGTACTCCCTGGATAGATGCCGAATCTCAGGGAGCAATTTTGGGATTGACTATTAATACCGACAAATCTGATATAATCAGAGCTATTTTAGAAGCCCCAGTCTATGAACAAAAGGTAAACCTAGATTTTTTTAAGAGGTTTAGCTTACCCATAAAAGAAATAAGAGCAACAGGGGGAGGAACAAAATCCAAAATCTGGCTTCAGATAAGGGCGGATATTTTGAATGAAACCATTGCTGTTGTCCACACTAATGAGGCTTCTTGTTTGGGTGCTGCGATTCTTGCTCAATATGCATTGGGTAAATATTCTTCCCTGGAAGAGGCTGTTGATCGAATGGTTAGGGTGAAGATCAGGATTTTTCCAAAGAGGACCTATAGAGATGATTACGAGCTAAGATACAAGGTTTTCACTAAGATATATCCAGCCTTAAAGCAGATTAATCATTTGATGTCTGCTATACAACAAGCAAGGAGGTAGTAGTTTGGAATATATATACAGGAGTTTACAGGATTTAGAGAAAAAGGGAGAATATGTCAAGGTAGGCCTGGTAGGTGCAGGACAGATGGGATCTGGCTTAGTCAGTGTGGCCGCTCAAATGCCCGGGTTTAGGATTATAGCTGTAGCCGATCTGGAGATAGAGAGAGGAATAAGGGCGTACCAGGAAAGCGGGATTGATGAGAATCAGATAGTGGTGACCGAAGATCCTGTGCATGCAGAAAAAGCCATTGTCCAAAAAAAAGTCGTGGTAACCAAAGAAGCGAAGATTATTCCCCACATTCCTTCCATCGAGGCAGTAGTTGAAGGAACAGGTCTTCCCACAATAGGAGCCGAGGTAGCCTTAAGCTGTATACTGAGTAAAAAACATGTCATTATGCTTAATGTGGAGACCGATGTGGTGGTGGGTCTCATCCTAAAAAAACTAGCGGACAACGCCGGAATAGTATATACAGTCTCTGCCGGGGATGAGCCAGGGGCGATTAAAGAATTATACAACTTTGCTCGGACCCTCGGATTTACGGTAGTCACGGCTGGAAAAGGGAAAAATAATCCCATCAATTACTATGCAAACCCGGACGATTGTAAGGCGGAAGCGGAGGAGAAAGATATGAACCCTAAGATGCTCGCCTCTTTTGTGGACGGCTCTAAGACAATGATAGAGATGACGGAAGTGGCCAATGCTACCGGATTGGTTCCCGATATACCTGGAATGCATGGGCCAAAGGTAGACGTTCCCGACCTGGAAAAAGTCTTGGTACCACGAAAGGAGGGAGGGATACTTTTTCACTCAGGTGTGGTAGAGTACTCCACTGGAAAAGTAGCACCAGGAGTATTCGTTATCATACGAACGGATAGCCACATCATTAGAAAAGACCTTAAGTACTATTCCTTAGGTGAAGGCCCGTATTACCTCCTGTATCGGCCTTACCATTTGTGTGCGATTGAAACTCCTCTCTCTGTTGCTCGGGCGGTTCTTCTTGGGGAGTACACTGTTAACACGGAGAGATTAGTGGCGGAGGTAGTAGCAATAGCTAAAAGGGATCTTGAGCCAGGTCACGTTGTTGATGGTATTGGGGGGTATGATGTATTTGGAAGAATCTATGTTACTGCCGAAGCAAGAAAACTCCAGGGTATTCCTCTGGGATTAAGCGAGGGAGCAATAGTAAAAAGCAGGATAAAGAAAAGCGAGCCCCTCACTCAGGATAAAGTATCCTTGAATAAGGATACGGTCCTGTTTCAGTTATGGCAAATACAGAACAGATTCATGCAGGATATGGAAATAACAGCCGGGTGTGGAAGGGAAGAATGAGGTGATGAATAATATGGATGCTCTTGTTTTTCTGGGACCGGAGAAGATGGTGTTAGAAGAGGTTTCTATTCCTTCTTGTCCGCCGGAGGGTATTCTCTTGAAGGTGAAGGCCTGTGGGTTGTGTGGCTCCGATTTGAGGACGTATCATAGTGGACACGCCAATGTGAGACCCCCCTGGATCCTGGGCCATGAAATAGCAGGAGTAGTGGCGGAAGTTGGGAAAGAGATCCAGGGGTATAAAATAGGAGATAGGTTAGCAGTTGCTCCACCTGTATATTGTGGTAGGTGTATATTTTGCCGGCAAGGTGAGTATGACCTGTGTCTGAATATGAAAGAAATTGCTCAGCATTGGCCGGGGGGATTTGCTGAATATATAATAATTCCCCAAGAAGCTCTATTCTTAGGAAATGTAAATCCAATTCCGGCAAATATCTCGTATTGTAAAGCAACTATTTCTGAACCTCTCTCCTCCTGTATAAAGGCTCAAGAGATAGGGCGGGTAGAAGTTGGAGAAAGTGTGGTTATAATCGGGGCGGGACCCATTGGATGTTTTCATGCCGAAATAGCTCATACAAGGGGCGCATCCAAGGTGATGATAATGGATATTCTAGAGGAAAGACTGGAGTTAGCGAAAAGATTTAACCCCGAGGTAGTGATTAATAGCGCGACACCCGGATATATCCCCAGATTATTGAAGGAAACCGACAACCTGGGAGCAGACGTGGTGATTGTGGCTTGCCCTTCGCAGAAAGCACAAATAGAGTCTCTGGAAATGGTGAGAAAGGGAGGAAGAGTCATCTTCTTTGGGGGTCTGCCTCATGGTAAAAGTCAGGTATTTCTCGATACTAATCTTATTCATTATAAGAATCTTCGCATCCATGGTTCTAGCACCTTTGCTCCCAGACATCATAAATTAGCCCTAGAGATGATCGCCGAGGGAAAGATAAAGGCGAATGAATATATTACTGATGTTTTTTCTTTGCAGGAGTATCAGAAGGCTATCAAGGTTTTAGAATTGGGCAAAGCTCTTAAGGTGGTTTTGATACCCGACAGTGAAGTGAAGATATGAAGAAACAAGGGATCAAAATACCTACATCTAAGCACGATGATTCTTTTCAAAGAGAAGAAAAATATGACTTTGCGGTAGGAAGCGACCACGCCGGATTTTATCTAAAGGGTCGAATCAAACAATATTTTTTGAAAAAAGGGAAAAAGGTTCTGGATGTGGGAACTTACGATTGCAAGAGCGTAGATCCAGGTCCTATCGCTGAGAGAGTGGGGCAACTTGTGGCTGAAGGTACATCTGCCAAGGGGATTCTAGTTTGTGGAACCGGGATTGGTATGTGTATGGGAGCAAATAAAGTGTTTAGCATCAGGGCAGCACTTTGTCACAACACGTATACCGCTCGTTATGCGAAACAGCACAATAACGCAAATGTACTTTGTCTAGGGGCTCGAGTTATTTCAGAGAAGGTGGGTTTAGAATGTGTGGAGACTTGGCTAAAAGGGGATTTCTTAGGGAAAAAGTATGCGCGCCGTATGGACTATCTGGACATCATTGAAGAGCACTCTTTCCAAAGGAAGAAGTAAATCCACACAGTTGCAATATAGGTCGGTTATTAATCCGGAGACTTTGGAGGTCTTAAGAGAGGGGGAAGAAGGATAGAACCCTATTTTTTTGGAATAATGGCTTCTTTGGGGCATACCTGAATGCAAAAACCACAGCCTGTGCACAGGATTTCATCAATAATGATAGCCTTTTTATTGGTACCTTTCCTGTAAATAGCCGGGCATCCGATTTTAAGACACCTGCCGCACTGCGTACACTTATCTGAGTCTATGGCAAGAGGATTCTTTTTTAGTCTTTCTACTAGAACACAGGCACGTCTAGAGATAATTACTGAGGCAGCTTCCTTTTTAACTTCTTTTTTGAGTACCTTCAAAGTCTGTTCGAAGTCCAGGGGGTCTATGATATGAATGTTTTTTATTCCACAAGCCCGGGCAAAATCTTCCGGGTGTGCTGTGTAGGTTTTTTCCCTCATCAGGGTTCTGCCTGTGCCTGGATGCTCCTGAAGCCCGGTCATCGCTGTAGCTCTATTGTCAACAATGACAATAGTAGAAATCCCTTTATTATATGAGAGCTCCAGGAGTCCCGTAATTCCCGAATGAAAAAAAGTGGAGTCTCCTATGATTCCAATTACAGGTTTGTCTCTAAGTCCTGCTTTGTCCATCCCTTGAGCTACAGTTATTCCTGCTCCCATACAGAGAATGGTATCCAGTCTTTCATAAGGAGGAAATACGCCTAAGCTGTAACATCCTATATCTCCGCTTACCACACAATCAATTTTGGAAAGAGCATAGAAGAGGCCTCTACTGGGACAGCCTGGGCAGAACATGGGAGGTCTTGCTGGAAGAGAGATACCATTTCCGTCCACTTTTTTTTCTTTAATCAACACCCTGTTATTCTCTAACTTACAGTGTCCTTGAGCTACTCTATCTGGATTTAACTCCCCTAACCCCGGAAAATATTCTCTTCCCTTTGTTCTTATGCCCAGACTGCGAATGTGCTCTTCCAGAAAATTGTCAAGTTCTTCTATTACAATCAATTCCTGGTAGTTATGGGCAAATTCTCTAATGAGGTCATCGGGAAAGGGATAAGAAAGACCCAGTTTTAAGAGGGAGGCTTCCCTGAATTCTTCCCTGGCATATTGAAAAGCTACTCCTGAGGCTACTACTCCCACTTCTTTCCCTCTGCTGATTATCTGGTTCTGGGAACACTTGTTGACATAGAGCCGCAGTTGTGCCAATCTCTTTTCCATTCTTTCTCTCATCTTCCTGGCATAGCTGGGAACGGCTACGTACTTGGGTGGGTTCTTGAGAAATTCGATTCTTTTGGAGCTGGTTTTCCTTTTGCCTGGCTTGACCACTGATTTGCCATGTGAAATGCGGGTGCTAGAGCGGAGGATAACTGGAGTATTGAATTTTTCCGATAACTCAAAAGCTGCAATTACAAAGTCCTTTGCCTCCTGGCTATCAGAGGGTTCGAACATAGGAATCTTGGCAAAGCGAGCGTAATTTCTGCTGTCTTGCTCGTTTTGTGAGGAATACATACCGGGATCATCAGCTACTACCACTACCAGACCTCCCCCAGTTCCCACATAAGAGAGAGTCATTAAGGGATCAGCGGCTACATTTAATCCTACATGTTTCATAGTGGCCATGGATCTGGCACCGACCAAAGACGCTCCTGCAGCCACTTCTATCGCTACCTTTTCGTTGGGGGCCCATTCGCAATATACTTCATTATCATATTGGGCCAGGGATTCCAGAATCTCACTGCTCGGTGTTCCCGGATAGCCTGCCGCTACAGCTACCCCAGCTTCATAAGCTCCCCTTGCTATTGCTTCATTTCCACTTAATAAAAGCTGAGCTCTGTTTCTCATTACTATATCCTGGTTATTGTAAGAATATTGTTGTAAATATTCGCTAGAGCACTTATGCCACTGTCATTGCCAGGAGCAATAGGAGATTCCTCGCTTCTCTCGGAACAGGCTCTGCAATCCCTAAAACTGAGATTGCTTCAGGACTTCGTCCTTCGCAATGACACGAGGCTTACCGAGTATTTACATACTGTCTAAGGTTCTTTCAGCCTATCAGGGCATTATAAGTAATTCTTGGGGAAGGTCAAATTTCATCTTTATTCAGCTATAAGACAGTTCTGAAAAATGCAATTTAAGAGCAAAATTACCCCTAATGTCATTGCGAAGGACGAAGTCCTGAAGCAATCTAAAAGCCAGACTGAGAGCAGACCATTTCAGATCTCTTTCAATTTCCATTTTCCCTGTTGGAAGCGAAGGGTCATCATAAGTGCGGCTACCATATAACCGATGGAGAGGGCCAGCCAGATGCCGTTGGTCCCCCAATCAACAATCCAGGAGAAACTGTAAGCCAGCGGCAACTGGATAAACCAGAGGGCAATGATATTTATCACCATGGGGGAGATGGTATCACCGGAGCCGGCCAACGAGCTCTCCATGACCCTAGAAAGGCTCATAAATACCTGTCCAATGGCTACTATGCGAATCATGCTCACTCCCACTGAAACAACACCAACTTCGGCATTAAAAACCGAGATAATCGGTTTGGCCATAAAGGATAGGACGGTCATACTCAACCCAGCGAATATCATAGTGAGGGTAGCAATTAGCCAGGCGCTCTTTTCAGCACGCGAGGCCTTGGCTGCTCCCAGATTCTGTCCTACCATGGTTGCAGATGCTCTCCCAAGGCTGAAGTATGGCATCTGGACCAGTTGAAGAATCCTCCTCACCACACTATAAGCAGCTAAGGTCGTTGTACCATAAGCTGAGACAATCCTAATCAAGATGATATTAGCGATATTGAAGGTGCTCTGCTGGACTCCTGCCGGTAAGGTAATGAGAATGATGCGCTTCATAAGTTGCCAATCCAGTCGCAGAGATTTTCTATCTATTCTCACCCTGGCTCTTCCGGTAAGTAACACGAAGACATGATAGCCACTACCCAAGGAGTTCCCCAAAACCATTGCCATACCCGCACCTCTTATCCCCAATTGAGGAAAAGGACCGAGGCCGAATACCAGCAATGGCTCCAAAAGTATGATGATGATGGCAGCTATAATATTGGCTTGGAGTGACCTTTCCGGACTTCCAGACGCGTTCAGTAGGCCGCTCACCGTAGGAAGCATATCCATTGCCAGGAGGCCAGCGAAGATGATCCGGGCGTAGCTCAGCGCTAGAGGAATGACATCCTCCCCTACTCCCAGGAGTCTGAGTAGTGGTCTGGCAAAGATGAAACCGGCTAGACCAGTGCTACCTACTATCAGTAAGAAGAGAACCAGTGACTGGAACATGGCCAGGTTTGCCCTTTCCTGATCTCCGGCTCCTATATAACGGGCGATAGCCGCCCCTCCCCCTACCGAAAGACCTATGATGGGGCTGATTATGGCCATTCTTAGGCTCTGGACAATACCCACCGAGGCCAGAGCAGCTACACCCAGCTTTCCCATCCAGAACATATCAAGGGTCGTGGGCAGCGCCATGAGTAGGGAACTGATGGACATAGGGAAAGCGAGATGCCAGACATTACCCATCAAACTGCCAGTAGTAAAATCTTTCTTTTTGATGATACTTACCTCTTGGTGCAATGATATTGACTATGACTCAGTCAAAAGAGAAGAACTTTTCTCTTGGCTCATTCATTTCATTTATGATGCCTACAGCAGAGAAAAGGTCTTTTGCGAAAGCAGGGAACATACTCAGACATATGAATCACAATAGTTCTAGTTAATTATCAAGACAGTATTTTTTGGCCTATCAGGGAATTATAAGTAATCCTTGGGGAAGGTCAAATTCCCTCCTCCAGTTCCCCGAGAACGGTTTTTGGGGAAACTGGAGGGTCATTGTTCAAAATTTGGTGGGTTGACCCTTGTTTCTGTCTAAATCAGAAACAAGACTAGAGGTAGAGGTCGTTGACTTTTATTTTTTGTTTTGCATAGTATAAAAATATAGGAGATGTTAGCTAAAACTTAAAAAGGAGGAACTATGTCACCTAAACACTTAGAAAGGCAAAGAGTTTCCTGGCAGGATGCGGGGGTTGTATCTACAGTGAATAGTCCTTTTTGTAAATTGAAACCTATTCCCATTAGAGCTGTGCGAATGAACACAGGTTTTTGGAAATCTCGAATGGACACGATGGCAATAGTCACTCTAAAAAAGCAGATGCAGGAAATCCGAAAAAGGGGTGTTCTTGATAACTTTATGCGTGTTTATGGTAAGTCAGATGCAGAGTTTCAGGGTTTTTACTTCGCAGAATCAGATCTTTACAAATGGTTAGAAGATGCTTACTGGATTCTTCAGGTACAAGAGCTGCCCGAAATTGAGAAAATGATCAAGGAGACTATTGATATTATCCAGCCAGCTCAGGGTGATGATGGCTATCTCAATACTTATTTTCAAAAGGAGAGAGCTAAAAAACGCTGGACAGATTTGGATCGCATACATGAACTATACTGCGCTGGTCACCTCTTTCAGGCGGCAGTTGCCCATCATCGTTCCACCGGTAGTGACCGTCTG
>Ga0114922_10001268_pt1 | contig 24121 bp, 15 predicted proteins | sample AartaG_FD_100975 | JGI IMG/M metagenome (GOLD analysis project Ga0114922, IMG submission 100975) | Deep subsurface microbial communities from Aarhus Bay to uncover new lineages of life (NeLLi) - Aarhus_00045 metaG | ecosystem: Environmental > Aquatic > Marine > Oceanic > Sediment | place... | reverse complement strand
TTTTCCGCATCTTCCGGGATTATCACTGTTAAGGTTAAGTTTTAAGAACCGTGATTCGTGGATCGTGAATCGAACCCCGAAAACCAAATCCCAGACAACGAACGACAAATAAAGGATTGAAGCATGAATGACTTAGATATGAACTCCAAGAACAGGACAGAGCTTTTTAATAAAATCGGACCCGACATTGCACAAAAAATGTCTATAGCCTTGCAGAATCTCACAGGTAAAGACATGAAGGTCGAATTCAAAAGTGTTCAGACTTTTGAACAAAACAAAGTATCTATTGAGGTGGAAGAAAAAATATTCGGCTCATATGTGCATTTTAAAAGTTCTGACAGCGCGATACAAGGCATTTCTCTGGCGATTTTTCCGATATCGAGTACGAAGAATCTTACTGAATTATTGCTAAGTCGTTTTGATGGCAAGGTGGACATAGACGCTAGAATGAAACTTTCTGCTTTTAAAGAGGGGGTGAATATCCTGCTGATGACTTATATAACAGGTCTAGCGAATGCTTTCAAAATCAAACTGAGGAATGATGTACCCAAATTAGCCCATTTTCATAATATGGAATTTGTAAAGTCTGATCTTCTTCAGAATTATTCAGATAGTGATAGCCTGATTTCATTTGGGCAATTTAGTATAGGTACTTGTGGTGCAGATAATGGGCGGTGGAGAGCACGGAAATTGGCAAGCCCCTCACCATTGAACTCTATTAAAGGGCGCTTTGTTATTATTTTTTGAAGGGAGCACGACTGAATGAATCTGAAACCTCAAACACAGAACCAGAAACTCGAGATTCTACTTATCGACGATAATTATGATGATGTGATTTTGATACAGGAGATGTTGAAGGAAGTGAAGGATCTTAAAGTCAATCTGAAGTGTGCTGATCGGCTCGGTACGGGCTTGAAAATTCTGGTCAATGATGGAATTGACGCGGTTCTTCTGGATCTATCACTACCGGATAGCCATGGTTTGGAAACCGTTGTCAAAGTACATCACTTCAGACATAACGTACCGATTATTGTGCTTACAGGATTAGATGATGAAGAAATGGGACGCAATGCAGTACAGGCAGGAGCACAGGACTATCTGGTTAAAGATGAAGTGAACGGTAATCTTTTATTACGTGCTATTCGATATGCCATTGAGCGTAATGAGATAAAGAAAGATTTATTGGCCAGCGAGAACCGTTTTCGCGGATTAGTAGAAAATAATGCCGATGCTATCATCGTTATAGATAAAAATAGTAAAGTGAATTATGTCAATCCAGCCGCAGAAACCCTTTTCGACCTCGAGAAAGAGGACTTCATAGGTGAAATATTCGGTTATCCAGTTGTGGCTGGTGATATAGTGGAAATTGACCTTCTTAACAAGGGCATTAAGACGGCCATAGCAGAAATGCATGTGGTCGAATTAGAATGGGAGGGAGAAAGTGCATACTTGATATCCTTACGGAACATCACTCAGCGCAAGATTATGGAAGGACAGTTGGTTCAAGCCCAGAAGTTAGAGTCCATCGGCCAGTTGGCAGCGGGCATCGCCCACGAGATCAATACACCCACACAGTATGTGGGTGACAATACCCGTTTTTTGCAGGAATCAATTGCTGATCTCCAGAAAGTGCTTGCAGAATTCAAGTGTCTTCTGTCTTCGGTGGAAGATGGATCGGTCACCAAGGAACTGATAGCTGAGGTGAAGGCCGCCACAGTAGAGGTGGATCTGGACTACCTGTTAGAGGAAATCCCGACTTCTATCGAACAATCCTTAGAAGGCATCGATCGGGTAGCCCATATCGTGCGGGCGATGAAGGAGTTTTCCCACCCGGGCAGCAAAGAGAAGGTATCCGTTGACATCAACAAAGCCATAGAAACGACGATTACCGTGTCCAGGAATGAGTGGAAGTATGTGGCCGAGATGGAAACGGATTTTGATGTTGAACTGCCCATGGTACCGTGTTTGCCGGGGGAATTCAATCAGGTAATCTTGAATATGATCATGAATGCAGCCCATGCCATTGGCACTGTTGTGGGGGATGGTGCCGATGGCATGGGTGTCATAAAGGTCGACACGTGTCGTGATGGTGACTGGGTAGAAGTTCGCATAAGTGATACTGGAACAGGCATTCCGGATGCAACTAAAGATAAGATTTTTAATCCCTTTTTCACGACCAAAGAGGTCGGTAAAGGAACGGGCCAGGGTTTGGCCATCGCTCATAATGTCATCGTAGAGAGACACGGGGGGCAGATTACATTCGAGACGGAGGAAAGTAAGGGGACGACATTTTTCGTCCGCTTGCCCATTGAAAGTAAACATGTTACAAAAGGAACTAAAAATTGAATAATAAATCATGCATACTCTCACCATTCAATAACATACGAACGTCCAAAAGACGTTTCTAATCAGGCACAGCGATGGCTGATAAATCGATAAAAGTTCTTGTGATTGAGGACGATCTTAGAATGGCAGCTTCGTTACGGCGAACGTTGGCCATAGAAAAGAATCATTCATTCGATGTTGAATGCGCCGACCGTCTATCGACAGGACTGGAGTATCTCGTCGATGGAGAGATCGATATTGTTCTGCTGGATCTTATGCTGCCGGATAGTCAGAGACTCGACACAATCGGTAGGCTGATCGCTCATGCACCGGATGTGCCTGTTGTGGTTCTCACGGGTCTCCAGGATGAAGCCCTCGCCGTAAAAGGGGTACAGATGGGCGCACAGGATTATCTGTTCAAGGGACAATTTGATCATCGTCTCCTCGTGCGTGCCATTCAGTATGCAATTCAGCGAAAGAATATGGAAAAAACGCTGAAATCCAGCGAAGAGCGATTCCGTAAGGTGATCAATAAGGATGTGGATGCCATCGTTGTCGTGAATCGGGAAGGAACCGTGCATTTTGCCAATCCGGCTGCAGTAGCTTTATTCGGGCTCAAGAAGGAGAAACTCATAGGTTCGGAGTTTGGTTTTCCTATAGCTGGAGGTGAAACTACTGAAGTTGATATCGTGGGACATCGTGGAAAAACAATAGCAGTTGAGATGCGAGTGGTGGAGATAGAGTGGGAAGGTGAAATTGCGTTCCTTGCATCACTGCGTGACATTACTGATCGAAAAAAGGCAAATGAGGCTTTGCTCAAGGCACAAGAAGATCTGGAGGATCGAGTTCGGAACCGAACAGCAGAGCTGGCAAATGCCAATGAAGAATTACAGGATGAAATCACCAAACGGAAACAGGCGGAGGTGGAATTAAGGGAACAACATCAGCATTTAGAGGTGCTTGTAGATAAACGTACAGCAGAGTTTAAAGCAATAAATAGACAGCTGAAAGAGGAAATCACTGCACACAGGAAAACCGAGGATAATAAGGTCCTGTTGCTGTATGATCTCGAGGAGCGAGTCAAAGAATTGAACTGTCTCTATGGGATCGATTCAATTTCGATGGACAAGGATATTACGATTGAGAAACTATTCCAGGAGACCTTAAAAATAATTCCTCCATCATGGAGGGAGAAAGAAAATGGATGTTGTCGCATTACCTTCGATGGGAAGAGATATAATACTGAAAACTTCAGGAAAACTAAGTGGTGTTTGTCTGCAGACATACAAATCGATGGTGAAAAGGCCGGACTGATAGAGATATGTTATTTAAAGAAAAAACCGGATGCCTATGAGGGTCCTTTTTTCAATGAGGAAAAATTACTCATAAATTCAATTGCAAAGGGATTGGCGGACATCGTCGAAAGGAAATGGTCAGAGAAAGCGTTGATCGAAAGCGAAGTGAGATTTAGAAGTTTTGTGGAAACCTCGAACGATTTGGTATTTCGATTGAATAAAGCGGGTAATATTATCTATATGAGTCCTAAGATAAAAGATTTGTTCGAGTACCATCCTGATCAGTTAATCGGAAAGCATTTCGGAACGATAACTCCAACAGAAGATATCCCTAAAGCAGCAAAGGCCTTTAAGAAGGTCTTGACAGGTAAATCCATCAAAAATTTTGAAATAAATCAAAAGGATAGTTCCGGACGAATTATTCCGATGGAAATCAATGCCGTCCCCGCTAAGAAGGATGGGAAGATCGTGGGCCTCCAGGGGATCATGAGGGATATCACAGAAAGGAAACGGGTCGAAGCGGTACTAAAGCAGAGTGAAGAGCGTTTACGTAAATTGATAGAGAAGAATGTCGATGCCATCATCATCGTCAACAAAAACGGTATTGTGCGTTTCATCAATCCGGCTGCCGAGAAACTGTTCGGGCAAAAGAAAGAAATATTCTTCGGTACCGAGTTTGGATTCCCTCTAACGGGAGGCGAGACGACAGAGATTGAGATTTTAACCCGGGAGGGGGAAATGGCAGTTGCAGAGATGCGTGTTGTAGAGATAGAATGGGAAGGGGAAACGGCCCACTTGGCATCCCTTAGAGATATGACCGAGCGTAAGAAGGCAGGTGAAAAACTGAAGAAAACAGCAGATGAACTCGAACATTCGAATAAAGAATTAGAACAGTTTGCCTATGTGGCTTCTCATGATTTGCAGGAGCCTTTGCGTGCCATCTCGGGGTACATGCAGTTATTGGAACGACGGTATACGGACAAACTTGGTGAAGATGCCAATCAATTCATCACCAGATCCATAGCCGCAGTCATGCGTATGAAAGCCCTGATCGAGGGTTTGTTGGATTACTCACGCGTGGGAACCAGAGGCAAACCTTTTACCTTAATCGATTCATCGAATATTTTAGATCAAGCCGTCGCCAATCTACAGGCTGCAATTAATGAAAGTAATGCAGTCATTACCCATGATTCTCTTCCTGAAGTGATGGGTGATGATGTGCAGTGGATTCAATTGTTTCAAAACCTCATCGGCAATGCCATAAAATTCCGCGGCGATCGGAAACCGGAAATACACATCGGTACAGAGTATCAGAAAGAATTTGGTGAGTGGTTATTCTCGGTGAGAGACAACGGTATTGGGATCGAGCCTCAGTATGCGGAACGTATTTTTCAAATCTTTCAGAGACTCCACACATCCAGTGATTATCCGGGTACCGGTATCGGTCTGGCTGTTTGCAAGAAGATTGTAGAACGTCACGGTGGCCGTATCTGGGTCGAATCGGAATTGGGAACCGGGACGACATTTTTGTTCACTGTTCCAGATAATAGAGGAAATACGGAATGAAAAAGAATGTTGGGGAAAGGGTCGCAAATGTCTTGCTGGTCGAGGACAATCCCGATAGTATATTCATGACTCAAGAGGCATTAAAAGAGATAAAATCTGACATCAAACTATTCGTAGTCGAGGATGGTGCAGAGGCCATGACCTTTCTGCATCGGGATGGTGAGTATAAGGATGCAGTCCACCCGGATCTCATATTTTTAGACTTGAATTTACCGAAGAAAGACGGTCAGGAAATATTAGCGGAGTGTAAATCCGATGATGATTTGAAGACGATTCCTGTTATTATTCTGACCACGTCACAGTCTGAAAAAGATATTATGAAGGCGTATTCTCACCATGCAAATTGTTATATCACAAAACCTACGGACTTAGATGAATTCATTCGGATGGTGAAATCCGTATTGGATTTCTGGTTGACCGTTGTGATTTTGCCAGGGTGGGAAGATGGGCAATAGAATTGATTAGCATCGAGTCAAAATCAACAAAGGATATGATTGATATGGACAAAACGAAAACCAGCGTGTTGTTGATCGAAAATAACCCTGACGACACATTCTTTATTCAAGAGATGTTGTCCGGGGCAGACGAAGAAATGACTTCGTTTGAATTGACATCCTTCGGTCGTCTATCGACCGGATTAGACCGACTATCCGAAGGAGGCATTGACATCATTTTGTTAGATCTGTCATTGCCGGATAGCCATGGAATCGACACCTTTAAGAGTGTGTATGAGGTTGCAGCAAAAATACCCATTGTGGTGTTAAGTGGGCTGGATGATAAAAAATTGGCTATGAAAGCAGTGCAGATAGGTGCGCAAGACTACTTGGTCAAGGGTCGAGTGGACGGCAATTCGTTGGTACGTGCGATTCATTATGCCATTGTCCGGAAACAGGCCGAGGAAACGTTGAAAGAAGCCAATGAGGAGCTTAGAAAGCTAGACCAGTTAAAAAGTGATTTCATTTCCATTGTCTCCCATGAACTTCGTACACCCATCGCCATCATGCAGGAAGGAATTTCGCTTTGTTTGGATGGAGTTGTTGGAAAGATCACAGATGAGCAGGGAGAGGTTTTGACGAGTACATTGGATACTGTCGATCGTTTGGCACGTTTGGTAAATGATCTACTGGATATTTCGAAAATTGAGTCCGGGAAATTTAAACTGAGAAGAAGTTCTCTTGATTTAAATCAGATTATAAAGAAGGAATATGAAAATTACGAAAAACTAACCAAAGAGAAGGGCATTCGGTTACAGATGGCTCTTCCCGAAGGACCGCTGAAGCTTTATGCCGATGAAGATAAAGTCACCCAGATTTTTAAAAATTTGCTTAGTAACGCTATCCGTTTTACGGAAGCGGGTGGTGAGATAACTATCAAGGCAGAAGAAAAGGATGATGCCATTGTGTGTGGTGTATGTGATACAGGAACCGGTATTTCAAAAGAATACATACCAAAATTATTTTCAAAATTCGAGCAATTCGGGAAAGTCGATGGGCATGGTTATAAAGGCACTGGTCTGGGCCTTGCCATCGTGAAGGGATTGGTAGAAGAACATGAAGGGAGTATCTGGGTCGAATCTGAATTGGGTAAAGGATCGGAATTTTGGTTTACATTAAAAAAGGTTCCTTATCCGAAAATTTTAATTGCCGATGATGAAGAGCCGGTCAGAGTTTTATTTAAAAGATTCTTGAGTAGCGACAATTATCAGTTTGTTGAAGTCTCAGATGGAGGCGAAGCGATACAAAAAGCATTAAACGATTCAGTCTCACTGATTATTCTGGACATGATGCTTCCGGATATCAGCGGTTATGAGATTATAGGGCGCTTGAAGCAGGATGTACGAACGCATGATATCCCTATTCTCATTGTGAGTGGATATTCTGTGGATGAAGCACGTCTCGATCAAGAAGATAATCATGTTGTTATCCCATATCTGAATAAACCAGTCGAGGTCGATGAATTGCGAAACAAAGTCAGGGAACTGCTTATGAATTGAAGAGGTTTTAAACTTTTTAAACCGGAGAGAGAAGATGGAGATGGTTTTGTGAAAAAGTATTTGAAGTGGGTTCTGTTATAAGGAGATGGCAATGAGCGGCTCAATTCAAAAGCGACTTTTAATTATCGAAGATAACCCGACGTATCGAGAGATGTTGAAAACACGTCTGGAATTCAACGGATATGAAACGATCGTAGCGGGAGATGGCCTGGAAGGTCTGAACGCTGTACAAAGGGAAAAACCCGATCTTGTCATTGTAGATCTCATGCTCCCTTTAATGGATGGTCATAAGGTGTGCCGGTTTATAAAATTTGACAAGAGATTCAAAAATACACCTGTTATTATTTTGACGAGCAGAGATTTGGATGAAGATGTTGAATTGGCAAAGAGTTGTGGAGTAGATGCCTTCATCGTAAAAACGAGACGATCGGAATTAATCGTAGACGAGGTAAATAGATTACTCGAGATAAAGAAAGAGTAATCCGAAATAAGATGGAAAATCAAAGGAAATTGAACAGATATTTAGCCTTGATAATTAAATATTTTATGTATTCATGTCTTAAGCTGCATTTTAGGACGAAAAATGAGTGAAGATAAAATAAAGAAGATAAGATTATATATAAAGGCAAATTGGACGTGGGATTGTATTGGATTTGGTCTTTTATACTGGGTCCTTGAATCGATTAGGGATGTCTTTGTTTTTGGAAAAGGATCAATAATTCATCGTGTATTTTATCCGGATCCGATGTCATTCTGGATGCGACTGTTGGTCGTATTAATCTTATTTTTGTACAGTATCTATACCCAGTCTCTTATAAATAAACGAAAGCGGGTAGAGGATGCTCTCCGTGCTAATGAGAAGCGTTTTCGTAACATGATCGAAAACAATGCCGATGGAGTCATTGTTTTGGACAGGGACGGAAATGTTAATTTTGTCAATCCAGCTGCAGAAATGCTCTTAGATTGCGAGGCCAAGGAACTTATTGGTAATATGTTTGGATTTCCAATTGTTGTGTCCGAGTCAACGGAGATTGAAATCGTTCGCAGAAGAGGAGAGATTACTATAGCTGAAATGCGTGTGGTGGATATCGTTTGGGAGGGTAAAACGGCTTTTCTCGTGTCTATTCGTGACATCACTAAGCACAAGCAAATAGAGAAGGCCATGAAAGAAGCCAACGAAAAGCTTAGAAAGCTTGACCAGTTGAAAAGAAATTTTCTCTCTACGGTTTCCCACGAACTCCGCACGCCTATTGCGATTATGCGTGAAGGTATTTCTCTCTGTTTAGATGGTGTGGTAGGAGAGATCACTGAACCTCAGAGTGAGCTTCTTACTCATACTCTGGAAAATACCGATCGATTAACGGTGTTGGTGAATGATATACTGGATATTTCAAAATTAGAAGCCGGGAAAGATAATCTTAAACGAAGTTCGGTCGATTTGTGTACGCTTGTGGTAGAAATAAAAAGTGATTTCGAGGAACGAGCCATAGAAAAGGGTATTCGACTGATGACAGATCTACCCGATGGAATGGTAAACCTCTATGCAGATAGAGAAAAGGTGATCCAGATTTTTAATAACCTGATCATTAATGCCCTGAATTTTACAGAGGAGGGAGGACAAGTTACAATAAAACTGGAAGAGAAAAAGGATGTTATTGAGTGTAGTATTTCGGATACCGGCATCGGTATTGCCGAAGAAGATATATCAAGGTTGTTTTCAAAGTTCGAACAGTTTGGAAGGGTCGATGGTCCGGGCTACAAAGGTACGGGATTAGGTCTTTCTATCGTGAAAGGATTGGTTGGAATGCATGGGGGTAAGGTCTGGGTTGAATCTGAATTGGGAAAGGGATCGACATTCCGGTTTACTTTGAAAAAGGTTCCCTTTCCTAAAATATTAATTGTCGATGATGAGAGACCGATTATTGATATAGTTAAGAAGTTCTTGAAAATAGACAGTTACAGGTTTATCGAAGCATTGAATGGTCAAGAAGCAATAGCGAAAGCACACAGCGAACGGGTTTCCCTTATTATTCTTGACATGAAGCTTCCGGATATGAGTGGTTATGAAGTGATTGGACGTTTGAAGCAAGATGCGAAAACGCATGATATTCCCATTATTATCCATAGCGGATATTCTGTGGATGAAAAACGACTCGATCAAATCAAGTCTCATAAGGCTATTCCCATCATAACCAAACCCTTCTGTGTAGCAGAGTTAAGTGACAAGGTGAGACAGGTACTTATAGATTAGGGATACTACGAGTGTTTGACCCGGAGAAAATAGATGAGTGTTAAAAAAAGGTATAACTTACTACAAGGGGAAAAATACTCGCTTATCGAGAAACAGAGGAGTAATTTAAATGAAACATGTTCGCATCTTAGTCGTCGAAGATGAGAGAATAACAGCCAAAGAAATACGATATCAATTGATCAAGTTAGAGTGTGATGTGTTGGCTATGGTATCTTCCGGTGAGGAAGCCATTCAGAATGCAGATGAACTTCGACCGGATTTGGTGTTGATGGATATCAAATTAGAAGGGGACATGGATGGCATAGAGGCCGCTGATCACATCCAATCTCGTTTCGGTATTCCGGTTGTTTATATAACCGCATACACCGATGAAGAGACATTGCAGCGTGCAAAGAGAACAGAGCCTTATGGTTATCTTATAAAACCGATTAAGTCGAAAGAATTATACAGTACAATAGAGATGGCACTGCATAAACATAAAATGGAAGAAAAGCTACGTGAAAATGAGGAGAAATTAAAGATTCTGTTTGAATTCGCACCCGATGCTTATTATTTGAATGACTTAGAGGGTAAGTTTATCGATGGAAACAAAGCAGCAGAGGAGCTAACGGGTTACACGAGAGATGAATTGATCGGGAAAAGTTTTTTGAAGTTGAAACTGTTACCACCTAAACAAATTCTCAAGGCAGCAAAGCTCCTGTTAAAAAATGATATGGGGAAACCCACGGGACCAGATGAACTTATATTAAATCGTAAAGACGGCACTCAGGTAATTGCAGAAATTCGAGCTTTCCCGGTAAAAATAAAGGATCAAACTCTGGTATTGGGCATTGCTCGTGATATTACCGCGCGCAAGATCTCTGAATCGGCAATCATAGAAAGTGAAAAGAAATATCGCACGTTGTTCAACCGTATTCCCGATCCAGTGCTTATTTTCGACAAAAAGACCCATCGGTTCTTGGATTGTAATGAGGCGGTGGAAAGGGTGTATGGTTATACTTTGGATGAATTAAAATCCATGACGCTTTTCGATCTTAATCCGCCTGATGATTTAGATCATGTAAAACGTAACATTGACATTAAAAAAGTGGATCGGCCTTTCATTTGTTCTCATCTGGCCAAGGACGGTCGATTGATGACTGTTGAAATATATTCTGATGAAATCGATTATCAGGGCCGGTCCGCCTGGATCAGCATCGTACGCGACATCACCGAGCGGAAGCGGGTGGAGAAGGAAGTGAATAGACAGTCGGCTCATGCAGCTCTTATCAATATGGTAGGTCAGCGCGTGAGCGGTGAGTTGAAATTAGAACCGCTTCTGTCTGAAATTGTGACTGCAGTGCAAGACACCTTTCATTATTATGGTGTGATATTACTGCTGCTTGATGAGGATACCCAATGTTTAACTATACAGTCCTCATCGGGTGGTTTTGCCGATGTTTCTCAGGATGAATACGGTATTCCTGTCGGGGAAGGGATGACAGGATACGCAGCAAAGATTGGTCAAACTCGGGTTAGCGGAAATGTGAGCAAGGATCCTCACTATGTATGTATAAAGTCGGAAGTAACCAAATCTGAACTCGCAGTACCAATCAAGAGTAGACAAAAGAAGATCATAGGCGTGCTTGATATTCAGAGTGATGAATTTGATGCCTTCGATGCGATTGACATTGCTGCGATGGAGATCCTGAGTACTCAAATCGCTTCAGCAATCGAGAACGCTCGGCTGTACGAGCAGGCACAGCGAGAAATTACCGAACGCAAGCTTCTTGAGAGTCAGTTAGTTCAGGCTCAGAAATTGGAGTCTATCGGTCAATTGGCAGCCGGTATCGCCCACGAAATAAATACTCCTACACAATACGTGGGAGACAACACACGATTTTTCAAGGAATCTTTCGAAGATATCAACAAAGTGCTTATAGAATTTTTTGGTCTGTTAGCGTCCATTGAGCATGAGAACGTCACTCCACAGCAGGTGACCGAATTAAAGTCGCTTATCAAAGAATTGGATTTAGCTTATTTGCAAGAAGAGATACCTATAGCCATTAAACAAACGATAGAAGGTGTTGACCGGGTGGCTCATATCGTACGAGCTATGAAGGAATTCTCACATCCAGGAAGTAAAGAAAAAACACTGGTCGATATCAATAGGGCCATTGAAGTGACGATTACTGTGGCCAGGAATGAGTGGAAATATGTGGCTGAATTGGAAACTGATTTTGATAAAGGACTTCCTCCTGTTCTATGTCATCCCGACGAATTCAATCAGGTTATTCTGAATATGATAACCAATGCGGCCTTTGCGATTAGCAAAGTAGTAGATGAGGGATCCAACGGGAAAGGTAATATAAAGATTAGCACACATCACAATGGTGACTGGTCTGAAATTCGTATCAGAGATACGGGAACAGGCATACCCGAAGCCATTAGAGACAAGATATTCGACCCATTTTTCACTACGAAAGAGGTAGGCAAGGGTACGGGACAGGGGCTTGCTATTTCACGGTCGGTCGTTGTGGACAAGCATGGAGGGATGATTGATTTCGAGACAGAAGAGGGTAAGGGGACTACGTTTATCATTCGTTTACCCCTCGGAGCAGAGTAAGTGTAGGCACCAGGAGGAGCCAAAAGATGCAAACCTATAGGACTTCCAATAATTCGAATCCGGAAAAAACAGATCTAGAGATTCGTTTCATCCCGATCGTCTGCTCGGCACCACTGATCTATGCACATGAGCATGGTTTCTTCGAAAAGAACGGACTCAAAGTGAACCTCAAGTCCAGTCCCGGATGGAGCGGGATTAAGGAGCTTCTCGTTTACGACAAGGTGGATGCCGTGCATATGCTGTCACCAATGCCCCTTTCGTGCAGCCTGGGCATAGATGGCAAGCGGGCAGATATCAGACTCGCGGCTGTTCAGAACATAAACGGCCAGGCTCTCACCCTGGCAAAGAAGCATCAGGGAATCGAGGATGTACGCGACATGAAGGGCTTCACTTTTGGCGTGCCCTATCGCTTCTCTATGCACTACTACCTTTTATGCTACTACCTTGCCGCTAATGGCATCAACCCGTTGAAAGATGTCACGATTGAAGAGGTAGCCCCTCCGAGGATGCCGTATTACATCGAAAAAGAGCGGGTCGACGGTGTGTTCGCACCCGAGCCGTTCAATCAGATTCCGGTTTACAGGGGTTTCGGATTCATCCATGTCCTCTCTAAGGAGATCTGGGACGGCCACCCGTGTTGTGGATTTGCTACGAGCCAGAGTTTCATTGACAAGTACCCGAACACGTACCGGGCCATGCTGACGAGCGTTCTCCAGTCCGAGCTTGCGCTCCACCGGGCAACCGCCGAGCAGAAGAAGGCCATCGCCAGGGAGATATGCGGTCCCGAACATCTCAACCAGGACGATCCGGTCCCGGTAGAGCAGGTACTCCTGGGCGAATTCCCTGATGGAAAGGGCACGGAGCGAATTGTCCCGGACCGGATCGATTTCGTTCCTTACCCGTGGGTGGAATACGGGAGCTGGATGCTCAGTCAGATGCAGAGGTGGGGCCAGCTCAAGTGCAAGGTCGATGACCGGGAAATTAGTGAGAGTGTCTTCCAGTCTGAGGGGACCCGCGAGCTGGCCGAGGCCCTCGGTTTCGAAACTAAGCACGGGCCAAGTCTCGATGGGGTGGCTCCGTTCACAGGTTCGAATTCGTTCTCGTACATGTCGAAGCTCCCTTTCTGTTCGTTCAGTGAAGAGAGAGAACCTCCAAGAAGTTACGACCTGCCAGAAAAGGCGATCGAGCGTCTATCCCAGATTCTGGGAAAGTTAGCCGAGGTTTCCGGCGGTGAGCTCGATCCCCAAATCGAGATCACCTCTGACGACGAGATCGGGAGGCTCGAGCAGATGTTAGGTGAGATGATCCTCAACATGAAGTTCGCTCAGGAAGCGATCGTCGAGCAGCGGGATTACCTGGAGCGGCATGCGGTCGAACTGCAAGGAAGTGAAACCAAGTACAGGACACTTGTCGAGAATCTGCCGCAGAAAATCTTTCTCAAAGACACTAACTCGGTATATATAAGATGCAACAAGAACTACGCAGAGGCGCTTGGAATAACCGCTGCCGAGATAGCGGGCAGGGACGACTACGAGTTCTATCCCAGGGAACTGGCCGACAAGTACCGGGCTGACGACCGGCGGATTATGGATGCCGGCGATATCGAGGAACTCGAGGAACCGTACGTCGAGGACGGAAAAAAGTTCTGGGTTCACACGATCAAGGTTCCTGTTAAGGACGCCCACGGTGACGTCGCCGGTATTCTGGGCATTTTCCGGGACATCACCGACCGCAAGCGGACCGAGGTGCAGAGCGAACGCGCGTGGAAGTTCACCCAGACGATCATTGACAACTTCCCCGGCAGCCTGATGGTGATCAACCGCGACCACACGATCGCGATGGTGAACCGGACGGTCCTTGAGATGGCGGGAGGGCAAGACCCGGTCGCCGCACGTCTGAAATGCCACCGAGTCTCCCACAAATCTGCGACACCATGCGAGGGCGCAGAGCACCCGTGCCCGCTGAGGCGGATTGTCGCGACCAAAGGCCCCATTGTGGTCGAGCACATTCACCATGACGCCGGAGGCCACACCAGCATTGTGGAGGTCTTTGCCTCACCCATCTTCGACGAGGAGGGCGAGGTCATCCAGATCATCGAATTGTGCCGCGACATCACCGAGCGCAAGAAATCCGAAGAGGAAAAAGATAGGATGCAGCACACCCTTGGAGAGCGCTACAAAGAGCTAAACTGTCTATATGAGATAGGTCGACTATTCCAGAACCCTGATTATCAAATTGAAGATGTCTTTCTCAAGACGGCCGAGCTTATTCCACCTTCCTGGCAGTACCCGGAAGTAACCTGTGCCAGGATCGTTACAGGAAGCGATGAATTCAAGACGGATAACTTCCGGGAGACGAATTGGATACTGTCTGCGGACATCGTTATTGAAGGAAGGAAGATAGGATGGGTGGAGGTTTGCTATCTGGAAGAAAAGCCAGTCAGAGACGAGGGCCCGTTCGTGAAGGAGGAGCGGGAGCTCATCAATTCGATTGCAGAGCAGTTGGCGCGGGCCATTAAGCGCAGGGATTTGGAGAAACATTTGCTCCAGACTCAGAAACTCGAGGCGATAGGTGGACTGGCGGCCGGTATCGCGCACGAGATCAACACACCAGTCCAATATGTAAGCGACAATATACGTTTTCTTCAGGAGTCCATTCTTGAAATAAGTGGAGTATTCGAAAAATATAAACATTTCATGTCTTCAATGGAATCCGGACAGGTTGCCCCTGATGTTATAGCTGATATGAGAGTATCATTAGAGGAAGCGGACATTGATTGTCTTATGGAGGAGATGCCCACAGCCATTGAGCAGTCGCTAGAGGGAGCGGAGCGAGTTGCCCATATTGTACGGGCGATGAAGGATTTTTCGCATCCGAGTGTGAAAGAGAAAATGGAGATAGATATCAACAAAGCCATCGATACGACGATTACAGTAGCCTGCAATGAGTGGAAATATGTGGCAGAAATGGAGACGGATTTTGATTCTGAACTCCCACTGGTACCATGTCTGCCGGGCGAATTCAATCAGGTTATCCTGAATATGATTACCAATGCTGCATATGCCATTGGAAAAGTTGTAGATGATGGTTCCAACGGAAAGGGGATCATCAAAATAAGTACACAATATGATGGAGAATGTGTTGAAATTCACATCAGTGATACTGGAACCGGTATACCCGTGACAGTTAGAGATAAAATATTTGATCCATTTTTTACTACGAAAGAGGTAGGTAAGGGATCGGGACAGGGGCTTGCCATTTCTCATTCAGTGATTGCAGATAAACATGGTGGAACGATCGATTTTAACACAAAGGAGGGCAAGGGTACGACGTTTATTGTACGGTTGCCGATTGAAAGTACGAACAATTAGGATGTTTCAGGAAGTATGAAAAATAAAGTCTAATAAGTTCAAGTTTATAGGAATTAGGAAGATATGAATTTGTTTGGATGGAGAATAGAATATGTCAGAAATAAAAATATTATTTATTGATGACGAAAAACAGATAAGGGACTCCTTTAAACGATCCTTGAAAAGGGATAATTATGAGCTTCACTTTGCTAAGAATGGTAAAGAGGGATTAGAGGTGATGAAGATGGTAAAACCGACATTGATTTTACTTGATTTAAAAATGCCCGTTATGAATGGATACGAATTCTTGGACAAAGTGAACCTAAAAAAGACAGATCCCCATTCTATCATCGTTTTATCTGGTCAAGGAAACGAAGAAGATATAAAAAAATGCTATGAAGCAGGAGTAACCGCTTTCCTTCATAAGCCTATTAAGATATATGAACTTCGCAGTATAATCAAGAACACACTCTCATTCCTCGATTATAAAATGAACCTCGAAGAAGAAGTAGAGAAAAAATCTAATATCCTCATTCAGGCACACCATAAATTACAGGAATCTAATGAAGAAAAACTTTGTCTACTCAAGTATTTATCTCATGAAATAAATACTCCTCTGAATTGGATATCAATTTCACAATTGATGGCCAAAGAAGAATTCAATGAAAAACATAACGAAATATTAGATATTATCGAAAAAGGATATGAACGTATTAAAAAACTATCACATGCTATTTTGGTGTATGCTGATTTCTCTGATCAAGTCCTTCAGCTTGATAAAACACCGATAGGGGTATACAATTTGGCTTCGTCTATTCTACAAAAACAAAGGGGGATAAACAGGAGATTACAAGAGAAGGAATTAACGATAAAAAATGAGATCCCCGAGGATCTTACCATCATGGCCGATTCTATGTATTTTTCAGAAGTATTGTATATTATTATCGAGAATGCGATAATCTTTACAGTATCTAAAGGCAATATTACATTATCTGCTGAGATCGAAGAGTCCTTTATGGAGTTAATCATTTCTGATAATGGGAAAGGGATAAAGACCGATAATTTAAAAAACATATTCAAGCCTTTTGCTGTTAATGATTATGATCGGCATGAAAGTGGTTATGGTTTGAATCTACCCAGAGCGAAAAGAATAACCGATGCGCATCATTGGGATTTTTATGCTGAAAGCGAGGGTATAGATAAGGGGGCGAAGTTTATTATTAAAATTCCGAAATAAGTAAAGTGAGAGGTAAAACGTAAATACAATATTTGATAATTTATAATTTCCTATGAATTGATTGGAGGTTACCATTGTATAGTAAAAAACGGATTCTTTTCGTCGATGATGAACCAAGAATCCTGCAAGGCCTGCAGAGGATGTTACGTGGTATGCGTCAAGAGTGGGAGATGATGTTTGCAGAGAGTGGACAGAAAGCTTTGGATATATTGACCCAACGAAATTTCGATGTTGTGGTGAGCGATATGCGTATGCCAGGTATGAACGGTGCTGAACTGTTAAAAGAGGTCATGAACCGATATCCTCAAATGATACGCATTGTTTTATCAGGACACTCGGATCGTGAAATGATTTTGAAGTCCGTGCTAACGGCTCATCAGTATCTCTCCAAGCCGTGCGATGCTGAGACATTAAAATCCACTGTGATGCGAGCTAGTGCTTTACGTGGCCTCTTGTCAGGAAATGAAATAAAAAATATCGTATCAAAAATGGAATCATTACCGAGCCTCCCTACGCTGTACAGCGAGATCATGAATGAATTGCAATCGCCCGAATCTTCGATGAAAAGAGTAGGAGGTATCATTGAAAAAGATATAGGCATGAGCGCAAAGATACTCCAATTAGTGAATTCTGCTTTCTTTGGTCTCCCACAGCACATTTCCACTCCTGCTCAAGCCGTCTCGCTTTTAGGTTTAGAAATCGTAAAGGCCCTCGTCTTATCGGTTCATGTATTTTCCCAATTCAATCAGTCAAAACTCAAGAATTTATCCCTTAATTCGATTTGGCAGCACAGCGAAACAGTTGGAAATCTATCGAAAAAGATTTATGAGATGGAGAGTAACGATAAAAATTTCATAAGCTATGCTCTGATAGCGGGTCTACTCCACGATATCGGTAAACTGATACTCATGACCAATTTCCCTGAAAAATACGATTCGGTCGTATCGTCCGCATTACATCAAAACATTATATTATGTGATATTGAACTCGAAGTTTTTGGAGTGACACATGGTGAAGTCGGTGCTTATTTATTGGGTCTCTGGGGATTACCGGACCTGGTTGTAGAAGCCATCGCCAGTCATCACAATCCACGACAAGTTCCTGGGAATACATTTATACCTTTGTCGGCTGTGTATGTGGCGAACACGTTAGAACATGAGATGTTTCCGCAGAGAAGACTGGGGGCTGTACAACCGATTGACACCAATTATTTAGATGAAATTGATTTAGCCGAAAGACTTCCGGTGTGGATGGATATCTGTCAAAATGTAATAGAAAAAGGAGATTGACCGATGAATAACAAAGTCATGTGTGTCGACGATGATCAAAACATCCTATCGGCCTACAAACGTCATTTGAGAAAATATTTTCAAATTGAAACGGCCTTAGGGGGTGAAGAAGGAATTGAAATGATGACGCAGAAAGGACCATTCGCGGTCATAGTCTCTGACATGAGGATGCCGGGCATGGATGGTATCGAATTTCTCGCCAGGGTACGGGCATCAAATCCCAATACGGTGCGCATCATGCTTACCGGGAATGCAGATATGCAGACAGCGATTGATGCAGTCAACGAGGGAAACATTTTTCGATTCCTGACTAAACCTTGTTCTCCGGAATCATTAGCTAAATCCCTCAATGCCGGTATACGTCAATATCAGTTAATCATGGCAGAACAGGAACTTCTGAAGAAAACACTCAACGGTGCCATCAGGGTACTCGTTGAAATTTTAAGCATGGTCAATCCATCTGCGTTTAGTCAGGCTTCAAGGATAAGAAAATATATCAAGCACATTGCCAAAGAGCTAAATCTCCCTGATAGCTGGCAGTATGAGATGGCGGCGACGCTTTCTCAAATTGGTTGTGTTACACTTCCTCACGAAATCCTGGATAAAGTCTATTCACATGTTGTACTATCCGGTGAAGAAAAGAGATTGTTCGCATCACATCCGTTGGTGGGCTATAAATTATTATCCAATATACCAAGACTTGAAATAATTGCAGGCATGATCAGGGACCAGCAATTGCCGTTTAATCCGAATCACGAACATACCGAAGGCGGTCAGAATGAAAAAATAGCTCTTGGCGCTCAGATACTTAAAGTAGCCATTGATTTTGATAAATTGTCGTATGGCGGTGCCTCCACCGAAGATGCATTGGGGGCTATGAGAATCGGGCATCATGAATACAATCCTAAAATACTTTCATGTATGGCAAATTATAAAATTGAGAAAACTGATAAAAGGCGAAAGATGATAACAGTCGAGGATTTAGTTTTCGGCATGATTACAGATCAAGATGTTCATGCAAAGAATGGCCAGCTTTTAGTAGCAAAGGATCAGGAAATAACATATCCGGTCATTGCCCGTTTGCAGAATTTTAATTTACAGACAGGCGTTAAAGAACCTTTTGCTGTTATTATACCCACGCAAAAAAATACGAATAATGATTAAATATTTTGGTCACTGATTCGTATGTCGTCAGTCCATTTCGGGCAGATGACATCGAAATTTAAGAGATACAATTTATATATATCTAATAATAAATCTCCTACGTATAGTCGTAAGCTCAAGTAATGAAATATAAAAAAAGTAAGGCAATTATATATTTCGTAAACCCATAAATAATCCTTGATTTTATTTAATAATAGTATTATACTATAATTCTTTGGCAAAGCGCAGATATGATTTGATCTTTTGCCCCTATGATTTTGTCCGGTAAATACATGAGGCACTGGAGTCGAATTATTTGAAATATTATATTCGAGAATCATTGTCATTGCATTCTATTTATAGGCAAGGACTTTTCTTGTAATGTTTAAGGAGACCGGGGATGGATGAAATAAAAGAATTAAAATTAGAGGATCTGTTAGGTCCCATAGAGGAGGAAATCGAATTTTACTTCTCAAATTTTCTGGGTTCCTCTTATCCCTCCATCTACAGGAAAGAACTCTGCTGGAAGCCTCCGACAGACGTCTATGAAACAGACACAGATTTTGTCGTTATTCTGGAATTGGCTCAAATGAAGGCCGAAGGTGTTTCAATTACTTATCAGGAAGGCGTTTTATTTATCAGGGGAGTTCGAAAGGCCGTACCTCCCTCGGAAAAGAGGCGGTATCACAAGATGGAAATTAATTATGGCCCTTTTGAACGTAAGATAGCCATTCCTGATGATGTGGACGTGGAGAAGCTCTCCGCTCAGTATCGAATGGGATTTTTGGAGATTCATCTGCCCAAAATACAGACACCACCCACAGAAACCGTTGACATAAAAGTGGAATAATGTTTCAATGAAAGAACAAGACGATAGCATCATACATCATCCGGGCGAATTTGGGGATGTGCCAGACATTCCGGAGGAGCTCCCTCTTCTGCCGGTGTCAAATATCCTCATTTTCCCCTACGTCGTTGCGCCTTTGGTCATCACCGATGAGAGACGCATGGCGTTGATTAACGAAGCGCTGAGTGATCGAAAGATTGTCGGGCTTTTCGCCATGAAATCAAGGGGTGAAGAGGAAGGTCCGATGGATCTTTATAATATCGGAACGGCTGTTCTCATCCTTAAAATGTTCCGTATTCCCGATGGCAATATGGGGCTGATGATTCAGGGACTATCCAGGATTCGTCTGGAAAAAATTACCCAGACGGAACCTCATCTCAAGGGACAGGTACATTTAATCTCAGAAGATGTCACCGAATCCGTGAAAATCGAAGCGCTGGTTCGGGAGGTAGTGGAAATTTTCCAACAAATCGTATCGATTTCTCCCTTTCTCCCTGATGAGCTGGGTGCGGTGATTGCCAGTGTTGAAAATCCGGGTCGCCTGGCCGATCTGATTGCATCCAACCTGAAAATTGACATTGAGGAACTGCAAAAAATCTTGGCGACTTTGGATGTTGAAGATCGACTCATTAAACTGCTTATCTATCTCAATAAAGAACTCGAACTGTTGAAGTTAGGAAGCAAGATCCAGTCGGAAGTAAAGAGTAAGATTGAGGATGGACAAAAGGAATATTTCCTCCGGGAACAGATGAAGGCGATCCGGAAAGAGTTAGGGGAAAAAGATGAACGAGTTCTCGAAATAGAGGAGTTGCAAAAACGTATCGAAGCATCGGGCATGCCCCAGGAAGCACGAGAGCAAGCAGAAAAAGAGCTGGACCGGCTGAGCAAGATGCCTCCCCAGGCGGCTGAGTATACCGTTTCCCGAACCTATCTGGATTGGCTGGTCGGGCTTCCCTGGGATAAGGGTACAGAAGATAATATAGAAATCGTTAAGGCCAAAGAGGTCTTGGATGAGGATCATTATGATCTAAAAGATGTGAAAGATCGTATCTTGGAATTTTTAGCTGTCAGAAAATTAAAGGAGAGTTCCAAGGGGCCGATCCTTTGTTTCGTGGGCCCTCTAGGTGTTGGAAAAACTTCCCTGGGTAAATCCATTGCCCGGGCCATGGGACGAAAGTTTGTGCGATATTCTCTGGGTGGCATGAGGGATGAAGCGGAAATTCGTGGACATCGAAGAACCTATATCGGTTCTCTGCCAGGACGAATCATCCAGGGGATAAACAAGACCGGTTCTAATAATCCGGTTTTCATGTTGGATGAGATCGATAAAGTGGGAACCGATTTTCGGGGTGATCCGGCCTCGGCTCTTTTAGAAGTATTGGATCCCGAACAGAACAGCGATTTTTCAGACCACTATTTAGAAGTATCTTTTGATCTATCGAAGGTCATGTTTATCACGACGGCCAATGTGCTGGAGACAATACCCAGTCCTTTACTCGATCGGATGGAAGTTCTCCGTCTACCCGGATATATTCTCGAAGATAAAGTTGAAATTGCCAAGAGGTATCTCATCCCCAGGCAGAAAGAGGAAAACGGGCTTAAAAAAGGGCAGATACGTTTTACGAATACAGCGATTCGTAAAATGATAAGTGAATATACCCGAGAGGCAGGTGTCCGCAATCTGGAACGAGAAATTGGAACCTGCTGTCGAAAATTGGCCCGGTTGATTGCTGAAGATAAAGAGAAAAAGGCGTCGATAAGACCGGAGACAGTTCCAACGTTTTTAGGACCGATGAAGTATTTTTCAGAAATGGCTCAACGACAGGATGAAATTGGAGTCGCCACTGGCCTTGCCTGGACACCGGTGGGAGGTGTGATTCTTTTCGTGGAAGCGACGTTAATGGACGGTGGAAAAGGGCTCATGCTGACGGGTCAATTGGGAGATGTTATGAAAGAATCGGCTCAGGCGGCACTTTCATTTGTTCGGTCCCATGTCGAGAGATTCGATATACCATTGGATTTCTTTAAAAAGAAAGATATCCATATTCACATCCCCGAAGGGGCAACACCAAAAGACGGCCCTTCGGCCGGTGTCACGCTGGCTACGGCTCTGATATCCCTTCTCACAGAAAGGCCTGTTAGACACAACATCGCTATGACCGGTGAGATTACACTTCGAGGCAAAGTCCTACCGGTAGGTGGGATTAAAGAGAAGGTGTTGGCTGCCAGACGCTCGGGTATCAATCAGGTCATTCTCCCGAAGCAGAACGAAAAGGATTTAGAAGAAATTCCTGAGAATGTGAGAGAAAAAATGACTTTTCACTTTGTTGAATGGTTAGATGATGTGTTCATGTTAACCCTCAAGAAGACGAGGCAGAAGCATCCCAGTCAAAAAGGAAACCGGAGACCGGAAACGGGAGACCGGAAACCGGAGACCGGAAACCGGAGACTGGACTTAAAATTCAAGATTTCATATTGATACAAGGTTAAATAGGAGAGTAGAAATGGATGCCGTGTTGAAAAATTTGGGAATTAACGAAGTCAATGCCGGGGGATTTGATGGGACATGGATTTCAGATGACAAAGGAGGACTATTGGAATCAATATCTCCGATAGACGGGAAGGTCATTGCCAAAGTCCGGCAGGTGTCTGAGGCAGGATATGAGAAAGTGATCGTAAAGGCACAGGAAGCTTTTAAGATATGGAGAATGGTACCCGCACCCAGACGGGGGGAGATTGTCCGCCTACTCGCCCTTGAATTAAGAAAGCACAAGAAGGATTTAGGGCATCTCGTGTCATGGGAAATGGGTAAAATTCGGGCTGAGGGGGAAGGTGAAGTACAAGAGATGATCGACGTTGCCGATTTTGCAGTGGGTCTTTCACGGCAGCTCTGTGGGATTACGATGCACAGTGAACGTCCATTGCACAGGATGTATGAACAGTGGCATCCTCTGGGTATTGTTGGTGTTATAACAGCTTTCAATTTTCCTGTGGCCGTTTGGGCCTGGAATACGATGATTGCACTGATCTGTGGCGATGCTGTCGTGTGGAAACCTTCCAGCCAGACACCATTGACGGCCATTGCGTGTATGACCATTGCGGATCGGGTTCTCAAGGCGAACCAAGTTCCTGATGGGTTGTTAGGACTCGTGGTTGGCAGAGGGTCGGTCATCGGAAATACATTTGTCACAGACCATCACGTTCCCCTCATCAGTTTTACCGGCAGTACACTGCAGGGAAAGAAGGTCGGAACCGGCGTGGGTGAACGGCTGGGTCGGACCATATTGGAGCTGGGCGGCAATAATGCCATCATCGTTTCCCGGCATGGGGATCTGGAAATGGCTGTAAGGACGATTCTTTTTGGGGCTGTTGGAACGGCGGGGCAGCGATGTACATCAACCCGGCGTATTATTGTACAAGAAGACGTGTATGATGACGTCCTGAATCGACTCGTGAAGGCGTACAATAGCATTCAAATCGGCAATCCGCTGGAAGAGGGCACCCTCATGGGCCCGCTGGTCAACCGGGGTGCTGTTGACGAAATGATGAAAGCCCTGGAAATTATTCGAAAGCAGGGGGGCCAGGTCGTGTGCGGGGGGGAAGAATTGAAGGAGTATCCTTCAGATTGTTATGTATCTCCGTGCATTGTCGAGGCAAAAAATGACTGGCCCATTGTCCAGGAAGAGACGTTTGCCCCAATACTCTACATCATCAAGTACAAGGATATCGAAGAGGCCGTTGAATACCACAACGGCGTCCCCCAGGGGCTTTCCTCATCGATATTCACGTTAAACTTGAAAGAGGCCGAGCTTTTTCTGTCCCATAGAGGCAGTGATTGTGGAATCGCAAATGTAAATATCAGTACCTCGGGGGCAGAGATAGGGGGAGCCTTTGGGGGAGAGAAGGAGACTGGTGGTGGTCGAGAATCCGGTTCCGATGCATGGAAACAGTACATGCGTCGGCAGACCAACACCATCAACTGGTCCGATGACCTGCCTTTGGCCCAGGGGATACGGTTTGGTGAGTGAGGGAAAAAACTGGTTACTGGCTGCTGGTAACTGGTTACTGGTAACTGGATACTGGTTACTGGTTAAATAAAGAGAATCAGTATGATTTGATATGATTGTCAAGAATCTGTAAATATGACAATTGGCAAAGCAGTTGGCTGCTTGAATAAAAGAGAAAGATGTCCTCAAAGATTTCTAAATTTTCTAGAACCG
>Ga0114922_10001267_pt1 | contig 24130 bp, 23 predicted proteins | sample AartaG_FD_100975 | JGI IMG/M metagenome (GOLD analysis project Ga0114922, IMG submission 100975) | Deep subsurface microbial communities from Aarhus Bay to uncover new lineages of life (NeLLi) - Aarhus_00045 metaG | ecosystem: Environmental > Aquatic > Marine > Oceanic > Sediment | place... | reverse complement strand
TGTTAGACCATGCTGGACGAACAAGTGGCGATGTTGAAAGAGATCACCGATCTTCTGCTCGATTCGCTTCTTACGGCGAACCAGGTGCTTCGTAGTTTTCGAAGGTCGTCCACGTCCCAGTTTGGGCACCGTGGCCGCCAGCGATTTGCGCACCTTGGCCAATGCCTTCAAAACAGCTTTCGTGAGCTCCGCAATGGTATGAAACTCGCATATCTGGTGCGGGAGTTTGCCAAAGACTTCAGCGATTGGCGTCCCGGGCTGATCGGCGGCACGTCACTGGAAAACGACATCCCTTCGAGGTTGACGACGGTACTCCAACGGGCCGCCATCTCGTCCAGCGTGGGTTCTTCGAAATCCTCCGTGAACACAACCTGAGCGAAACACAGGGGCGTCATTGCAAGCAGGCACGACAACAGCGGCAGTCTCCTTGTCACGACCTGTTCTCCTTTGTTCTTAATTCATCCTTCCGCCTTCATCCTTCCGAGCATGTCCCTCACCGCTCTACTGATCACCGCCGCGGGTAGTGGTAGCCCATATCCACGCGCTTCTTGTCCTTCTTACCGTCCGTGCGGGTGGTGGTCTTCTTCAGGCCGAGTTTTTTCGCTTTGCCTTTGCCTGCGTCCACACATGGACTGTCCTCTGGCTGTCCGGCTTCGCGCTGGCTGAGGTAGAAATCTCCGAGCGGGCCGGACACCCACAACGGGTCCGCGTCGATGTTCCCGCGACCGGGGTAACCGCCTTGGACATTGCTGTACCTCACCACAGGCTTCCCGGATACCACGTATACCTCGTCCGGCGTGTCGGCCCAGAGTATGCAGTTGGTGATTGTGGGTTTGCTGTTGTAGGCACAGTAGATGCCGCCGCCGTACCCTGCGACTGCCGAGTTACCCGTCACCGTACAGTTGGTGATTGTGGGGTCGCTACCGGAACAGTAGATGCCGCCACCGTGGGATTCTTCTGCCGTGTTCCCTGTGATCGTACAGTTGGTGATTGTGGGGGCGCCCCTGTGACAGTAGATGCCGCCGCCGTAGTAGTATGCAGTGTTGTCCGCGATCGTACAGTTGGTGATTGTCGGATTGCTGCCGGAGTAGATGCTGGAGTAGATGCCGCCGCCGTAGAGGTATGCAGTGTTGTCCGCGATCGTGCAGTTCGTGATTGTCGGGTTGCTGCCGGAACGACAGTAGATGCCGCCTCCGTTCACTGCCCTGTTCCCTGTGATCGCACAATTGGTGATTGTGGGGGCGGCGCTGCTGTGACAGTAGATGCCGCCGCCGCCGCCTTTTGCCGTGTTCCCTGTGATCGTACAGTTGGTGATGGTCGGGCTGCTGCGGTAGGAACAGTAGATGCCGCCGCCATCGTAGAAGTATGCAGTGTTGTCCGCGATCGTGCAGTTGGTGATTGCGGGGTTGCTGTCGTAGATACAGTAGATGCCGCCCCCGTGGCTTTTTGCCGTGTTCCCCTCGATCGTACAGTTGGTGATTGTGGGGCTGCTATTGGAACAGTAGATGCCGCTACTGTCCGCACCAGTGATCGTAAACCCCTTCACCACTGATTCTGTTGTCTCATCGCTGTGCAAGTAGAACCCCCGTCCTTCTCCCTCACAGTCGATGATGCAGGCCTCGGGGTCGTCATTTTCGGAGCGGACGACGATGGCCTTGCCGTGGAAGTCGAGGTTCTTGTTGCCTGATCCGGTCCACACCCCGTCATCCACCACGACTTCGTCGCCGTCCTGGGCAGCGTCGATTCCCGCCTGAATCGTTGGGTAATCGCCTGGGACGCGGATCGTGTCGGCCAGGACCGGAAGGGCAAACCCGACGCACGCGATGATTCCGATCAGCATACGCATGGCTTCTCTCCTTGCAAAAGAAACGCCGAACAAGACAAGCCCGCACAATGCGGTGGGCTGCACCCAACAGGATACCCGATCGCCTTACCACAAGTCAAGGAAAAGGCAGGCTCACGGGCGGGGTCGCGTACTGTGAGGTTGTTACTTCGCGTCGCCGTGGGTTTTGTCTTTGTCTTTGTCGGTCAGGCCCTTGTGGAAGGCGGGTAATACTACGCGGAAGGTTGTGCCCTCTCCGGGCGAGCTTTCGACATCGATGAGGCCGTTGAGTTCGTGGACAACCTTCTTCGCAGCGGCCAACCCCAGACCGGTGCCCGCGTGGCCCTTGGTGGAATAGAAAGGCTCGAAGATCAGATTGAGTCTGTCCGGCTCGATGCCAGGCCCGTTGTCGCTGATGGCCAGAGTGGCCGTTTGGGTCTTTCGGTCATATTGCGTTTGCAGGTTGACGCGTCCGCCGTCTTCTGGTGCGGCCTCCACCGCGTTGAGAAGAAGGTTGAGAGCGACCTGCTTCAAACCGTGAAGATCGACCGGAACTGCGGGCAGCTCTCCAAGCTCAGTCAGTAGCATGACGGACTTCTCGTCGGCCCGCTGCTGGGTCGCGGCGACGACGTCGGTTACGATCTTGTTGATCTGCGCCAGTTGAAGGCGGGGCGTTCGTTCTTTGCTGAAGGTCAGCATGTTAGTGGCCAAGACGACGACGCGGTCGATGCCGCGTCTGACGATCTGCCAACCGGACTTGATCACTTCGGTCTTGCGGCGGTCCAGCCCCATCTCGACAACGTCGGCCCCGCTTCGCAGGCCCTGGAGAATGTTGCGAATCTCGTGTGACAGATGGGCGACCGCTTCGCCGGTAGCCGCCAGCCGCTCGTTGTGAACGCGGGACTCCAGCAGACGCGCGTTGTCGATCGCCAACCCGGTCATCCGTCCGATGGCGACGGCCAGACGCAACTGCTCCTGAGTGTAGGTATGGTGCGACATGGAGCAGTCCAGGTGAAACACACCCTGCACTCCGTCATGGGTGAGGACGGGGACGCAAATGACGCTGCGTAAGCCCAATCGGTGGATGCTGTCCTGGCTGTTCTCACCTGTGAAGCGATCGTCCGTCATGGCGTTGGCGCACAGGATGCCCTCTTTTTTCTTGAGGACGTGGCTGATGATCTTCTGCGAGGTGTTGATCTTGGTGTGCCGTCCTCGTTGTTTCGCTCGATAACGGACGACCTGGGGAGTCAGCTCCTTGGTCTTTTTGTCCGTCATCAGCAGGACAAGCCTGTCCACCGTCAGATGGCCGAAAATGATGTCCGCCACACGCTCGAGGAATTCCTCCACAGGTGTGTCGGTGCCCATCATCTCGGCGATCTGATACATCATGTTGCTGGCAGCGACCTGTTCAGCGGTCTGGGGCGTGGCGAGGACGATGCTTTCCTCTGACGCGGCGATCGCCGAAAGAATCGTGGATTCGCCGGACTGGCCGTCGACGCCCAAATCGACCAGGTCGCGGATCATGGAAGGCCCGGTCAGCCGCTCAACCGAACTTTGCCCACTGAAAACCAGAATCGACGCCCCGACCTTGATCTGGTCGCCGTGTTGGAGCCGGGTGGGCCCGAAGATTCGCCGCCCGTTGAGGTAGGTTCCGTTGGAGCTGTTCCGGTCACGGAGCATCCATGCCCCGTTCTGCCGGCGCATCTCCGCGTGCTGGCGGGAAACACTTTCGTCGGTAAGTTGGATCTGATCGGACTTACGCCCGATAACCACACAGTCGTCGTCAGTCTGGTACGTACATCCCTTATCAGGTCCGCGCAGTGCGTATAACGTGGCCACGAGGTTCACCCCGGCCGTTGACAGGCCTCTTGGTTGGTGGCTGTCAGGGGCACGGCCCAGACCGCCACCTCCGGGCCGTCCACGATGGCGACCCTGCGTCAAGAGCAATCATCACATTCCAGCCCTACCCTGTTTATCCTATTGAAAAGTAGTGCCCAATGTCAATCGTCGCCTGATTCAGAAACCGGGAAAGGTCCTCTAAGCTCGACCTTTGCCGTTCTGGGCGACCCGTGGGCAGTAGTTCTTTCTACGCCGGCAAAGCTCGCGGGAGTCAGCAACGCCGAGTCATTCAAGCCCCCAAAACGCCGAGTCACTCAGGCCCCCAGAACACCGAGTCATTCAAGCCTCCAACGGGGGCTTGGGATTCTGCCGCCGATCCACCCAGGGCTCGCTGCGCTCGCCCTGGGCTTTATTCCGTCACCCCTTCCAGGGGTTTGATAGGCAGTGAGGCCCACTCAACGTCCGGTAGTCTGGCCCACAGCGACAGAGGGAGCGATCCGACTCGTCTTCCCGGCTTAAGCCGAGTCAGACGCAAGCCGATTTGATTGATGATGATGGACTGGGGACCGATGCCGCGGTCTGGGCCTCCGATGGCGTGTTACCCGACGGCCCGGTGCGCGCGACCCGGTTTCGCGTTGGAATATCACGCCGCACGACGTCGGATGGCAGTGATGGGCAAGGTGCGCGCCTTGGGCAGAAGACCACAGGGGCGTGTTGGCGAGCGGCATGAATCCAAAACAAACCAGAACTCAGGCCGACCAGGCGAATCCCGCCAAGCACTCCGCCAGGGACGCTGAAGCACAACTCGACTCCCTCCTTCAGCTTCGTGAAAACCGTATGAAGGCCAAGGCGGTCCCCAAAGAAGCGCCGCCGGATCCAATTGAGGTCTTCCGCCGGAGCCTGGAAAGAGAGTTCATCCCGGTTCTCGACGAGTTGGCAAGCAAGTACATTGGCAAAGGGATCGTGCTGAGTTGGGATGTGGGAGGCATTCTGGCCGGGGGACGCGAGATGTCTATCGAGTTCGCCCTGCCGCCGTATCGCAGGAAGCTGCGCGGTACAGTCGTCCGCGATGTGATGGCGTTTGAACTGACTTGCCACGTGTCTGACGCCGGCGGCGAAGTGTCCAGTGGGCCGATGCTGAGTCTGCGAAACCTGGACGGGAGACGATTCCGCGAGTTCATCTGCGAGCAGATCACGCTGATGGTTAAGTCGATACTGCGCGTGACGCGCCCGTAAGCGACTATCTCAGTGATGTGGGACAGGTTCTCCAACCTGTCGTTTGACCGGCTGGAAAGCCGGTCCCACATGCCTTGCGGGCACTAAGCCTTGCAGGCGTTCGGACAGAGCGAGCAGCCTCCACATCAGCGTGTGGTTTCGCCCGGAACGCGGTCAGCGCTCTTCCAGCTTCGGCTGCTCATCGTCCCGGATGACCTGCTGAACAGCGCGCTTGAGGAAGACCATCTTTGCATTCGTGGTTTCATCGACCTTAAGCACCACTTCATTATCGCGCACCGATGTCACCGTGCCGATGATGCCTCCGATGGTCAGGACGCGGTCGTTCTTGCTGAGGTTGTCGAGCAGGTTTCTTTTCTTTTGCTCCTCGCGCTTTTTCTGCCCGCGCGACATCACCATCATGAAAATGAGAAAGCCGACGAAGATGGCTGGGAGCAGGAAGAAGTTTGCCCCAGGCTGACCCGGGGTGGACTGTGGCGATGACGGCGGCGTTGTCTGTGCAAACTGTGCCAAGAGCGGCAGAAACACGTCCATCAGGATTCCTTCGCGTCGAGTGGTTCAACCTCGTCACAAACGACGGGAAATTCATCGTGGATTATGGCCGTTTGTCCGCTCGGAATCAAATCGCGAATCCTCGACATTAACCGCTGGTAAAAGCGGAGGTTATGAATCGACGCGAGTATCGGCCCCAACATTTCACCGGCTAGGAACAGATGCCGCAGGTATCCGCGCGAGAACCGGCGACATGTCTCACAGTCGCAGCCAGACTCGAGCGGGGAATCGTCGAGCCGATACGTTTGGTTACGCAGCTTCAACGAACCGGTCGCGGTAAAGGCGTAGGAATTCCGTCCGTTGCGCGTGGGCAGCACGCAGTCGAACATGTCCACGCCGGCCTGCACCGCCCGCACAATGTCCCTGGGCGTGCCCACACCCATTAGATGCCGTGGTCGGTCGCCCGGCAGGCAGCTCGCCACCGGTTCGAGCACCGCAGCCATCTCTTCGTGAGTCTCACCCACAGATAACCCGCCGATCGCGTACCCGTCGAACCCGATCTCGGCGAGCCGATCCGCACAGCGCCGCCGCAGGTCGACGTCAAGTCCGCCCTGCACGATGCAAAACAGCGCCTGGTCGTCACGGGCATGCACCTCCTTGCACGCGCGAGCCCAGCGCACGCTGCGATCGACGGCCTGCACAAGCGTCCGGTAATCGCACGGAAGCGGCGGGCACTGGTCGAGGGTCGTGATGATATCCGCCCCCAGCTTATTCTGAACCTCGGTGGCGATGCGCGGGTCGAGGCACAACGTCGAGCCGTCGATGTGCGACTTGAACGTCACGCCTTCGTCGCTGATCTTGTTGATTGCCCCGAGCGAGAAGACCTGGAATCCCCCGCTGTCGGTGAAGATGGGGCCTTCCCACCCGGTGAAGCGATGGATCCCTCCCAGGTCGCGCACCACGTCCGCAGAAGGTCGCAACTGAAGGTGGTATGTATTGGCCAGGATCATCTGCGCGCCTGTCGCCTGAAGCTGGGCCGGCGTCACACCCTTGACCGACCCGGCTGTCCCCACGGGCATGAACACCGGCGTCTCCACTTGGCCGTGCGGCGTGCGCAACACACCACGCCTGGCCCGCCCGTCGGTGTGCGTCACCTCGAATGCGAACATGCGACGATCCAATGATCAGTTCCCGGCGGAATATCGAACGGCGAACGGCAAACCGCCCACAGGGAGTCTGGTCGTTAGGGCCTGCCACGACACGGGTTCAAAATGTCTGGCGAAGCCCTATCGACATGACTAGCCGTCGGGAAGTCCGTCACCCGGGTCAACGGCACCCGCAGGCTCGATTGCGTCCTTGCTCGTTTCGGTCTCAGCCGCTACTCGCTCACACTGTTCCCGGAGCCAAGTGGCAGTAGCGACGCTATGGCCGTCGGGGAGCCTAGCTTGGTAGGCATCCCCACAGACCTCCAGGGCAGCCGTATAGGCATCGATGGACGCATCGAAGCAGACAGCCGTCGCGTCGGGGCGTCCGAGGCATGGACGCAGGAACATCGCGAACTCGACCCCTGTCATTAGGTCTAAGCCGCTGCAGGTGAACGTGACCCCGGACGTCTCCACTGTATCGAGAAAGCGCTCAAATCCTTCCTTGTCTAATCGACACCCGGGTTTGGGCGGAGCTTCCTTGCTTTCTTGAGCCCCGGTACCATCCTCTTCTTTCGGTTTCCTGACCATTTCGGCTGCTTGTTTCCGCAGCCAAGTATCCACATCAACGATATCACCGCTCGGTAGCTTGACGAGGTACGGCTTCCCGGTCGTAGACGAACGACTGGCGACTTTCTCGATGAACTCGCTCAGGGAGGCGTACCTGGTGCCGGAGTATTCGTATTTATCCCGCAGGAGAGTGGCGAACATCTCACCCGACCATTCTTGGTCGTTACGGATGAACGTCAAATCCGAGCCTGCAATCACTTCGAGAAGGCGATCTATCTTCTTCGCCTCCCATGCATACGACGGCATGAGCGAGAACACGCCGTAGTCGTGCCCAACCAGCAGGTTTACGAGTTTGTCGAGACGCAGCACGTAGTTTCGCTCGAGCAGCGAAAGAAACAGCGCGTCTCCCTCTTGCATAGGAACCGTATCGATAATCGGGTCACCGTTCGGACCATAGATGGAGATGAGCACCCGGCCGGCGGTGATATCACCGACGTGCACGCGAAGGGAACCATCTGTCCCCGGCAGTATCTTTGTAGCCCGCTGGTAGATGGTCATCTTCGCCTCATCCCAGGGAAAACCCAACGTTCCGGCACGACACGCATCGTGTAGGCGACTGAGATACTTTGGATAGTTGTTCCATCCGCAGTCTTCGCGAAGATGCGAAACTCACCATCCGCCCCGTGAGGCTTGAGGAGGTCGTGGACTTCTCGTCCAGCCAGGTTGATTCGGTACTCTCCGTCGTCGACCTTCGTCAGCATGACGCGTCGTGATGACGAAGATGTGGCATTCGGCGCAAGCCATACGGACCTGGCTTCGCCACCCTTGATAGTCGCCGTCAGGACCAGGTTGACACCCTCCGGCAAGGGAAAGGTGAGCCGATCGGGCACGCCGGTAAGGCGAATCGAGATCTGGCCAACGGCGAGGCCTTGCCACAACAGTGGAGGAACGAGGGTCGCAATCGCGAGACACCGTCTACTGATTGAATCAGACATGTCTTGCCTCCGTCTTCGTAGAGCTGTTCGTGTCCGCTGATTCCTGGGCTGGAGCCTCCACCGTTTCACGCAGTATGTCTTCGAGGCAACTCGCCGCGTCTTCCTTTTGCATCTCTGTTATAACCCACGGCCAGCACAGGCAGAAGAACACGCCTATCAGCCATATGCCCAGGGGTTCGAGTCTTGTAGGTCGGGCTTGCCCCGACACGGGTTGAGAATGTCGGGCGAAGCTCAAGCCACACGGCTATTCGCCATTCCTTATTCCTCATTCTGCATTCTTCATTCCCCTCCCACTTCCCATCGCTGCTGACGGACGGCGTCGGTGATTCGCTCGGCCATCTCAACGGCGGCGAAGCCGTCCTCGGCGCTGACAGCCGGGGCTGCGCCGGTGCGCACGCTGCTTAGGAACGATTCGATCTGCGCTCTCAACGGGTCGACGTCCTCAACCACCAACGGCTCGACGTTGATCATGGAGCCGAAGTCCATGTGCTGCATCTGAGAGAGGTCGTCGAAGTTTCGCTCGCGGGCGATACGAATCAGATCGAGGTTGTCGTCCAGCCTGACGGCGATGCCGGACTTTTTGTGATAATCCATCGAGATGTACGCGGTGGGGCAGAAGATGCGTATCTTGCGCTCGGTCTTCAGCGCCAGGCGCGATGCCGTCATGTTCACCACGCTGCCGTCGAAAAACTGAATCCGTGCGTTGGCCACGTCCTCACAGGGTCCCAGCACGTTGACGCCGGCGGCCTGGACCTGGTATTCCCGCTGCCTGACCAGATGAAGCACGATGTCGATGTCGTGGATCATCATGTCCAGCACGACGCCGATGTCGGCGCTGCGAAACGTAAAGGGGCTGACACGATGCGTCTCGATGAAGCGCGGTTTGACGCTCATGCGCAGCAGGGCCTGGACGACCGGGTTGAAGCGCTCGGAGTGCCCGACTTGCAGGACAACACCATGTTGGCGAACCGCGTCCAACAAACGCCGGGCCGAGGCTGAGTCAGGGGCCAGCGGCTTCTCGACCAGCACCGGCACGCCTCGCTGAATCAGCGGAAGTGCGACTTCTTCGTGATATGCCGTCGGCACGGCCACACTGACGGCGTCAACATCGTCGAGGATGTCGTCAACACGGCTTGCCGGTCGTCCGCCGTGCTCGGATGACACTTTGGCGGCACGGGCGACATCCTTGTCGACAACGGCTACCAGTTCGCAGTGTGGGATCTGGCTGTAAGTGCGGGCGTGGTGCGTTCCCATCTTACCCGCTCCGATCACAGCGGTCCGCAAGACCTTCTTCATTAGAATGCTCCTCGCCTCCAGCGTTGGTCGTTCGTTCTCTTGGACACCGGAACCTGGAGACTGTGGGACCCGATCGACAAGCGCCGATCCCGATACACCTACGATTCCCCCGTTCCGTGCGCTGCGGCTTCAGCATCGCGCCGGCGGACGTAGACGGCATCGTTTCGTAGCGACTCGAGATATCGTCCGTGCCGGCCGTGTTCGAACGAGCGTAGCAGGAACCGGCATAGATACTCGACATGTTCGTCAGCAGCCCCATTAGCCAGGATCGCGTTCACACGATCTCGAATGGCCGTGCCGCTCATCCGCGCCCGTCGGGAGAACAGCTTCATGTACGTCTTTCGCAGATTGGTGATCTGCTCCGAGGTAAAGCCGCACCGGTACAACCCGACGCCGTTGACCATGCGGATTTCCGACCTGGTGCCGCGGGCGGCCACGATCACCATGTAAGGGGGCACATCAGCGGTGATGCGTGTCATGCCGCCGATGAATGCATGCTTCCCAATGGTGACGAAGTGGTGAACGGCACTGTGCCCGCCGATGTTCACGTGATCCTCGACACAGACGTGCCCGGCAAACTGGGTGTAGTTGGCGACAACGCACCCGTTGCCGATCCGGCAATCATGGGCGACGTGAACGCCGACCAGGAAAAGGTTGTCGCTGCCGATCCGCGTCACACCGCCGCCGCCCTCCGTACCCGGATGGGCCGTCACCATCTCTCGAAAAACGTTTCGCTCGCCGATTTCGAGGGTGGTGGGACCACCCCGGTACTTCAGATCCTGAGGTACCGGCCCCAACATCGCACCGGGAAACACCTCGCATTCGGAGCCTAGAGTCGTATGCCCTTCGACGGTAACGTGGTGATGCAAGCGGCAGCGGTCGCCGATGACGACATGAGAACCCACGACGGAATACGGGCCGATCTCAACGTCCGTCCCGATCTCAGCGCCGCGATCAACGATGGCGGTGGGATGAATACTCACGACCGTAAAGACTCCGCGACGATCACTGCGGCTGGGGATCCGTCAGCACGAACTTGATCTCAGCCTCGGCTACCACCGCCCCTTGGACCCGCGCGTTGGCCTGCACGTGAGCGCCGCTGGAACGCACGTGCACGGCACAGGCCTCTAAGATGAGTTGATCACCGGGCCTGACCGCGCGACGAAACTTGACCTTATCGAGGTTCGTCAGGACCGCAACCTTACCCTTGTGCTCCAACTCCTGACTGAGCAGCACCCCGCCGATCTGAGACAAAGCCTCGATGATCAGCACGCCCGGCATGATCGGGTCGCCCGGGTAGTGCCCCTGAAAAAACTCCTCGTTGATGGTGACGTTCTTGACGCCGACGATGCGCTTCGCTCCTTCGATTTCGACGATGCGGTCGATCATCAGGAATGGATAACGGTGCGGCAGGACGCGCTGAATCTTGCGAATGTCGCTGACGGACTTCCGCGTCAGCAAATCCGCTTGCTCGCGCTGACGTTCCGCATCCAGAAGCGCCCGAACCAACGCGTGGTTTAGCGAGTGCCCCGACTTGCGGGCATGAAGCCGCCCGACGATGAAACGCCCCAACAGCGCCAGGTCGCCGATCAAATCCAAAATCTTATGACGAACGCATTCGTCCGGGAACCGCAGCGCGTTCTCTATCGGGCCGTTGTCGCCGAAGACCAGGATGTCCTCGTAAGTCAGATGTAACCCGAAACCCATCGAACGCAGGTGCTGGGCCTCGCTTTCCAGGACAAAGGTTCTCGCCGGGGCGATGGCCTTCTCATACGCATCCGCCTCGAGCGAAAAACTGTACCGCTGTCGGCCTATTGGACCCTCCCGTCCGTAGTCCAGGTCATAGTCTATCTCCAGCGTCTGGCAATCCGGCGTCAACGGTGGCAGTGCAACCAACTCCGCGTCTCCGTCCACCACCCGCTCGACGCGCTGGATCACATACAACTCACGAACCGCGTCCTGTTCGCAAATGCCGGCCTCGTTCAATGAACCGACGATCGGACGGCAACTCCCGTCCAGCGCCGGCAACTCGCTGCCGCTCAGTTCAATTCGCAGGTTGTCCAGTCCTAATCCCGCGCAGGCACTGAGGCAATGCTCGACCGCTTCGACCGATACGGCGCCGTTGCCAAGGGAAGTGCGGCGAGCACGCTTGGTGACGTTCTCAAGCCGGGCGGCGATGGGCACGGCCTTGGGCTGATCAGTGCGCACAAACCAGATTCCGGTGTTCGGGGGACCGGGCTTGACCCGGACGACCGCGGGTTCACCGGTGAACAGGCCACGCCCTTCAAACCCCACCTCGTGATTGATCGTCCGTTGATGTCTCAAGCTGTTCCACTCTGGAGGCAAGACGACGAATTTGTTCTATGAGCTTTGGCAGGCGACGACGGGCCGCCCGCTCTCGCCTTTCTACACGAACGTTCTGGGCCGGGTCACCCATGACTGTCAGACCCGCGGGTACGTCCTTGGATATCAGCGCACACGCACACGCGACGACGCGCTGTGCAACCTTGACGCCGTCCGTGACACCGGTGCGGCCGCCGAACACGCAATAATCCCCGACGTGGGCGCTGCCACCCAGTCCGGTCTGACCGGCCAACACGCAATGCTCGCCGATCCGAACATTATGGGCAACCTGCACGAGATTATCAATCTTGGTGCCCCGCCCAACCCGCGTGACACCGAACTTAGCCCGATCGACGCAACTGCACGACCCCACCTCGACGTCGTCTTCCAGCACCACCGTCCCGATGTGAGGCACCCGATTGTGCCGCCCCCGGTCGAAGTAGAAGCCGAAACCGTCACCGCCGATCACGGCGTTCGCCCCAGCCGTGACACGACACCCCAGGCGGCAGCCGTCCGCTACAACCGCGTTCGGGCCGATCAGACAATCGTCTCCGATCGAAACATCCTGGCCGATGAACGCGCCGCCGTGGACAACACACGCCCGGCCTAGACGACTCCGCGCGCCGATGATCACGTGCGGGCCTATCGCGCACCCCTCGCCGATCCGGGCGGTGTCGTCCACGACGGCGGTTTTGTCGATGCCGGCCGGGGGCGAAGACCTCACGCCGCCAAAAAATCCCAGAACCTGGGCGACCGCGCGGTCGACGCGCTCACAGAGAATGGCCGTCATCGGTGTCGGCCCGAACCCGGAAGACACCAACACCACGCCGGCTTTGCTGTCGGGCAACAATTTCGCATAAGCCGGATTTGTGATGAACGTCAGCTCGTCGGGCTGGGCCTGTGCCACGTCCGCCACGCCGCGAACGACCACCGATCCGTCGCCGCGCACCCAACCGTTGACCACCTTTGCCAGTTCATCGACCGTCGCCGCAGATGTCATGGCATTGATTCAGCCGCGTCGTTGGAACCGTTTGAGTCGAACCCGCTTGCCTGCACGAGGCGCTGACCGTCCGCACCCTCACTCGCGTCACCGCGGAATGACGCATCCTGCTTCTCGCCCTGGTTTCGGTCGAATTCATCGTTGATCACTTTGAGAACTTCCTGCGTGATGTCGATCTGGGGCTCCCAATAGATGACCTTCTGCAGAAGGATCTGCTGCCGCAGAGCCACGGAATCCGGTGCCTCTTCGGTCAGCGTATCATAGGTCAGGACGATATTGTATCCCCTCTGCTTCGCCACTTTCGCCACGCCTCGTTTGACGTCGTTGTAGATGGCGCGAAACATCTCCTTGTGTTCCTTCTTTATCGCTTCTTCCTCCAAGGTACTCCACACCTGGAAGTCGATCTCCTCGCGCCGCAACGCACGATGCTTCTCCTCGTAGTCGGCGGTTCCCGGCTTGAAAGCCTGCAACGCCTGCCTCTTGCGTTCGATCTGATCGCGCCGGCTTCCCGCCTCCTCGACGACTGCCTGTTGCTTGGCTCTGATCTGTTGTTCCAGCACCGCGGGCCGCTTGTAGTTGGCAAAGACCTCCTCAACGTTGACAACGGCGACTCCGGTCTGACCGGAGGCCGTCGCCGTCAAAACCAGCGCCGCCGCTATCGCACAAACCGATGCACGTTTCATGGGTTTTATCCTTATCAGAAGAAGGTCGTGCCGATAAAGAAGCTGAAGACCTGCTCGTCGTCGTCCGGCCCGGTCGTGACCGGCAGGGCCAGGTCGAACTCGATCGGCAACGGGCCCAGCCGGTCGATCTGCAGGCGGATTCCGGCGCCGACCGACGCTCGCCAATCGCGGATGGTCACGCTGGACTCGACGGTGCCCATATCGGTAAAGACAACGCCTCTGAGAATCTCGCCGTACAGCGGAAACGTATACTCCGCGCCAAGCAGCATCATGAAATCACCGCCGACCGGGTTGTTGTCCAGCCCCTCACGCGGACTGACGCCGCGGAACTCGAAGCCGCGAATGGAGCCGATCCCGCCGGCGTAGTACCGCTCGAACACCGGGGCGTCGCCGACGATCACGCCCGTCCGGGCGCGTAGGGACAGCACGCTCTTGCGATCCAGCAAATCGGTGCCGACCGTCTTATGCCAGGTGTACCCGGCTGAGAGTCTGCTGAACGTGAAATCCCCGCCCAAGGCGCCCGCTTGCTCATAGCTTAGACGTATCCTGTCACCGCGTGTCGGGACGAAACGGTTGTCGGTGCGATCCAGCACCAGCGACCCCTTAACGCTGGTCAGTGCGCTGCTGCCTTCCGCCTCACGAATGTCGCGGGCCGCAAACAGATCCACGTCGCGGACGTTGACGTTCTCGCCGCGCAGGGCGATCTCGCCCGCCCAGCGGCGAAGGGGGCCTCGCTCGAAACGCTTGCCGAAGCTGATGTTGCCCCCCCCGCGGCGTTCGTCATACCCGTCGCGACCTCGCGTGAACAAATACAGACCCGTGCCCAGCCGCAACGGCATGTCAAGGAAATACGGCTCGGTGAAATCCAGCCGGAATCGGGTCAGTTCCGTCCCCGGCTGGGCCTCCAGCCGCAGCTTCTGCCCCCCCCCGTGGAACGCCCGCAACTTGATGAGTTCGGAGAAACTGCGCGGCGTATCGAACAAATCGAAGTTCTGGATGTCGAGCACGAGGGAACCCACCAGCCCGCTGTTGCTCGTCACGCCGACCCCAAACAGGATGTCGCCGGCTTTTTCGGATTCCTGCACGTCGATCAAGACGTCTCGAACACCCGGCTGGTCGCCGATGGGCGCCACCCGGGCGGAATCGAAGATGCGCGTTTGACGAAGATGCTCCTGGGCCCGCCGGGCTGCCGAAAGATTGAACAGATCGTCCGGCGGATACAGGTCCAACGCGCGGCGCACGACTTTGTCTTTCGTTCGCAGGTTCCCGCGCACCACGACCCGGCCCACCCGGTATTGATCGCCCTCCTCGATCTGAAAGGTGATGATCACCAGGCCCGGCTGCTGCGAAAAAACGCGGACCGGACGGACCGTGGCGTAAATGTAGCCAAAGTCACCGTAGCGCGTCTGGATCGTCCGCGCGTCGGCCTCGACAACGGGCGGTTTGACAACCTCGCCCACCTGGGACCTGATCAGCCGGAGCAATTCCTCCACGGAGTAGACCGTGTTGCCCTCGAAGCGAATGTCCTCGATCGCGTAGCGCGTTCCCTCGATGATGGTGAAGACGACGATCAGATCGCCCGGCTTGTCGCCCGATTCAAGGCGGTAGCTCACCCGTGCGTCGAGGAATCCCTCGGCGCGATAGTACCCCTGCAACCGGGCGACGTCGTTTTCCACGCGGTCAACGTCGAACACGCCGGGGCGGAAGATGCCCAGCGACGTCTTCGTGTCAATCCGTTTCTTCAGTTCCCGTTCCGGCAGCGACACACGGCCCTCGAAGACGATCCGGCGAACACGAACGCGCGGACCCTCCTCAATGGTATAGACCACGTCGCCGTCTGCCAGCGCTGCCTCGTCGTACGTCACGGCCACATGCCCGTAGCCTTTTTCACGGTACAGGGCCGTGATGGCCTCTCGACCCTCGCGCACGGCGAACAAGTCCAACGGATCGCCGATCTTCATTGGGAGCTTGTCGAGTAGCGTTTTGTCCTTGAGTTCGTCGTTGCCGATGAATCGAATGGCCCGCACGGACGGTCGCTCGCGAAGTTCAAACGTCACGAGCGAGCCCTCATCGCCGGGCGTAACCGTGTAAGCAGCCGAAACAAACCTGCCCGTGCGCAGCAGCCGGGCGACATCCAGGTCTAGCGCCGCCTCGTCAACGGCGTCGCCGACCCGCGCGCGGATCACACCGATGACGTAAACCTCGCTCGTCCGCTCGAGCCCCTGAAACTCGATGGCCTCAATCGTCCGCTCAGGGGCGTCGTCTTGACCCCAGGCCCGCGCGACGCGGACCAACCCCGTGCCGGCAACCACCGCGACCCAGAGCACCGCCCAGGAAAAATGAGATGATTTGCTCGACCGGATCAACCTGAGTTTTCCCAAAAGCCCGCGCCGTGACCCTCGTCACCCTTACCGCGCCGCGGGGTATCGTAGCGTGATTACGGATTGCGAGCAAAGGGATTTCGGGGAATTGCCAAGCCCGATTCTGCGGCTTTGGGGACTGGGGCTGCCCGTGACAAGACGTCGAGCAAGGCTGTTTTGAGAGGTCGTGGGAGCGGACGAGTCCAGCTAAGTGCGCGTGTCACAATGATCTGGCTGATTCTTCTGAATCTGTTCCACAGTGGCCGTGCAGGATGCAGCCGCTGTGCAACGGATTGAAGGGGAGTTTGGGTGTTGGGTCCGTTGATGGACGAGCCTGTCCCGACACGCCTACACCGCGCGGGCGGCAGGCGAAAGAGAGGGAAGCCGCATCCACGAGCGAGATGAATCGGTTCGATAGATGGGCAATATCGCGTCAGAGGCCGGATTGTTTCCTTGGAGCGGGCAAATAGGCGCGATTCACGGCGGCAGAGGTCGTTCTCGCTTGAATCGATTGGGTCATTTGGGTACGCTGGCGGCCTGAGCTTCGATAGATGGGAAATGTCGGTTTGGACGCCGCGCTGAGAGACACCGCCATGCGAAGATTGCTGCTTACGGTTCGCGGGGGCAAATGCCCCTTCCGATGCGCCTACTGCTTCGCTGATTTCAGCCAATACCAGCGCCCCATGACGACCACAAGGGAACTCACGGCCCAAGCCGGGAGATGAAAGGAGGATGTCCCAAGTGAGAAACGAACAGGAGATGGTCCGCGAGTTTCAGCAGGCATTTGACCATCCTGTCGCTACGCGACCTGGAATGCTGGACGTTCACAGGGTGAAAGCACGCGCTAGCTGGCTGCAGGAAGAGGTTGACGAGTTTATGCGTGCGACATCGCTTGAGGAACAGGTTGATGCCATCGTAGACCTCATGTATTTTGCCTTGGGAACGATGGTCGAATTGGGTGTGGATGCTGCGCCTGTCTTTGAGCTTGTCCATCGCGCCAATATGACGAAGCTCTGGTCAGACGGCAAGCCGCGCTTCGGAACCGACGGCAAGGTGCAGAAGCCCGCAACGTGGGTCGCCCCTGCAAAACTAGTAGCGACAGAGATAGCAAGACAAGCACGCCAGTGCCATCAAAGCCCGCGGACCACGGAAAACCTACAGACAGGTGCGAGGTAGCTCCTGGGCCCGATTCTCGCAGAGAGGTTCCGATATGCTTCTTCGAGACGCGCAAGAACAGGTTCGGGTTCTTTATGCCGCAAGACGAGATTCAGCGTCCAGCTCGGAGGACGCCTTCACCACGCACCTCCTAGAAGCCAATAATGCGATCGAGGGACTCCAAGACCTGTGCAAGCCAACTTGCGAAGGCCATGGTGTGAATCCCAGCCGGGTCGTCGGCGTGCTGCTCCTTGTGGCGCTCGAAACCGCGAACGAACTCAACATCGATGCGCTGGCCGCGTTTACGGATGTTCTGCATACAGAGAGCCCCTGAGCCGGGACCCAGCAGCCGACCAAATTCTCACCTCTCTCTACCCGGGGAATCGCCGGGTGTCAGCAGCCACGCACGCGCGATGCGCAGAACCTGGAAAAGATTGAACGTGGCCAGACGAGCGTTAAGCGCCTCAAGCTCGTGGTTGTCAACGAGGAAGGAGTCCAGCTTGCGTTGTTGGTCTGCGGTATCTGACATGCGACGCGGTTTCCTTGCCCTGTCCCGAACCCTGAAACGGAAGTTCACTGTAGCGTTTCAGAGCAAGTGAGACATTCCGACGTTTCGGCTAAGGTACGGTTTGCCGAACGCCGTCCGATTGAGGTAGATCTGGCCGACGGCTTTCCCCATCGTGATCTTCTGGATCATGTTCGATCCCATCTGGCCATCCGATTTGGGGAACCCCTCGTCATCTCGTCGCTGGTAGCGACGATCGACGTCCCAGAACAACCATCGAACGAACCCTCCGACTTTCCGCATGATGTATCTCAGCATTTTTGCCTACGTTGTCTACGGGTTTACGCAACTGCTTCCTGCTCCACACCACCACCAGCATCGCGCTCGAAAGCGATGATGCCGCTAGCAGCGTTCCACAGTAGGCGGTTGCTCCATTTCGGAGGTGCGTGAGTCGGTGACGCTTCGCCAAGACCTTGAATGCAGCCTGCGTGCTTGTAGGGCCCCAGCAGGCGAGGGGCCAAGCGAACCCCACGAGGGGGATTGCATTCATGGATGGCACTCTATGCAGTTGGCAAAGAGTAGGGCTGCCTCAGCAGCTATTCGATTCTAGCCGGCAGGTCGGGCAGGGTGAAGCGCCATTTCGGCTATCTCGGTTGGCGGGAAGGTGCGGAGAGTCGCGTGGTTCCGCCGCGGCCGGCTGTGTGCTTCCCCAGGGTCACGGTGAGGGAGCGCGTTCCGGGCTCCCTGGAGTGCAGGAGCAGCACGGTGTCCGCCTCCGCCCGAATCGCCGCGCTCGCGTGCATGTCTGTGAGCCGTGTCTGGCGGCAGCCGCCATGGCGTCTGACGCCAACCGTGGGCGATGACCGGCACGCCCAGCTCGCCGCTGGCTGCCCGCAGGCTCCGTATTGCCGCCCCTGTGCCGCTTGAACCGTCGGCGTCCGATCGCTCCCGCACACCACCGAGGCACAAGATGAGATCCACAATGGCTGCGGCGATGACCCGCCCGGAGGCGGCTGCCCGTGCTCGGGCCGCAATGCCGTCCGCGGACAACGTCTGATCATCGTCGATGTGCACCCGGCCGAAGTCGCATCCTCGCTCCGTCGTGCCCGACTTTCAGTCGCCGTTCACGGCTCCGCGCTTTACGGAGGCGTCCGTCGAGTATCGGTGTCGCAGATCGACCCACAGATGCCGCAACCTGAAGGGTGACGGAGACACTTTACGATCAAGCGTTTGATTCAGCCGCGTGACGCCACGGTCAATCCACTCGTCTGCCTCCCTCTTGATTGCAGGTACATTGATCTTCGCCGCGTAGCCGTTCACTTTTTCCAGGGTTTCATCCGGCGACATTGTTTGTAGGTAGCCTATCATCGCTCCGGATGCTACGCCTTCGCCGTAGCCCGATCCGGGGTCCATGAAGCGTTTAACGCCCTCCTTAGTGTAGTTCCGATTCAGAACCCAACTGGACGAGGTCGGTCGTCCGAGTCGCTTGCACTCCAGGGCGTAAACAAGATACTCACCGGCTTGAGCGTCGATAAGTTCGCACTGGAAGTCGGGCCGCTGGGATTCCCGTGCCCGTGACTCAGCATTCTCGTCAATCGGCAGGTTGGGGCTGTCGGGGATGATTGCCAGCCCCACGTGTCTTCTGGCTCGTGTCAGGCGAAGATTCTCTAGCCTTTGCGCGGAAGTAGAGTTTTCGATTCAACTCTTTCTCATCTTCGGGCAATTCGGTTTCGCTTTCGAGCCGCACCAGCGCACGCCGGAACACTTCGAGCACCAAGTTCTCGTGACGGCCCCAGGTGTCGAGTGTGAAGAGGTTTGGCCGGGTCAACCCGCTCTCTCCCGCGCGAACGCCTGCTGTTCGTGAACGGCCTTTAGCTGCGTTGCTTCTGCGTCTTCGCGGGCGGCGGTTCGGGTCCAGAGCCTGCGCTCATTCCTCTTGATGATCGCAATGTCGTTCTCGCCGACGATCCTCGTCATTCCGTCGATGTAGATGCGCTTCGAGCCAAACGGATGTGATGATGTCCGGGCCAACTTCTTGAGAAGATCATCCCACGCCGCGTCATCCGATTCGGTCGGTGCTTCCAGCAGGTCGTCCTTGTCCTCGGTCGAGAAGACCACGGCGAGCATTGATGAACAACCGGATGGACGGATCACGCGCCAGCGAAACTGACCACCCGGACCCAATTCAGCATCCCAGATTTCCAGGAAAGCATCGAGGTAGTCGTCCAATCCAGGTTGCGCGGTCCGCTTTTTCGGAAGATCGCCACGATGACCGATGCTCGATCGGCCGGCCAGGTCTGAGATTGGCTTCACGGCGTCGCTTTTCGTCCCGCGGTAGAATAGCTCCAAGCCCACATCACACATGTCACGGACGACGTCGCGCTCGCCATCGGTCAGTTCATAGAGGTCGAAGATTGCGTCGTCCAACTCCGATTCGAGCTTCCAAATCTTGCGGTTGACCTGACTTTTCGTTTGATACCCCGAAGGGGCATAAACGTCGTCGGTTGTAGTGTCCAGCGAGCGAAGTCGGTCTACGGCATGCGTAATGCGTTTCCGAAGAACTTCGTCAGATGGAAGCCGAACGGGAATCTGCCGTATTGCATTCGGGTGTAGTTCATGATGCCACATACCCCACGACCCAGAAGTTATCCAAAGGTAATAGCGTGTCAGAGACGACCAGAGAATCCCGAGCAGGATTCTTCCCTCGGCTTCAACGCCGTCTCGCAAACGAATGCCTTGGACCGAGTTTCGGAAGCAGAAGCTCTCGCGTTCTTCCAAACGCACATCGATCCGTCCGTTCGCGCCATGCCGCTGTGTCAACCCGCGTTTAAACAACAAACGCGTTCCGTCATAGACCTCACGGCCACCTTGCCTGCGAACGACAGGCGGCGGTTCGACGAGAGCACTCTTGTCCAGTGGACCGTACCGGTTCAGTGCGGTGATAGGTAGTTCTCTGTACTTCAAGAGCCACTCACTCGGCCGCCAGTGGCTTCGAACTTTCCCCTGTGGTTCGTAGCCTCGCGCGATTCGCTCGGTGTGCATCTCGTCGGGGTCAACAATGTCGCCGAGTGTCTGCTCTAGGCGAAGAGCGTGGAGCAGCGCTTCGTCACGGTGGCCACCCCACCAGTAGACCTTCCACAGTTCCTCATCCGCGACAAAGGTCGATTGCCGAACCACGTGCAGATCAGGTTCGCTGAGGCGGACCACCTGCAGCCCTTCGACGAGAGCTGTTCGCTTTGCGGAATAGTAGCGAAACCGATGCCTGCTACGCTCAGGCGATCGTTTGTCAAAGACGACTGACGCAAACGGTGCGATCGCCTTCTTGAAGAACACGTCTCGTACAGCGGCGAAATTTACAACAGCCTCAAGGGCCGATGACGCAAGCCACTGCTGTCGGAATTCCCTGCTGTTGTCGTGTCGCTTGAAGAACACACCGGTTGAGACGAGGAGGCCTGCGCGGCCGCCGTCACGCAAGAGGTCTTGCGCCCCGTGGATGAAGGCCTGTGACAGTTCCTTGTCTCCAAGCGCCTTCTCTCGGTGTTGGCACCACTCCATGACCGTAGCGGCCGCCTGTCGTGTTTCGTCGTCTTGGTCGGACGGCGTGCCCCAGGGCGGGTTGCCCACGACGACATCCGCGCACTCTGACGAGAAGCGCCTTCGGATTGGCTCTTCCTGCACCGCCGCCTCGATATCGAAGGCGTTGGCAGCTAGCAGTATGTCAAAATGCTGCTTGGGATCGGTTGCCTTCCGGTTCGCCGAGTAGATGAGGTTCGGCAAACGGTGGCCGCGGATGTCCGGCGGATCCAGGTAGTGAAGCAGGGCGAGATAAAGGCTGAACGCAGCCACGCGAATCGCCTCCGGCTGCACATCGATGCCGGCGATCTGCTCGCGGAGAATCTTCCGAAGTGCGTCGGGTCGCAAGCGTCGCTTACACTCGTAGGAGCGGTGGCGAACGAGGCGACGGAACGCCTCGACCAGGAAGATTGCCGAACCACACGCTGGGTCCACAATCCGTGGGCGGGTGTCGAGAACTTCATCTTCGAGCGTCTGCGACAGCACAAACTCAACCAGCGCGCCCGGTGTGTAGAAACTCCCGTGCGTGTTCGGCTTCCCCTTCTCAGTCCGCAGGAACTCCTCGTACATGCTGCTGATGAGTTCAATGGGGATGATGTCGAAGTCGTAAGCGAACGTGAACAGCGTCGATCCGTCGATCTGTCCGAGCAAGAACTTTCGCATCAGTTTGAGGCGTGGGGCCGTAAACTCCTTCTGCTCGTGGGCGTCGACCGGAAACAGGTCGCCGTTGAACTCTTTGGCGAGCCGTGAGAACAACACATCCGTGAACCCCTTGTCCGAGAGGATCGCGGCGTAGTAGAGCCGTCGGTCATCTTTCGCGCCGTCGTGCTCGGTGGCCTTATCGAGTATGCCACGCCAGCCTTTGTTGCCGCGAGCCACCTTCCGGAAGTAGTCCCGCGTCAGGATTCTACGATCCTCCAAATACCGGATGAAGATTGATTGCCCGATCAGTGCATGAACGTCCTGGATCGACAGCCCGCTGTCGAGAAGCTTCGCGCGCACGGCGGCAAGGTCTCGAATCAGGGCGTGATCTGCCCGGTTTTCAAAGCCGAACCTACGCTCCTCGAACAGCCTCCCCGACTCGATTTGAGCGCGATGGTAATCCTGTAGTTTGACCTGGACCTCGGCGGCCTGATCGGCGATTTCCAGAAGACGATTGGACGCAGATGGGTCATCACCTTCCCGGGCTGGTGGCTGCGTAAGGTCGAAAACCGACAGCGTTCCGGGCTGCGCGACGAATAGGAGTGGCGGGCGGGCCATACACCATGCCCGATTGAAGAGCTGACGTAGATCTGCCCTCCCCGGCTCGTCCTTTACGAACACGATCACCGGATTGCCATCGACGAAGAAGACCCGGTCTGCATCGACCTTCCGAGCCAGCGAGAGCCAGCCGCCTCGCGTGATCCAGTCGTCCCGATCCAGCTCCCCAGGCGCGTCGGTGGCTTGTAGCAGGTCTCCGCCCTTGAAATCGAGATCGGAATAGGCTGCTTCGAGTAGGGCCTGCGCGCTGTCACGATAATTCGTCATCGAGTGACGCCCGGCCAAACCGCGTTTTGCTTCGAGGACCGGTCCCACACACCTGGAACCGCGTTGGCTGAGCATAACAGCTTGCGTGGAGGGGTGAAAGGGCGGCCTCCGTCGCCGGCCACGCCGCCGACTTCGACGGCCCGCTGTTCCACCCGCTCCGCCACAACGGTCGGCAACGTTCGCCCCGGCGGCACCTGAACCCGGAGGCCATTGACCTTGATGGGTTGCTCAGACGCCTGCATCTACCGACGATCCGTCGGCTGTATCCCGAGCTCGAAGGCCGTGCGGAAGTCGAAGGGATGAGCCATCGCGACTACTTGGCGTTTCTCGTCGCTGAGGAAGTTGCCCACCGCCTCGTTCCGAAAGGGATGGAGTCCCGAAGCGTTCCACCGCAGACCTTCATCGCATCGGGACAACCCCAACGCTATTGGCACATCTTCTGAAGCTGACATACGGTCACGGTGTGACCCCCGGGGCCGGTCTTCCACTTGGCCTTGCTCTTACCATTCTTACTGGTGGTTTTGTTTTGATCCTGCCCTCCGTCCAGGCGGAATATTACCGGGATGTACGGCTCCGCCTTTTTCAATCTGGCATTGACCTTCCTGCCGAGTTTCTTGCACTTGGCAGTAAGTTTGGCGTTCACGCCGCAGAGACCTTCGTCCCCACCCACAATCGACACGTCTTCAAAGTAGGTCGCGGAAGTGCCGTGCTCTTCCGGCTCCCCACCGTACAGGTCGAGCGCGCGGATTTGCGGCAGCCCCGGTTCCCCCACGCCCGCTATCCAGCTCTTGCCAAAGACGAACTGCTGGCCGCCATAGAAGTAATCCACCATGTCATTCGCGAGATCGATCTCTGCCCGGAACTCTGCCCATCGCCCTCGGATCAAAGGCACGTTCTCCCCGTCGAACTCCGCGACGACTTGATCGATGTCGGCGTCCAGACGGACCTGAAGAGACCAGTTCGGCGGATCAGGGTACTGGTTGAGCATGATGATCCAGGCCTGCCCGACGGCGTCATTCGGCACGAAAGCCCAGATGCTCAAGACCCAATATCCCCCGTTGGTTTCGACGGGCAACACCGTATCGTCGCCCGGGGCCACCACCCCGACGATTTTCAGTGAATACAGGCCGCTGTTGGCGCCCTCCCCGGTTTCTTGAAGGTGGTCGACGACTGTCCCGCACAGGTCCGGGTTACCTTGCCATCCTTCCCAGAGACTCTGCGTGCAGATGTCCCCCGGCTCGTACGACTCAAAATCGTCGGCGTCCCCGCAGTCAGGCACCCCATCGAGTATTTCTATGCATTTGCCCCTCTTGTCACATGTATCATTCCTGCACCTGTAGTAACGGCATTGGGCCTTGGGCTCGAGGTAGCACTCGACCTCCTGGCAGTGCTGACCCTCGCCGCAATCGGAATCTTTTTCGCACTGTTGGTTTTTCGTAAGCGTTCACTGAATTTTGGATGTCTCAAGTAACATTCGCTTTTGTCCGATAATAAGTCATGTGAACAAGGACGCTAAAGACGCATATATAGAGCGATTGGAAAAGGAAAACGCAGATCTGAGAAGACGCATCCAGGAGCTCGAACGGCTTCTGGGT
>Ga0114922_10001266_pt1 | contig 24137 bp, 14 predicted proteins | sample AartaG_FD_100975 | JGI IMG/M metagenome (GOLD analysis project Ga0114922, IMG submission 100975) | Deep subsurface microbial communities from Aarhus Bay to uncover new lineages of life (NeLLi) - Aarhus_00045 metaG | ecosystem: Environmental > Aquatic > Marine > Oceanic > Sediment | place... | reverse complement strand
TTGCAGACATACTAGAAATGAGTGCAGAAGTTTCTCCATTATTAAAGCCTCTATTAGAAAGAGATAATCTTACGGAGAAAGCTGTAGAAGCTTTAGAGGCTGCAAAATTTGAAGATGCTGCAATGTATTTTGAGAAAATTAGTGATTTATGTATAGAATTAGGAGATGATTCGTTAGGTAAAGAATTCTATGAAAAATCTCAAAAAATAAAAACTATGGTCCAACAAGCGAGTACCCCTCAGAAGGCCCCTATTCAAGATACAAAAAGCATAGAACCTCCCAAACCAAAAGAAGAACCTCCCAAATCAAAAGAAGAACCTCCCAAACAAAAGGAAGGACTACCCAAACCGAGAAAAGAACCTCAAAAACCTAAAAAGATAGAAACGCCTGCTCCTCCTAAAGATGAAGGATTAGTAAAAACCAAAATTCCCGTAGCAGTCCCTCCTCCATCTGGTCCACCTAAAAAATTAGAAACGGAAGAGATAAAGGAACATCCAAAAATATCTGAGAAACCTCTAGGAAAAGATACATTAAGTAAACCCTCTGAATCCGAAATACTAATTGAACCTAAAATTCAGCCCGCAAATATGGGATTGAATCTGAATCCTGAAGATTTCATGATTAAACAGCGTCCCAAAACCGTAGTTAACGTGCCGAAGGATGCAAAAAACAAATTAAAAACTTCTCCCTTTGCCCACGTTTCAAATCCAGGAGTATCAAAAAATATCATTCCAGTGACGCCAACAGAATTGATTAAACCAAAAACACCATCAGGTTTTGTTCCACCAAGTAAAAGTATAAAACCTAAAGTTCAACCAAAACCTATCACCCCAGTAAAACAACCGCCTGAAATGCCTAAAAAATCTACTATACCTCCGATACCAGTCAGTCCAACTACACTTATAAAACCTAATGATCAACCATCTACAGAAAAACTTATCAAAGAAGAAGTATCGAAAGAATCACCCTCTATCCCTCAAAAGGAAAAAACTCCGTCGGTTCAAGCACCATCGGGGACTGTTAACACACATCAAAAAGCCGAATTGGAAAAGTCGTTAATGGATTTAAAGATTAAAAGAGCTAATACTACTAAAATCTCTCTAGATTTTGATATGAAAGAACTTACAGGCGAAATTACATCTGAAGAACTTGCAGAAAAAAAGCAAAAATTGAAAACGATTGAAGTAAATATTGACCAGCAAATCAAAGACTTAGAGAAATTATTAGGAAGTTAAATAATTCACCCTTTTTCTTAGTTTAAAAATCCTAAGTAGAATTAAAATTAGGGTTTACTCATCATAAGATTTTTTATGCTTTTTTCCTTTAATGAGTTTAAAGAATTAAGTTAACTAAAGAAAAAATGTTTGTTAGGTGCAAGTTTTGACTCCAACTGTAATCATGAAAATTGGTGGTAGTTGTCTAATCGACAAGAGTGCTTTTTTTAAAATCCTCGAAATTTTAAATATATATAAAAATGTAAAAAAAATAATTGTCTCCTCAGCATTTAATGGGATAACAGATTTACTACTAAATACGGCCCATAGTGTCAACAATCCAAGAGTTCTTGATGACAACATGGCAATTTTAGAAAAAAAACATTTTAATGTGATAGAACAAATCTTCGACGAGGATTCAGAACATTATATGAAAGCTAAAATCTGGGTTGACGAAAAGCTTAGCGAATTAGAGGATACTTTCTCTGATATTAAAGAATTTGGAATGGAACCGTATTACCAAGATTATGTTTTAAGTTTTGGGGAAATAATATCAACCTACATTTTAAATCAATATATCTTAAGTAAAGGATTGGATTCCGTATATATTCCCGCAAATAAGCTAATTATAACTAACGACGAATTTAACAACGCTTATCCCTTTTATGAATTTACAAACCAGCGAGTGAAAAAGTTATTGATACCTCTTCTAGAAAATCCAAAAAAAGATATAATTATCTGTATAACGGGATTCATTGGAAGAAATAAAATTGGATATACTACTACTTTAGGGAGAGGTGGCTCCGATTACTCAGCCACAATTCTCGCCCATTCGATATCTGAAACAGCAGAAGATAAAGATATTAAAGTTATACTGTGGAAGGATGTAGATGGATTAATGGCCATTAACCCAAAATTCGTTCCAAAATCTACCCTTATTAGAAATTTGGATTACAAAGAAGCTAAGCATATAGCCAATTTTGGAGCCAAAATACTCCATCCTAAATGCCTTGAAGCAATCGAGAAAAAAAATATACCTTTAGAGCTAAGAAATTTTGATAAACCTTTGGAAAAAATAGAGTTTACTGAAATTTCAGAACATACGGACAAAAACGAGATCAAAGGTATTTCAACCGTAGAAGATGCTGTAATCATTACCGTTGCTTCAGGTAGTTTAGTAGATGTTCCTGGAGTTTTAGCTAAGATTTTTAAAGTTATGAGCAAAAATAGTATAAGTGTCTCCTTGGTGGCTCAAAGTGCTTCTGAAATTAGTACATCATTTATAGTAAAAGGAGATGAATCTAAGAAAGCAGTTGAAGCTTTATACAATTCAGGATATTTCTCTGACTTCTTCGACATTAAATCTGAAGAGGTAGCTATTATCAATATCACCGGTTTTAAAATATTAGAAAACTTAACTAAAGCCAAGGTTTTTCAAGGATTAGATAAAGTAAATATTCACGTAAAAGCCTTGACTCAAAGCACTGAAGAACTGAACCTTTCATTAGTTATTGATAGAAAGGATGTCATTAATGCTATCAACATCATTCACGATGATTTATGTGAAGAATTTGACCAAGGATAAAAAATTTTAGATAAAAAGTGAATGTTAGTAAATATTGTGATAATTAGAGAAAGGTTGATTAAGATTTACTGACTCCTTGATTCGACTATTCTACGAGTGAGTTCAGTAAAGGCATCATCTACATTGATCCCTGTTTTAGCTGAAGTTTCTATATAAATACTGCCTTCATTTTCAGCAAAAGCTCTTGCTTCTTCTCGATCAATAACTTCTCCAACATCTTCGAGTAGATCTACTTTGTTCCCAATTAATACAAAAGGGATGTTCTCATTGCTGAATTGACGAATTTCTGTAAGCCACTTCCTTGTTTCAATGTAAGTCTGCTCCCTTGTTAAGTCAAAAACTAATAAAGCGCCAGCAGCTCCCTTGTAAAAGGTCGAACGGATGAACTCGAAGCGTTGTTGCCCGCCTATATCCCATATAGAAAGGGTTGCTAGTTCTCCGGGTTTGAACTCCACATCTTTAGTTAATATGTCAACTCCAACTGTTAACTTATAGTTAGCTGCAAACCGGTTTTTGATAAACCTTTGAACAAGACTTGTTTTTCCAACTGCGGCAGCTCCCGTAAGTAAAACTTTTAACTTAAAACTCGACATAGAAGACCTCTACCTTGAATAATATTCTATTATTTTTTAAAATATCAATTGAATATAAGATATTATCTTTATTATTAAATTCTATTTATTTATTTCTTTTTAAAAATTAAATACAATTTCTGATAAAAATCTAATATATTTATCTCTTAAATACTTTTATACTCTTTTTCAATGATTATATATATAAGATTGAAGGTTTCAGTCCTTTACATTAAATTCTACAAATTTTTCTGTTTTCTTTACATCATATCGTATTATTTTTGGTATTTGGGGTAGAAGAATACGATAAAGAAGCTAATTTATCTTTTTGAAATATCATTATATTCTGTTAAACTAGGAAAATATTCTAAATTTAGATGTGGAAAGTACATAGCTTTTGCATATTCATTTTGGAATTCTTGAGCAACAGCGATTTCAACATACTTTATATTTTTGATTAATTTTCGGGCTTTATTTCTCAATTTTGTATTTAATAAACAATTTTGAGCTCCCATCCCTGCAGCGTTTCCAATTTGATATATATGTTCGTCAGAAATATCGGGTATCATGCCAATGAATTTTGCATTTCTTTTATTGATATAATTTCCAAAAGCTCCAGCCAAATAAATCTGCTTGATCTTAAGCTCAGATTCAGCTGACCGATTTAAAAAGTTTAAAATTATACGAGTACCAGAATAAAAGGCTGCTTTCGCCATTTGTAACTCCCTTATGTCATTCTGAGAGATTGTAATATCTCTTTTAATTGAAGTTTGTTCTTTTTTTACTAAAATAAACTCAATATCTTTATCTTTTTTTGTAATACCCTCATGATCTATAAAGTTTTTATTGAATCTCCCACTTCTTGTAAGGATTTTTGATTTTAACATTTCTGCTACAGCGTCAATTATTCCAGAACCACAAATACCTAGGGGTTTTTTGTTATTGATTGTCGTATATCTAACACTTAAATCCGCAGGGTCAATCTTAAGGGTATCAATTGCACCCGCTGCTGCTCGCATTCCATTTTTTATATGTGCGCCCTCTAAAGCTGAACCCGCTGCGCAAGATCCTGTAGCAAGAACATCCTTGTTTCCTAAAATAATCTCACCATTTGTCCCTACATCAATAGCTAAAGTTATTTCTGATTCATTATCGATTTCTGAGGAAAGAATTACCCCTGTTGTATCAGCTCCGACATAACCTGCAATTAAGGGAAGGATATAGGCATAACCCCCGCGATTGATTTTAAGATTTATGTCCTTAGCGTGTATAACCAAATCTCTCCTAATCGCGGGTACGTAAGGGCTTAAACCAATATAAGTAGGATCGATATTTAAGAAGATATGATGCATAACAGAATTTCCAACAAACGTTGCTTCATATATGTGGGATGGCGAAATTTTAGCTTCGCTACAGACTTCATCGATAATTACATTTAAAGCGTTTAATATGGATGTGTTTAACTTTAAGAGCCCTTCCTCATTGTTTTTAATATAAGTAATGCGGGAAACGACATCCTCGCCATAAGCAGTTTGTGGGTTAAGAGCTGACGCAGTCGAATAGATTTTTCCATCGTTTAAGTTAATTAAATAGCCAACTAAGGTTGTAGTTCCGATGTCAAAAGCAATTCCATAATTATTTTCAACATTATTTCCTGCTTCGCAATCAATAATTTTATTTTGCTCATATAGAGTTAATGTAACGTGGTGGTTGTCTGCTCTTAATGATAATGGTATTTTTTTTAAGGATTCGAATTCAATCAATGGGTCTATATGAGCTTTTTCAAATTTAGTTGTAGATGAGAGCGCTGATATAATCCTCTCTAAATCAGGAACAAGTGTTTTTAAATTTGGTTTCACAACTTCGATAAATACTTTCTCTACATTTGGATTCAGGTTAACTCCTTTATTTATTCCAGAAGTCAAAATCTTAAAATCTTCTATTAAAAATTCTTGTGGTAAAAAGACTCTAATTTGAGGTTGTGGGAGTCTTTTTAGGGGATCAATTTGATCTTCATCAATGTAACATTGGCATGCTAAACGGAAGTTTTCAGTAATCTCTTCCTCTGTTAATAATTTCTTTTCAGAATCAGTTGGAGGATTAAGATATTTTAAACCTTGTTGGACTAATAATTTACACTTCCCACAAGTTCCAAAACCACCACATTGTGATCTTACACGGATGTTTGAATTAACTAACATTTGGTAAAAACTTTCATTTTTTTTATAGTACAATCTTCTCGAAATCGGTTCAAAATCAATAATAATTCTAGAATTATCGCTCATCATTGGTTGCTCTTTATATCGTATATTAAAGATTGAATTTAAGTTCAGATATTAATAATAATACTGAAACGACTTTTAATCATTAGGTTTTATTAGTAAGGTAGTCATTAAAATATAAAAAGTTTAATTAATAAATCTGTTTAATTTATTGTAAGAGGTAAGAATAATTTCACTTAGCCTTTAGTCCATATTTCAATTATTAAATAAGGAGTTAAGATTAAAATGGAGGGAAAAGAAGAATTAGCTCAGGAAGCTTTAAGATATCTTACTATAGCTCAGAATTTTGAAGAAGGAAAAGATTTTGAAAAAGCTATAGAAAATTATCAATTAGCTGCCGATTATCTTAAAAGTAGTGGATATTTAATGAATAAAATTGGCGATATTTATTCTAGAATAGAAGATCTAAAAGAATTTGCTAAACGAGAGAAGATTTACGATCAAGCCAGTGCAAAAAGTCAAATTGAACAAATTCAAGAACAAGCGTTTTCCTTATTAGACGGAGCTCAAAAATTAGAAACGGATGGATTTTTAGAGGACTCTATTGATGAATATATGTCAGCTATTAAATTATTGGTTCAAGCAGGGTGGTCGGAGACCCAATTAGGAGATTTAAAAGATAAATTAACTCAGATTGCAGATAAAATAGAGCAGCAGAATTTAGGTAAGAAAAAAAGAAGTACTGAAACTCAACAAACTACAAATGTTCCTATGAAAGTTGAACCCCAAGTTTTGAGCGCGTTTGGAGAAAAAAAGAGTGCAAGTAAGGAAGAAGAATTAAGAAAGTATAGAGAAATGAAAGAGCAAGAAGAACGGGTTCAAAACAAAGCTTTTACCTTCATTGATAACGCTAAATTCTTTGAAAAAGATAAGAAGTTTGATCAAGCAATAGAAAATTACGAAAATGCCGTAAATCTATTGGAATCAATAGGGTGGCAAGATCAAACTCAAAATATTATCCTTATAATTAACAAATTGAAGAAAGAAAAATTTGAATATGAAAAATTCAAAGAACAAAAATTAGCAGAACCTACAATTGTAGAAGAAAAAAGTAAAGAAGCATATATTGACATAGAAGAAGTAAGAAGAGACGAAGAAAATAAGCAGTTTGCAGCGTTTAACTTGGTTGATATCGGAAAAAAGTTGGAGCGAGAAAAGAAATACGATCAAGCTATAGCCAATTTTGAAAAAGCGATAAAATTATTTAAATCCATAGAATGGGATTCATACATTCAACCAGTTAAAAACTTTATCAAAAATGTAAAAGAAAAGCAAAAAAATGAAGAGAAAGCTGAAGAATTAACAGAAAAAAGAGAATCTGAACTTAAAAATCTTCAGGACACCATTTATTTAAAAGAGAGAGAGGAAATTATACAAACTGCGAGGGAACTAGATCAGAAAAGATTAGAACACGAACAAAAAAGGAGAGAAGAAGCAAGAAGAGAAGAACAATTTTTTACAGTTTTAGATGAAGCTGATAAATTATTAAAAGAAAATCGCGACTTTTCTGAAGCTACTAAGAAATATACAACGGCGTTAGATCTTCTCACTAAATTAGGAGCTGGCTGGGAATCCCATGCTACTACGATTAAAAATACAATTTTAAGTATAAAAAAATTAAAGGAAACTCAAATTGAAAAAGAACTGGAGGATCAAAAGAAATTAGAACAACGAAAAAAGTTAGATTTAGATTTTCAACAGCAAACCTCTATCCAACTAGCTAAAGAAAGAGAAAAAATAAAACAAAGAGAAAGTGCTTTACAAGTAAGAAGAGATGAGAATGATTATAGAGAAAAACGAAAAGAAGCAGCATTTAAAGCCTTAGATGCCGCAGAATATTTTATTAAGCAATCTGATTTAGATAAAGCGATAAAAGCCTATCAAACGGCGGGCAATATTTTTGCCAGTATCCAATGGAATGAAGAATTACATTTGATTGAAAATTCTATAAGAGACCTTGAAATTAGGAAGAGAGATCAGGCGATAGCAGAGCAAAAAGAAATGCAGAAATCCATAGAGAAATATAAAACTGATCAACAGTTCCAAGAACAAATGTCCAGGCAACTACAACAAGAACGGGAAAGATTGAAAAATAGAGAAATAAGGTTAAGAGATCAAAAAGTAGAACTAGAATACCGAGAAAAAAGAAAAGATGATGCTTTTAGGATATTGGACGAAGCGCAACCGTTCCTTGAGAGAGGAGATTACGAAAAAACAATAGAAATGTATCAAGATGTAACTAATATTTTCGCAAGCATTCAGTGGTATGATGAAATGGAAAGAATTGGAAACGCTATCATCGAAATTGAAAATAAGAAGCGCAATGCTGAAATTAAAAAACATAGAGAAATAGAAAAACAAATCAATAGAGAAAGGGAAGATAGAGAGTTTCAAGAGAAAGTTATTAGTGAAATGAAAATTAAGAAAGAAAAATTAAAACAAAGAGAAGCAGTCAAGAAGAAACATGAAGATGAAATATCATTTAGAGAAACTCAAAAACAAGAGGCTTTTAGAACATTAGATGAAGCTCAAAACTATCTCTCGTTAGGAAAATTCGATCTCGCTATTGAAAAATATCGCGAAGTTAATGGTATTTTCGCACAAATTCAATGGTTGGAAGAAATACCTTTAATCAACCAGACAATCAATCAAATTGAGAGTAAAAGGAAAGAAGAAGAGTTTAGAAAACAGAGGGAGTTTGAGCAGGTAATTAAAGAAGAAGCAGAGAACCAAGAATTTTTAAATAACATTAAGATTCAACGAGAAAGAGAACAACTGAGAATTCTGGAGATAAGAGAGTCAATAGAACAAAAGAAGGAAGTTAGTGCACAGCATCTTTCACTTCAGAACAATGCGTTTAAGATGATTGAAGAAGCAGATGCATATCTGAAACAAGAGAATTTTGAGGAAGCTTTAGGTACGTATCAGAACGCGCTTGATGTTTTAAAAAATATTGGATGGACGGGTAATTACATTACTCTATTGGAAGATTCGATACAGAGCGTCCAATTCAAAAAGAAAGACAAAGAACAAAGGGTTCTCTTGGAAAAGGAAAGATTAAGAAGACAATTCGAAGAGGAAAAGAAATTTGAACAGGAAATAGCCCAGAACCTCCAAAAAGAAAAGGAAAGGATGATAGCGAAGAAAATTGAGCTTCTTGAGAAAGAAGAAACTCTACAATTAACAGAAAATCAAAAAGAAGAAGCTTTTAGAATAATGGAAAATGCAGAAGAGTTATTAAAACAAGGGAGTTATGAACAAGCAATTGACAATTATTATCAAGCAGAGTTAATTTTAATTCAAATCAATTTTCCAACGGATCTTGTTAAAGATGCAATAAGTAAAATACAAGAAGAGAAGAGAAAGGCTGATTTAGCAAAACAACAAGAGTTAGAAGTTAAGCTTAGAAAAGAAGAAGAAGAAAAACAATTCCTACAAACAATTACACATAAAATGAAGTTTGAAGACGAGCAAATGAGGGCTAAGCAAGTCAAAATTAAAAAGAAAGAGGAATTAAAAGCTTACCTAGAAAAACGTAAAGAAGTTGCATTTGAATTAATAGATGAAGCAGAGATTTTAGTAAAACAAGGAAACTACGATGAAGCGCTTGAATATTATAGGAGCGTTGAATTAGTATTAAGTGAAATAAACTATCCAATAAATTCAATTAAAGAGCAAATTGTTAAAGTTAAGGAGAGAAAAAGAAGTGAAGAATTACAAAAACAGAATGAACTCGAAACTAAGCTACATAAAGAAAGAGAAGAGTTTGGATTTCAAAGAAAGATTGCTGGAGATTTAATCAAAGAAAAGAAGCGTTTAAAATTAAAGCAAATAGCTATAGAAAAGCGCACACTAACACTCGAAAGTATTAATAGGAAAAAGGATGATGCGTTTAAAATCTTAGAAGATGCAGAGCGCCATATTAAAAATAATGAATTTGAACTTGGGATATTGAGCTATAGAAAAGCAATGCTAATTCTAAATGAGATCCAATTTCCAACAGACTCGATTAACGAAATGATAACAAAAGTAAACAATCTTAAGTTAAAGAAAGAAAAGGAAACTCAACACGAATTAAAAAGAGAATTAGAAAGACTAAAAGGAGAGAAATCTTTAGAAACGATAATCGAAGAAAGACAAAAGCAGGAAAGAAAGAAAAAGATTGCTCAGCAGATCGCATTACAGCAAAGAGAAAGAATTGTGCAAGATCAACTCACCTACAGAGAAGCCGCTTATTCATTTCTTGAAGATGGAGGAAGATTCCTTAAAACAAGGTCCCCTGATTACGACAAAGCAATATCTTTATACGTACAAGCTAGAAATTTACTCACGGAAAAAATTGGATGGGAGCCTGAAATCAATAACTTGAATATACTAATTAATGATTTAGTTCGTGAGAAAGAGAAATATAATGAGAAGAAAAAGTTAGAAGCAGAAACCAGAATCAAAAGGCAGCAAGAATATGAACTGTTTCGGCAACAAATTCAAAAACAACAATTGGAATACGAAATCAACAAGCGAGAACAACAAAAAAAGTTAAAGAAATTGTACGAGGATCAAAAATATGCTGCAGTAACTAAAGAAGAGGGTTTAAGTCTAATAGATGAGGGAAAGGAACTAGCAATGAAATACAATTTTGATAAAGCCTATAAAAAGTTTGATCGCGCAATTCAAAAATTCAACGAGATTGGTTGGAGTGAACAAACGAAATATATTGCTAAAGAGGTTGAAAATACAAGAATTTTCGAGCAACAAGTAAGGGAAAATAATATTAAAATCCAAAAAATACATGAAGAATTAGAAATTGAAAAAAAGAACGAGGAACGCCGAAATAAAATAGTTGAAAGTAAATTAAAAGTATCTATTAAAGAAGTAGGTGATTTAACTGGTGAGGTCTCGCACCTTATCAAAATTAAAAAAGAACAAGATGAAATTAAGAAAAAACAGAAAAAAGAAAAATTAATCTTAGAATCTAAGCAATTTAAGCGAGATATGAAAGATTTAATTAATTTGAAAGAAGAGCTTAAGAAAGAACTGTCAGAGTCAAAGAAGGATGAAGATAAACGTAAAAAAGATCTTGAAATAGCTAAAGATAAAGAAAAGGCCGATGAGATTAAGAAAATGTTGAAGGAAATTTCAAAAAAAAAAGAGAACTAAATTAATCTAGCCTATCTCTTCTCTGTATATTCAAACGCAATTTTGCAATATAGACTAAACTAACTATACTTATCCCGAATAGGAATACGAAAACGATATTTCCATATTCAGGAACTAATCGTATTAAAAAATTACAGGCCCCCCTTTGAAGCGATTTTACTACCAAGAAATAATTTTGTTCTACATCACAGAAAAACCCCATTCTTTTTGCTAAACTTTCTTGAAAGAATTGATTGACAGTATTAGATACAAGACTCGGTATTCCAAAATTATTCGGTTGCATTTTATACAAATACATCTCTGCACGCACTAAGTCCAGCTGAACTAATTCGAAATAGTAATAATTTGGTTTAAGGTTAATGGGTAAGCAAAACACAGTATAGTTTTGAGTGAGAGAAACTGTTATTTCTGTAGTGGAATTTATCATTATGGGAGTATTTAGCGATTCTAATGCAGCATAACCTTGTATGATCCCCCACCCTTGTGTGTTATCTTGAGCAATTCTTGGATTTATAGTTTTATATGAAGTTAACGAGATGATGTTTTTTAGTTCCAAAGGAGTTAAAGCCCCGTTCTTCTCTAACATTAACGCAGCTAATCCTGTTACAAATGGCGCTGCTCCTGAAGTTCCGGAACCGAAAGTATAATCATCTGGAAAGTCTGTATCTGCACCAAATATATCAACCGCGGGAGCGCAAACATCAGGTTTTTTGGTGAATTCAAAACTTGGACCTTTCGAGCTCAATTGATACATTTCCCCATCATAATCAACTCCACCAACGGCGAGTACTTTTTTATCAGAAGCAGGAGAGTTAATGGTTCCAATTCCATCAGAAGGGGAGGGATCTCCATCGTTACCGGCCGCAGCCACCACTAAGATTCCATTATCAACAAGCTTTCTAACAATTTGTTGAAGGTAACTTATTTGAGAGAGGATATCTGCTTCTGGTTTTGCTCCAAAACTCATACTGACGATTCTAATATCGTAAACATCCTTATTTTGAAGTATCCAATTTATGGCATTTTCGAAAACGGTAACATTAGTTTCCCCACTCTCATCAAAAATTCTTAAAATTACCAAGTTTACTCCCGGTGCTACACCTTTGTAGTCGCTACAATTTCCTCCCAAAATAGATGCTACCCATGTTCCGTGCCCGTTATCGTCTTGAGGGATATCTGATGAATTTGTTATTACATCGTAATATTTTATAATCCGATCAGACCATAGCGATTTACCATCGTTAGTAAAAGCGCTATGATTTCCAAAGATACCAGTATCTATCACAACAACTGTAATATTTTTACCTGTTAGTCCATTCTCCCATAAGCTTTCTTGTAAACCAATATAATCTTGAGCGTTATAAGTAGAACTAATCTCAATTTTACTTGAATAATAATTCAAACCGTTATTCCTATTATTTGTGTTTTGAAATGAGTCTATATCTTGAATCTCATAATAATTTGTAGCAAGAAATAGAAATTGGATTATCGGAAGCGTTACAACGACTAAAATTACAATATTTAGCTTTTTCAAAAAGAAACACTAAAAGAATTTAAATTTTCTTGAAGAATAAATTATATATACTATAATATTATTTAGGGATATTTAAAATGACAGTAGACAAGGATGATATCAAAAAATCGCGGATGTACGCCCGACAGCAGTTAATAGATGGATGGGACCAAGAAATTGTTAGTGAAGGAAGCGTAATGATCGTTGGAGTTGGAGCTTTAGGTTGCGAGATAGCTAAGGATTTCGCTTTAATGGGAATAGGAAAAATAGTTTTGGTGGATTTAGACACCATTGAAACCTCTAACCTTTCACGTCAAATGTTATTCAAACCTGGTGACGAAGGTCGTCCTAAAGCAGAAGTCGCTGCAGAAAGGTTAAAAGATATGAATCCCTTCTTAAAAGTCGATTTTTATTTTGAAAAGCTTCAAAAATTACCGATGTCAGTGTACGAAGAATGTGATATTGTTATTGCAGCTTTAGATAACTTTAATGCAAGACTAGATTTAAATAAAATATGTTTAAGACTAAAAAAGCCATTGGTTGAAGGTGGAACAGTGGGATTTGAGGGCCATGTTCAAGTAGTTATTCCAGAAGGATCTGAACTCGAGTATAAAAATAGAGAAAAAGAAATTGAAAAAATTGTCGAAACTAAAATGTGGGAATTTGACAATCCAGAATACCTAGACGCACAAAAAGAAATAGAGCAGTTGGAATATCTCATTGAGAGGTTGAGGATTGAAAAATTAGAGCCGTTTAAAAAACTTGTAAGAAAACAAGTTGAAGAAGATTTTGACAAGAAATACGCAAATGACATATTGGACCTTACTCCATGTTATCGTTGTTTAGTTCCCATCCCCCCTGCCGACGATAAATTGGTAGCTGCGTGCACTTTAAAAGGACTTCCGAGAAATAGAAACCATTGCGTAATAAAAGCTGAAGTCCTCTTTGAGAAGGAATATGGTTTTAAACCTGATATGAACGTAGACGACGATGTTGTAAATTTAAAGGCAATAGCGCAAAAAGAGTTGGAAGATTTGCGAACAAGAGTCTTTAATGAGAATGTCTCTCCAGAAAAATTAGAAACTCTCAGTAATGAAGAAATTCAGGAATGGAAAGATAACATAAAAGATACATTTGGGGCAAATTATAAGTTCGAAGAAATGGAGAACATTTTAGGAAATAAAATTGCAGCGATACAATCTGTCAGCTCTGTTATTTCGAGTATACAATCCCAAGAAGCCTTGAAATTATTATTTCGATTACACGGTAGAAATATTGGTCCTCCAATGGATCCTCCTTATGTTAATTATAATGGAGTGTATGGCCAATTTGATCATTTAGATATTATTAAAAGAGAGGATTGTCTTGCATGTGGAAAAATTGAAGGAGAAGAGAACGTACAAATCGTTGTTCCATTTGACGCTGATGTAGGCTACATATTCAAAGCTATGAGAATATCAGGCTATGAATTAGAACCAATATTATGGATGATTACTAATCCAGTTAATAAAGAAATGTATTGGAATCCATACATGAGTGGAGAGTTTAAAGATCCGAACATAAAATTAACAACACTTAAAATTAAAAGCAACGATATAATCACTCTTACTCCTTTAGGTAAAGCAAAGGTCGATTCAGAGATCAAAAAGTATAATGTAATAATAACCTATATGTAAGGCTTTATTGTTGGTAATTCTTTTAATTTTTTCTAACTTTCTTGATAAAGTTAATTAGATCACTAATTATGTATGTCTCAACTCCAGCCTTCCCACCAGCTATTAAATCCATTTGCATATCTCCAAAATAAATCATGTCTTCCTTGAGAACTTGAAAATGTTCCCTAATTTTTAATAGTCCTTCTGGATTGGGTTTCCATGCCCTTACATCTTCTCGCCCGACATAAAATTCAAATTTATCATCTACTCCGGCCATTTGTAGTGATGTAGTAATAGTTGCTCTTGTGTTGAGAGAAAACACAGCTAATTTTATTACCGAGTTCGCTCCAAATAATTCTTTATTGTTAATAAAATAGATAACATCCTCGATGGGCTCGATTTTTGTTATATTTTCGTTTTCGTATTTTTGCATTATGCTAAAATTATAATGTAGTTCCTCTTCGTCTCTTCGAACAACAAGGTCACTTAGAAGATTAGACATACGATCAAAATGACTTTTTTCTTTATGCTTTTCATTATAGCGAACATTTAATAAGTTTCTTAAAGAATGCCAATCTGCAGTTAATCTGACAATCGTTCCATCTAAATCGAAAACAATTACTTTTTTTCCTTTAAGGGAAGAAGCATCCATTATGGACAAGTACAGTTATATAAGTTCTATGAATAGTTAAAATAATTAGATATCGAAGTTAAGGTTTAGTAAAAGGTTTTTTAGGCGGTTTACAATCGCGAATAATACATAGCTTTATAACCGATTTTATGAAAGGGACATTCCTTTATACAAACGCTACATCCAGTAGTTTCGTAAAAATATTTGATACATTTTTCGCCATCAATTCGAGTGACGGTCCCATTTTCTTTGTTGATAGGTTGGTCGTATATGGCTTCCACAGGACACATTAACGCACATCTCTTGCATTTTTGGCAATAAGCTTCAATTTCAAATTTAAGTTTGGATCTTTCTGGTAGAGGAGAGATATTAACAGTAATTAATGATAACCTCTGTCTAGGCCCAAATTTCTTAGTTATTAGAAGTCCTTGTCTTCCAATTTGCCCTAAACCGGCTTCTACTGCCATAGCAGGGTAAAGTATTGGACCGCCAAGAGGATGACAAGCAATTGCTCTATACCCCTTGGATCGAATAAAATCCGTTAGTTTATTTGTAGCTTCTCCTAATTCCGCGTAAATATTCATTGACTCAACTCCAGCTGGAACTTCAGGGGCAGTTTCGATGGCATCGTAATCCATTTCCATCCCGAGAACAATAGCATTTTGGTACAAAACCTCAATCCCCCCTACATGGTCTACTTCAAATATTAAATTTTCATCTATAGGCGTAAATCCTATTAGATCGATACCCAAGTTTTTTGCTTGTTCTACAACTTCCTCCCAAAACTCTTTAGGTGCGGTTTGAACTTCTTCGGGGAGCTCTGCGATTTCTCTTTTATACCCTGAAATTGCTTTGCGAATTGTTTTAAAGACTTTTGGCACGATCTTTTTCATTTTATCGGATGAAGGTCCCCCATTATTCACTATATCGAATTTATTCATCTCTATTAATCGCGATTTTAACCCCTTGGACTTTCTTAACAAGCATATCACCATTCAGTTATTTTATTGAATAAATCAGTATGATTTTATAAAGCTTTTTGTCATATTTTCCTAAGAAGTTTCGCACATCTCTTTCTTGATCAAACAACAGTTTTCTTATGGAGTTTGATCTCTCATTTTTTCACGAGTGTTTGAGTAAATTTATCTAAATATTGTATTAAAGATATTTCATTATTGCTAATCATTTGAAATATTTCTTTAAATTGATCTAAATTTTTTCTAAGTACTTCATTAAATTCTTTAGAATCTAGATAATGACTAATTACATTTTTTATGTTCAATTTTTCCTTATCAAATTTAGCTTCTTCAGGTTCAAATAAATTCACATCACTCTTGAATTGCTTAATATATTCATATAAATTTCCACAAAATTCATTGAATTCATTTTCATTAAACTCATGACCAAGCAATCTATCTAAATTCTGCTCTCTTAGATCCCCCCAATTTACATCCTTACCTTTTATTGGTATAATTTGAATACTATGTTTTCCTGCTAATTCAAGCTCATGCACACAATCTATTGAATTGAAAACGGATTTATTAGATGCAAAAAACAATAAGAGCTGGCATTTAGGAACTGTTTCATTCATGAAATCATCAATATTTCCAGTTAAATCTGTTTCACAATAAAAAGCACTATATATTTCTTCTTGGTTTTGCAAAAATTCAGAAACATCTTCTATGTGAAAATAATCAAAATCAGCAACAGCGTGACTAAGAAATATATTAATAGTTGCTTTTTGTTGGCAGAATTTTAAAATTGATGGCAAATCTCTAGAGGCTAATTCTTCCCATTCATCTTTCCAAGAATTATTGTCCAAATGAAGAAATTTTAAATTTTTCAATTTCCATATCGTCCAAGGTAATTCGGATAAATTATTATTGCCTAATATTAATGATTCAATATCATTAAGCTCACCGATTGATTCAGGGATGTGATTCAATTGATTATCATTTAGATTTAGCTTTTTAAGAGAGATTAATTTACCAATATTAGTAGGGAGATTTTCTAACTTATTTTCACTCAAATTTAAATTTTTTAAATTATTTAGATTTCCAATAGATTCGGGTATTGATTCTAATTGATTTTCCTCCAATACTATGTTTTTTAGGAATGTTAATCTTCCGATTGATTCAGGAATTGAATTTAATTTATTTATACTTAAATCTAATTTTTTGAGATTTCTTAATTCCGATATTGATTCCGGTATTGTTTCTAATTTATTATCTGCTAAATTTAGCTTTTGAAGTGATTTAAATTTTAAAATTTGTTCCGGAAAGGATGTTAAACCACAATTAAAAAATCCAATCCCTATTACATTACCATCTTTAACTTCAATACCGCATGAATCCATACTAATTTCATAAACTTGGTTAAATTTTTTATTATAATCTCTTTCTAATTCCAATATGACCTTGATATCTTCAGAATTTAAGCCTAACTCTTTATATTTTTCAGTCATTTGTTATTTCAACCCTTAATTGAGAATATTTTAATAAATAAGAACAAAAATTAAATTAGATTTATTAACTTCTTAAAATCTTCTTTTTCTATAAAACTTTCAGCTTCTCGTCGGGTATCAAACATTGTATACCCCGCAATTGCAATTACTAATGGTTTTCCTTCACGAGTAGGAGTTTTAATCCAATAACCAGAGGATATTAGCATTTTATTTATAACATCTCTGTCCATATAATCAAAAATAAGTTCACCTACATTAGGAACTAAAGGAGTACCAAAGGGAATTAGGATATCAACTTTTCCTTCAGGAGCTGCAGGTTTGATGGTAACACTTGCTTCAATTTCCTGTAAAATCTTATAGCATATTTGATTCGCTGAAAATAAATCACCAGCACCACTAATAATATGAACCTTTAATCCTTCTGATTTTGTCATTAATCGAATCATCTCATTAATCTTAGAGATTTTAGCATCTATTTTGTCTTTTTCATCCAAGCGATTCAATACTTCAAGTATGTGAGATATCTTTAATAAGTAGTCTCTAACATTGAAGATATGATGTTCATACGGTTCTAATAATTTAATAGCATCATTATAGTATTGAACTGCATTATCAAGTTTATTATTTAATTCAGATATTTCAGCGATCCATTGTATTTCAGCTGCTGCCCACGATTTATTAGTTCCCATAAACGCATCTACAAGGATGTATCTAACTTCATTAGCCTTATTATATCTATTTGATATTACGTGGTTATCTTGACTTGCTGCAAACAAAGCAGCGGCCTTCCATTGCCAAGAAGCTAATTCGACAGCACATTTGTTTTCAAATTTATCAATGTTAGTCTTCAAAGTGTCCATTAATTTGTCGTATAATTTACCATTCTTAAAACGATAATCAGATGAATCTATTTTCTGAACTTCTAGAAGATGACAACCTATATTATAATAATCTGTAGCTGTAAGAACCTTTTCAGATTTTTCATGATAATTGCCAATAAAAAGGTACAATTTAGCGATTGATTCAATTTTTTTTCGAGCATAAAAATCAAATACAAGACGCTCGAGATCAGGAATTAAAGTTCTCTGGATATTAAGATCCACACTATTTAAATATTCAAGTACCTTATCTATATATTCTGTATTATCAATATATTCGGTTGCACAAAGGAAATAGAATCGTTGTAGTACGTTCTTAAGAAAAATTCTCAATCTCTTAATATTCGAAATCTCTTTTGCTTTTTCTAAATTATTATTTAGTTCCGCTTCAATTTTATCAATCAATTCTATAGCAAATTCACCATCGTAATTCTTTTTGGGTGTGACTTCGTAATATATATCATGAGAAAGAGAATAAATATAACAATCTTTATCTCCCAGTATACCTCCTTCACCTAAAATAATCTCATCTTTTTCTTCTATTATGATTTTATCTTTAAGTAATTCCCGTAATAGCTCGTCAATAGTTGATATATCTACATTTAACATAATTTTTAAGGTCGTTTTAATAAGCCATAAAGGCGGATTTAATTCAAATGTCTTATTCAGACTAACTATACAACTCCAGATATTTCTCTCTGCCTTTGTTCTTATGTTATATACAAGATTTTTAACTGTATCTATAATATCATCGCTAATCTGAACATTCTCTAAATCATCTGCTGTAAATTGTTCCTTTCGATTTTTTTCTAAATAAAGCAATAAATTATCTGCGAAAATTGGATATATCCATCCTCGACTCGATATTCTCTTTATTAAGGTGTTAAATGCAGGTTTTGTAAAATTATCTTTAGATAAATTATGAATTGTAAAAAATCTTTCCATTGATTCTTCTGATAATCTTATTCCTTCAAGCCAAGTTTTCTGCACTTTCCAGTGGTGGGGTATCATCTCTTCTTTTATTATGCTTTTATATGACTTTGTGCGTAAAAACATTAAAACTCTTAAATTTTCCTTTAATTTTGTTGGACAGCCAGATTCAAATAAATTGTGAATGATTTCTATCAAATTTTCAACATTCATATCAGATCTATTTTGTTCTTCATCAAGAACCAATACGACATGGCTATGTTTTTCTGCCAGTGTTTTCAATTCCTCGTGCGTTCTTAATATGAATTCTGTGTTATTAATTCCCTTTAAAAACTTTTTATCTATTTCAACAAATTTGATATCTCTATCATTTTGAGACAAGAAATACTTGCAGCTAGTCTTTCCCATCCCTGCAGGGCCTAGAATAATATTAAATGCATCATCTTGAATTTTTTTTAGTAATAATTTTTCAATTCCAAAAGGAATAATTTTCTTAATAATTTCAGAATCTACAACAATTGATTTGATAATAGGATCGTTTTTTAAAGCTCTTAATTGAAACGGTTGCTTAATTGGCTGTATAATTAATTTTTCAGCACTAATTTTTAATTCATTACTAAATGAAAAAGGTTTAGTGTTTGGATCCCCAAACATCAAAAAAGATGCCCAAGCATGTGAACTTTTAGAATTATATAATTCGTTTTTAGATTCAAGCACGCAGTCTCCTATAGTTTTATCTTCTTGTAACAGATTTTGGTAAAAGGAATATGCGAAATTTATTGCATCTGTATTATCTATTGGCCATATAGAACCGATAAATGTTTTCGTTCCTGCCTGAATAAATGCTTCTGCCAATCCAGATACCTGCATTTCTCCTTCCAATTCTATATTTGCTTGAGCACTTTCACAAGCATTTATAAAGACAATTGCAGGTAAATGATCAGTATATTCTGAAATCTCTTTTGCAGTTATATTTTTATCTGCTAATATTATTCCACTCTTTTCTGGTATTTTTTCATCAAAAAAAGCATGACCGGAATAATGAATAATATCAAATTTAATTTTTTTCATTATTTCAATTATGTTTACGGTAGTAGCCTCAGATCCTATTAATGTTGATGTTTTTATATAGCCCTGGTTAATTGCGGTTTTTAATTCTAATTTTATATTTTTAATTTCTTCAACGGAGGATTCCAAATCACCTGATGGGTTCCCTATAAATAAGATCTGAATTATATCTTTTTCTTTTTTCTCAATTTTAGCACTTATACTCCTTCCAGTGATGACTCTTCCGATTGAGTAATTTAAACACGCTGGTTTATCACCAATAGATAACAGTTCCCAAGGAACAACTGGATCATTCGTAAAAATTAACATATTATGATATTCTTCAAGTAATTCCTTTAAATCCTTTACACACTGTCTTTTCAATAATTTTTGTACCGTAATACCGAGTTTCATTAAATTATCATGTACATATTCTTCAGATTCCATCAAAATTTCATCTATGAGCACATTTTTTCGAATTTCCATTACCTTATTAATTACCTTTTCTCTTTCATCTTGTATGTCTAGCTTTTTGTAAGATTTAATTATAGTCATAGACGGTGGTTGAATTTTAAATATATACGAGTCTTTAAATCCATCAATATGAAATTGAATTATATCGTTCATTTCAAATACCATTTAAAAATTAGAAATCTAGTATATTTCTTATTTCACAAGAATATAAAATTTATGAAACATCTAAAAATTAAAAATTATAGTTACTTCTGTTTCTAAACAAGTCACGATTATAACCCTTTGGACTTTTTAAAAAGTCAAAAACTTTGATGGTGATATCCAAGTTTTCAACGATTTTGAGGAAGCAATTGAGAACGGACTTGATATGAATCTGAATAGAAAGAGTATCATAAATGTAAAAAAATTAAACAATTTTGATGCTCCTGAACCATTCATAACTATTTTAAACAACCTTAAGTCAAAATCTGATGAATTTTTTCCTGCAGAAATCAGTTTTAAACTCGTGCAAGATATGAATATTTCAGAAGAAGAAGCTAATTTCATGGTCTATGACGCTTATAAAAATCAGATATTTTTACCAGCAAAATTAGGAAAATAAATAAAACTCCTAAAGATAGAGATAAAAAATAAGGGATAAAAAATAATAATTAATCCTAATCCATGGCGTATTTAGCAGTCCAGGACTTAGCTTTAGCTTGAAATTTCTTCAAAGTTCGAAAATATTGTTCTCCAGCCTCGTGGTTAAGAGGGTCTCCAGGGTTAAAGAAGGGAGGCTCAACGTGCATCATGCCTTTTAAGGCTTCTACTATATTTGTTAAAGTTTTTGAAGGTGTCCAGCCTGATGCACCCGTAGAAGCGTCTACCTTACCAACTAGGTCTGGATTAATCAAATCTAAACATATATTAAGTTTTCCAGGAGGAATGCTGCTATCTATATTAGGGTGCCACATTAATGTAACTGCATAAGCATATGGAGGAGCAAAGGGATAGTTTTCCGGGAATTTGATTTCGAATATGAACTTTCCTTTACCGTATGGAGTTCCTTCTTTCCAATAATGGTAAGTCGAAGGTGATCGATACTACGCCCCCAGGGTTCGATAATTATGTTGCTATCGCTTTTGTACGCTTCAATGGCTTCAGTATAATCAGTTTCTTCTCTCATGTAATTTCACTACAATTTTGAATTTTTTAAATATAATAAATATTAGTTAGGGTTTTCTTTAAAAAAATTTGTGCTATTTCAGATTATTATTATAAATAGAACATATTGCAAAATATAACAAGATTGAAAAGTTTTATTTTTGTAAATTATAAATTCCCTTCATTCAATCGTAATCTAAAGAAAATAGTAAAAATTATATTACTATATTAATTAAAAAATATATCAAGTCCTACCCCCCTTAGCTCAGCTGGTCAGAGCGCGCGGCTGTAGATCAATATCGCATACTAAGGTTTTTGCCTGTGAAGTATTGTCAGCCGATACCGTGAGGTCCTCGGCTCAAATGGGTTTTCCGTTTAGGAAATATTGGGTATCCGAGAGGGGGGACTATTTTTTTTACATATTGCTTTTGATCTTCCTTCTATAGTAATATAATACAAAACCAATTAAAACTATACTAGTCGTCAGAAAGGATGCTATTTCATAACCAGAAATCCACCAACCATCATTTGGAACAATCGAATCCAGAGTAAGATCAAATTGATTTGTTAATTGAACCAAAACATAATTGCTATAGATAAGGCTCACTTTACGGGGTCGAGTCGAAAGAGTAAAAGATAATTCGGTTGTTCCATTAATCCAGACTGTCTGGCTCAAAATCATAGAATCAGATTCATCATAGATTTGTAAAGGAACTTGTTGAGAGTAATCATAATCGTTCCAAGGTTCGTTTAGATCTATAATAGTTATATCTAAATTCTGAGTGTCTGAATTGTAACTGTTTTGCGAAATCGAATATTTTGGTAGAAAAAAATTGTCGAACCACGGGAAGAAAAACCAATCTAACGAATGCCCTACTACATCTTCAAATGCTTGTTGAATATCTGATAATAGGACAAAATCAAATTGGTGTCTTGCAAAATATAACTTTAATCCATCTAAAAAATCTGAAAGTCCGATAGTTTGACGTAATTTTTCAAAAATTAGTGGAGCTTTAGTATAGGCGACGTACCAATAATCGGTATCAGTAGCTAGGCATTCATAAACGGATTGATTTATTTTTGAACTGAATCCATTTAATGTATAGTATACTCTAACTGTATTGATGTATTGCGAATTTTGGAAATATTCCCAATCTCCGTAATAATACTCACCGTAATAGTCAGTTGACCAACAGACTAAGCCTTCGTCTAAAAATCCTACATCTACTTCGTCGTTTCCAACTAAGTTATACCACCACTGATGACAAGTTTCATGAACAATGATTTTTTCTAAAAGCATTCTCTCTATATTGAGAGGATAACCCCAATCACTTATAGATTCCGAAATGTATACTTGATTAGGGTATTCCATCCCTCCAAAATCTGTGTATTCTTCTACAATATTAAGTGTGGGGTAGGGATATATTCCAAAAGAATCATTGAACAGAATTACGGCATCTTCAACGTGGTCTAACGCATAAGTATCCCATAGATAAGCATCCTTTGGAAGGAAATAAGTCGAAAGATTTACTCCACTTACAATTTTCGATTGTACTTCAAAGTATCGCGAGGCTGCAAAGGTTACCTCTCGTACCGGATACACTGGATTAAAGTGGTACCAAGTAGTCGCCCCTTTATTTAATTTTTCTTCTAAGTTTCCAGTAGCAGCTATTACCATTCCGTTTGGCGATTCAATAAAGAAATTATAATAAGCCATATCAAAATAAAAGGGATCACCTGTAGTCAAATAGGGATCAATATTCCAACCGTCTTCTTTATCATATACACAAGGTATAGGATAAAAACTCGCAAATTTATAAATACGCGATTGGTCTCCATCATTTCCATGAGAATTAGCGCGATCAATTCCTCCATCTGGAAGGGTTGCATTAAATTGAACTTTAAATTGTGCCCTATCTTGAGGTTCTAATGTTTCTGAAAGGTTTACCCACATAATTTGTGAAGTTGGATATACATCAAATGGGAACGAAATGTCAGGGTTATTTACATCAGTTACATTGATGATATCAATTCTTCCTTGTCTCGTATAGTAATACATCCCTGACAAATAAATGTGAAAAGGAATTCGGGTAAAGTTCAGGTTATCGTTATTATAGAAATCAACGGTTAAATTTCCCTCAACCATTGAATTTGATTCGTGCATAAATACAGATAAATTATAATTAGAAAAATTTCCACTAATTTGAGCTAATTTTGGATTTAGATTTATGCTATTAGAGCGAGTTATATCAGAATTCGGATTATCTCTTTTAAGAGGGAGATTAGAAGTAACGAAAACATTTGCAGATATAACGAAATTAACGAAAAAAATACTTAGTATCAATCCGAAAACCAAAACCCTATTTTTCTTCATTTTCACCAAATCACCTATATTAAAATTTTAAGCGTTGTATACTGATAAATGTTTTTACACACCTCTAATAACTTGATAAAATTCTTATTCTGACAAACGTTATTTTCCTTTATAAATTGTTCGATCGAGAGAAATGAAAAAGAAAAGAACAGCTGTTGTTGGTGCTGGTTGGTTTGGTAGGGCACATATAAGAAATTTTGACAACCTTTCTGAGCTCG
>Ga0114922_10001265_pt1 | contig 24141 bp, 15 predicted proteins | sample AartaG_FD_100975 | JGI IMG/M metagenome (GOLD analysis project Ga0114922, IMG submission 100975) | Deep subsurface microbial communities from Aarhus Bay to uncover new lineages of life (NeLLi) - Aarhus_00045 metaG | ecosystem: Environmental > Aquatic > Marine > Oceanic > Sediment | place... | reverse complement strand
CTCAGCGCGGGTCAGCACATCGTTGTAAACTTCGCTGCCGTAGCCAACGTACGTGACATTAGTCGGTCCCGGCTCGAAGACAAGCGACTGGTATAGGTTGCCAGTCCCCGACTGAAGTATGCCGGCAACCACTTTACCATCAAACGGTTGGGGGCCAGAAGTCTTTCCGGATATTGTGCTAAAGTCCCATACAGCACCTGGGTGCGGGACGCCATTACCATCCGTGTCGACAACCTGCCAGTAGTAAGTGGTGCTTGCAACAATGTCCGGGTCTCCGGGGTCGAACTCGGCCGGCGAAGTTGCCGGTATTGGGGGGCCAACAGGAAGCAGAGCAAGCGGGTCAGTGCCGAAGAACACTTCGTCCTGAATGCAATAATCCCCTCGCGTCCAGGTAAGATTTGTCTCTACGGGCACATCCTGTTCATGATTAACCGGATTTGGTTCGGTGGGCCAGGTAGCTGGTAATTTGATATCCCCGCCGAGGTTGTCGAACGTGGCCGTGGTCAGTTGAGCGGTCTCGTGTGACGTGACGGCCAGGCCGATGTAAAAGGGCTCGGTTAGAGCGCCTGTGGCACTGGCGACCTGTGTCCACGTAGAGCCGTTCTCAGAAATATAGCCGCTAAACGAGTCGCCGACACGCGTTAACCGGACACAATAAGGTCCCAGTGCGGTGGCGCCCGCGTCGGTGTTAAAAGAGCCCCCGCCAGTGGTATCACGCCCCTGGAACGATGAGCCGCCGCCGCCGCCAGCGGTTATACACATGAAAACATGCCTGGAAGTGTCCGCGAGCGTCTCGCGAATCATCACGCCGGCCTTTCTCCATTCGTTCGTGCCGTTTACTATGCTGGCGACACGCGCGATTAGCTCGCAGTCGCCCGACCACTCCTTGTAAACGTAGTGGAAGCTGTCATCGTTGTCCCAGATGTCGTTGCCGTTGGCCGTAACGGCAATCGATTGGTCCATCGGATCGGGATTATAATCTGCGTTACCGGCGAGGGGGTTGCCGATGTCCTGATTGGCCCACGGCGACGGAACGGGATCCGCTCGGCCGCTGCCGGCCAAGCCCAGAACCAAACAGACAGAAATTAAAAAAACCAATTTTTTACACATAACATATTCCTCCTTCAAAAACTAAAATAAAACTTTCTCTGGCTTCACAAGCCAAAGCGTTTGTTGTTTTCACCCGTCATCCGGAAAAGGTGCGGAACCAGGAAAAACACAAAACAATATCAATATACGAATTTTTTCAAAAATAATGAGCCGAACCTTAACCGCTGCACCACTTCCTGCTTTCGCAATCCGCAGTCCACAGGACGCCTTCCGGCGGATGCCTCTCGGCAGAAAGCAGGGGTGGTAAACTTATGCCTGCGTGAAAACAACATTTAACAACAAAAAACAAAAATCTTCACCAAAAACTACGCCAATAAAAACTGTAAAACTCGCCTGTTTTATGCACCTCCTTTCGCAAGCTCACTGCGAGCTGTTAATTGAAATGTACACACACTATACCTCCTAAGAACAAATCTCTCACTCCAACTCTAAACCTCGCTCCACAAATTTTTAACTAATTGGCCCAAAGACCTATAAAAATTCCACCAACAAGAGAAAGATTCGCATTATTCTTTTCCCTTTTTATACCACAAAAAACACCATTCCGTCAAGGAAAATTTCTCAAAATATTTTAAGAGTTTATGCGTATTTTTCTGAAAAGATTGCATAAAAACGCTTAATTTCTTTAATTTCAGGTTTTTAGGCAGATTTCGCCGGTGAAAAAATTATTGAAAATCCGCTCTGACGGCATTATTTTTCACCTTCTGCCCGTTAGAAATAACCAGTAAATGCCCTATAAAAAATGGCATGGTTCAAATAAGTCAGATTCCGGGTAACATTGATTTGTGGTTCCATAGCGCGTGGCAGCCTCAAATCCTGTCTTTTTTCGTTGATTCGGTAAAGATGTACGTCCCAGGCGTTGAATTTATCTTTGAAGACGCCATTTTTCGAGAGTATTGTTCGATCTTCTCCGAGGACCTCGACGTTATTCTCACCGGCCAGGCCGAGCACGGTGAACGTGGCGCTTGTACTGCCGTTTCGCATCCCGACGGTAAAAAGATATGTCGCACGATTGTACTTCTTTATCATAACCGCGACGGGTACTTCTTTGTTATCAGACGATATTTTCACTCCATCTTTAACAGCCGGAGAGTTCAAGACGGGTGCAAGGCCGAGAATCCGGCGGTTAATCGCTGTCACCGACGACAACATCTGCGGGTCGCTGAGAAGTGCCGATTCATTGAACTTCGGCTCCCATTCGTGAACGAAGTAAATCAGGCCCATCGAGCCGTGGATGATGGACATCCAGACCTCGCATCGTACCTGGTGCGGAGTGGCTTTGCTTTTGGGATTTTGGATTCGGGTACACTCGATACAGTTCTATACGATTTGACGGCCTTTTGTCCATTTTACGAGCCGCTTGACGCCGTTGGCGACGTACCATAGCCTGCCCGATACCTGCGGTTTCGGGTGAGCAGCGGGATAGATGTCGAAAGAGGCAATATCGCAGCCCTTTACGTATTCGGGATAATCCTCCGGATGGTTTGTGCGGACCCCGCGGCCGTGCCAGCCATCCCAGGCCACACCCTGCCCGAGGTTCAGAAGCACGGGACGCGTGGCATCGGCGGTGCGAATCTTTCGATAGTCGTCGATGATTCTTTTTGGCGGAACCGGCGGGCCGTAGCCCTTGCCCTTTCCCAGTGATTGGGCGTTGTCCGGCTCGTCACCGTGCATCCAGCCTATAATGGCCGGGTCGTCAATGTGCTTAAGGGCCACTTCGTTCTGGTGACAGATGACGTTCATACCGGCCTTTTTCAATTCTGCAAGCTGTTTTTCCGTCGGCCCTTTCCAGAGACCGACGTAGGTGTTGAAGCCGGCCGCCTTGTAGCGCCCGGCTTTAGCTGGATTTTGCAGCCAGACCGCGATGGGGAAAAAACCGGCGTCGTGTGAAGGGCCATTCGTCCATTTTACATACGGGCTTGCCCCGGCTGATTTCCCGAAGGCACCGCAGGTAAATGCAAAAATGGACAGGCACGCCGCAAAAATCATATTTCGCTGCATGAACATATCTCCTTGATGAAACCTTGAAAAGAGCGCACTAAAAACTATGAGCTACAAACTATGAACTTTTTAAGAAGCCCTGTGGCGGTCGGCCTGCTCTTCAGATTGTCTTAAGAACTCCAGCCATTTTGTCCAGGCCTTTTTGTAAATCTCGCCGGACACGAGAAAGCCGTCGTTGTGACTGCCGAAAATCTCGATAAATTCTTTCGGCTCGTTGGCCGCTTCATACAGCTCCAATCCAAACTCGAACGGCACAACATCATCATTTCTGCTGTGAATTATCATCACGGGACAACGAACGTCTCTAAGATAATCGATGGTCCTGTAGCTAAACCTCGCAAACCATCGCACGGGCATATAAGGGTAAAATTTTTTGCCGATGTCGACGTATGACGTAAATCCGCTCTCAATAATCAATGACTTTACCTCGGCCTTAGCGGCCAATTGTGCGGCGATACTTCCGCCGAGCGACCTGCCGAAGATAATAATATCATCCGGCGATATCTTTTTTTCTTCGGTCAGCCATTTGTACGCAGCCATAATATCGAGATATGTTCCCTCTTCCGTGGGTTTTCCTTCACTGCTGCCGTAGCCTCGATAGTCGAAAATAAAGCAGCTCAATCCGAGATTGTGAAAGATATTTATACTGTCCAGGCGGTGCATGATATTGCCGCCGTTGCCGTGGCAGAACAGGACCGTAAACTCAGCATTTTCTGCCGGTCCCGTTAGAAGCGAACCGCCGGATTGAACTGACGCAGCATCACTACGGGTCTCTAACGGGGCCGGTATATACCAGCCGCTCAGGCGCAGGCCGTCGTCGGTTTTGAAGACGACATTTTCAAAATTTAGGCCGAGCTCCTCCGGCGTGTAGGGGACCTCACGCACAGGGCAATACAAAAACGTCGGCTGCATAAAATAAAGTATCGTCCCCAGGCCCCAGTAGGCGATAAATAATACCACAAAAAAAGATATCAGCATCGAACCCATAACTGCAAACCATATAATAGCCAGTAATCAACAGTCAAGAAGCAATCAGACGGCGGGTGTATTTTAGTTTGTCCGTCAATCTAAAACAAGCTACAATTTTGGAAAGAAAAAAGATTGGCTGCAAAAACACGAAGTCGCAAAGAATTTATAAATTAGTCCCTTTTACGGAAAGCCTTTTTGCTATGTTACCCCTGCGAAACTTGTCCTGAGCGGAGTCGAAGGAGAATGTGCAGGAATAACAAAGGCTGTTTCCGCAATAGTAGCTAAATAACATACCACTATTTTACGGGGCCGGCTTTATCGGGACAGATGTTCTTTGGCGAATTGTTTTGCGACACGGGAAAGCAGCGGACGGCAGTTTTTCATCGCGTAGTCAAGGGACATATCATTTGTTCGGCAGCCGATGGCGGTGATAATTCCAAGCTTCTGATACTCCTGTTGAGGCACGGTGACCTGGCCCGCAAGGACGACCAGGCGAGTGTGTGATTCCAACGCCATTCCTGCAATCCCGGAGACGACTTTCCCTCGCAGCGACTGCCGGTCGAAAGAGCCTTCTCCGGTAATAATCCAATCGGCCGATTCCAGTTCGGCCTGAAGGTTACTGCCGGCCATTACCGTCTCTATACCGGATACGAGGGTGGCGTTCATAAAGGCCAAGGCACCTGCGGCCAGCCCTCCCGCCGCTCCTGCGCCGGGGATGTCGCTGATATCGCGTTGGAGATGTTTTCGGACAAGGACGGCCAGGTGCGAAAGCCCGTTTTCGAGTTGTTCTACCATCCGGGGGCCTGCGCCTTTTTGGCCGGCATAAACTCTCGCTGCGCCGTGCCGGCCACAGAGAGGATTGTCAACGTCGCAAAGGACCTCTATCGGCGGAACATTGAAGTTAGCGGGTTTGATTATTTTTGCGATTCGTCCGAGGCCTGCTCCGCCAAGCGCAATTGCGTTTCCTTCGTCATCGAGGAACTTGAAGCCCATTGCTGTTGCGGCGCCGACGCCGCCATCGACAGTTGCACTGCCGCCTACAGCCAACAGAATCTTGCACGCCCCGTATTCCAATGCGGCTTTGATAAGCTGCCCGGTCCCGTAAGTCGTGGTTTTCAGTGGGTCCATCTGCTCTTTGGAAAGCAGTTCAAGACCACTGGCTGAGGCCATTTCGACAAGAGCTGTTTTAATGTCGCCGAACCAGGCGAAGCCGGCCTCGACCTGCATATCGGGCAGAGGCCCCATTACCGTTTGCCGAACCCATTGGCCGTTAGCTGCTGTAATCATTGCCCTTGCCGTGCCTTCACCTCCATCGGCCATAGGTTTTAGTACGAGGAGGGCGTCCGGCACGCATTCGGCAATGGCCGCTGCGATAACTTCACACGCTTCATAGCTGGCCAGAGTTCCCTTGAAAGAGTCCATTGCAATGATTACTTTCATAAGAGGCAATCCCAACAAGACAATTCGAGCTTCGCTAACATGCAAGAGAGTGGGTCAGCTTACCAGCGGCTTCTTTTTCAGAGCACAATTAGACTGATGACCCACAATGCAATGGCCGCAACACCGCCTTCAACGAGAGTACCGAGTGTTTGCAGTTTATACCCATCCTTAACGCTCATTTTAGAAAGGCCTGTGACCACCCAGAAATAACTGTCATTCGCATGGCTGACTACCATCGAGCCGGCGCCTATTGCCACCACAGCTAAGGCTCTGGCTGTCGGGGCCTCCAGGCCAAGCGCTCCAAGCAGCGGTCCCACGATACCGGCGGTCGCGATGATGGCCACCGTTGATGAGCCCTGGGCCGTTTTGAGTGCCGCGGCGATGATGAAAGGAAGCCATATACTAAGGCCTGCGCTTTTACCGAGATATCCTTTCACAACATCGGATATTCCGGAGTTTTGCAGCACCCTGCCAAAGGCGCCCCCACAGCCGGTGATGACGATGATAGTTGCCGCGGCAACGACCGCCTGGCCAACCCACCCCGAAGCTGAAAGCACCTCGGTGGTCAGTTTTTTCGGCAGCAGCAAGGCAAAGAAAACGCCCACGAGCAGCGCGACTACCGGCTGTCCGATAAAGCCGATGAAGACTGCTGCTTTTCCCACGCCGAACGGCTGGACCTCAAGATTACCAACTGACCTCAACACAATCAACACGATAGGCAGGAGGATGGGAATGACCGACTTGATGGCCGAAGGGCCCTGGGCGGCAGGTTCTTCCGGACCGGCTTCCTCGGATTCGGGATTAATATATACCCTGCCCGCAAACTTTACGGCAAACAACCAGCCGGCCGTAAGCGCGATAAGACTTACCAACAGCCCCCACAGGATTACCAGTCCAAGGTCGGCCTTGAGCAGTCCCGCCGCCGCGATAGGCCCGGGCGTCGGTGGGACCATTGTATGGGTCGCGTAGAGACCGAGGCTAAGCGCCACCGCACTCGTCGCTAATGATATCTTCGCCTTGCGCGACAGCCCCCTGCACAATGACGAAAGGATAACAAAGCCGGAGTCGCAAAATACAGGAATGCTCACAATATATCCGATTATGCTCATGGCCAGAGGCACATTCTTTGGGCCCACGAGTTTGAGTGTGCTCTCGGCCAGCTTAAATGCGCCGCCGGACTTCTCAAGGAATGTGCCGATGACCGAGCCGGACAGAATTACGATACCGATGTAGCCGATGGTGCCGCCGAAGCCTGAATTTACCGAATTGACAACTTCGGCAAGTGACATCTTTCCGCAAAAGACCCCGTACCCGAAGGCGGAGATAAGCAGCGCAAGGAACGGGTGCAATTTCAGCTTAGTTGTCGCAACGATAATGAAAACGACAGAGAGGAGAAGAAGCATTACGAGCCACATAGAATTCGTCCTTTTGATTGATATAGCTTTTTCTGCAAATGGCTAAGTAAAATCGCAACAACCGGTCTCCGGCCGGCTTTACAACCTGCTGGTATTTTAGTTTGCTCGCCGGTCTAAAACAAGCTACAATTTTGGCGTGATTAAAAGAAGAAGAACGAAAACCATCAAGGTCGGGCAGGTTAGAATCGGCTCCAGTGCCCCCGTTGTCATCCAGTCGATGACGAAGGTGCCGACGGTCGATATCGCCCGTTGCGTCAAGCAGGTAAATCAGCTTGCCAGGGCCGGCTGCCGGCTGGTCAGAATCGCCGTACCCACGCGTGCAGATACCGCCGCCTTTGCAAAAATCGTCCAAAAAGTGAATGTCCCGTTAATCGCCGACGTTCACTTCAGCCCCAGGCGCGCTATCGAAGCGATAGAGGCCGGGGCCGCCAAAGTGAGACTCAATCCCGGCAATATAAAAAACAGGGAGAGTATTCATCGAATAATCGACGCAGCCAGGATGCACCGGACCGCTGTCCGCATCGGCGTCAACGAAGCAAGCATCAGAGACCTCAAAAGGCAGGATGTCCCCATCAAAAAACGCACTGCTTTGATGTTGAAAGAGATGAAAAAATACCTCCGGCTGTTTGAAAATCACAATTTCACCCAACTGATTCTCAGCGCAAAAAGCAGAGATGTACTGCGAACCATCGAAATTAACCGCATGATTGCCGAGACCTTCGACTATCCAATCCACCTTGGCCTGACCCACGCCGGCCTGCCCGAAGATGCGCAGATACCTTCATCTATCACCTTGGGGACACTGCTGGCGGAAGGTATAGGTGACACCATAAGAGTAAGTGCCGCCGACAGTCCGATTATTGAGACCGAAATCGCAAAACAGATTCTAATCGCGCTTGGCTTGTATGAACGGACGAGGCCGGAGCTGATAGTCTGCCCGACGTGCGCACGTGCAGGAATTGACGTAATCAAACTGGCCCGGCGGGTTGAAAAAGCACTGCGTAGTATTGATAAACCCGTGCGTGTCGCTGTGATGGGCTGTGTGGTCAACGGCCCCGGCGAAGCCGCCGACGCCGACTTGGCTGTCTGTGCAGCAAAGAATAAAGGATACATCTACCGAAAGGGGAGAAAAATCTCAACGGTACCGGAAAGCAAAATCATCCCAACACTGCTGAAAGAATTGAAAAAACTATAATCCTATGTTCACGCACGAGAGATTACGGGATACATCAGCACCGCTGAAAACAACACTGATGCGATTTGTTATCGCTTGTCTCTTCGGCATCGCTTTCGGGTACATTGAATCCGCGGTGGTCGTGTACCTGCGAGTTATCTTTCATCCGGAGGGTTTTACATTCCCGCTAAGTAACGTCGACACGATACTGCAGCACAAGGCCCTTCTTTTGACCGAGATAGGCAGAGAAGCTGCAACGATAGTTTTAATCCTTACGGGCGCCTGGCTGTTCGGGCGAAATCTTCAGCAGCGGTTCGCTTATTTTCTGACCATATTCGCCGTGTGGGACATTTTCTACTACGTCTGGCTCAAGGTCCTTCTCAACTGGCCCGCGCGGATTTCGGATTGGGACATCTTATTTCTAATACCGGTCGCCTGGGCCGGACCTGTTGTAGCGCCGGTGCTTATCTCAATTACATTGCTGGTATTTGCAATAATGATATTTTATCGCGACTGCTACGGCAGGCCAATTAGAGCAAGCCGGATAGAGTGGCCTGGCTTTATCGCCGCCGCCGTTGTCGTCGTTGTCTCTTTCTGTATTGCCGGCCGGCATATCGCCGAGCCTGACTATCAATCCTATTTCTATTGGCCGGTATTTGCCGCAGGCCAAATAGGGGCCATCGCTCTGTTCGTAAAATGCCTCTTGAAGCAGAAATAGCGAACACAAAAGCAAAATAAATAAGAAAAAGACCCAAGACTTTAGTCCCGGGTCCTATGTTTGTGCACCCCTGCACCTTCAGTTTTGACTGCTCTCTGAAGGCCCGCGGCGGCGGACTTCTATAATGCCCGCTTTGATGTCTGCTTTGTGTTGCCTTCCCTTCTTACCGCGAACTTTTCGAACTTGCCGAAAATCATCTTGCCTGCCGAGGTCTGAAGCGAGCTGGTTATACTAATGACCAAATCCCGTCCGATCTTGTTCCGGGCACCCTCGACAACAACCATCGTCCCGTCGGGCAGATAACCGATACCCTGGTCGGCCTCCTCGCCTGGCTTTATGATTTTAACTTCCATATTCTCACCCGGTAAAGCCACGGTCTTTAGCGAATTGGCCAAATCGTTGATATTGACGACATCGACCTCACGCACTTGTGCAACCTTGGTGAGGTTATAGTCCGTCGTTGCCACGCGCCCGTCGCAGCTCTTGGCAAACATCATCAGTTTCTGGTCAACGCCTTTGACCTCCTCGACCTCAGGGATGACACTGTCATCTATCTCGACGTCAATTACAGAATGCGATTGCATCTCGTTAAGTATGTCAAGTCCCCGTCTGCCGCGGGCGCGCTTGAGCTTGTCAGCGGAATCTGCTATGAGCTGCAGCTCATTGAGAACAAAACGCGGAACAACCACCGGGGCGTCGAACAATTTACTCTCACACAGGTCCGCAACCCGTCCGTCAATGATTGCCGACGTATCCAAAATCAAGGGCCTGGCCCCTTTGCTCTGCTTGGCAAATTCGACATAGGGAATCACGAAACGCACATCGTCCTTGGTCCTCATCACAATACTGATAGTAAGATAACATATACAGATGCTCATCATCCACTTGATTGCTTTAGTCGACGAGTCGATTAAGTCGATGCTGTATGATTCGGTTATCATAGTTACTGCATGCCCAAGTGCCATACTTAGAAGCATTCCTACTAAAAGGCAAAAAAACACACCGGCCAGAGCGCTCAGCTTTTTTTTCGGCGTAAAAAAATCGAGTAGAAAAACAAATACGGCCATTCCCCCTGCGCTGTAGAGTACCGCCCAAAAGTTGGTCTTGTCCTCCGCCCCTGCGATTGAGTCAGAACTCAAATTCGCGACCAGAACCGACAAAAGAACAATAGCAAATATGGCTCTGAAAACCCAGATTAACATAGTTATAAACCTCCCAAAAATTATGATATAGTTTTGTTATTTATGACCTTTACGATTATATCCCATATCCGACACGTCATCATATAGATACGTTATGAGCTACATTATGTTTGCAAGCGTCTTTTATAAATATCGGCTTATTTGAGCCAACCCCATTAGCATAGCTTTCTGTGCCATTGTCTCCGCAATAAAGCAGGAATATCTCAAATCTAAAGAAGAGACGATTAAAGAAACCAAAGAAAAGACGGGCAGCCGTAGAAAATAGTGCTATATATACAATCAACGAACCACAGCAGAAAACCTGCCGGCAGAACAAAAACCATCAAAAACCAAAGTATGAATACTCCGGTTAATTATCGGTATCAGCCTCTGTCTTTTCCTCCGCACTGCTATCGTCCCCGGCCTGGCTTTCGGAATCCGGAATTTCTCTGTCTTGAGGCTGCTCGGTTCGGCCATCTTTGGACTCCTCCGAGACCTTCGCTTCTGGAGCATCGTCGGCCTGGGCATCAACGGCTTCGGACTCGGTTTGCTCTCCGGAAGGAGTCCCAGGGACAGACTCTGCTGACACTTCCACGTCTCCAGCATCGCCGGCTTCAGCATCAGGGGCTTCGGCCCCAACGGCTTCAGACTCGGTTTGTTCTCCGGAAGGAATCCCAGGGACAGACTCTGTCGACACTTGCGGTTCTCCGGTATCACCGACTTCGGCGTCTCCGCGTTCAGCTTCAACGGCTTCAGCCTCTCCCTCTTGCCCACCTTCATCGTGTTGCCCACCCGGCTCGGTCGGCCCAGCCTGAGCCTGCTCGGTTTCGGCAGCCTCGTCCTGCGGCTTTACAGTCTGGTCCATATCAGTATCAGACAACTCCGGAGTCTCAGCCGGATGTCCATTGCCCAATGTCATTTCGGAAAGAACAGTCTGACCACCTGCCGGTGCCGGCCGCTGGCCGTCCTTAGCTGCCTGTTCTTCAGCGGCCCACTGGGCCCTTCGCAAACTCAATCCGATTTTACGTGCCTCACTGTCAACCCTTAGAATCTTGACTCCCACTTCATCGCCCGGCTTAACAATGTCCAGAGGCTTGTCAATCTTGTGGTCGGCAAGTTCAGAAATGTGCAGCAGCCCCTCCAGGTCCGGCTCAAGTTCAACAAACGCACCAAAATTAGTAACCTTGGCAACGGTGCCTTTAATAATGTGTCCCGGAATATATTTTTCGGGAATAGCCCGAACCCACGGGTCTTCTGTCATCTGCTTTATGCCCAGGCTAATCCTTTGTCTGTCTTCATTGACTTCGAGAACAACACATTTTACTTCCTGACCCTTTTTCAGCGCCTCGCCGGGATGATTATATTTCTTCGTCCAGCTTAAATCGGAGATATGTACCATCCCGTCAAGGCCGGGCTCTACCTCCACAAATGCGCCGAAATTGGTCAAACTGCGTACCTTTGTTGTAACAATCGTGCCCGGCGGATACTTCTGCGAAGCTATCGTCCAGGGATTGATTTCGGTCTGCTTAATACCTAACGAGATTTCCTGTTTTTCCCTGTTCACGTTCAAAACAACAATGTCAATTTCATCCCCGAGATTAAGCATCTCCCCAGGATGCGCCAGCCGCTTTGTCCAGCTCATCTCGCTAATATGCACCAGTCCTTCAATGCCATCTTCAAGACGGATAAACGCACCGTAGTTCATTATATTTACGACCTTTCCCCTTACCCTCGCTCCCACCGGATAAGTGTGTTCGACATTTTCCCAGGGACTTTGGGTTTTCTGCTTTATTCCCAACGAAATTTTTTCGTGCTCGCGATCGTACCCGATGACGATGCATTCGATTTCCTGGTCAAGCTCAATAACCTCTGAAGGATGCGATATTCTCCCCCAGGTCAAATCTGAGATGTGCAGCAGACCATCGAGGCCTCCCAAATCGACGAACACCCCGAAGTCAGCGATGTTTTTGACGATTCCCTTTCTCAATTGGCCGATTTCGATTTCTTCGAGAAGCTTTTCCTTGGCTTCCTGCCGTTCTTCTTCGATAAGTTTACGCCTCGATATGACGATGTTCCTTCCTTCGACGTCAATCTTGAGAATTTTGCAATCCACTTCTTTTCCGATGAACCTGCTGATATCGCCGGGCTTTCTAATATCGACCTGTGAGGCCGGCAAAAACACTGGCACGCCGATATCAACAAGCAGACCGCCCTTGATGCGCCTGATGACCTTGCCCGCAACGACATCGCCGCGACTTTTGGTATTGATTATCGTTTCCCAGCCCCTGATGCGGTCCGCCTTGAGCTTCGATAAGAGCACAAGCCCACCTTCAGAGTCGGTATCTTCCAGAAGCACTTCTATCTCTTTGCCCTGCTCTATTTGGTCGGGGTCCTCGAACTCAGCGGCATCGACTATGCCTTCGCTTTTGAGGCCTACTTCGACAATAACATCATTGCCTATTTGCGTAACGATTGTCCCTTTAAGAATGGTACCAGGCAGACGTGAATCCACCTTTGCCTGTAGAATATCCTCCAGAAATTCACTTTCTTCCTCGCCGAATATTTCGCTTACTTGTCTCTCCAGCTTCTCCTCCGACAAATCTAACCTGTTAACTATATTTCTATCTACCATAAAGCCAAATCCCATTGTGGAGTCTGTATTTTCGGCTGTTCCCATTTTGCGTGCCGCCCAAGTGCGGCCGAAATGGGAACCTCAACCTATCGACGCCCCACATTTACGCCGATAAGCCCTTGTGCAACAATGCACAAATTTCAATTCTCCGGTTATTCTATAAAAACGCATTCGCCCACGCAGCGAACGCTTGGTACTCACCTTTAACATTTTTGGAAAAGTCTTATTTTCAAAATAAAGCAAATTACTTGTCCTCTTCCATAACTTCAAAACCTATTAAAGTAGCCAGAGCCTTGATCCTTTCTCTGATATCGCCTAAAGTGCCTGCCCTGTGGATTCCATATTCATCGGGAGAAGAATGTCTCTGTATCTTCTTTGCATCATCAACTTTCACAACTAACTTGGTTCTGCACATTATACCATCAAAATCTTTATAGAGAGAATGACCATCCACGGTTTTGCCGGTATGAAGGCCTATTTTCTTGTGAAGCACATAGACTTTCCATATTGTAACAGGCTCATTTGCAGGGTAGTTTACTTGCGCACCAGTACCTGAACCAGGCTTTAGAGTGCCTCTTACAGGGCTCTGCGCATGACTCCATATAATATGAGGAATTCTTCTATCGTCTCCCCAGGGATTAAGCGGAGCTCCACAATGCGTAAGAATAGATACATTGTTAAAGGTATCTATCATGAGGTCGCCAAGCATGCTCGGCCTACCCGTAAGATAATACCCCATCAGATGGGCGACCATTATATTTTCGTACTCTTGACAGATGGCCTGTATGCCTCTTTTTTGAAACTCCATAAGACCAAAACCCGGCCAGAACAAATCTTCTATCTTTCCACTCCCGGTAAGTGACCTCATGTGAGTTGATACCGCATTGCAATTATACTTTTTTCTTAATGCCTCAAAAGCCAGATACGACTTGGCTGTTTTCACTACCTCCGGTTTTGTAGTATCTTTCAAACCTTGAGCTTCGTCAATCCACATCTGTGCGATGCGTTCTGCTTCTCTTGCTTTAACTTTTTTAACAGCTTCGTAAAACTCCTTTGGCTCTATTCTTACAAGCTCCACCCCCAATGACTCTTTTAATGCACGAGTATAGGTCTGATTATAATTTCCCGGAAAACGTTTATTTGCATCCCCCTGGTAATCAACTTGACCAAGATACTTGGTAGTTGTGACAACCAATATCCTGGATTCTTTCAACTTCTTTATGGCTTGAATTATTTTGATTTTGCTTACCAGGTCCTCAAACATAGCTGAAGAAACAGACGGGTCACAAACATTTCTTCTGTCTAACTGGGCGGTTATGATTCTTCCGCCCTTGTACTCAGGACCCCCTACTTTTATACTATTTTCTTTTCCCGTGCTGTAAAGTTTATAGGGAATATTCATCCATTCGAAAAGGTTATATACACATATTGTAGGTAACCCGGTGAACGCTAATTTATATTCTCTATTGCCTAAAGCGCCGAGGACAAGCACTCCATCTAAACCTTCTTTTGGACCCTCTAATTCGTTAAGAACTGCTTTAAGGCTCGTATCGGGTTTTGTTAAGTCCCTCGCGATGAAATCTATTCCCCTGCACTCGCTTTGAAGTTTATGCAAAACTTCTTCATTCGTTGTAAGGCCTTCGGGCGTTCCTCCGGCGGGGCACGAACAACCCTGGTTAACAAATACGGTATATATTTTTGTATTTTCTCCCACCTTGCCTTCAAGCAAACCTCCGCTTGTCAGCACCAGTACGCAAACTAATATCCACGTGGCAGTCTTTTTCACACCCATTTTCTTTTTCCTTTCCTGCAAGGCTCTAACTCACCCGCCGCTGCTATCAACAGCTTCCAAATTCTTTACAAATTCGTCTATTATCCATTCACGTGTCGAGGCCCCTGACGATAAGCCCCTGTGCACCGCTTTACCAATCTGAACTTTTTCTTAATCCATTTGCCAGCCCAGCAAATACAAATTTCATCCCATCTCACTTCTGCAAAAGTCTTATTGTTCAAAAGAACACAAACTACTTGTCCTCTTCTATAACTTCATATCCCATTAAGGTGGCTAAATCTTTGACCCTTTCTCTATGGTCGCCAAAAGTTACTGTTTTATGGACTCCCCAATTATCTTGATAAGCATGACTTTGTACCTTTTTCGCATTAACTTTAGCAACTAATTTCGACCTGCACATTAAATAAGCAAAATCTTTATAGAGGGAGTAACCAGAAACTGTCGTGCCGGTGTGAACCAATATTTCTTTACGGAGCACGTCAATTCTCCATATTGTAACAGGTTCGTTTACAGGAAATAGAACTTGCGAACAAGCGCCTACTCCGGGCTTTGAATGGCCGCTTATGCCCCTCTCTGCATGGTCTCTTATGATATAAGGAGCTCTTCTATCGTCTCCATAAGGATTCCATGGAGCCCCACAGTGCATAACAATAATTACATCGCTAAAGGGCTCTACTATGTAATCACCCATCATAGAAGGCCTGCCGAAGGCATATTGTGCTAACATGTGGGTAAGAACTACATTTGTATGCGCCTGACAACAGCCCACTATGCCCCGTTTTTGAAGTTCTGAATTACCTAAACTCGGCCAAACCCTGTCCTCTCTTCTCGGATTTTTGACAAGTGACCGGATGTGAGTTGCTATCGCCGTGGCGTTATACTTTTCCATTAATATTTCCATGGCTAAATACATTTTAGCCGACTTTACCACCTCTGATTCGATAGTATCTTTCATACCCTTAGCTTCAGCAATCCACATTTTTGCAATCTCTTCTGCTTCTCTTTCATTTTCATCCAGCCAAATATTCTGAATCTGCTCGTTTGAAGATACTTCCTCAATACCTATTTTGGTAACTTTTGTTCCTAATGATTTTTCCACTATATCGAAGAAAATCTCCTCATAGTCTTTTTTTAGCCGTATATCCCCCTCGGACACGTAGTGTAAATCTCTACGATGCCCTGCGAAGTAATCCGCGACCACGCTATCTGTCACAAGCAGTATCCTTGATTCTTTCATCTTTTTTAGAACTTGAATTAATTTGATTTTCTCCACTAAATCTACAAACATACGTGAAGAAATAGACGCCGAACAAGTATTTGCTCTATCTAAACAAGCAGTCAAAATCTTTCCTTTACTTAAGAAAAGCGCGTGGGGAATATGCAAAAATTCAGGGAAATTATATACAACTATTGTGGGCAATCCAGTTAACGCTATCGCATAATTGCTCATGCCGCCAAAAGTAAGGACTCCATCAAAATTTTCTTGTATATGCTCTATTCTTTGGTCGGATGAGCCAACAACGAAATCTATTGCATCACACTCGCTTCGAAGTTTATGCAGAAGTTCTTCATTTGTTGTAGGTTTTAAAACTTTGGATTCAAGGTGTTGAACACCTCCCGAAATAAATACAGTATATATTTTTGTATTTTCTCCCACCTTGCCTTCAAGCAAACCTCCGCTTGCCAGCACCAGCACGCAAACTAATATCCACGTGGCGGTCTTTTTCATACACATTTTCTCTTTCCTTTTCTGCAAGGCTCTAACTCACCCGCCGCTGCTATCAATAGCTTCCAAATTCTTCACAAATTCGTCTATTATCCATTCAGGTGTCGAGGCCCCTGCCGTAACACCGGCTATATCTTTACCGAAAATTGCCTTTCTATCAAGTCCATTCCAATTTTGCAAATGAAACGTTTCGCTATTTTCTTTTTTGCAAAGGTCAGCCAGTCTGCGCGTATTGGCGCTTTCCATGCCGCCGAGCACGAACATTACATCCACCTGTTTGCACAATTGTACAGCGGACTGCTGTCTCTTTATCGCCTCTTCACATAAGGTATTGATTACTTTCAATTCCTTGAATCTGCACCGCCCTATAGCGCCAAGCATCCTGCCAAAATGCTCCGGACTCTGCGTGGTTTGACAAACAATGCCCAACCTGGCATCCTCAGGCAGCTTATGCAAATCCGACTCGTCGGCAATCACAACAGCATCTTTGACGCAGCCCATAACCGCCTGGATCTCAGGATGATTTTCGTCACCAATAATTACGACTTTATAACCATCCCTCTCGAACTCCTCGGCTATGTGCTGCACCCTTTTAACCAGCACACACGTGGCATCAACAATATTAACGCCCTTTTCTTTTAGCTTCGCTATTTGCTGCGGGGCGGCGCCGTGAGAACGGATAAGGACCGTCCCTGACTGAATCTGCTCCACTTGACTTACGGTTTTCAGCCCGGCTTGTGCCAGCCGCTCAACCATGTCCTTGTTATGAATGATGGAGCCGAGACTGTAAACATCATCTTCCAGTGCTAATACTTTTTCGGCAATACTGATAGCGTTTTTAACACCGTGACAGAAGCCGCATTTTTCCGCAACTATAACTTTCATAAAAGCTAATCTAAATAGACTTTGGTTTCAGGACAGCCTCATACCCTTCTTTCACTTCTGTGGCAGTCCCAAGGGGGACACCTCTCGGTGCAGCATTTCGATGTCCTTGAACATCACGTGCATCTCTTGTCCGCCGTGCAGTTGAAGTGCCAGATGGCCTTTGAGACGCCCCTTATCATTTTTCAATTCCGCCGTCTTTAGGCCGTTGACATGCACTACGATGCGCCCGCCGTGGGCCGAAACCGTCATCTCGTTCCACTCCTGCGGTTTGAAGCATCGGGCCACGTCTTCGGCGGTGGGCTGGACCACCCAGGCCCTGCCGCCGGTCTCGTACAGTCCGCCCACGTCATTGCTCGCATCTATCTCGGCCTGGAAGCCATGAACTCCCACTCCGCCTCCTACTTCGTCGGCGCGAAAGTATAAGCCGCTGTTGCCCTTCAGTGCCTTGAACTTCAGTCTTACGGTAAAGTCACCAAAGCTGCGGTCGCTTACTAACAGGCCGTGACGACTTTCACTGCTGGCACTGGTGCCGACAATGATACCGTCGCTGACCTGCCATTTACCGCCGGGAATGGTGTGCCATCCTTGAAGCGTCTTTCCGTCGAAGAGCGGCTTCCAGACATGTCGTCCAAGGTCTTTGATGCGGATGTTCCGCCAGCGTACCTCCAGAGGTTTGTCACTTCTTACGCTGTGCACCTGCAGACCGATGAAGCCGGCCTGGTCGACAGGGTCCCTCAAATCGGTACACGGCACACCGTTTACCCAGGTCTTAATCGAATCGCCGATGCAGGCAATGCGAAACTTGTTCCACTGGTTGTCCTTAAAGGCCTTGCTGGCTTTGGCATTTTCCCTCGCATTGTACAGCCACATACTTTTTCGCGCCTCGTCCCATACGCCGCCGGAGCTGCCGGTCTGCTCGCTGGATATCTCGACCTGGTATCCGTAAACGTGCCCCGCCTTGTGGACCGCCTTGACCTTTTTATCGCGCCTCCACACTTCCAGCGTCGTATCTTTTTTGTAAGCGTGGCTGCGAATCTGGACGCCGGAATTGAGCCGGGGGTCGCATTTTACGTCGAATTCGAGGATGAAGTCGCCATACTGCTTCTTGGTACAGAGGAACGTATTGGGGCTGCCTTCGACGGTGGTTCCGACAATCACGCCATCTTCGACACGATACTTTGCGAAACCGCCGCAGACCTCCCACCCGTCCAGAGTCCTGCCATCGAAGAGATTCTTCCAGCCGCTGCCGCCAACTTTCGCACGTGAGCTCGTACAGCTAATAGCGACAAGAAGCAATGCCGCCATCACCAAAACAATCAATTTTCCTGAACAGCTTTTCATAGTTACACCTTCCTTTCTAAAAATTGTTCTAAGATAACTTCATTAAGACCAGAATCTTACACGAAAACCTGGCGAGAATCCAGCAAAACTTTTTTTGCCGGCAGAAAGAAGTGTGTCTCAAATTCGCAGGTGATAGCCAATCCGGCAATCCGACATGCCGGACAGAAAAATCCTACTCTTCTCCGCTATCACCATCGTCAATTGCGAGGGCTGATTATCCTGATTTTATCGGTGCTGTAAAAGTATTCCCCTGTATTGAATCTGCCCACGACAGTTAGCTCTACATCGCCATTGTCCGGCACGCCACTGAGCGACTCAGCTTTGTCAAAAACAGCAACAATTCTTACGTTACTTTGCGCTGGTTTGCCCGACGGGATGATAGATTGGCTGACTGCTTCAATAGCGCCCGGAAACAGAACGAGCAGCTCATCTACGTCAATATCGTCTGTGATAATCGATTCCGGCAGGCGCATCACGGCTGAAATTGTTTCGCGCTGCCTGCTGCGATTAATTGTGCGCGGAAGCATAGTGAGCTTACCTTGCATCGTAGCGATTGCCTCGTACGCACCCATATCAAAATCAGGCAGTTCCCCATTATTATCAACTCCGGGAAAATCAAATGGCCGAATATTGCCATCTATATCCTCATATACCCCCGCATCCGTCCCCGCATCAATGCACGGCGAACCAGCCCGCAGACGATAGTCACCATTAATCCATACATCGTTTGCATCCCAATAACCAGTCTCGACAAAATATGGATCCGTATCAATATTCCCTTCAGCCCAATTCAACGAACCCTCCTCAATGTATACGGAACCAACCCCACCTCTTACATTGCTGTATGATACCGTAACATTTGCCCATCGCCCAGTAATGAATAATTGCTTCCCCCAGAGGCCTGTATTGCCCCACAAGATGCAGTTTGTCAGCGTTGGAGTGCCATACTCACAGTAAATACCGCCGCCCTTGCCGTCATTTCCTCGGGCTTTATTGTCTACTATAGTGCAATTGGTTATCGTCAGGTCGCAGTGGTTCTTTAAGTAGATTCCGCCGCCATCGCCGTAGTTACCTCCGCAGGTCATATTACCGGCTATGAGGCAATTTGTAATCGTTGGGCTGTAGCGACGGTCGCAGTAAATCCCGCCGGCACCATAGCCGCCATAATTGCCCGTTATGATGTTTCCAGTGATGAGTCCGCTGCAACGTGAGATTCCGCCGCCGCGATAACCAGACGTATTATTTGATATAATATTGTTGCGAATCGTGCCGTCACAGCCTGCGATTCCACCGCCATCTTCACTGGCCTGGTTGTTCGAGATCATATTATTCTGTATGACGCCATCGCAATTAAATATCCCACCTCCGCCTCTGTTGCCGCCCCTTGAATAGCAGAAGTTGTTCACAATTTTGTTATTCTCAATAATAGCTTCACAGCCTTTATCACGACCTAGTGGACGGGCCGCGTTACGGGATCCGATTCCGCTAAAGCCGCCGTTGGTCACGGTGAAGCCGCTGACGACACAGCTTGAATTTTCTGTGCCGATAAAGGCTATGACTGTATCGACCCCTTTGGCGTCAATTATGGTAGCGTCAACGGTCTCATTATTCAGTGGCGCGATACTCTGCAGGATCAGGTTCTTCCCTTGAAAATCGACGTTTTCATAATAGATACCCGGCGAAACGGTTACCGTTTCTAATGGAAAAGCCAAAAATAATCCTTGCTGAATGGCAGGACATTGAGCAGGTATGAAAATTCCTGGAGGAGCATCTGCTGTAGTTGGGTCTGTGCCACGGATTGTCTCTACACCGTCAAGTAAACCATCTCCATCAGTGTCAGGATTGTTGGGTTTACTACCATATGGAATTTCATCTATGTCTGATAACAGGTCGGCATCTCTATCTGGGGAACTGCCAAATTCATTGCTTCCCATATCAAGGGATTGGCCTGCTAATCGACAGTCTCCTTTTATGTCGGCAAAGTGTTGGCCAAAGAGGTAGTAGTACGGGGCGGCAGCATCAATACAGCAAGAGGAAGCAGCCAGACGGTAGTCTCCATTTTCAGGATCGATAAAGCAAGGGTCGGCGTCAATATTACCATCGCCCCAGTTTAGGGTACAGTATTCTGGATAAACATCCGATTGCCCTCCCTGTATATTGCTGTATGATATTCTAAGAATAGAGTGTCGTGTAGCAGATAGTTGATTGCCCTCGTCGGCACTGTTACCGTAGAGAATCGAACCTATGATGAGGGAATAAGAATCGTCACAGTAAAGGCCCCCGCCACGGCCGTTTGCAGAATTATCGATGATCGTGCACTGTGTGATTATAGGTCTCGACGAATGCAACCCGCTATAGATACCGCCACCATCTCGATTGGCGTGGTTGCCTGCAATTGTGCAGTTAATAAGCGTCGGGTTACTTCCCCAGCACGCAATTCCTCCTCCATCCTGGTAAGCAGTATTACCTGTAATAATACAGTTGATAAATGTCGACCAAGAACCATAGATTGCACCACCGCTACTAGCTGTGTTTGCCTCGAAGACACAGTTGAAGAACATCCCTGAAGAGGAACCACCGTTAAGCGCCCCGCCCCCGGCTCCAGATTTTTCCAAGTTCCCAATGAACGTGCAATTTATTACCGTCGGATTACCACCACAGAGTCCTCCACCGTTCATCTCCACCGAGTTTCCGATTAGAGTACAATTCATTAGCGTCGGACCGCTGCCCGTACAGTAGATTCCTCCGCCCCCAACCTTGACATACCCATTCGTTATGGTAAATCCCTCTAAATGGGAGTCCGCCTGTTCGCCACTATGGAAATGAAACGCCCGTCCTAAGCCCTGGCAGTCGATGATGCAGTGTTCCGGGCCGTTGGCGCTGCGGACGGTGATAGCTTTACCCTTGAAATCGATGTCACGGTTGCCGTTGCCAGTGTAGGTTCCATCGGCAACGATGATTGTGTCGCAATTCTTAGCGACATTGATTGCCGCCTGAATGGTATTGAAATGCGCAGGTCCATCATCATCAACGGTGATTATCTCTGAAGAACAAGGAATCGCCAAGACCAGCAACACTAAAAAAAAGGCAAGTTTCCGCATTTTGACTACCTCCGAAAAAAAACTTCAACAGCAGATTTATTTGAAATTATACTATTATTAATTGTACCAACTGTTGTCCGATAATCCAAGGCATTTCTTGATATTTGCGAATAATTATGACTTAGGAACTGTCGAAAAAAGCTCTTTTCCTCACCATCCGCGAATATCAAGCATCCAGCATCCAGCATTGAGTATCGAGCATCAAGTATCGAGCATCGAGTATCGAGCATCGAGCATCGAGCATCGAGTATCGAGCATCGAGTATCGAGCATCGAGCATCGAGCATCAAGCATCAAATCACGGGATACGCTTCCCGAGATACGAAACGAATCCGTGTCAATTCGTACTACAATCCGTCAATTTCTCGTTTTTTCTGCGCGCTTTTTCAATTAGGATGTCATAAAATCCTTATTATCAAAGCGTTACGTTCGCATATTTTGTTTTGAATTTGCCGTTTTTGGTCATTTGAATTTGTTTCGGATTTCGGATTTCGAGCTTCGGATTTGGTTGCGGCCAAAGGCCGCGCCAAGTTAATCCATGTGCATCTGTGGTTAATAATACCCAAGACCCACAATTCCCGCCTGCCCCCAGGGTGAACTCCTGCGCACCCACAAGCCGGGGTCAACGCAAGGAATTCCGCATGCTTTAGGGAGATTATAGGTGATATAGTTCGGATTTCAATAGAAAAAGGGTGGCCAAAAAGAAGAGCTTTTTTGGTCATTTTTTGTCCCTTTTGTGCATTTTGAGCCTCTTCGTAACTAATAAAACACCTTTTTCGTGTCTTTGTGCCCTGAGTCTTGTGTCTTGAGTCTTGCTTCTTGCGTCTGTTCCTAATCTGTTTACCCCGTTAGAAACATGCCTTCTGTCTTCTAATGGGGCGAAATCTGCGGCTAACAAAATCCCTTTTTTTGCCAGCCAGCATATTCTTATGCGGGCCATCCCTGATGGCCCAGCGGACGCCAGCCGCAGGCTTCACAGATACTGGTATCGAGAAAGCCGCTGCCAAGTCCGCACCGGCTGGCAAAAATGAAATCTCTGTAAATCCTGTTATCCCGTCCTCAAGAGTCCCTTGTGTCTTGAGTCTTGCTTCTTGTGTCTGTTCCTAATCTGCGTCTAATTTCTCTTCGTGCCGGAGCCTGTCCGGCGAAGCTGGCATCGCCCAGCGAAGACGGATGCCTTCTGTCTTCTAATGGCGCGTTAATATAGGTAAAAAAACGCGACCAAAAGCTGCCATAGTTAAAACCAAAATCCTAAAAGAATAAAAAAAGTTTCCACCTCAAAGCCCTCTTTCAAAAAACCACGATTCTTAAAGCGCTCCATAAGTATATATGCATATACTTATATGGATGAATCACATCTCAGGCGAAGCCTGTCTTGCCTGCCCGCCCTCTTTAACCTCCACCTCAAATCCCTCTTTCAAAAAACACGATTCTTAAAGCACTCCATAAGTATATCTGCATATACTTATATAGATGAATCACATCCCAGGTGAAGCCTGTCTTGCCTGTCCGCTCCCTTTAACCTCTACCTCAAATCCCTCCTTCAAAAACCACAAATCCCTCTTTCAAAAAACCACGATTCTTAAAGCACTCCATAAGTATATATGCATATACTTATATAGCATTGTTGCAATTGTCTAACTGAAAACAAAAAACTTGTCCCGAGCTTGCCTGTACTGCCTGTCCTGAGCCTGCCTGTCCTGAGCATCGTCGAAGGGTCGAAGGGAGCTTGTCGAAGTGTCGAAGGCCCCCCCACCAACAATGCGGCATCCGCCCGCACCATCAGGTGGCTAAAAAAAAAGTCTCCACCTCAAAGCCCTCATTCAAAAACCACGATTCTTAAAGCACTCCATAAGTATATATGCATATACTTATATGGATGAATCACCTCCCAGGCGAAGCCTGTCTTGCCTGCCCGCCCCCTTTAACCTCCACCACAAATCCCTCATCCAAAACCCACAAATCCATCTTTCAAAAAACCACGATTCTTAAAGCACTCCATAAGTATATATGCATATACTTATATAGATGAATCACCTCCCAGGCGAAGCCTGTCTTGCCTGCCCGCCCCCTTTAACCTCCACCACAAATCCCTCATCCAAAACCCACAAATCCATCTTTCAAAAACAACGATTCTTAAAGCACTACATAAGTATATATGCATATACTTATATAGTATTGCTGCAATTGTCAAACTGAAAAAAAACTTGTTCTGAGCTTGCCTGTACTGCCTGTCCTGAACCTGCCGAAAGGAGCTTGTCGAAGTGTCGAAGGACCCCCCACCAACCACGCGGCCTCCGCCCACACCATCAGGTGGCTAAAAATAAAAAAAGTCTCCACCTCAAAGCCCTCTTTCAAAACCCATAAATCCCTCTTTCAAAAAACACGATTCTTAAAGCACTCCATAAGTATATATGCATATACTTATATAGCATTGTTGCAATTGTCTAACTGAAAACAAAAAACTTGTCCTGAGCTTGTTTACACTGAGCTTTTCGAAGTAGTCGAATGAATCTGCGGTTAAATAAAGCACTTTTTTGGTCATTTTTGCTAAGAAAGACAGAATTATTATGCTTTTTATCCATTTAATCCGCTTGCCCCGTTAGAAACATGCCTTCTGTCTTCTAATGGGGTTTACTCCGCCTGCCCCGTGAGAT
>Ga0114922_10001264_pt1 | contig 24153 bp, 21 predicted proteins | sample AartaG_FD_100975 | JGI IMG/M metagenome (GOLD analysis project Ga0114922, IMG submission 100975) | Deep subsurface microbial communities from Aarhus Bay to uncover new lineages of life (NeLLi) - Aarhus_00045 metaG | ecosystem: Environmental > Aquatic > Marine > Oceanic > Sediment | place... | reverse complement strand
GTTCACCATGGATGATGGCGCTGACCTGGTTTCCACCCTTCATAAGGATTATACTGAACTGGCTGCTAATGTTATTGGTGGCACTGAGGAAACGACCACGGGGGTCATCAGGCTGAGGAACATGGCCAGGGCCGGTAAATTGATTTACCCCATTATTTCTGTAAACGATGCTGAAACCAAACATCTCTTTGACAACAGGTACGGAACGGGGCAAAGCACAATTGATGGCATCACCAGGGCTACGAATATGCTATGGGCGGGGAGGAAAGTGATTGTTTGTGGTTATGGCTGGTGTGGCAAAGGGATAGCTAGGCGGGCCCAAGGACTCGGGGCGCATGTTACCGTCACCGAGGTCAGGCCTATCCCCGCTCTGGAAGCTGCCATGGACGGCTATCAGGTCATGCCCCTGATCAGGGCCTGCGAGATGGGAGAAATCTTCATCACCACCACGGGCGATACGAGTGTCATTGATAAGGCACACTTTTTACAGATGAAAGACGGAGCCGTCGTGGCTAATAGCGGCCACTTCAATGTAGAAATAAATATCCCAGCTTTGGAAAGCATGGCCAACTCGAAGAGACGGATACGTCCTTCCGTTGATGAATACAATCTGGGCGATGGACGGCGTATCTACCTGTTAGGCGAGGGCAGGCTAGTCAATCTAGCTGCCGCCGAGGGACACCCGGCTAGCGTTATGGACATGAGCTTTGCCAACCAGGCTCTATGCGTGGAATACCTTAGCAAAATGAAAGGAAAGCTCGAGCCCGTGGTCTATCCCGTGCCCGAGGAAATCGACCAGGAGGTAGGTAGACTGAAACTCGCCGCCATGAATATCGACATTGATTCATTGACCGAGGAGCAAAATCGCTACCTGGCAAGCTGGGAATCAGGAACGTAGAAAGGAGTAAAAATGCCAAACAGTTTTAATCGCTTAAATTCTTATTTAGCCACTGCGGAGTGTGTCACCGAGGGGCATCCTGATAAGCTATGCGACCAGATCTCGGATGCTGTCCTTGATGCCATGCTGGCCCAGGACCCCTTCGCCCGCGTGGCCTGTGAAGTGTCAGCGGCCATGGGTATTGTGATGGTTCTGGGTGAGATTACCTGCGATTGCTATGTGGACATTCCCAGCTTGGTACGCCAGGTAATCAAAGAGGCAGGCTATACCGTACCTGAATATGGCTTTGATTACCGGACCTGCGGAATCATGGTCTCCATTAATGAACAGTCGAGCGACATTGCCGCCGGGGTTGGTCAATCTTTAGAGACAAGAGTAGGAGAGTCAACTGACGAAGTTTTGGATAGAACCGGTGCTGGTGACCAGGGAATGATGGTTGGCTTTGCCTGTACGGAGACTCCTGAGCTTATGCCTTTGCCTATTAAGCTAGCGCACAAGCTATGCCAGAGCTTGGCCCAGGTAAGAAAAAATGGAACCGTACCTTATCTCAGGCCCGATGGCAAGTCTCAGGTAACCCTGGAGTATAGTCGTGGCTCGCCCAAGAGGGTGGTCTGTGTTGTTCTTGGTGCTCATCACGACCCCGGGGTGGAGCGAAAAGTCATCGAGAAGGACCTTATAGAGCAAGTGATTAAGAAGGTCATTCCCGCCAATCTTCTGGATAACGAGACTGAGTACTATATCAACAGCGCCGGTCAGTTTGTCATCGGCGGGCCGGTGAGCGACACTGATTTTACCGGGCGCAAAATCATTGCCGATACTTATGGCAGTATCTGCGGACATGGTGGTGGTTGCTTTTCAGGCAAGGACCCCACCAAGGTAGACCGCTCCGCGGCTTATATGGCCAGATATGTCGCCAAAAATATAGTAGCTGCTGGACTTGCTGATTACCTCGAGCTTCAGGTTGCCTATACTATCGGGAAAGCTCACCCCCTATCACTATGCATCGAGACCCTTAGCTCGGGAAAGGTTCCTGACGAAACTATATTAAATCTCATCCACAAGCATTTCGACTTCCGCCCCGAGGCCATCATAAGGACCTTAGACCTGCGCCGCCCCATTTATCGGCAGACTGCTACTTATGGGCATTTCGGCAGGGAAGACCTTGACCTTCCCTGGGAGAGAACGGATAAGGCTGAAGTTCTAAGAAAAGAAGCGGGACTTTAAACAGTTTCTATCTTTATATCGTCCACGCTCTTCACTTCCCTTTCCAAATCAACCAGAGCTATGGTACGCTCAGGAACATGATGTCTATAAGCTGAAGAGGTGAATATAGTCAGGCACCTCCTGCCGTACATTACGGGTGGGGCATCTGGCTGGTGAGACCTTATCAAGACATTCTTGCCGAAGCGGGACATGAATTCTTTAAACCAGCCTCGGCCGAATTGAGGCCTTCCGGTATAGGGATCGATTCCCAGAAACTCCCCTTCCGTTTCTTGCCAGTCTCCCCAGGTTATCTGATGCCATTCAATGCTACCTAGCTTTATCATGTTTATATTCTCCAGACCTGGCACGTCGGGGAGTGCTCCGTGCAGAGCAATGATTCCATTCGGGGTGGACACTGCCAGGGGCAGCCTGGAAAGGACTTCACTATACCGGTGGCGGAGTTCGGCATCCAGCCCTTCCCAGAAATCGGCAGGTTGGAAATTCACCACAGCACGGCCTTCATGATTTCCCATGAGGAGAAAAAGACCATAGGGATGCTCGATTTTCTTCTGAAGCAGGAAGTTAATGTTCTCCAAGGAAGCTGGCCCCCGGTCAACATAGTCCCCGAGGAAAACCAGCTTATTCTCCGGCTTGAGATACCCGTGGATAATTTTCTCCGTGGCTTCGAAGTCACCATGCGTATCGCCAACGAAAATGACTCTGCCTGACTCCAACTGTATTAAATTTGCTTCCTTGGCAAATATCTCCTCCGCATCGGTCAGCAACTCTCCTATTTCTTCCTTGGTCATACTATAAACCCTTTCCGCAGGAGCTTTAGCCCTCAGCTACAACCACAGTCTTGATATTGACGAACTCCTTGATGCCGAAATGAGACAACTCGCGGCCATAGCCGCTGTCCTTAATCCCGCCGAATGGTAAGCGCGGGTCAGATTTCACCTGAGAATTGACAAAGCAGAGACCGGCTTCCAGTTCCTGCGCCGCGACCCTTTCACCTCTGGCGAGGTCGCTGGTAAAGACCACTGCCCCCAGGCCAAAGGCACTATCGTTAGCCATCCTTATAGCCTCCTCCTCATCTTTGACCGAGATAATGGCTGCCACCGGACCAAATGATTCCTCGTCACACAGCGGCATTCCTTTGCTAACGTCGGTTAATACGGTAGGTGGGTAGAAAGCCCCCTTGTCTTCAGGTATCTCGCCGCCGAGAAGGCACCTGGCACCCATCTCGATACTTTTAATCACCTGCTGGTGGAGGTAATCTCTTAAATCGTGCCTGGCCAGCGGGCCTATAGTGGTATCTTCCTGCAAGGGGTCACCCATCCTGGCAGCACTCAACTGCTTGACAAGCATCTCTGCGAATTTGTCTTTCAGAGATTGAACCACGACAAACCTTTTGGCAGCAATGCAGCTCTGGCCACAGTTGGTCAGCCTTGCAGCAGCGCAGACAATGGCTGTAGTTTCCAGTTCGGCATCTGTCAGCACCAGGTATGGGTCACTGCCACCCAGCTCCAGGACGGTCTTCTTAAGCATTTCGCCAGCCTTCCGGGCCACCGCTCGGCCTGCTGCCACGCTGCCCGTGAGGCTGACACCCTTTACCAGTGGGTTCTCGATAATGGCATCCACCTGGCTACTGCTTACCAGCAGGGTGGTAAAGACGTTGGCAGGGAAGCCGGCTTCACGGAATATTGCCTCTATGGCAAGGGCGCAACCGGGCACATTAGAGGCATGCTTCAGCAACACCACGTTACCAGCCATGAGTGCGGGCGCGGCACAGCGGAATACTTGCCAGAAGGGATAGTTCCAGGGCATCACCGCAAGTATCACTCCCAGCGGCATAAAGGCCACATAGCTTTTCCCGGCATCCGTAGCTAAAATTTCCGGCACCAGGAACAGTTCCCCGTTGGCAGCAAAGTAATCACATGCCCAGGCGCATTTCTCGGCTTCTGACTTGCCATCCCGTATCGGCTTGCCCATCTCCAGCGCCATCAGCCTGGCGTAATCTTCTGCTCTGGAGCGGAGAATCCCTGCTGCTTTTCTCAGAAAATCTGCCCTCTCAGCAAAGCTGGTCTTTCTCCAATCTAAGAAAGCATGTTCCGACTCCCGAATCGAGTCCCCCACCTCTTGCGGTGGCATCTCATCATATTCTTTAAGTATCACTCCGTTGCTGGGATTTATCGCCTTTATCTTCATTGCCTCTGTGGGTAACTCTTTCATTTCTTCCCTGGTCACGCAGTGAAGCCCTTCCGCTTCCCATAACTATCTACTTTAACAGCATAGATGTTTTCCGTAGTAAAAATCAACACCCGCCTTAATAGCCCTTTTGGAGCCACGTGGTGACTCAACAGTTGGTCATTTTATTTCACACTCCCAAGAACATGAACAGCAATTATCCCAATAGTGTCCCATTCATACTGGTGATACACTCTGTAGTGTCTATCATTATCTATATCTCTCTATATTTGACTAGAAACATCTGTTAGTATACCATATATGCTAAATAGTTCAAGGGGACTAAAATTGGGTCGCAAGAGATCGAGTTTGGACATCGAGAGAATATTTTTCACCTTTGCAGAGGCACAGGAATTCCTCGGAGTCAGCCATCAGACGATATATAAACTTATGAGGGATGGACTACCCTCTCATAAGATTGGCAGGAAAAGGGTATTCTTGAAAGAGGATTTGGTCAGGTGGATAAAGGAGCACTAATTTGAATTACAAAGCTTGATGTTAAATGAGTTCATAATGCGATGCGGGTTTTATTAGATACGAATATTTTCATATATAGGGAAACTGACCACATAATTTCGGATGATTTGCAGCAATTGTTATTTGTCTTGAATAAGATCGGGGCCGAGCTATTAATACACCCGCTATCTTTAGGAGAGATTAGAAGAGACCGGGATGCAAGGCGTCAAGCTGTTATGCTTTCAAAGATCGGAGCATATCCTCTGCTGGAAATGCCACCAGTTCTTAAGGAAGATCGTGAATTTTTCAATATTATCGAACAGAAGGACGAGGCCCATGATTTAGTCGATAACCACATACTCTACGCTGTTTACAAGGATGCCGTTGATTTCTTAGTCACTGAGGATCGGGATATTCACAAGAAGGCTATCAAACTGGGACTCGATAACAGAGTGCTTCTCATTGTAGAAGCACTCACTGTTTTTCGTGGTCATCTTCAGAAAGATAGCAGCATTATTCCTCCGGCTTTGGAACGCAAGCCTGTACATAACCTTAATTTTAATGATCCGTTTTTTGATTCGTTAAAGGCAGAGTATCCAGAATTTGATGACTGGTTCAAAAAAATCAAACGAGAAGGCAGAAATTGCTTGGTTAACTATAAAGACGATGGTAGTATAGGAGCATTGCTGGTCTACAAGTTGGAAGACGAGCCGATTGATGCAATTCCCCAAATTCCCAAAAAGAAGCGAATCAAGCTATCAACATTTAAAGTGGCACAGTTCGGCTACAAAATTGGTGAACTATTTATTAAGCTGGCGATAGATATTGCCATCAGTAATGGTGTTTCTGAGGTATATCTAACTCATTTTGTTCAACCTGATGATAGACTTATAGAATTGGCCACTGAATACGGTTTCCACCATGTTGGGACCAATTTGCTGGGAGAAGCTATCTATATAAAGGAGTTGTTTCCTGAACCGACTGAGGCCAAGAAATTGTTCCCCTTTGATATTACCAAGTTGTATTACCCAAGTTATTATGATGGAGCAGACGTCAAAAAATTTATTGTTCCTATTCGTCCCCAGTACCATAGCAGGCTATTTACCAACTATAAAGACAGACAAATAGAACTTGCAGAATCTGCTGGTTATTTCATTGTTGAGGGCAACACCATCAGGAAGGCTTATATATGTAATTCCAGGATTAAGCGAATGGCTCAAGGGGACATCATACTCTTTTATGTGTCAGAAAGGAGACAGCTCATATCGGTTGGTGTTGCTGAAGCTGTTTACGGGGGTTTACAGGACTACAGGGATATTATTAAGCTAGTTGGGAAGAGAACGGTTTATTCAGTAGAGGAAATGCGATCTATCGCCAAAAAGCCTTCTCTAGTAATCTTATTCTGGCAGTATTGGCACATCCCGCAACCCCTATCGTACCTGCGTTTGAAGGGTATGGGTATTCTGAAAGGCCCGCCGCTCTCAATTATGCAGATTTCAGATAAAGACTATTCACTTATAAAAGAGGCAGGTGGCATAGATGAACGTTTTACTGTCAATTAGACCTAAATATGCAGAAGCTATAACAGAAGGTAGAAAGTCATTTGAGTTTCGCAAATCCATATTCAAATACCATCCTGTCGAAAGAATCTATTTATACGCTACAAAGCCAGTGAGTAAAGTGGTTGGCTCGTTTAAGGTTGGCGAAATTATATGTAGAGAACCGAAGCTATTGTGGCAAGAGTTTGGTCCTCTCTCTGGTGTCAGTAGCACGGAATTTTTTGAATATTTCAAGGACAATGATGTAGGCTTTGCAATAGAAATTAAGGATTTAGAAGTATTTCAAACACCGCTTAATCCTAGCTTATTCATTGAAGGATTTACGCCACCGCGTTCTTTTAAATATATTGATGGTCAATTATCATGCATGAATACCTTGAAGTTTGGCATAAACATTCAAAGCCTAGAGAATTCACCGTACACGCTGTGAATATGTCTCCCACAGAATCCCAATAAGGCTAACGATAGATTCAGACTTGTACTTGCGGAAACGCTGGACTCGTCTAATAACATCTCCGACAGAGCATAAGCCAACTCCAAGATCAATGGCGGCTGTTGGAATCGCTAACCAAGCATTCAATGCCGCTGTGACGGAACTGGCATAAACAGTAACTTACCAAGTTATCGAGCGCGTCTGATAGGGGTTCGTTGCTCTCGGCGAAACCATTAGTCTTCTTAAATTGGAGGCTTTTTGTTTCTATTTACAGGGGTGTTACAATGGAAAAGCCATGGCGCAATGCCTTTTCTGTAGAACACATGGTAATTTGGGGACCAGAGAACATATAGTACCGGAATCTCTCGGTAACGATACGGACATTCTCGAAGGTGTTATTTGCAGTAGCTGTCAAAATTACTTTGGGAAGGAGATTGAAAAAGCGGCTCTCGAGCAAACTCCCATTGCTTTTTGGCGAAGCTATCTTGGTATTCAAACAAAGAAGAAGCATCTTCCCTCGGTGAATCTTGACCCGCCTGCAAGAGGAGCTATACCAGCTTTACATCCTGCGTCAGATACTGGCATAGGATTTAGTGCCCACGAAGATGGCTCCACTTCAATTGATGTTGATAATCCCCTCTTCATACAAAGGCTTCTTCTACAAGATAAAAATGAATACCGGATGGTGCTTTCACCTTGGCATTTAAGCATAATAGGGCGATTTCTGGGTAAAATGGGGCTCGAGTATGTTGCATTAGCGGATCTTGATTATGCATTCAGTGTCCAATTCGATTACATTCGGTCATTTGTACGCTATGGCTCAACGAAGCAACTATGGCCCATATATCGGGGAGAGCAAGGCAAGTTAGAAGATTTGAAGGAACCCATCATTTGGGACGGCTTGGAAGGGCGTCAAGAAATCGAATGCTATCGCTATGCTTTGGGTAGGATGACAGAAGACGAAATGTTTTTCGCATTCTCAATTGGCATTGATCTTATGGTTATTTGCTTAACTAGCCGTTTGCCTATTCCGGATATAGAGGATTGTATTAGAGGCATTAAACTATCTTGTGTCTTTTATCCAGATGGAAGCTGGTAAGAGGTCGGGAATTAGAGGTCAAAAAAACAACTGCAAAGTTCTGTCTTTCACACAACTTGCTCCAGCAGCGTGGGTTCGCACATCGGCTTCATCAATCATTTAGCCATTTTGTTCACAAGCGTCTGACTATCTGCCTATGCCCCTAAATAAACCACGTCCTCTAAGCCTTCAAGATGAGGAGCAGAGGTCGCCAGATGGCAATTTTGCTCCGACACTAGCGTGCCCCGCAGTGGCGAGCGAGTGCGTAATATTGCCCCTCGCCCAAAAATGATATAAGCTATGCCACATGGCTGCTATACGTGAGTCTCTTCTCCGGGGGGAAGTCTATGAACGGTGAGCAGGAGGCAGGGGAAAGGAAATCTTCTTTAGAGAAGTTCCAGCTGGCTGGCAAAATAGCTTTGGTTATCGGGGGGAGCCGGGGAATCGGTCGGGCCATTGCCCTGGGTCTGGCAGAAGCGGGCTGCGATGTAGGGCTGGTCAGTCGCAAGCTGCCAGATTTGGAAGCGGTAGCCCGGGAGATAGCTGGTCTGGGGAGAAAAGCCTTACCGATACCAGCCAACGTCCGCCATCTTGAGGAAATCAATGGCATGGTCGGCAACGCAGCAGGCGAATTCGGGCGCATTGATATCCTGGTGAATAATGCCGGTATTAACCCGGTACTTGGCTCGGTGTTCGATATCGATGAAAGAGCCTGGGATGGGATTATGGGTTTAAACCTTAAAGGGTTTTTTTTCCTGAGCCAGGCAGTGGGCAAAATAATGAAAGACAAAGGCGGGGGGAACATAATTAACATCTCCTCGGTATCTGGCTTAAGGCCGGATATGGGAATGGGGGTCTATTGTATAAGCAAAGCAGGCATCGTTATGCTGACACAGGTGCTTGCCCAGGAGTGGGGGCAATACAATATCAGGGTGAATACGATTGCCCCGGCTATTGTTAAGACTCGCTTTTCCGAGCCGATATGGAGCGATCCCGAATTATATGAGAAAACGGTAGAGAACATAACTCTGGGGCGCATGGCTGACCCCGAGGATATGGTCGGTGCTGCCTTGTTCCTGGCATCGGAGGCTTCCAGTTACATGACAGGTCAGACCCTGGTGCTGGATGGGGGACGCTTCGCTCCCGCTCCAGCCGGCATGCTGGCAAAACGTAAGCGGAACGAATAGACTATCGTGACTAGTCCAATCAAATTCGGCACGGATGGCTGGCGAGGGATTATCGCCGAGGATTTCACCTTCGATAATGTGCGCATCTGCGCTCAGGCGGTGGCAGAATACCTCAGGCAAAACGGACTCGATAAACAAGGACTGGTTATTGGCTATGATACTCGTTTCGCCTCTGAGGATTTCGCTGCTGCCGCTGCCGAGGTGATAGCCGGCAATAATATCAAAGTCCACCTCTGCCTCAAGCCAGCCCCTACCCCGGTGGTGAGCTTTACCGTCCCGGCGACCAGGTCCGCAGGGGCTATCGTGATAACTGCCAGCCACAACCCTGGTTCATGGAACGGATTCAAATATAAATCTCCGGATGGGGCCAGCGCCCCGGGCGAGGTCATCTCCCAGATAGAGGGAAATATCGCTTCCCTCACCCAAACCATCTCCCTTGGAGGAGGAGAAGGTGTTAAAAGGGTTGCCCTGGATAGGGTCTTGAAGAAGGGGCTTGTTGACTACCTGGACCCCTCTCCTGCTTACTTCGACCACCTCAGCCGCTTTGTTGACATAGAAGAATTGCGCCGCCGGAAGTTGAATATAATAGTTGACTCCATGTATGGCGCGGGCATCGGCTACTTTAAGACAGTCCTTAGAGACGGCAACCTGAGCATTACCGAAATTAACGCGGAAAGAAATCCTTCGTTCCCCCAAATTCGGCCCGAGCCGATTGCCAAGAACCTGACCAAGCTTTCCCGCTTGGTTGTTGAGCAGGGGGCTGACGTGGGCCTGGCCACCGATGGAGACGCCGACCGTATTGGCATCGTGGATGAGGGGGGGCAGTTTTTAACCCAGCATCAAGTCTTTGCCTTGCTCTGCCTCTATCTCCTGGAAGTTCGCGGTGAGCGTGGCGCCCTGATAAGGACACTGACTTCCACCATGATGATTTCCCGCTTAGGGGAGCTCTTTGATGTGCCTGTTTACGAAACTCTGGTAGGATTCAAATATGTCGCCCCCTTGATGATGGAGAAAAACGCCGTTATTGGTGGGGAAGAGAGCGGTGGCTATGGCTTCCGTGGCCATATCCCGGAAAGGGATGCCATCCTGGCCGGGCTTTACTTCCTTGACTTTATGGTAAAGACAGGTAAAACACCGTCCCAGCTTCTGGATTACCTTTACAGTAAGGTTGGCCCTCACTACTACGACCGCATGGATTTTCATATCTCCGCAGCTAAGCGCCAGACAATCCTGCACCGAGTCAGCTCCAGCTCCCCGGACACCATAGCCGGCACAAAGGTGACCAAAGTAGATACCACCGAAGGATTCCGCTTCTTCCTTGGCGATGAGTCCTGGCTGCTCATCCGCTTCTCCGGCACAGAACCACTGGTCCGCATCTACTCTGAAGCGGGAAGCCTGGAAAGGGTGAGGGTGCTACTGGAGGAAGGCAAGAAGCTGGTAGGCCTTTAAAGCAGCACAGCGAGGGCCCAAAGAAGAATACCCCAGGGATTTCTCAACTTTTCCTGGGCTCATTCTGAATCTGGAAGGACAAATCCAAATGATGGCGGAGGGAGAGGGATTCGAACCCTCGACCCCAGTTACCCGGAGTAAGCGCTTAGCAGGCGCCCGCACTAGACCACTATGCGATCCCTCCGCTTCCTGTAAGGCCTAATTTATTATGTCACACATCGAGTGAACCAACAAATCCCGAAATCCTTCTACAGGCAAAGCCGATTGGGATAAGTGCAGTTTAAGTCTTGTCTCCTTTGTTGCAGCCGACACTTCCTCAGGTCACTACGTGCTGGCTTTTCCCTCCATCGAGAGGACCAGGGTGAGGGTGGTTAACGAAAAAGAGAGGAGGGTGGCAATGCTTATGCTCTTCCTCTTCTTCTGTTGGCCTTTCTAAAACGAGTCTCTTCGCCCAACTTTAGCGTAGCAGTCGCTGCAGTACACAGGTCGACCTTCATTAGGCTCAAAGGGTACTTGCGTATCTTTGCCACAAGAGGCACAGACAGCGGGATACATCTCCCTTGTTCGATAGCTATCCTGGCCACCCTGCGAACGACGCTGTTGTTTCTTGGCTTGTCGGCACTCAGGACAACGCTTGGGCTCATTAGTAAAGCCCTTGGAGGCAAAGAACTCTTGTTCAGAGGCAGTGAAGGTGAAACTTATGCCGCACTCGGCGCATTGAAGAGTCTTGTCTACGTAACCCATGGATAACCTCCTTTCTCCAATTATGCGGTTGCAGTTTGGTCATCCATGGCCTAAGGAACTAGTAAGGAAGAACCTAGCTTGGGACTTGCAAACTTTCAACTCGATATTTTAGTATCCCACGGGACTGAAAGTTTGTCAAGCTATGAGCTAGTCTGGCAATGATATGGAATTCTAGCAGAGTCCTTTTGCTTTAAGAGAGGCTCAGCCAGCACACTTACTCATGCTTAAGGTGTCAGTATCCAGACACCGCTCAGAGCCTCAAAAATTTCGGCTATGCTCTACATAAAAAAGAAGTCGCGCCATGTGCTGCTGTACACTCCCCGAAGGATGCCCCTTACCTTCCAGGCTGCCATCTTTGGGACTAAAATACCATGGTCCAGGCATTGACACCTATGATAGCATGTAAACATGCCATAGCTCATGCAGTAAAGAATAAAGTTAGAATTTAAGGGGGTGTACTATGAAAAAATATGCAATTCTTTTGTTGGTGATCCTTGTTGCTTTGGTGGGTTGTGCCCCACCGGCCGCGCTAGTGGTTACACTAGAGTCGCCGGGAAATGGCAGCACGGTTGAGTCACTGACGCCAATATTAGCCTGGAGTAGCAGTGAAACCGGCGTCACGTATCGGGTTCAGGTAGCATCCGATGGTAATTTTCAAAACCTGATTATTGATGCCTCAGGGCTAGGGGCTCCAAGTTACACCGTGCCTTCAGGTAAACTAAACAGTGACCAGGCTTATTACTGGCGGGTGAATGCCAGTAAGGCTGACAGAATATCAGAATGGGCAACCTACTGGTCTTTCAAAACTCCTGGTCCTACCCCCCCTCCGACCGCAGGCACTATAGTAGTCAATGGCATTCTTGAGGGCTCACCGTGGTCGGGGCAGCTTAACTATGTCATAACTGGACCAGAGGCGCAGTCTGGCTCCTCTGTGCCACAGACCTTCAGTAACTTAGGTGAGGGGACTTATAGTCTTACCTACAGTTCCGGTGGTCCGGGTGGAGCAACATTGGTGAGCATTACACCATCGCCAACACAGACTCTGTCTGCTGATGGCACAATAACTTTCACCTTGAATTTTGAGGTGCAACCTTCCAGCAGTATAGCGGTAAGCGCCACGCTCGATGGTTCACCATGGTCGGGGTCCGTTAGGTACAGCATAAAGGGGCCATACGCGGATTCTCATTCTTCGGTACCCTACACTTTCACTGATTTACCTGAGGGAACTTATACTCTGCAATATACTTCTCGTGGCCCGGATGGGGCAACGTTAACGAGTATTACGCCATCGCCGACACAGAATCTGCCTGATGGCGGCACCATAAACTTCATCATGAATTTTCAGTCGCAGGCCACCGGCAGTATATATGTCCAAGCCACGCTCGATGGTTCACCATGGTCGGGGCGAGTTAGGTACACCATAGATGGACCATACACAGATTCTAGCTATTCTGTGCCCGATAGCTTTGACGGTCTACCTGAGGGGAGTTATACCCTAGTCTATAAGTCGGGTGGTCCCTCCGGGGCGCAGTTTGGGGGTGTTAGTCCAAAATCGACACAGTATTTGTCTTCTGGTGGCCAGGCAAGCTTCACTTTGAACTTCCATTCGCAGGCCACTGGCACAATAACCGTGCGGGCTACTCTTGATGGCCAAGAGTGGAGAACTGCTGTTGGTTCAGGGCCAATTGACTATGCCATACACGGACCGCACACGGATTCTAGCTCTACCATGCCAGATACTTTTAGTGACCTACCTGCAGGGACTTATACTCTAGTCTATCGTTCTGGCGGCCCTATTGGGGCAACATATGTAGGTACTACACCCCACAAAGTGAGGCTTGATGGTGGCAGTGGAAGCTTCACCATGAATTTCGTTTCGGAAGCCAAAGGCACCGTGTACGTCAGCGCCACCTATAATGGCAAACCATGGTCGGGACAGGTCAAATATACCCTTGCCGGTCCATACACGGATTCCAGTGGCCAGGCGCCTGATAGCTTTGCCGATTGCCCGAGCGGGAGTTACACCCTAAGCTATACTTCCGGTGGCCCTGACGGGGCAGTATTGAAGTCCATTGTCCCGTCACCGAGACAGGATCTGCCCTCTGGTGGCACGATAAGCTTCACCATGGAGTTCGTCGCTGGCTTGGTGGGAGGCGGGTCACCGCCTGTGGTTGAATAGCGCTCGATGCGGTGCGGAAGCAGCCAGCTATGCTGTGCCTGGGTTCAAAGGCATTCTGTGGCTCTTCCGTACCGCAGGGCTATAGCAAGCCGCGTGTCGAGGCTTAAGATATTTGCAGTATAAGGTTAAAGTCAAACCAGAGATAGAAGGAGGGATAGAACATGAAATCGAAGCTAGTCCTAACCTGTACAATTGCTGCCATCCTGCTCTGCCTGCTTGCCTGTGCTCCGGCTCCGCAGGAGGTATCGGTAGATGCTTCGTATTCAGGCAAGGAAGTCGAGCTCGGAGTCGGTGGCTCATTGATAGTAACCTTGGAGTCTAACCCTGGCTCAACAGGTTTTGAGTGGGAGTTGACGGAAATTAGTGATGAAACTGTGTTGCAGCAGGTAGACCAGAGATATGAGCCACCGGAAGAAGGGGGGATGGTGGGGGCTCCTGGCAAAGAAATATGGACGTTTAAAGGACTTAAGAAAGGTGGAAGCAGCATATCCATGGGATACAGCCAACCCTGGGAAGGTGGCACGAAGGCTGCCGAAACTTTCGAGTTAAGCGTAGTCGTTAAATAGAGTACCCCCAAGGATAATCAGACATGTCGCCTACTCGCGGGGTAACAAAAGTTTTGACTAATTCAATCAGGCAAAACAATCGTCCGAAATGTGCAGTTCGGGCAACAAAAGCCTGAATTGTTAACTCGTCTAATGACCTAGAATGTTGCTCGCCTACGTTGACTTATACAATTTGTCATGGACAAAACGGGCAAGGAAGCTGCTTCCTCAGATATTTCAGTGGTCATTGACATCGTCGGTCCAATAATCTACGCTTTTAATGGTAGTTAAGGAAAAGCCCCAGACTAAGGCACTGCCTTAATGCTCAAGACTTGAAGGAAGCTACATGATTATTGTCGGTGAAAAGATAAATACAAGTCGCAGGAATATCGCAGAAGCGGTGGAAAGAAGAGACCACAGCTACGTCGCTGAGGTAGCCAGAGAGCAAGCAGAAGCCGGCGCTCATTACATTGATGTCAACGCAGGAGCCTGTCTTGAGCAGGAAGCAGAGTGTCTTTGCTGGCTGGTGGAAACTGTACAGAGTGAGGTGGACCTGCCCTTATGTCTAGACAGCCCGAATCCACGTGCTCTGTCTGAAGCAATGAAACACCACAGAGGTGAACCAATGATCAACTCTATCTCTCTTGAGGCAGAACGCTTTCAGCCTCTTCTTCCCGTGGTAACTTCTCAACCCTGTCACGTGGTTGCCCTCTGTATGGGTGAAACGGCAATGCCAACTACTGTAGAGGACAGGGTGGAAGTTGGGGCAGAACTCATAAACAGGTTAACCGACGCAGGCATCCCTCTGGAAAAGATATATGTGGACCCACTAGTAAAGCCTGTTTCCGTAGACACCCAGATGGGAATTGCCACACTGGGAGCAATAGCAAGAATAATGAATGATTTCCCTGGGGTGAACACCATCTGTGGACTTTCCAACATCTCCTTCGGGCTTCCAGAGCGCCGACTCATTAATCATAGCTTTTTGGCCCTCTGCCTCTCTTATGGTCTGTCAGCCGTGATTTTAGACCCGACCGACAAAAAGCTCATGGCAACCCTCTTGGCGGTTGAGATGCTTTTGAACCGTGATGAATATTGCGATAATTTTATTACAGCCTATGAGGCTAGGCGTATTTCCGATGGATAATATGAATCAGTTTCTTGACGATAAAGATGAAGCTAAGGAGGTTATAAATGACTGACTTGAAGGCACTGACTGAATCTGTGATTAAGGGAGATATCGGGACAGCGACGACAGAAACTCAGCATGCGGTAGAAACCGGGCATAATCCCCAAGACATCCTCGATAAGGGGCTCATCGGTGCCATGGACGAGGTGGGCGAAAGTTTTTCAAAGGGAAAGATATTTATTCCTCAGATGTTACGCTCGGCCAAGACGATGCAAGAGTGCATGAAGGTGCTTGAACCGTTGTTTCAAAAAGGTGACATTACTTCCAAAGGAAAGGTAATCATCGGCACGGTCAAGGGGGACTTACATGACATTGGCAAGAATCTGGTTTCCATGATGATGGAAGGTGCCGGGTTCACTATGTTCGACCTCGGAGTGAATGCTTCTCCGGAGCGCTTTGTCCAGAAGGCACAGGAAATAGAACCGGACATAGTTGCCATGTCAGCTTTGCTCTCCACCACAATGCCATCGATGCGACAGACCATAGAGGCTCTCAAGCAGGCTAGTATCAGGGGGAAAGTCAAGGTCATGATTGGCGGTGCCCCCGTTACCGAGAAGTATGCTAGGGAAATCGAGGCGGACTGTTACGCACCGGATGCTGGTTCCGCCGTGATTAAAGCCAAGGGGATACTCGGGATTGCCTAATCAGATGGTAGTATTTGAAGGGAGCGAATTATGAAACCAATAGAGATACCCACCTTCCAACCTCGGTTGAGGGTGTTGGACCGTCAACAAGCCCTGGCCATCCATGCCGCTGCCCTGGAGATTTTGGAAAAGATAGGATTCAAGATGGAGCATCCCGGTGCTCTGGAAATGCTCATCGATGCCGGGTGCAAGGTTACCGGCGGTGATTGGCTTAAATTACCACCTTACCTCGTTGAAGCTGCTCTGGCCTCTGCCCCCAAGCAGATTGTCCTCTACGACCAGAGAGGAAATAGAGCGATGCCTCTGGTTGACGGCAACCTTTTCTATGGCACGGGTTCGGATGCCACCTTTACCCTCGACTTGGAAACCGGTCAGCGCCGCCGCGTGGTGCTGAAGGATGTGGCTAATTTTGCCCGGCTGGCGGATGGCTTGGAAAACATCGCCTTTACCATGTCTATGGGTAATCCTGAGGATGTCCCCGTGGAGGACATCTACGTTCATGTTTTCGCTGAAATGGTGAGAAACACTAATAAGCCCATCGTGTTCATAGCTGATAGTGGCCGGGATATTGCCAAGATTTACGAGATTGCCTGCCAGGTAGTTGGTGGAGAAGAAGAGCTGAGAGATACGCCCTTTTTGCTGAACTATTCAGAAGCAATCAGCCCCTTGCACTTTCCTGAGAACGTTATGGAGAAACTTATCTTCTGTGCCGAAAAGGGCATTCCAATCTGTCTCCCCTCGGGGTCTAACGCGGGAGGGGGCGCACCGATTACGCTTGCCGGTGCCATGGCTTTGGGCATCGCGGAAAATTTGGTCGGTCTGGTCGTACACCAACTGGCTGGTAAAGGGTCTCCTTTCCTGTTTGGCCCTAACGTGAGCACTTTGGACATGAAGTCCACCGTAGTCTCCTACGGTTGTCCTGAGTGGAGTCTTACTCAAGCGGCACTGGCTGATATGCGCGACGAAATCTATGGCCTGCCGATATGGGCCTATGCCGGGGCTTCCGACGCTAAAGTCATGGATGCTCAAGCGGGAGCAGAAGCCATGTTCTCTATCATTAGTTCCATGCTTTCCCGCTGCAATTTGATACATGATGTTGGTTTTTTGGAATATGGAAATACCTCCTCCCTTGAGATGGTGACCATGGCTAATGAGCTGATTGCCATGAGTCGCTTCTTTACCGAGGGTATACCCATCAATGATGAAACTCTGGCCCTAGAGGCGATAGAAAGGGTAGTGGGCGGTGGGCCGGGCTCAATCTTCCTAATGGACGACCACACTTTCGAACATTTTATGCAGGCTCAATTCCTGCCGGGTCTTTTGGACCGCAACCGTTACGATCCATGGAAGGAAGCTGGAACCACTGACCTATATCAGCGCTGTAATTTGGAGGCTAAAAGAATCTTGGCAGGACATCCAGTTGACCCTAAGGCGGATGAAATACTCAAAGGGATAGACCGAATCCTCGAGGGAGGCTAGCAGACTCTTCAATTATGGGAACAAGTTTGCCATTCTACAAGCCGCTAACAACTGAAGATATTAAGCAAATCGACGATACTGCGCACCAGATACTGGAGGATGTTGGGATTCACATTTGCGATGGTACCTTTCTTGACAAGTTGAAGGCAGCCGGGGCAAAAGTTGACTATGACAGTGAGCGGGTACGCTTCCGTACGGGTTGGCTTGGCGAGGTCTTAGGTCGTGCCCCGTCTCGCTTCACTCTACATTCTCGAGATGGCCAAAATGACCTGCCTTTAGGAGAAGGCAAAGTCTACTTCACCAATGGTGGACGAGTGTTTCGTCTTTTCGACGCAGAAACAGACGATTACCGCCTTACCATGCTAAGAGATGTGGCAGAAACTGCCAAGTTGGTAGACCATCTGGAGCACCTCAATTTTTATATCATTGCCTGCCAAGCCCATGATTTAGCCCCTCAGAACTATCATCTGAACGACTTCTACCACGCTTTCAACTGCACTGCGAAACATGTCATGGGTGGCTGTGACAACTTGGAGGGTGTCAGGCAGATGTGGGAACTGGCCAGCTTTATCGCCGGTGGAGAAGATAAGCTCAGGGCAAGGCCCTTTGTTTCGGTAATAACCAACCCAATAAGCCCCCTCACCATTGATTCTGACTCACTGAATATCCTCGCTTTCTGCGGTGAGCATGGTATCCCTGTTACTTGCGCACCAGCCCCGATTGCTGGAGCGACGTCACCGGCCACACTGGCCGGGACTCTTGCTCAAATGCATGCGGAATCGTTGGCCGGGGTGGCTATCTCTCAAATACTTGCTCCGGGAGCTAAGGTGCTTTATGGGGCGGTACCTTGCATAATGGACTTGCGCAGCATGGAATTCGCCATCGGCTCCGTGGAAATGGGCATGATGAACGCTGCCGCTGTTCAACTGGCCAAGCTACATGAGCTGGCTGTCTACGCTTCCGGTGGCGTTACCGAGGCCAAGAGGCCAGACATCCAGGCGGGCTGTGAAAAAAGTCTCACCATTCTAATGGTCGGCATGGCAGGGGCGGACTGTGTTCACCTTGCAGCCGGAATGCTCGATTCAGGTAACGCTATCTCCTATGAACAGTATATTATCGATGATGAGGTCATCGGCATGGTCAAGAGGGTGCTGGCAGGCATTACAGTGAACAAGGGAACGCTGGGTCTCGATGTGGTCAAGAAGGTCGGTCCTGGCGGGAGTTATATCATCGAAGACCACACTATCAAACATATGATGGATGAATTCTTCTATCCCAACTCCAGTGTGCGTCTCAACCTCGACATTTGGCAAGAGGCGGGACAACCTGATATGTTGAGTAGAGCCAGAGTTCAGGTTCAACATATTCTAGGGGGTGGAGAGACAGACCTATTAGATCGGGACTCGATTCACAAAGCCTTCCCAGGGATAGAAGATGTCTGAAGTTTCACCATCAAACGGGACTAAGCGCAACATAGTGCGCATCCTTGCTTGCGCGGTCTTCAAGCCAGCCTTAGAGCACATCGGGCTGGAAAGTGAATGCTCAGATATCAGGCTGACATATTTGCCACCAAATCTCCATCTCAGGCCACAAGAGCTGGGAAAGTATCTGCGGAGAGAGATTGCTGCAGCTGAAAGAACAAATGAGCGGATAATATGCCTTTTCGGGGATTGTTTTCCGGGTATTGGCGACTACTGCCAACGGCACGGAGCCAGCAGAGTACCAGGTCCTTGCTGCTGGGAGATGTTTCTTGGTAGTGAGCGTTTTAACCGCTTACTTGAAGAAGACGCAGGGACCTATTTTGTGGAAAAAGAGCTCATCCTTAACTTCAGAGCGTACTGCATTGAACCTCTTGAGCTCTATGACGAGGAGATGCGAGAACAGTGCTTCAAACACTACAATAGACTACTCTATGTGCGTCAGCCATCAGACCCAGACCTAATAGCCGGGGTCAGCGAGATAGCTGAATTCCTAGGTCTATCTCTAGAGATTCAAGACGCTGATTATTCACACCTTGCAAAGAGACTCAGCGAACTTCTTTAGCTCGAATTTGTGTTGTGAATGAAAACAAGGTGCTAGAACAGAGATCAGAAGACAAAAAGCAAGCCAGTGCCCTGGTCTCAAGAAGAAGACGCAAGGCGGTATATGTCTGGCTGAATGTACAGCCTGAAGATATCTGGGTCAGGGTCCGTAAGGGAGATACCATCCGCAAGGCACTACGAGAGGCGGATGTCAGGTTGGAGGGGGATTGTGGCGGACTGGGCAAATGTGGCAAATGCAAGGTCAAAATGCTCTCTCTGTTAGATGAGCCAACAGCGGAAGAAAGAGAGCTTCTGGATGATGCTGAACTGGAGCAGGGAATACGTCTCGCTTGTCGTACGAAGATGATGCGAGATCTGGTGATTTCTATCGGAGAACCCAGCAGCGAGCCGGAATATTACCGTATCCTCACTACCAGTCACTTAGGCGGCAGAAGATACATACCTGAATCGGAGTTAGATCCTCTGGTAGAAAAAAGGCTTGTCGCGCTACGTCCCGAAGCGCAGAACGAAGAGCGTTCTGATTTGGACCGGATAAGGCTGGCGATGGGTGATGAGTATAGCAGTCTCGGGGCATCGCTTCATTGCCTGCGCACCCTACCCCAGAAGCTTGAGGAAAGCCACTACCATGGAACTGCGGTGCTCCACGATAGTAACCTCATAGAATGGCAAGATTGGGAGGAGTTGCATCACCACTACGGCTTGGTCTTTGATATCGGTACAAGTACCCTGGTTGGTAAGCTTATCAACTTAGTTGATGGCATTGAAGTTGCTGTGGCTTCCTGTCTAAACAGTCAGAGTAAATACGGATCGGATGTGATAAGTCGCCTACAGTATGTAAAAGAGCGCTCCAGAGGACTGCAAATCCTACAATACCTCCTTGTCCGAGATTTGAATCAGCTTACGGCACATCTCCTGCAGACAGCAGAACTCCAGGCAGATGAAATATTCATAGCCATTGCCGCAGGTAATACTACCATGCAGCATCTATTTCTAAGCCTGTCCCCCTTGGGCATTGCTGAGGCCCCTTTTCTACCGGTAGTAACCGATGGTCTAATCGTCAAGTCGGCGGATGTTGGCCTGAAATTGCATCCGGAAGCCCGGCTTTACATTATGCCTGTGAAATCCGGCTATATTGGCGGGGATTTGATTAGTGATATTTTGACTTCCGGCGTTGCGGAACAGGAAGAAATAATACTGGGTCTGGACTTAGGTACGAACGGAGAGGTTTTCTTGGGTAACAATAAGAGATTGCTCACCTGCTCAGCAGCCGCTGGCCCTGCTTTGGAGGGCGCTCGAATCTCTTATGGTATGATTGCCAAGGGTGGGGCCATTGAAGGTGTCCGGTTGGAAGACAGCCAGCTACAATATCGTGTCATCGGCAATGTCAAACCTAGAGGAATTTGCGGTAGCGGGCTGGTTGATTTGGTAGCCGTACTTCTACACTGCGGCATCATCAATCACGAAGGCTCAATTCGTCGGTCTCGAAGAAGATCGGCCGGAGAACTGAACTCCAGAGTAGTGAAAAAAAGGGCCATGGGCTATAGCTTCTTAGCTGCCACTCCCGAGGAAAGCTACGATCAGAAAGCAATATACCTGACTCAAAAAGATGTTCGTGAGGTGCAGTTGGCTAAAGGGGCCATTGCTGCTGGCGTGAAAACATTGATGGACGAACTTGGCATTGGAGCTAAGGATATAAGCCGTGTCTATCTGGCCGGTGCACTTGGGAATTACGTCGACCCGCTTAGTGCTGTGCGCATCGGCCTCCTTCCACGCATCAATCCCGAGATTATCAAGTCTTTGGGTAACGCTGCCAGCAGGGGGGCCTCCATGGCACTGTTGTCCAAGAAGCACTGGCAAATGGCCAAAGACCTTGTCGATTTCATTGAGCATATTGAACTCTCTTGTCGTCCTGATTTTAACGATTATTTTGTTGAGAACTTGGATTTTCCCAAGGAGAATATGTGGTAGGGTTTGCTAGCTTTGAAACCGTGCCTTGATGCATGCATATCGAGTAAGAAATAATGAAAAGTCGAGTAGAAATATATGAAAGTTGGTGCAAGAAATGTGGTATCTGTGTCGCATTCTACACGCTTGGCGTACCGGAAATCGGCAAGGATGGGTATTGTTTCGTTAAGGCCCCAGGATCGTGGTTTGACAGGGTGGTGGATTCTATGATATCATGCCTTGGCTTATGGTCAAGAAAGGGGGGAGAAAATCTTACAAGGAGGCCAAGGGATATCGTGAAGTAAGCAAGACGAGATCTAATCCGGGGCCATCTGTCTGTTTTTCTTCTACAGATGATAACTACTTACCGTTTACATAATGTCCAGTTAATTTTGTTTATGCCCTAGTTTTCAAAATCTTTTCAAATCACCAAGACCCAATCTTCATTAGACTCCCCTAGATAACCCCCTGGCTGAGTATATATTGTTTCCGGATTTTGTCTTATACAGGGCAAAAGCATTTGCTCGCAGGATGCAGAATGAAAGGGAGGTTTATAGTAGTATGTTGGTAACTGACGATAGGGTCGATCTCGATATTGAAATCGACAAAAAGCAAGTATGTCACTACACGGGATATGATGCTGATTACAAGCTGTCAGCACGTATTTCCTCTTTAATCGATGACTATGCAGAGCACGCCCATCATCTTATTAATCCGTCATATTCATACATTATCAGGGATGTGGAGTGGGCTCGAGGCTCCATCTCCTTTGTTGAAGATTCGATTATCTTCAAAAGCCGGGTTATCGGCCGGTTGCTGGAGCATTGCAGCCAGGTTGCAGTATTCTTGGTGACAATAGGCGAATACTTAGAGGAGACAGCATATCGGCTAGCCAGAGATGGGCGCATGCTCCAGGCGACTGTCCTAGATGCAACAGGGTCGGACGCTGTTGAGAAGTTGATGGACTTTGTCCAAGACAGAATAAGGGAGGCAGCTAATACCGAGGGACTTGTCACAAGCCAGCGCTTTAGCCCCGGCTATTGCGACTGGAACATAGGTCACCAACGGATGCTCTTCCGGGCACTAAGCGGTAATACGTTGGGGATTCACTTAACTGGAGAGTGTTTGATGATCCCCCAGAAGTCAATTTCCGGCATTATCGGTATCGGAGCCTCAAGCGACAATGTGGAGAATTACAACCCCTGCAAGACCTGTGGGAAACACGATTGTCTGAGTAGGAGATAAGCTCTAAAGATATGATTCGAAAAGGCCTAGCCGGGGGTAGTTTCAAGCCCCTCCCCGAGGAGTCCATTCGCAGGGTTCACCAGACCGCGATGCGGGTAATCGAGGAAGTGGGTTTTGGGGTGAACTCGGAGGTGGCGCTGCAGCTATTCAAAGGCGCTGGAGCATGGGTGGACGAGGAAAAGAACCTGGTGCGCCTGCCTCAGAAGAAGGCTATGGAGCTAATAAAGATGGCACCATCTGAGGTAAGGCTCGCTAGCCAAGACGAAAAGCACGATATCGTTCTAGGCGGAAACCGGGTGCACACAGGAACCGGGGGTACTGCACTTTATGTCTATCAACCGGACAGCGGCCGGAGGCAGCCAGCCACCCTGGAAGACCTGAAGCAGATTGCCAAGCTGGTTGATGGGCTGGATAATATTCACCTGTTCATGCTGCCTGTCTATCCCAACGAGCTGCCAGTTGAAGAAGTAGACGCAAATCGCTTCTTTGCGGGGCTGGATAATACCACCAAGCATATCATGGGAGGTGTTTATACCCTCGATGGCGTGAAACAGGTTATACGGTTGGCAGAAATCATCGCTGGCTCTGCTGAGCGCCTTCGCCAGCGGCCTCTCGTCTCTATGGTAGCTTGTAGCATAAGCCCTTTGACGATGGACAGGCATTATGGCGACTTGGTGGTGACCATTGCCGGGCAGGGCATCCCTTTGGTGTGCCCCGCTGAGCCATTATGTGGGGCTACTTCACCAGTAACACTTGCCGGGAACCTGGTAATCCAGGTCACGGATTCCTTAATGGGTGTAATGCTTGCCCAGATTGTCAACCCTGGGGCTCCGGTCATCTTTGGCTCGGTAGCCACCAGCACTGACCTCAGGGACTTGAAGTACCTGGCGGGCTCGGTTGAGATGGGCTTGCTCAATGCAGCTGGTGCCCAGATGGCCCAGTTCTACCAACTCCCCTTCTATGCTACCGGGGGCATGACCGACTCTAAGGTATTGGATGCCCAGAGCGGCTATGAGTCTGCTTTTACCAGTCTCCTCTGTGCCTTGGCAGGCGCTAATTTAATCCATGATGCCGCGGGACTGATGGAATTTGCCCTTACCACCTGCTATGAGAAGTATGTCATAGACGATGAAATACTGGGGATGGTTATGAGAGCTGTTGAAGGGATTGAGGTCAACGAAGATACTCTGGCGTTCGACCTCATCAAACAGACAGGACCCGGGGGTAGTTTCGTTACAGCCAAGCACACCAGGCACTTCATGCGAGGCGAGCACTACCAGACTTCCTTGAGCAACAGGGATAGTAGGGAAGAATGGGAGGCTAGAGGAGCCAAGGCCACCTGGGAAAAGGCAGCGGAAAAGGTAAGGGAAATCATAGGCAATCATAACTGGAGTCTGCCCGCACAAGTAAGGAAGCAGGTGCTCTCGGAAATACAGGAATTGTGGACTGATATGCTGGTAATCGGCGAAAACATTAATGCATCAAACAAGCCCGTGGCCGAAGCCATCGCCAGAAGGGATAAAGAATTCTTGGAGAATCTAGCCGTGAGTGTGGCTGCTGCCGGGGCTGACTTTGTCGATGTGAACGCTGGCACAGGGCAGGGCTCTCCAGAGAAGGAAACGGCAACCATGG
>Ga0114922_10001263_pt1 | contig 24172 bp, 20 predicted proteins | sample AartaG_FD_100975 | JGI IMG/M metagenome (GOLD analysis project Ga0114922, IMG submission 100975) | Deep subsurface microbial communities from Aarhus Bay to uncover new lineages of life (NeLLi) - Aarhus_00045 metaG | ecosystem: Environmental > Aquatic > Marine > Oceanic > Sediment | place... | reverse complement strand
CGACGTCTCTCCTTCGCACTCATCAACAAATGTCCTTCCATAATCACCTCCTCAAAAAAGGAGGATAGCATAGAGGACATTTCTACCGAGTCCACCTGAGGACATTATCACGGAGTTATGACACTTGCCGTGAAACCGGTTGACAATACCCAGTCTCTGTGTTAATATACAAAACTGGTCTGTAGAGGTGACTATGGGAACATCCAGCCGGCATGTTTGTGCTGGGGCCCATACAGTCGGGTAGACCCGGGTTGTCGAGGCTGCCTTTTCACAGCCGAGAAGGAATGTTCTGCGTCAGGGCAATTTCGACACTTGGGTAAGACGTCGTTTCCTCATCGTTGCGTACCAGCGTAAGCAAAATTTTTTTGCCCGTTTTCCGCACGAGTGGGGAATCGACCTGGAGAGTTCAAACACTCAAATGGACGCTTCAAAGATCGAGGAAGCTGTACTGAGAATCCTGGAAGCCGTGGGCGAGGATCCGCAGCGCGAAGGTCTCGTGGATACTCCCAAGAGAGTCGCCAGGATGTATCAGGAACTGCTGAGCGGTACCTCCAAGGATCCCAAGGATGAGATAACGGTTACCTACGGCGAACAGTACGACGACATCATAGCGGTACGTGATATACCGTTTTACTCCATCTGCGAACATCACCTCTTGCCCTTCCACGGGAAAGCGCACGTGGCGTACCTTCCTAAGGGCGGACAAATCACCGGTCTGAGCAAGTTGCTGCGCGTCATAGAGGTGCTCTCCAAGAGGCTGCAGTTGCAGGAAAGACTGACACGGCAGATAGCTGAGACTTTGATGGCCGCGTTGCAGCCGCGAGGCGTCATAATAATTGTCGAGGCGGAACATCTGTGTATGTCGATGAGAGGCGTGAAAAAACCCGGCGCTATTACCGTCACGTCCGCTGTAGAAGGCATTTTCAGGGCAAACGAGGCAACGCGCGAGGAAGCATTGCGGTTGCTCAAAGGGTAGCGGAATATACGGAAGGGGGATAGAACGTTTCGTTTAGTCGAAGCTGTCGGCGGGCGCGGGAACGGTCGAGCGAGACCGACTAGCTTGCTGCAATGGTTGTTGTTGACCAAATGGATCGCGGGCAAGGACCTTAAGCCGTAGGTCGTCATCTAGAAAGGGGTTTGGATATGGCGAAACTGGATGCCACGAAGATGAAAGATTGGGAAATCGCTGAGGCGGCTGAAGAGACCATGAAGACCGTCTACGAGTTGGGCGAGGAAATAGGCGTGGAGAAGATGGAACTGCTCCCGTACGGCCATTATGTCGCCAAACTTGACTTCATGAAGATTCTCGATAGACTGAAAGATCGGCCGGACGGCAAGTATATCGAGGTGACGGCTATCACGCCGACGCCGTTGGGCGAGGGCAAGACCACCTCCGCGATGGGACTTGTCGAGGGTCTTGGCAAGCTCGGCAAGAACGTTATGGGCGCGATTCGCCAGCCGTCGGGCGGCCCCACGTTCAACATCAAAGGATCGGCTGCCGGGGGCGGACTGGCCCAGTGTATCCCTCTGACGGATTTCAGTCTGGGTCTGACCGGCGACATCGACGCGATCACCAACGCGCACAACCTGGCCATGGTCGCCCTGACCAGCCGGCTCCAGCACGAGTTCAACTACGGCGACGACGTTCTCGCGAAAAAGAACCTGAAACGGCTGAACATCGACCCGAGGAAACCGGCCATGATGTGGGCCATGGACTTCTGCGCACAGGCGCTCCGCGAGATGATTATCGGTATCGGCGGCAAGATGGACGGATTCATGATGAGGAGCGGTTTCCAAATCACCGTCTCGTCGGAGATCATGGCGATCCTGGCCGTCGCCACGAGTCTGGCCAACATGCGCGAGCGGATCGGCAAGATCGTAGTGGGATACGACAAGTCCGGCAACCCTGTCTCGGCGGCGGACCTCGAGGTGGACGGCGCGATGACAGCTCTGATGACCAAGGCGATCAACCCCAACCTCATGCAGACCGTCGAAGGCCAGCCCGTGCTCGTGCACGCCGGCCCGTTTGCCAACATTGCTATCGGCCAGTCGTCGATTATTGCTGACCAGATTGGGTTGAAGCTAGGCGACTACCACGTTACCGAAAGCGGGTTCGGCGCCGACATCGGGTTCGAGAAGTTCTGGAACCTCAAGTGCCGGTTCAGCGGGCTGATTCCCCACTGTTCGGTGATTGTGGCGACAATTCGCGCACTGAAGATGCACGGCGGCGGACCGAAGGTCGTACCTGGTCACCCGTTGGACAAGACATATACCGAAGAGAACATTGCTCTGGTCGAGAAAGGCGTCGAGAACCTCCTGGCCCATATCGAGACCGTCAACAAGAGCGGAATCTACCCGGTCGTCTGTATCAACGCGTTCTATCTTGATACCGACGCCGAGGTTCAGGTAGTCCGCGAAGCCGCCGAGGCAGCGGGTGCGAAAGTGGCGGTGTCCAAGCACTGGGAACTGGGCGGCGAAGGCGCCATCGAGTTCGCGGAAGCTGTGGTCGAAGCGTGCGAGGAACGGGAACCGAAAGTCAATTTCCTCTACAAAGACGACCAGCCGTTGAAGGAGAAAATCAACCTGATCGCAACCGAGGTTTACGGAGCTGACGGCGTGAGCTACTCTCCGGAAGCGGAAGCTATGATCAAGAAGATTGATGCCGATGATGAGCTCAGTAAAATGGGTTGCTGCATGGTAAAGACCCACTTGAGCCTGTCTCACGATCCAACGATTAAGGGTCGTCCGAAGGGCTGGACGCTGCCTATCCGCGACGTGCTCGTTTATCGCGGCGCGGGATTCGTCGTGCCGGTCGCCGGAGCCATCAAGCTTATGCCGGGTACCGCGAGCGACGCGGCCTTTAGAGGGATCGATGTCGACGTGAAAACGGGTAAGGTGAAAGGACTATTCTAGCGAGGATTGGAGAGTCATGAGCGCAAAGATCATCGATGGAAAACAGATTGCCGCTGACATACGCGCGGAAATGAAGCAGGAGGTTGCCGAGCTGAAGGAGAAGCACGGTGTTACCCCCGGTTTGGCGGTCGTCCTTGTGGGCGAAGACCCCGCAAGCGTCGTGTACGTCCGGAACAAGAAGCGCGGATGCGAGGAGTTGGGCATCAACTCGTTCGAGCACAAGCTCGATGCGTCCGCGACCGAGAAGGAAGTGCTCGGAATCGTTGAGAAACTCAATCAGGACGACGCAGTGCACGGGATCCTCGTGCAGCTGCCCCTCCCGAAACAGATCAGTGAGTCGAAGATCCTGAACACGATACTACCGGAGAAGGACGTGGACGGGTTTCATCCCGTGAACGTTGGCAAGATGCTCATCGGCGAACCGGCGTTCTTGCCCTGCACGCCTCACGGCGTCCAGGAACTGCTGATGAGAAGCGGAAGCGACCCGGCAGGCAAACATGTGGTTATAGTCGGCCGGAGCAATATCGTCGGCAAACCGGTAGCCGCCATTCTGATGCAAAAAAAGGACGGCGGCAACGCCACGGTCACGGTGTGCCACTCACGCACCAAGAACCTCACTGAGATCACGAAACAGGCCGATATCCTGATAGCGGCCATCGGGCGAGCCAAGATGATCACCGCCGATATGGTCTCGGATGGGGTCGTTGTAATAGACGTTGGCGTTAACAGAGTTGACGATCCTACCGCGAAAAGAGGGTACCGCCTCGTTGGAGACGTCGATTTTGACGGAGTCAAGGAGAAGGCGAGCGCTATCACTCCGGTGCCCGGCGGCGTGGGCCCGATGACAATAACAATGCTCTTGATAAACACAATCGTAGCCGCGAAACGAGCTAATGGTGTAGAATAGACGCTGGGGCGGGCCTATCGCCCGCCGTTGCTGCCGGTAGATAGTCGCGGGAAGCTGAGATGGGGAAAAAGCACAAGGTTACGTTCCTTCCTGACGATGTGGCGGTGCAAGTGCAGGCAGGAGAAAGCCTCCTTGCAGCAGCCATGCATGCCGGGGTGTATATCAACGCTTCGTGCGGCGGCGAAGGCACCTGCGGCAAGTGCAAGGTGACCGTCGAATCGGGTACCGTCGAGGGCGAACGCGGTCCGCATCTCTCCGAAGAGGAGTTTTCGCAGGGCGTGCGTCAGGCATGCCAATCGCAAGTTGTGTCCGACGTAGTTGTGCGTGTTCCCGAGGAGATGCAGCTTGACAAGACGGTTCTCGGTGAAAGAAGACGCCACGCGCGCGGAGGCAGATCGGTCTCCGAGCACGAGCTGGAAAAGCTGGCTACAGGATGGAGATTCAACCCCGCGCTCAGAAAGCTCCATGTATCACTTCCACCTCCAAGCTCGGAAGATAACACGAGCGACCTCTCTCGTTTGCTGCGCGAACTGAAGAAAAAACATGGGATCGACAACATATCGGTGGACTTCCGCGTCATCGAAAGACTTCCGCAGGGACTGCGCGATGCCAGTTGGGATGTGACCACCACTACGGTCATGACGCGGTTTCAGCCGCAGTTGGCGGACTTTCAACTGCGCGGTCCACGAAAACCGAAGCTGATCAACATCGAGCCGGGAAATACCGTTGATGAACATTACTCGGTCGTATTGGATGTCGGTACGACGACGGTCTGCGCTCAACTGCTGGATCTCAAAGCCGGCAAAGCGCTCGCCCGAGCGACCGACTACAACAGGCAGATACGATACGGCGACGACGTCATCACCCGAATCGATTACTGCCGCAAGAAAGGCGGGCTGAAGAAGCTCCGGAAAGAGGTCGTCGACACAATAAACGAGCTTATCGACAGACTCCTGAGCAAGACCGGCGTCAGCAGGGAACGCATATCGCACGTGACTGCCGCCGGCAACAGCACTATGACGCATATCCTGCTCGGTATTGATCCCAAGTATCTGCGCGAGTCACCTTACACGCCGGTGGCAAACTTCTTGCCACCCGTGCGCGCCATGCATCTCGGCATGAATGTGGGCGACCATGTCCATCTGTACACGTTCCCGATGGTGGCCAGCTACGTGGGGGGCGATATCGTTGCGGGAATACTGGGATCAGGCGTGTACCAGCGCAAGGAGGTCACTCTGTACATAGACGTTGGCACGAACGGTGAAATCGTCGTCGGAAACTGCGACTGGCTCGTCACGGCATCCTGTTCCGCGGGTCCGGCCTTCGAGGGAGGCGGGATACAGCACGGTATGCGTGCCGCGCGCGGCGCCATCGAACGATTCCGCATCAACCCCGGCACGTGCGAGCCGATGATCATGACCAGAGGTAACGCCAAACCGATAGGGATTTGCGGTTCGGGGCTCATAAACATAGTCGCGGAACTGCTCGAAGCCGGGATAATAGGTCAAAACGGCAAGTTCAACACCGACGCGCCTTGCGCCTCCGAGCGTGTCCGCGAGGTCAAAGGTACGTACGAGTACGTCCTCTGCTGGGCGGATCAGTCGGGAATTGACGGCGACATAGTAATAACGGAACCCGACATCGACAACCTCATACGAGCGAAGGGCGCGATGTACGCGGGATACCAGACGCTGCTGGAAAGCGTCGGGATGACACCGGAGAACCTCGATAGAGTGATAATCGCCGGGGCGTTCGGCGACTACATTGACCTTGACGCGGCGATGACAATTGGGCTTCTGCCGGAGCTGCCGGAAGATAAGTTCATGTTTATAGGCAACGGTTCTCTGCTGGGAGCGAGATTGGTGTCCTTCTCCAACGAGATGCTCGATGACGCGGAGAGGATCGCCCGCATGATGACGAACTTCGAGCTGAGCGAGAACCCCGCTTTTATGGACAAGTATGTTGCGGCACTTTTTCTGCCGCATACGGATGACGATGCTTTCCCGGAGGTAACCGGAAGGCTCGGATTGCAGAAACAGCAACCTGATTAGACAGAGGCAGTAGGACCGTGATCGACAGGTATCACGGGCTTGCTCCTCGCTGGAAAGGCAAGGGAGCGTATGGCGAAAAAGGCGAACGAGAAGGTTGAGGTTCTTGGGCCAACGTACGAGGCCGGAAAACCGCAAGAACCGATACGCTGGCGGCAGAAGTTCAGCAGCAGAGAGGAAATGCTCAAGTATCTCCAGACCGGCGAAAGGTATTGGTTCGGCAAAGGTTACGGCAGCGAGAAAAGGAAGACCGAAGCGTAATCGAGACAGTTGCTTCTTACGTACATTGACAGGGACTCTTAAGAGACCTTGACGAGACAGTGGAGCATAGGCGGTGAAATGGGACGACAGCGCGTACAGGCAGACTACGGACAAGGTGATAAAGGCTTTCTACCGAGTCCACGATGCGCTGGGACCCGGCTTTCTCGAAGAGGCGTATCACAGTGCGCTATACTTCGAGCTGAATAGGACGTTTGCGAACGTCTCTCGTGAGAAGGCGTACCCGGTAAGATATCAGGACACTGAGGTAAGCAAGTACGTCCCTGACATCGTTGTGGACGATCGAGTAATCGTCGAGGTGAAAGCTGTGAAGACGCTCAGCCAAAACCATAAAGCGCAAATAATCTCGCAGCTCAGGGTAACGGACATTTTGATCGGGTTCCTAGTCAACTTCGCGAACAAGGACTTGGAGTTCAAGAGATTCGACAATTTCTATGAGATAGAAAAGCGTGGACTCAAACTGGACTGACGATGGTCACGTCCAGGTCTCGTCAAAGTCCCTGTTAAAGTGAACCGGGACCGCTTGGGAGGTAGGACGCGGGAAGCAAATCTGTGGGTAATCAGGGGTATGGTCGGAGAAACGGAACGTATGGCTAGAGGCAGGAGGTGAAAATAGTGGCGTTCGAGGTTCCAAAAAGAGATTACACGGGAAAGATAAAGGAGATAAACCTTGGCTCAGGTGAACGGGCGGTTACGGTTGGGGGCGAGAGTTCGTTTCCATTCTGCCAATTTGAGGGCGAGATGCCTAACCCGCCGAGGATAGCTATGGAGGTGTACGACTGTCCGCCGGAGGAGTGGCCCGAGGCCGCTTTGGAACCGTTCGCAGACGTGAAAGACGATCCCGTGGCGTGGGCCAAGAAATGCGTCGAGCAATACGGCGCGGAAATGGTCGCGCTTCAGTTGCGCAGCATCGACCCGAACGGGTTGAACCGGAGCGCGGAAGAGGCGGTTGAGGTCGTCAAGAAGGTTGTCGAAGCCGTGGACGTCCCTCTCATCGTGTGGGGATGCGATAACGACGAGAAGGACGCCGAAGTCCTCAGGAAGGTTGCCGAGGCGTGCGACGGCAAGGATCTGATTATCGGACCCGTCGTTGAGGGTAACTACAAACAGATTGGCGCCGGTGCATTGGCGTACCATCACACCGTGATGGCGTCCACACCGATAGATATCAATCTGGCCAAGCAGCTCAATATACTGCTCGGAAATCTGGGCGTCCCGGATGAGCAGATCATCGTCGACCCCACGACCGGTGGGCTCGGTTACGGTATAGAGTACACCTATTCGGTGATGGAACGTGACAGGATGGCGGCGCTGACACAGGAAGATGAGAAACTCCAGTTCCCGGTCGTCTGCAATATGGCACGCGAGGTGTGGAAGACAAAGGAGACTAAACAGACGGTGGAGGAAGCACCCACCCTCGGCGATCCGAAGAGGCGAGGGATCCTGATGGAGGGTGTGACCGCAGTGCTGCTGCTTATGGCAGGTGCAGACGTGCTTATCATGAGGCATCCCGATGCCATCAAGCTCGTCAAGTCGGTGGTGACGGACCTGATGGCAGCAGAATGAAGCTGAACTGTCAATAAGGAAAGGAGTTGTGCCGTGAGTGAGGAGAAGACGGTAGATGAGGCTGTAAGCCTCTTACTGGAGAAAGCACAGAAGGACGAGGTGGTGACCGCCTGGGACAGGATGGCCTCCCTCGGAAAGCCGTGCCGGTTCGGGCAACAGGGAATATGTTGCAGGATTTGCGCGATGGGACCGTGCCGCGTCGGCGGTGAACGGAAGGGTGTCTGTGGCGCAAATGCGGAAACCGTAGCTGCACGCAACTTCATCCGGATGATAGCGGGCGGCGCAGCTGCACATTCCGATCATGGTCGCGCGGTTGCCGAGGCGTTCTTGGCCGCGGCCAGGGGCGAGCTGCCTGGTTACGAGATCAAGGACGTGCAGAAACTGTTTCAGGTCGCTATGGATTTCGGAATAGAGATAGGCGGCAGGAGCATAGAGGAGATCGCCAAGGAAGTCGGCGAAAAAGCCCTGGCGGAGTTTGGTAGGCAGGAAGGCGAGCTGTTATTTGTCAAGAGAGCTCCCCTGAAACGGCAGGAGATCTGGCGGCAACAGAGAGTCACCCCGCGCGGTATAGACCGGGAGGTTGTCGAGATCATGCACCGTACCCACATGGGCGTGGATATGGAATACGAGAATCTGATACGCCAGGGTACGCGTGCCGCCCTCGCCGACGGCTGGGGCGGCTCCATGATCGCCACGGAGCTGCAGGATATTCTCTTTGGCAATCCTGTACCGGTCGTCAGCAGCGTGAATCTCGGTGTACTCAAAGAGGATCACGTTAACGTTATCGTCCACGGACACGAGCCGCTGCTCTCGGAGATGATAGTTGTGGCGACGCGCGATCCGGAGCTTATCGAGCTTGCCAAGTCCAAGGGCGCTGAGGGCATTGTCGTGGCAGGTGTGTGCTGCACGGCGAACGAGATGCTCATGAGACACGGTATTCCGCTGGCCGGCAATATGCTGCAGCAGGAGGTAGCGATTGTCACGGGCGCGGTTGATGCGATGGTCGTTGATGTACAGTGCATCATGGCATCTCTGCCTGAAGTGGCCAAATGCTACCACACGAAGATCATCTCGACCTCGCCCCGCGCGAAAATCCCTGGAGCCACGCATATGGAGTTCAGTGAGGAGAACGCTCTCGATCGGGCGAAAGAGGTTGTGCGTGCAGCGATCGAGAACTATCCGAACCGCACCGGAAAGATTCAAATTCCCGACCAGTCGATGGATCTCGTAGCCGGGTTCAGCCACGAGACGATCAACTACCTGCTCGGCGGAGTTTTCCGCGCCTCGTACAAGCCGCTGAACGACAACATAATAAATGGACGGATACGTGGTATTGCCGGTGTGGTCGGCTGCAACAATCCGCGCGTTACGCATGACGAAAGTCATCTCGCCATGGTCAAAGAGCTAATCAAGCACGACGTGATCGTGCTCCAGACCGGCTGCAGCGCTATGGCGTGCGCCAAGGCGGGTCTGATGACTCCTGAGGCCGCCATGGAACACGCGGGGTCCGGTCTCGCGGAGGTATGCGAGGCGGTCGGTATCCCGCCGGTGCTGCATATGGGCTCGTGCGTGGACAACAGCCGCATCCTCATGGCCGCTACCGCCGTGGTTAAAGAGGGCGGTCTGGGCGATGACATCTCTGACCTGCCGGCTGCAGGCGCCGCGCCGGAATGGATGAGTGAAAAGGCGATATCCATCGGCCACTACTTCGTCGCTTCCGGAGTATACACGGTATTCGGTGTGAGCTGGCCGACGCTCGGCAGCGAGGAGCTTACGAAGTACCTCTTCGAGGGACTTGAGGAAACCCTCAAGGGCAAGTGGGCGTTTGAGCCGGACCCGATCAAGGCCGCTCAACTCATGATTGCTCACATTGACAAGAAGCGCAAGGAGTTGGGTATAGACAAGGCACGCGAAAGGGTGCTTTTCGACATGGAGAAAAGGAGGGAACTCGACGGTGTCTAAGATTATAGCTTCAGCGGCCATTCGCGGCGCTCACAAGATCGTCGCTCGGGCCGACGAAAAATTTAAGGAGGCTGTAGACAAGTGGGGACCCAAACAGGAAGTGGCCTTCCCGAATACCGGTTACTATCTGCCGATCATTTACGGCATTCTCGGAATTCCGGTCAAAACCGTAGGCGATATGGAAGCGGTTCTCGACCGGTGCAAAACCCTGCTGCCGCCGCCTGTGCGCGAGAATGTCGCTCTGCCCTACCTGGCGCCCGCTCTGGATGCGGGTATGGCAACGCTTTTCGCAGAGGAGATCATCGAGGCGGTCCGGTATGTAGAGACTCCCGATTTCTATATTCAGGGTGAGGAACCGGCCAACGGCAACATCTGGCTCGGAGCCGCCGACGACATCATCCTGAGGAAACGAGGGGTGGAGTTCGTTGACGGTACGGCTCCGGGTTTCGCCGCGGTGCTCGGTGCCGCTCCCGACACCGAGACTGCCGTCAAGATCGCACAGGAGCTTCAGGAGAAGAACCTCTACGTGTTCATGTGCGCGGACCACAACGGTAAGACAATGTCTGAACAGCTCGTGGAAGGCGGCGTCCAGATCGGCTGGCCGACGCGGCTGGTATCGTTCGGTCCGGACGTTAGCGCGACGGTCTTCGCGCTGGGATTCGCGACGCGCGCCGCGTTGTCGTTCGGCGGGATCTCCCCGGGCGAGTTCCGAAAGATCCTGATATACAACAAGGACCGCATATTCGCGTTCGCGCTGGCGCTGGGTCATGTCAGCGACGAGTGGTACGCCAATGCGGCCGGCGCCATAAACTACGGGTTCCCCGCCATCGCCGACACCCCGATACCGGAGGTGCTGCCCACGGGCATATGCACATACGAGCATGTCGTATCTAACGTCCCTCACGAGGAGATAGTGTCCAAAGCGGTCGAGGTACGCGGTCTGAAGGTTGCGGTCGCGGACGTACCGATCCCCGTCGCTTACGGTCCCGCGTTCGAGGGCGAGCGCGTGCGCGGCGAGGACGTTTTCGCCGAATACGGCGGCGCGGCAAGAACGACGACGGTCGAGTGGACGACCACTAAAGAGATGGATGAGGTCGAAGATGGCAAGATCGAAGTGATCGGACCGGATCTCGACGACGTCGAAGAGGGAGCTAAGCTCCCGTTGGCTATCGTCGTGGAAGTTGCCGGTCGGACCATGCAGCAGGACTTTGAACCGATACTCGAGAGGCAGATTCACCATCTGATCAACTACGCTCAGGGCGTGATGCATATCGGTCAGAGGGACATCTCCTGGGTCCGCGTGAGCAAGTCCGGCAAGGAAAAGGGATTCAGGCTGAAACATATCGGGGACATCGTCCACGCCAAGTATCACCAGGAGTTCGGCGGCATACTCGACAAAGTCCAGGTAAAGCTGTATACGGAAGAGGACAAGGTCAAGGAAATCCTGGAACAGGCGCGTGAAGTCTACACGCAGCGCGACGACCGAATCGAGGGTATGACGGACGAGGATGAGGGTACCTTCTACTCATGCACACTTTGCCAGTCGTTCGCGCCGAGCCATGTCTGCATAATCACCCCGGAGCGTACCGGTTTGTGTGGAGCGTATAACTGGCTCGATGGGAAAGCGTCATTCGAGATTAACCCGACCGGCCCGAACCAGCCCGTGCCCAAAGGCGATGTCATTGACCCGGTCTATGGTCAGTGGAAGGGAGTTAACGAGTTCGTTACAAAAGCGTCGCGCGGTAAGGTCGAACGGTACGACGCGTACAGCATCATGAGAGAACCGATGACCTCGTGCGGCTGTTTCGAGTGTATCGCGGCGGTGCTCCCGATGTGCAACGGTATCATGACCGTCGACAGGGACTTCCCGGGACTGACGCCGTGCGGTATGAAGTTCACGACGCTCGCCGGCTCAGTGGGCGGCGGTAACGTGACGCCAGGGTTCGTCGGACACAGTAAACACTACATATCCAGCAAGAAGTTCATCATGGCGGAAGGCGGCGTCAAACGGCTCGTATGGATGCCAAAAAAGCTTAAGGACGCCATGAAGGAGAAGCTGGCCAAGAGGGGCGAGGAAATGGGAGTCCCGAATCTCGTCGATATGATCGCGGACGAGACTGTCGGGATAACGGAAGAGGAGATACTGCCTTTTCTTCAGGAAAAAGGTCACCCGGCTCTCAGCATGGACCCGATTCTGTGAAGACGGCAGCTAGTACGGCTTTGCGGTAAGATCCGGAAAGGAGGTTCCGGCAAAAATGGCGCTTACAGGTATCGAGATATTCAAGAAGTTGCCGAAAACCAATTGCGGCGAGTGCGGTGTGCCGACATGCTTGGCGTTCGCCATGAAGCTTGCGGCAGGTCAGGCGGAACTCGCGGCTTGCCCCCACGTCTCTGAAGAGGCGAAGGCCGAACTCTCTGAGGCCAGCGCGCCGCCGATCCGGCCCGTGAAAATCGGGACGGGAGACGAGGCGCTCACGGTCGGCGGTGAGACCGTGCTTTTCCGACACGAGAAAACCTTCGTCAATACGCCCGGCATTGCCATCCTGATCAGCGACACGATGGACGATGCCGAGGTCGACGCGCGGCTCAAGAAGCTCGATGAACTGCAGTACGACCGGGTCGGTCTGACGTTGCACGCGGACCTCGCCGCGGCCAAGTGCGACTCCGGCGATAGCGGCAAATTCGAGGCGCTCGTCAAGAAGATCGTTGCTGGCACGAAAATGGGGATCGTACTGATATGCGAGAAGCCCGACGTTCTGGCACCTGCCGTCAAGGCGTGTGCGGACCGCAAACCGCTCCTCTACGCAGCAACCAAGGAGAACTCGGACGCCATGGCGGACCTGGCAAAGGAGAGTTCGTGTCCGCTGGCCGTCCGTGCTGACAACGTAAGCGAACTGTCTGAGCTTGCAGAGAAACTCACGAATGCTGGTCTCAAAGACCTCGTGCTCGATCCCGGCTCGCGAAAGATGCGCAAAGCGTTCGAGGACGAGATCATCATTCGCAGGTCAGCGTTGATGAAGAAGTTCCGTCCGCTAGGGTTTCCGACCATAACGTTCCCGTGCGAGATGACGGACGACCCGATGAAAGAGGCTCTGATAGCCGCGGCTTTCATAGCCAAGTATGCGGGCATTATCGTGCTCTCGGACCTCGCGGGTGAGAGCCTTTTCCCGCTTCTTCTCGCGCGTATGAACATCTACTCGGACCCGCAGCGACCGATGGCGACCAAGGAAGGTATATACGAGATCGGCGGTCCGGGCGAGGACTCGCCGGTGCTTGTCACTTCCAACTTCTCGCTGACCTACTTCATCGTCATGGGAGAGATAGAAACGAGCCGGGTGCCAGCGTGGTTGCTGGTCAAGGATACCGAGGGCCTGTCCGTCATGACGGCTTGGGCCGCCGGCAAGTTCGTAGCCGACGCTATCGCGCCGTTTATCCAGAAATCCGGCATACCCGATAAGGTGAAACACAGAAAAATTATCATCCCGGGTTACGCGGCCGCAATAAGCGGCGAGCTGGACGAAGAGCTGTCCGACTGGGAGATAGAGATAGGTCCTCGCGAAGCGGCGCACATACCCGCTTTTCTGAAACAGTGGAAACCGTGAAAGGAGAAAGTGCTATGATCCTTATCGGCGAAAATCTTAACGTCATGTCCAAGACTCTCGGGCCCGCTATGAAGGCGCGCGACGCAAAACCTATCCAGGAAATGGCCGTCGCGGAAACTGAGGCGGGGGTGGATTACATCGATGTGAACTTAGGGCCCGCGCGCAAGGCAGGCGCCGAGATCATGGAATGGCTCGTCAAGACCATTCAGGAAGTCACCGACCTGCCGTTGTTCCTCGACACGACCAACGTGGAAGCGATTGAAGCGGGACTGAAGGTGCACAGAGGCAAGGCCGTCATCAACTCCATCATGGCACGGCCGGAACGGATGGATGCGCTGTTTCCGTTGGCGAAGAAGTATGACGCATGCGCGGTTGCTCTCCTGTGGGGGCCTCAGGGGATGCCGCGGGATTCTGCCGAGAGAGGAGCGCTTGCCGTCGAGCTTATGATGAAGGCGGCCGAATATGGTGTGCCGAGCGAGGATCTTTGGTTCGATCCGATCGTTACTCCGGTCAATACCCAGCAGGATCAGGTTAAGAGCTGCACCGAGTTCATGATGATGTTCCCCGATCTGGCGCCTGAGAGCAAGGCTACCTGCGGTCTGTCCAACGTATCGAACGGCGCGCCGGAGCATCTTAGACCGATACTGAACCAGATGTACATGACGATGTTGCAGAAGTACGGGATGAGCGGCGCGATAGTGGATGCGTTTGACGCAAACCTGAAGGCGATAGCTCGCGGCGAACGGGAGCAGCTTGTGAACCTGGTTTGGCGCGTCATGGACGGCGAGGCGGTTGACATGGGCTCGCTGAGCAAGGAGGAAGCGGACTACGTTAAGACTGTGAAGATCTTGATGGGAGAATCTCTCTATTCCGACTCGTGGCTCGAGCTGTGACGTGGAGGAACGGGAAAATGATACCAAGACAGATTGCCGCGATTGTGACGTTTGTGTGTTTGGTTGCTCCGGTTGCCCACGCGGATACCGTCATACTTAAGAACGGTGTCGAGCTGCGCAACGTCAAAGTAGTGGAGGAGCAAGAGCACACCATTAAGGTCAATATCGTTGACTATACGAATGTCGTCCTTGGCAGAGGCAAGATTAGTCGTATAGAGAAGGAGGGAGGCGTTGTTGTGACCGCGCCGCCGACCGGCGAGACGCCCAGCCCCAAGCCGGCACAGCCCCAACAGCAGGTGTCTCAACCCCAAACCGCGCTGATGCCGCATAATGTATATAAGTTCTCGACGGACCAACAGGGTAAGTTCATTGAGATCATCATTGACCTCGCAAAAGACGGGACCACCGAAACTCAAGTTAAGGCCCCTTCAGGCAAGCCGGGAGATAAGGACCGCGCCTACGCGGTGACCGCAGAGGGCGGAGATAAGATCGAGTTCGCAGTGCAGTGGGACGATTTGGGCGAACCATTGGCCGTGACCGTCAACCCGCCGGCACCGCCTCGCGAATCGCCGAAAGATGTGTACGAACATATGGTGAAGGACGTTAACGGAAACACCTTGAAGATGAGAGCAAGATGGGACTGGAACACGCGCGAACTGTTGGATTTGCAGTTCCTTCCGTGATTTTGTTCCCTCAGAGTTTTTCCGGACAGCCTTTCTAAGAAAGAGGGGACTGACACAGGCGGTGCGACGCACGAGCGAATAGCTGTCTGTACCCTTTTTCGTGGAGAAGGAAACGCACAATGCACAGGATTGTCTTGAAGAAAGTACTGTCACCGGTCGTGAAGGAGATCGAGGTCGAGGCGCCGCGGATCGCCGCTAAGGCGCGCGCCGGCAATTTCGTTATCCTGCGCGTTCACAAGGACGGCGAGCGTATCCCACTCACCGTCGGCGACAGCGACCCGGAGCGAGGCACGATCACGATTGTGTTTCAGGAGGTCGGCAAGACCACCAAGGCGCTGGGTCTCCTGGACGTCGGCGACGAACTCCAGGACCTCGTCGGACCGCTCGGGCACAACCGCGCGATTCCCGAGGGGAAACGCATCGTGTGCGTTGCCGGCGGCATCGGTACGGCGCCCGTATACTTCCAGGCGAAGGCCATGCGCGCGGCAGGCAATCATATAACCACCATCATGGGAACTCGCAACGTCGAATTGCTGTTCTGGCAGGACCGTATGGAGGCCTTAAGCGACCGTGTGCTTTACTGCACGGACGACGGCACTTTCGGGACGCACGGGCTCGTCACGGACGTGCTGCGTGAGCTTATCGAGAGCGGCGAGCAGATAGACGAGGTGGACGCTATAGGTCCGCTCGTAATGATGCGCGCCGTGTGCGAGCTCACCCGATCGTACGGCATATATACCGTCGTGAGCCTGGACTCGATCATGGTTGACGGCACAGGTATGTGCGGCGGATGCCGCGTCACTGTGGGTGGAGAGGTCAAGTTCACCTGTGTAGACGGTCCGGAATTTGACGGTCACAAGGTGGATTTCGAGGAGCTGGCGAAACGCAAGGCTGCATACCGCGAACACGAAGAGCGGTCGTGTCGGCTGTTCGAGGAGGGGCTCGCCGCACCTGAAAAGGAGGAGTGAGTACGCGTATGGCTAAGGCTTCAGACGTCCCTCGGCAGACTATGCCCGAGCAGGATCCCATCGAGCGGGGAAAGAACTTCAACGAAGTCGCGCTGGGTTACCCGGAAGAGACGGCGGTTCTGGAAGCGAGCCGCTGCATGGAATGTAAGAAGCCCAAATGCGTCGAGGGATGCCCCGTCGATATAGACATTCCCGGCTTCATATCGGCACTCAAGGAGCGGCGGTTCGACGACGCGGTCCGCGTCCTCAAGGAAAAGAACAACCTGCCGGCCATCTGCGGTCGTGTATGTCCCCAGGAAACCCAGTGCGAGATTAAGTGCGTGCTCGGTATCAAGAAGGATCCGGTCGCCATAGGGCGCCTCGAGAGGTTTCTCGCGGACTACGAACTGGAGCACGGTGTGGCCGAACCAGAACGCGCGCCGCGCAAAGGGCACAAGGTTGCCGTCGTGGGAAGCGGCCCGGGCGGTCTCACCGCCGCAGCGGACCTCGCCAAGATGGGGTACGACGTCACCATTTTCGAGGCGTTTCACGACACGGGCGGCGTGCTCCGGTACGGTATACCCGAGTTCCGTCTGCCGAAGGCTGTCGTCGGCAAGGAGGTCGACTACATCCGCCGTCTCGGCGTCGATATTCAGACTAACGCCGTCGTCGGCAAGACCATGACGATTAAGGAGCTGATGGAGGAGGAAGGTTACGAGGCCGTCTTCATCGCGGTAGGTGCCGGATTGCCCTACTTCAAAGGCATCCCGGGCGAGAACTTCATAGGTGTATACTCCGCGAACGAGTTCTTGACACGCGTTAACCTTATGCGCGCGTACAAGTTCCCGGAAGCGGACACGCCGGTAATCATCGGCAAACGAGTTGCCGTCGAGGGCGGCGGTAACGTCGCCATGGACTCGGCGCGCACCGCGTTGCGGCTTGGCGCCGACGAGGTTAACATAATCTATCGTCGCTCCGAGAAGGAGATGCCGGCGCGTGCTGAGGAGGTACATCACGCCAAGGACGAGGGGATCATATTCAACCTGCTCACGACGATCTCAAAAGTGTTCGGCGACGATGACGGTCGCGTACGTGCCGTCGAGTGCATCCGGATGGAGCTCGGCGAACCGGACAGCAGCGGCAGACGTCGTCCGATTCCTATCGAGGGTTCCGAGTTCACGATTGAAGTGGACATGGTGGTGATGGCGATTGGCAGCGGCGCTAACCCGCTGCTGACCAGCTCGACACCTGAACTGGAACTTAACAAACGCGGGTACATTGTCGCCGATCCGGAGACCGGTCAGACCAATGTCGACGGGGTGTATGCGGGCGGCGATATCGTGACCGGCGCCGCTACGGTTATCGAGGCGATGGGTGCCGGCAAACGTGCCGCCAGCGCTATTGGCGCCTATCTCAGCTCGAGAACCGCACCGGAGGAGTAGACGTTCTCACCGTAGGTTCCGCGCTACTTTCCCAATTGTGCTTCGATCTCAGAGGCAATTGTCTCGGAAATGGCACGATGTCCGAAGACCCCCACGCGGATTTTCACCGATGTCGAGTTCGAGGTCAGCGGCTTGAGACTTATCTTGATGGACTTGCTGCCGGTCGCGCGTTGAGCCTCGATACGTCCTCCGAAAGCGTCTTTTTCCGCGCGTGTCTTTGTGAGCTCAAGCGCATCCACCGCGGCGAGAGCCGCCGACCAGGTTTCCTCATACGTATTAGGATAAGCCACTCTAAGCTCGCCCTTGATAAACGCGTATGTGCCGACGCCGACACCGGCCGCCGCACCTATTGCGAGCCCGATACAGCCACCGGAACATAACAGGCTCCCGACGAGCATAACTACTGTCATGAACTTGGCGCGCCTCATATCAACACCTCCCCTCTTCCCCACGTCTCAAACGGGTCTGCCATACGTCCCCTGCAGGCTGGAAGCCTGCGCTACCACAACTCTTACGTCACGCACACCTATGAGGTTGAAGCCGGTGCGAACGTCATCTTGGTCGGTTTCATCGACTCCATCTTGAGCCAAACGATCAGGTTGCTGCCCTCAAGCGCGTGGTAATGGCCGACGCGGAAGTCACTCCCGCGTTCGATCTTGCTGCCATCAATGCTCAGTTCAACGTCACTCTCGCCCCAGTTCTTGATCACAAAGGCCGGATTGATAATGGGCGATTCCTCAGTCGCCGGGATGTCCAACTCAAGAGTCTGGGCTTTGCCCGGGGAGTTGTTGGCCAAAACGAACCCCCGCTCGTCGCGGCTGTACCCTTCGCTGCTGAAGTCGCCGCTCTTCACCTCTGGTTCCGGTGCCTGAAGCCACGCGCGGGCGATGGGAGCGAGGCTCTCAATCGGCTGGTCGGTCAGGCCCATTATGAAGCGCCCGTGCGACGTGCCGTCGTCATCCACTTCAACCGACGGCTCCGGTGAGGTCACCGCAGAACTGGCCACCCGGTCAGCGTAGAAGGCGTACCGGCCGTCGGACGGCGCCTGGCCAACGGGCCAGTGGTTCCAGGTCGGGAACTTCGAGTAAGGCCGTACTTCAAGCAATCCGCCGCCGTATGGGATAACGCGCGTCCCGGGCTCATAGATGTAGTACGGTTTACTTGTTGACTTGAAGTTTACGACATTGATGTTGGCGTCGGGCAGATCGTTCGTGAACGGCGCCGCAACATCACCGTTACTGGGCCACGGATCCCACCTTTGCACGCGGACCACGCCCTTCATGTTCATCGTGAACAGTCCGTCCACGTTAATGTTGTCTTCAGCCCGTTCGCCCGGGTTGTTGTACGAGGCCGGTTCCGTGACGCTGTGGCGGCCTCCCATGTTGTAGACGGTGAACGCGCGCACGCCGACCCCGTCGGGGTAAATGTAGTACAGTTCGTCAGCCCATGCGCCGAACTCGCTCCGATGCATGTTCGCTATCCGGTATAAGACGTCGTTCACGGCGTAACGCCAGTGGACCACCACGCGCGCATCGTTGTTTTCAATCAGGCGCACGTAGGTATACCGGCACTGTTTGTCCGACATGTGCTCGCAGCAGCCTTCGACCTCGCCGCCGCCGCCTTCGGCGCTCTGGTCGCCTACCCACTTGCCGTTTTCGGTGACGAGGTTCATGTTGTAGTTGGTGCCGCGCCAGAAAACCATGTAATACGGGTTTCCGTCGAAATTCACCACGATATCGGGATGCTCGCCTACGCGCCAGAGGTTGTCCCATTCCGGATAAAACTTCAGGTTACAGTAGACTGCGCCAAACGCCCCGTCACCCGTGGGCAGTTCCGGCAATTTGCGCCACTTTAGCGCCGGGGCTAAATTGGTCTTGGTGGACGCATACGCTTTCTTGATCTCGTCCGCCGACAACGCGCGGTTGTAAATCTTCACCTCATCAATCAGTCCGTCAAAAGAATATGAGGTAGGAAAGTTGACGTCGCGTCGGACCAGAGTTTCAGGGTCCATCATGGTCTTCTTGTGGTTCCTGCCGATCTGGAGGTCCATGTCCTCGGCATAATCCAGCCTTCCGCGCACCGACTTTTCCGCCTTTAATTCACCGTCGACATAAACCGCAAGCCCGTTCCTTCTGTGGAAGGTGCCCGCTATATGCGTCCATTTCGTCATGAACGGCACCTGGTCCTTGTCAGTGTTGCACTCGTGCCATTTGCCGTCCACCGCTGCGTGCAAACCGACGCGTGCAAAGGCGTCAATCCCGAAGAAGTATCCCGCTTCGTGATCCCTTTCCTGGTTCACGATGGCGCACCAGTTGTACGGGTATGCCTGAGGTGCAACCCAAGCTTCGATGGTGAATGCGTCGCGCAGCCGGGGCGCATCATCCGCCTTGCGCACGATATGTGTGGTGAAGCCGTCGAACTTCACGGCCGTTCTCCAAACGCCCAAGCGGTACCAGAACGTCCGTTCTATCGAATCCCGCACCCCAGAGACGCTGTCAGTCGCGATATTGTCCTCCACCTCGTCGAAATTCCACCACGCCACGAGGCCATCCTCCACCGCAAAGGCCGATACGGTACACAGCGTCATCGCCAGCAGGAGACTACCCAGTTGAATTGACTTCCTCATCGAAACGTCTCCTCTCTCCTCTCAATCGTGTGCCGAAAATGCTTCCTTGGCCGAAGTTTGGATTGACGAACCCGAACCCAGTCCAGTTTCTCTTAGATATTCGGGACGTTCGGCCGAATAGACGTTACTGTGAAGACCTTGGGAGAGCGTCATCCAGCGCCTTGCGGATTCTGTCGGCGAAACTCCTGTGATGACTTCCCAAACCCGTCGCAACTTACCACATCTCACGGAAGGAGTCAAGAAGCTTCACCCTAAAACAACACACCCAGGGCCCTACTCTTCTCCCGGAACCGGTGCGGTTCGAGCAAGCGCGCCGGGACCGTGTGAGGAGGGCTGGCAGACGTTCTCTCAAGTCCTGCACGCTTCTGTGGCGCTGCATTGTTAACACTTTGACTACTGTTGACACCCCAAAACCAACGTCCAGCAATGGCTTTTGCTTGACAGGAAGAAGCTGTTTCTGGTATTCTAATAAGTCGGTAGGCAACGTCGTGGGGAGGCATACTCGCACTGGCCGGCAGTCTGCTCCAGAGCGGGAGTTGCCCCTATGACGTGTCCGGAATGGCGGGTATCATTGAACTGTACAATGTGGCCGGTTCCGTGCTAAAGTAGTATGATGAGGGGAACAACCTCTCGAAGCTCGCCGGGGAAATAGAGTAGACCGCGCCGCCCGATGAATGACAAGAAGATGGGACTCTGTTGAAGTTGGCGTGTTAGGCTGGTTTGGGGATTTGCAGGATCTCGGGTGATACTGTGACGAAGACTGACCTGTCTGTAGACATAAATCAGCGACAGGTGTTTCAGCGGTTTGAGGCGAAGTATATAATCAGCGACTTTCAGGCCGAGGCTATCAAGGATTACATCGAACCGTACGTGACCACGGACCCCTACGCCGGAGACGACGGCCAATACCAAGTCAACAGCATGTATCTCGACAGCCCGGATCTCAGGATGTTCTGGAGCTCCGAGATGGGCGAGAAAAACCGGTTCAAGTTGCGCGTGCGCAGCTACAGCGACGACCCCGAGGAACCAGTGTCCTTCGAGATCAAGCGACGCATGGACACGACCATTACCAAACAGCGAGCGCACGTACCTAGAGAGTTCGTGGAGCCCATATTGCGCGGGAGTGAGATCGGGCCCGATGTGCTCGTAAAACCCGGTGACAGGGAAATGAACAACCTCTGCATGTTCCGAGACTACATGGATATGTTCGCGGCCACCCCCTGCATCATGGTACACTACCTGCGGGAAGCTTACCTGAGCGATCTGGAAGAGCCGGCCCGAATAACCTTTGACCGCTATCTATCCTGCCTGCCGGTCGAGAAGTACACGCCGGACGTCTGGGCGTACGGCAACGGATGGCGCCACGTCGAAGACGACGTCGTGGTAATCCTGGAGATAAAGTTCACTGATGTTCTGCCTTCGTGGGTAGGGCGGCTGGTTCAAAGGTTTGAGTTGATCAGGGATTCAATAGCCAAGTACGTTACCTGCGTTAAAGCCGTGCGAAGAGACGGTATCCACGTCGGCGAACTGCTGGAGAACATCGCAATATGAGAGAGGCACTAGGTTTGTGGGGAGTGGGCTCCATCCAGGTGGAACAGGCTCTGCTCGGCCTGCTCCTGGCGTTTGTCCTCGGACAGCTCGCCGCCTGGGTCTACGTCTACACGCACACCGGGCTGTCGTACTCGCGGTCATTTGTCCAGTCAATCATTCTGCTCACGGTTATCGTCTGTTTGGGAATGATGGTGATCGGGGGCAATATCATGATCGCGTTCGGACTGATTGGCGCGCTGGCGGTCATACGATTCAGGAACATCCTGAAGGATACGCGCGATACCGCATTCATATTCTTCGCTCTCGTGATCGGTATGGCTACCGGTGTCGGCCGTCACGAGCTGGCCGTTTTTGGCACAATTCTGTTTTGCCTCGTGGTGCTGTATCTACACTGGACATACTTCGGCAGCAGACACACCGGCGACGGGTTTGTTCGTTTCCACCTTGACGCCGGGTCGGGGGGGCCGTCGGCCCTCCGGATGATCCTGGACCGCTACTGTCGCACCACCCAACTCGTCTCGCAACGTTTTCACGAAGGTGGTCGAGGCGAGGTTGCGTATAGGCTGACAATGCGCGATCCCTCGCGGGCAGATCAACTTATTGACGAGCTCCAGCATCTTGAGGGGATCTCGCACGTAACCTTCGTATTGCACGAAGAACAGGCCGAGATATGAAAGACGCGCCCAAGAAGTCCAACGTACCAACGCCGTTTCTCAGGCGCAGCAAACTTCTGCAGCGGCGGCTCATGCCGATCATGGTCTGGTGTATGGCGTTGGCTATGGTGGTGGCCCTGGGAAAACGCCGCGTCGGTTACGTCGACGCCATCGGCATGGTTGAACTGCGCGAAACGATTGTCGCGCCGCTGACCGACGGTACCCTTCAAGCGATGAACGTTGACCTTTTTGACGAAGTCATGCTCGGTGATACTGTGGCTTTCATGGATGACCCGATGGTGAGAACTGAGTTGCTCGCCGCCCAAGTCCAACTCAGCCAACTGCGGGCTGAGCTCGAAACCAACCGAGACAGGTTGCAGCTGCAGGCCGCAAACCGCGAGGTCCAGATAGGCAGATACCTTGTGAATGAAGATATGGCTCAGTTGGACTACCTTGACAGAAAAGTACTACAGGAAGCCGACCACGCGAGGTTGCAGGTCCTGGAAACTCAGCTCCACCGCGAGGAAAACCTTGTAAGGGAAGGCGTCCTGGACGAAGCCACGTACGATCTCACCCGTGCGGATGTCGAAGAACTTAAGGCCCGGATTGAAGAGAATAAGGTCGCGATCGCTCGCTCTCAACAACTGAGAGAGCAAGCCGGGGCACTACGAGAGGAACTTGAAGCTGAGTCCCCGGACGTCGAGGTAGCGCAGTTGTCGTCCCCGCTGAGCGAAGCTATCCGCGCTCAGAACTCGGTGATCCAGGGGATCGTGGAGCGCCGAGCAAAGCTGGAGTTGAAAGCCCCGTTGTCCGGGAAAGTCTCAAGTATATTCCACAGAATCGGCGAGACCGTCCTGTCGGGAGACCCGATACTCGCCATTACCGATGCGACTTCACAACGCGTTCTGGCCTACGTGGATGAACCGGCCGCACGTCAAGTCGACGTCGGTGGGGAAGTCAGGCTGCTCTCGCGCGACTACCCGAGAACAGTCGTAACTGCAAGGGTACTGAAAGTCAATTCAAAGATGGAGATGTTTCCCCTGCGGTTGAGCCCGAACCCGACTTACACAGTCGTCATGCTAGATTCCGGTGAACCCAGGGTGCCGCGATGGGGGCTTTCCGTCCTTGTAGGGGAAATCCCTCCAAACACGTTTTTCCCCGGAGAAATACTCGACGTCCGGTTCCTGCCAGCCGCGAGACATTAGTCCACGTCAGCGCGTACGAAGATTGTAGGCGAATTCTCCCCAGTCAGGGCGTTTCCTCTTTACTTCCAACGCCGCCGCTGAAAATAGTCCTCAAGCTAACACCCGCGGTTTTCCCCATGAACAACACGGTGCCGGAAAACGGCTTCTCACCGCACGCGTCGTCACGTGACAGGCAAGTTCTTTCAGGTCCGAACGGCCGCTTTCTACCAGCGGCGTCCGCCACCGCCACCACCGCCGCCGCGTCTTCCACCACCACCACCGCCGCCACCGCCGCCGCGTCTTCCACCACCACCACCGCCGCCACCGCCGCCACGTCCTTCGGCCCGGGGGCGGGCCTCATCGGCGTTAAGCGTTCGACCCTTCAACTCCTTATCTTTCAGTCCGTCGATCGCTGCCTGGCCCTCGGCTTTTGCCGGCATTTCGACGAACCCGAATCCTCTTGATTCGCCACTGTACTTGTCCTTTATAATGGTGACAGATGCTACCTCCCCGAAGGCTTCAAAAGTCTGTCGCAGTTCCTCTTCAGTGACCTCACGCGCCAAATTACCCACATAGATGTTCATTCTGTCCTCCTTTCGCTTTCCTGTTCATGCAATCCAACAACCTTGCCGGATAGAATCTCCGCATCAGAACGTCGCGTTCCATTGATCCCGCTTCGACTCGGATCCGGTCGAGAAGTATGGAAACCCGCGTGGTACGGTTGCTCGTCTCGAGAAACTTGAAAGCGCTGGAAAAATGTGGAAGGAAAACGGGTGCTGCGGCGTTCCTTCAACAAAGAACCCACTCGACGCCACGGGAGGACCTCTTCTCGTGCCCCTACTCCTGTTTCAAAAACCTTGTTCCCGTGTATTCTAACCTATATGATGCCCTCTCGTCAACCTAAAATGTTAGCAGT
>Ga0114922_10001262_pt1 | contig 24180 bp, 19 predicted proteins | sample AartaG_FD_100975 | JGI IMG/M metagenome (GOLD analysis project Ga0114922, IMG submission 100975) | Deep subsurface microbial communities from Aarhus Bay to uncover new lineages of life (NeLLi) - Aarhus_00045 metaG | ecosystem: Environmental > Aquatic > Marine > Oceanic > Sediment | place... | reverse complement strand
TTTTAACTTTTTAAAGAGCATTAGCGGACAGTTCAACAAAAATGATGATGGACTGACCTTGTCCTAAATCGGACGGTTAGTTTTTTATCGTTTTTACTGCTTTCCGCAACGGGAACTAATTAAATATTGCGCTCTCCATAACGGGCAGCAAGCCATCCCCAAGGACATTCGGCCAAGCTCAGTCGAAGTGCTGCTCCTTCGACTCCGCTCAGGACAGAGCTTGAGGCTGCCACTCGTCTTCGCCAAATGCGCAAAACGCAGTAATTTAATGCAATTGGTATCAGCTCCTGCAAGTTATGAGACGTAAAAATGTTTGAAAATGCTGCATAGTAAAATCTCCTTCGTTTTGGTTGCAAATACTTCTTGAGAAGACTGCTGCACAATAACCAATGTAAAGGAGAACACAAGAGAGCAATGATTATAGGTCGTTATTAAAATCTGTGCGTTTTACAGAAGGCTGTGAAAATACTTCTTTGGAGGGCTATCTTTATCTACAAACGTCAAGTGCACCCCACAGTCCCTTCTTAGAGCAGTTTTTCCTTGCAAAACCGCACCAAAAATGGTATATTTAACATTAATTGTTTTGTGTTTGGGGGAACGGAAGGTTTCCGACTTGCCCCCAAGAAATTAGGGATGCTCACAAAACAACACTCAGGGAGAGAAATATAACAAGAAAACCGCTCCCTCCAGAGGGTTAATGTCCGTAGATTAGTACGTAATGACGGTTGGAACGGTAATTTGGGAGATGTCTGGTGAAAAAGTTCTGGCAAAGTATTCAATATTGGAAGATTGTCTTTGAATGCACCATTGCAATCTACTTGTTATGTTTGACGGGATGTCATCCGGCTTTATCATCTGACGAGCAAATACGAAGATTCGAGAAAGCTGGGCCGATTACACCAAAAGTGGATATTGATAGTGTGCTCAGAGCAAAAATTCATACCGGTTATTACCAGGTGGTCCCCGGCGACATATTGGAATTACAGATGCCCGCTGCCTTACGGATTATTTCTTCTGATTTATCCAACTGGTTTAAACCGGTATCAGGCCATGACGATGTTGAACCGTATTTGTTTAGGGTAAGCGATGCCGGAACCATCACCCTGCCGATTGTCGGCGAAATGACCGTCGCCGGCAAGAAACTTACCGAGATAGAAATAGCGGTTGTCAACGCCTATTATCCCAGGTACGTCGCAAATTTCCCCTCGGTAGTCTGTAAAGTAAAGGAATACCAATACAGAAACGTAACGGTTGTTGGCGCTGTGGTACAACCTGGCCTCTACCGACTCCACAGTGATGAGATGTCACTCGTTGCCGCCTTGATGAAGGCAGGGGGAATTGTAGCCGAAGGAGCAAGTTCAATCATTATTCAGCACGCTGCTCGTTCCGGCGAGGATGAACCGCCCAAAACCACAGGTAGTACCGCTCTAACCGCCCCTGCCCGCAGGCTCGATGCAGAGAAAAAAGAAGTAGACCTCGCTTTCCAACAAAACGACTTTCCAAATACGAAAGGGCGTTTGACCGTGAGCAGGGGCAAGAAAGTTCTCCACTCTGCAGAGGTAGATGTGGCGAGCGAGAAAGAACGTGCAGCTTTTGTTAAAAATCTCGGTAAGCTTCATCAGGACACTCGAAGAGGGTGTATCGAGCAGGCACTTTCGCAACTGGCGAAAAAGATAGAGCGAATTTCCTTAGGTGAACCTCTGCACAAATATTCAAACGACAACGAAGAAAAAGAGTCAAATAATATTGCCGAACATGAACTAAATGCCCCCGACACCGAACCGGCCAAAGTCTCCACAGCAGGTCCTGCTAATTCTGAGAAAATAATCTTGCCTGTTAAAGGGCTAAATATTCCATTTGCCGACGTTGCCCTCCACGACGGCGACATAGTTGAAGTTGAAAGGTTCGACCCTGCCGTTTTCACTGTTCTGGGGCCTGTTGAAAAGCCCGGCACCTTTGACTATCCTCCGGATATTCAATACAATTTAATGCAGGCATTGGCGTTCGCCGGCGGACCCGACCTCATTTTGAACCCGCGCTACGTAACAATCTACCGGCAGGACACAAATGGCGAGATTGTTTCCGCTACATTCGAACTCCACAGGAAATCTTTGGCGAAGGCATCCAAAATCAAAATAAAGCCGGGAGACGTCATATCAGTAGAGATGACACCAGAAACACGTGCCAGAATGATACTGAAAGAAATGTTTTACATCAGAGTCGGCTATGACATTGACGAGGTATTTAGAGCGAGATAGCAGGATTCTATGTAAGAGGGAAAATATGAATAATAACAACACAGTTGAAAACGCAGATGTAGCCCCGTCATCGCCACAGGGCAATGACCTGCCGCAAGAGGGCCTCTTGCAGGTAGCTCTGCGCCAGCGGTGGATTATCCTGATTACTGTCATATCGTTTTTGGCCGCAGCGTTCCTTTATCTCTTGAAGGCCACACCAATTTATACGAGCACGTCAAGACTGTATGTTGAACAAAGTGGTCCTAAAATCATATCTGAGTACGAAGGAGTCATGACTCAGTCCAGAATTATCTTTATACCCAGGGCAAACTGATAAAATCTACTCCTATTATTGCCAAGGTAGCTAATGATGCTCAAATCAGGAAGTTTAGAACATTTACCGAAAAACCATTAGTAACAACCGGCAGGGTGGACAACTTATTTGATTATATTAAGGACAAATTGAGTATCCCCGTCGACAAAAAAGATGATGTCATCATAGACAACCTGCTTATTTATCTCAAAAAGGAATTAGATGTCGCTATCGGCAAAAAAGATGATATTATTTCAGTATCGTTTGATTCCCCATACCCGGCAGAAGCTGCGCAGATTGTCAATGCTGTCGTAGATTCCTACGTCGAATATCATACCACCAGCACACGCAGTACCGCCTCTGAAGTGCTAAAAATACTTCAGAAGGAGAAAATCCAACGCGACAAGGAATTATCCGACAGCTTCACACGGTTGCTGGAATTTACCCGGGAAAACGGGGTAGTTTCTCTTGAGAAAAGTGATGCGCATATCGTCTTTAAACGGCTGACCAGGTTATCGTCTGCGCTAACTGACGCACAGTTAGAAACTATCAACGCAAAAGCAGATTATGAAGCCATTCTGAGCATGGCAGATGAGTCAGAGAACATCAAGCAATTCGCAATGGCTCAGCCCACTGTGGGTGTCCGTGTATTTGTTACCGATATTGAAACTCAATTACGAACCGAGCTAAGAGAAATAGAAGTCGAGTTAAATAATGTAAGATATCATTGTACCGAAGACCATCCATCCACTCAGGCGCTCCTTGGCAAGATCACTGAGATTAAGCGGCAGCTTAACGATGAGTCGAAAAGTTTTGCCGACGCTTACATGGAGGTGATGCGACTGAAATGGACAACGGCAAAGCAAAGAGAAGCTGAGCTGCAGACATCTTTTGATGCCCAACAGCAAGCCGCTCTGGACCTCAGTGTTAAGGCTGCCGAGTATTATATGATTGAGTCGAACTTAAAACGGACCGAAAAACTTTGTGACATACTTAACGACCGCATCAAGGAGCTCAATGTTACAGAAGAAGCTGGGGGTCTCAACATCAGTATACTGGAAGTCGCCCGCCCGGAGGATAAACCCTCAGAGCCGCAGAAGGCCAAGCTTATGGCGCTGGCCCTTGCCCTGGGACTTATGTTCGGCTCGGGCTTCGCTTTTCTTCGCGAATGGCTGGACTATCGGCTGCGGTCTGCTGACGAGATATCAGCTATTCTCGGCGTTCCGGTCCTTGGTACGGTGCCGAGGATGCCAAAAAGGCAGAGCGTTGTAGAACGCGGGCAGAAAGTACGCATCGAGTCAAAGTCTATCGCCGCTGAAGCCTATCGAACGATACGTACCACCGTGTTTTTCGGCGTACCTAAAGGCAAGGCAAAGACCATACTTGTTACCTCCCCAGCTTCAGGTGATGGCAAGACCAGTCTCGTCAGCAACCTGGCCATTACAATGGCGCAGGCCGGGCAAAAAACACTTATCCTTGACGCCGATTTTCGAAAACCAATGCAACATAATATTTTCGAAATTGACAACGAAAAGGGGCTGTCCAGCTTACTTGCGGGAAACATTACTCTGGATGAAGCGGTCCAGCCTGGTCCGGTTCAGGGGCTTGACCTCATGCTCTGTGGGCCGGAAGTGCCTAATCCATGCGAAATACTCAACAGCGATGCCTTTATCGAAATATTAAAGAAGCTTTCCGAACGATACGACCGTGTCATCGTAGATTCGCCGCCCGTTAGGCCGGTTGCTGACAGCCAGATACTTGCGGCAATCTGCGATATAACGCTCCTGGTCCTCAGGGCAGAGAAATCCACGAGAAGGCTCAGCCAACAAGCACGGGACGACCTGCTGAGTGTCGGCGCGCATATATTCGGTGTCATTGTAAACGACGTTTCACGGAAGCACAGCCGCTACGGTTACTACACCGGTTACGGATACTACGGCTATGGCCATAAAGAAAAGAAAAAATAATATGGGTAAAAACGCCTACGCCTGAACCGGTTGTTATGGAGTTCCCTGCTGTTGACAATGCTTCTTGTAACCAGGTAAGAACATAATATAATTACGTGAGACTATGATACCATCTGCCAATGACAACTCGCAGGAAAGTAAAGAGAATTGCCCTGAGAGACTGGACCCGCACCAGTATGTCGATATCCACTGCCACTGCCTGCCTGCTGTTGATGACGGCCCAGCCTCAATGTCTGATGCGATTGCCTTGTGCCAGGCTCTGGTTGACGATGAGATAACCACCGTTATAGCAACACCTCATCAACTGGGCCGGTTCGACAATTGCAACGAAGCCGTACAAATCAGGGAGGCAGTCTCCATCCTTAATGAAGAATTGAAAGGTAACGATATTCCTCTTGCCGTAATGCCCGGCGGAGATATCCGGGTGGACGAAAGGATTTGTCAACTGCTTGAGGCCGATAAAATTCTAACACTTGCCGATGGCGGTAAATATCTTCTCTTGGAACTTCCACACCAAAACTTTATAGATATCGAACCATTGCTTATCGAACTATCTTCTCTGGGTATTCAGACGATTATATCTCATCCCGAACGGCACTATATTCTTGCAAAACAGCCTGAAATCTTACGCAAATGGCTTAAGCACTCGACTCACCTGCAGGTAACAACATCGAGCTTGCTTGGTACATTCGGCTCTATGGCCTCAGAGACCGCATGGCAGTTTCTAAGCTCGGGGCTGGCCGTCCTCGTGGCGACAGATTCCCACGACTTAAATAGTCGCAGGCCTTGTATGAAGGCTGCCTTCGAACGTATCAGCATCAAATTAGGCCAGGCAATTGCCCGTGTGGTCTGTATCGAAAATCCATCGAGGGTATTAAAAGGCCGAGATATAATCCCAACTAACAATGTCTGAATTTCGCCTTATAGGTACAAGGAGATATTGTGACAAGAGGCTATCATACAACCTTCGACCATCTCGACCCGGCCCGAGTCCCCTTAAGTAGATTCGATACCATAATCGAAAAGCTGCTCATAGCTCTCTTGCTCTTTATGCCCCTTGCCTTGGGAGCAAGGTCGGCCTGGAGCGAAGAAGTTGTTATCGCCTTATCAGGTGCAATTGTCATTTGCTTCTTGCTCAAGCTCGTGTACCATTCCGAACAGAGGCTAATCCGGACCTGGGCATACCTGCCGATAGGGGCATTTTTACTTATAGCGACACTCCAGCTTATTTCATTACCTGCGGACATGCTAAGCATCATTTCGCCGAATACAGCGGCGCTAAAAACAGAGCTATTAGGCGATTTGCCCAATGTTGTCCCCGGCACGCCGGCACTTAAATCAATGACCCTTAGCTTCTATCCAAATGCAACAAAGCACAACCTGCGGCTGGTACTGGCAGTTGCAGCAGTGTTTGTAGTTGCTCTTAACGTCTTCAATCGACCACGCCAAATAAAACGCATCCTGATGGCCATAGCGCTAATCGGCGGTATCATTGCCCTGTTTGCCGTGATACAGGACCTTTTCGGAAACGGCAAAGTATATTGGGTTGTACCCACCCCTCATAAAGCCTATTCAGGACCGTTCGCCAACCACAGTCACTACGGTCAGTTTATGAACTTATCAATTGGTGCAGCCCTTGGGTACCTTTGCGTAAAACTGCATGAGGATTTTATTGGCAGCAAAATTACGCTTCCTGTTGTCTCAAATTACCTCGGCTCACCTTCGGCAAAACAATTGTGGCTGCTCATCGCGATAATAAGTCTTGGTGCGGCAACCGTCTTTGTCTCTCTGACTCGAAGCGGCATGGTCAGTATGTTTATCGCCGCGGCCTTTACCACACTGCTCCTTATCCGTCGGCGGTCTCTCAAGGGCTATGGTTGGATAATGGTTGTGATGGCTCTTGCAGCATTTACCTGCATTCTATACATAGGCTTCGATGCCGTCTACGACCGGCTTGCTACACTATCAGTTTTGGACAACTACAAGGTCCGCTGGCAAATCCTCAAGGACCTTACAGCTTCCTATAAACATTTCCCCATTCTGGGAACGGGCCTGGGAACACATTCGGTGGTCTATCCGATGTTTCAAAACATAAACACCACTGCATTATTCACACATGCAGAAAATGAATATGCCCAGACGTTGGAGGAAACCGGCCTGCTCGGTTTGGTTTCGCTAATAATCTTCGGAATAATCATCTGGTCAAACTATGCAAGAAACATTCGTAATGATAAATCGCCCATTTGTTCGGCGGCGTATGGGCTTGGTTTCGGCCTTCTGGCAATACTTATCCACAGCTTAAGCGATTTCGGCCAGCACCTTCCAGCGAATGCTTTTTTATCTGCCATATCCTGTGCTCTCCTGGTGGCTTTAGCTCAGCAGAGAGGAAAGCAGAAATTCGCTGCACAAACAGTTACGCCATCCTGGAAATGGGCACACTCCAGGATATTACGTTCAGCCGCTTTTATTATCATATCCGCAATTGCAGCATGGTCCCTTATTGGTGCCAATAATGCACGTATTGCCGAACACTATTGGGCAAAGGTTTTAACCATGGAAAAAGGCCTTGTAGACAAAAATTGGCAGGGAACCGATGCCGAATATACCGACTTAATTTACTGCGCTGCTGCAGCATCAGAACGCCAGCCGGAAAATGTAAAATACCGGTACTGGCTTAACGTCTATCGCTGGCATAAAATAAGTCGTACAATAGATGCTAATACCGGAATCCTTCCTGATGATTCAATATCGTCTGTTCGTGATATCGCTGTCGAGTTACACAAAGCATGTATGTATTGCCCGACATTCGGAGCTACGTACTGCACTCTGGGTCAAATCGAAAAGCTTATTCTGGACGACGAGGCGGGCGGGGCGGAAAGGATAAGAAAAGGTTTTCGTCTTGCACCCTGTGACCCAATAGCTTGTCTTGCGGCTGGTTGTCTCGATATTGAAGAAGGCGAAATCGAACAGTCCTTTGAGAAGCTCAAAAAAGCTGTCCAGCTCAACGGCAAGCTCTTTAAGGGTATTGCTGATATTTATATCAAGGTTGAGCGACCCGAGCTGGCTATTGCTATTGCCGGTGATAACACCTACAGACTAAGTTATGTCGCCGACATCCTTGCAGATATGGACGAACATAACGAGCTTGTTGAAGATGTTCGAATAAAAGTGGTGAACCTGCTCAAGGAAAGGTGCTCGCAACCCGATGCACCCGCCTCGGCATTTATATCCTTAGCAAATATCTATAGAAAACAGCAGGATAACGAGTCAGCAATAGAGTATTACCGCCGTGCTCTGGCACTTGACTACGGCCAGGTCAACTGGCGGTTTACATTGGCAAAGCTGCTTGCCGAGATGGAAAGAATACCTGAAGCGATGCGTGAGGCGAGAATATGCCTGAGGCTTCGTCCTCAGTATAAAGCCGCTGAAAAGCTTATAGCGGACCTTTCAATCCATCCGAAAATGTTGAATCAAGAAGGCTCGACGCCTTAGAGTTCACGAAATAATAACCAATAGCTTAAAGCTAATAGTTATTATCCTTGTCGGTACACCGACGGGGACGAAGTCTGCGCTGATTTGATTATTGTTGAACATCTAAAATCTAACACCCAAGATTTATAACTGATTTACATGAAAGCTTACTAAGAAGCTGCTTTCTAACTGCTAATCTGTGATTACAGCCCGCCGACGGCTCAAAACTAAACGCTGATTGCTAATTCATCAACTAAACGACAAGTTTAAATGAACAAAATAATTTCTGAGTTTTACAAACGTCCACTGGTCCGCGACACTATTAAGACCACAATTTGGAGCACTGTAGGCAAAGCTGCCGGCTTTCTTATCCCATTTTTTATCGCTGCATGGTTTGGCATAAGTTCAGAAACGGACGCTTTCTTCTTCGCTTACGGCTTGATACTGTTTTTATCCGGCATCTTCGCTCCGGTCGTGGAAAGTGTAATCGTTCCTTACATAGCCGAGGCGAGGACGAATAACGAAGATGTCGGCAGGTTTGTCGGCAATATTTTGGCGTAAGTTGTATCGGGCTTTTGGCCCTGGCCATATTGTTTATACTGGTCATCAAGCCGGTCTTGTCCGTAATAACCCGATTTGATGGGCAGACTTTAGAATTAGTTCATTGGCTCCTGATTGAGACGGCACCGCTGATTATATTTCTGACCTGGACAAGCGTTTTAGCCGGGACATTAAACACTTATAAGAAATTCGCTTTCCCTGCCATATCGCCTGCCTTTCGGGCGGCGGTTAATTTAACTGTAATATTCGCTTTAAGGGGCTTATATGGAGTACATTCGATTGCTCTTGGCTATGTGGTAGGCGAGCTTGCTCGATTGATTATATTGTTTGTTATAATCAAGAAACTAAACCTTTTCAAATTGCGTTTATCTTTTCGAGTCGGAGCCAGGCTTGGGAAATTTTTCAAAACGGCCTCCTATCAAACAATGGGCATGGCCGCAGTAGGCTTAAATCCAATTGTGGATAGGACCATGGCATCCTGGCTTGGAGCAGGAAGCGTATCTGTGCTGCATTATGCGGACAGGTTGTATATGATTCCACTGACCTTTCTGGTTTCCGGTTTAATGGTGGTACTCCTTTCGCATTGGAGCCAGCGATATCAGCAATCAGGCAAACAAAGACTAAAGCAGGATGTATACAAAGCCGTAAAAGTGGTCGCCCTTATAACAATTCCAATTACACTGCTGCTAATCATTTTTCATCAGCCGATTGTGAAACTGGCCTTTGGACGAGGCCAATTTGCTCAGGAAAGACTTTCTGATGTGGGATGGGCCTGGGTATGTTATCTGCTCGGATTCACACTGTATATTGTAGGGCAGGTTTTTGTGCGAGCGCATCTTACTTTAAAGAATACAAAGGCTTTGATGCAATGCGCTTTTTTTTTGGTGCTTTTAAATATCTTATTGAACTGCATTTTGATGAAATTTTTTAACGTGGCAGGTATCGCATTAGCAACTTCCATTAGCCGAGTGTTCCCGATTGTATATTTGGGTATTTTATTTTCCAAAAAATAAGAAAGGACAGTTGAACGTATGAACTATCGAGAGCGCTGCTATCAAACATACGTAAGCACAAAGTGGCAATATACTCATAGTTTAACAAAAAAAGAATATAATCTCTTTTCTAAAGTTTCCGAAAAGAGATTCAAGGGTATCTTGCCCGAAGATAAAGACGCCAAAATAATAGACGCTGCCTGCGGAACTGGTCATTTCCTTTATTTTCTCCAGAAAGAAGGCTATACGAACACTCTCGGAATAGATTTAAGCGAGGAGCAATTGGAAATGGCTGCCAAAATGGGTGTCGAGAATTTGCAGAAGGCAGACCTTTTTGAGTATTTACCACAGCATCCACAAAACTTTGATATGATTGCTGCCAATGATATTATCGAACATTTAAAAAAGGATGAGGTGCTGAAATTATTAGACCTGATTTATCAATCTCTCAAGCCGGGTGGACAAGCTTTGATTGCAACACTGAATACGCAGTCTCTATTCGGGAACACAACACTTTTTTGTGATTTTACTCACGAGCAGGGCTTTACTCCAAAAAGTCTTTCCCAGGTAATGAGGGTCTGCAATTTTCAAGATGTCGTGGTCTATGGTGAAAAACCAATAGTGCATGATTTAAGAAGCGCCGTCAGGGCAGGCCTTTGGTGGTGCACAAAGAGGTTGCTGAAGGCTTACTTAACAATTGAGCGAGGCACCGGAAGAGGAATGTGGAAGCATGATAATATTCTCGAACCAAGAATTTTTGCAGTAGGGGAAAAAACCAATGCCTGAAGATAGGCCCCAAAAAATCCTCTTTGTTACTCTCTGCCTGGCCGGCGGCGGGGCCGAGAGAATAGTTCAGTTGCTGCTCACCCATATTGACCGAAGCCGATACTCTCCAACTTTGATTCTCTTGGAGGATAAGGTCGAATATGAAATCCCTCCTGATATAACTGTGAAGTGCCTCCACAAAAGAACACCTGTCGGTTTTTTCAGATTGATATATAAATTGGCGAAGATACTAAAGCAGGAAAAACCCGATGCTGTCATTAGTTTCCTGACCTATCCTAATATCGTACTTCTACTTGCAAAATTACTAATACGGTATAAAGGAAACGTTTTCGTCTCTGAGCGCAGCAATCCGGAGGTTTCTATCTCGAATCAAAATAGGCCGCGTTTGTTTCACTTTCTCGTCCGAAAATTATATCCGTTAAGTAATTGCGTTATTTCCCTCTCAAAAGGAGCAGTTGAGAGATTAGATAAAGGACTTTCAATTCCTGAAGAAAAAATCCGGGTTATTCATAATTCCATTGATATTCAGAAAATCAATACTAAGGCCGGGGAGCTGCCCAATTGGAAATGGTATCAAGACACAGACATGCCCATAATTATTGCTGTCGGGCGTCTCACTAAGGCGAAGGCGTACCCCGACCTTATTCGCGCATTTGCAGAAGTCAGACAAAAACTTTTTTGCCGATTAGTGATTTTAGGAGAAGGCAAGGAGCAACAGGCCCTAAACAAACTTGCTGCCCGTCTGGATATTTCCAATGATGTCGCCTTTCTCGGTTTTCAAGAGGACCCCTTTTCATTTATTGCACATTCAAACGTATTTGCTCTTTCCTCTCACTGGGAGGGTTTCCCAAATGTAATTATAGAAGCTATGGCCTGTGGTGTGCCGGTTATATCAACGAACTGTCCCTACGGTCCTTCCGAAATCATCACCGATGGAGTTAACGGCCTTTTAGTCCCTGTCGGTGATACAGATGCTATGGCGGAAGCTGTTCTGAAACTGCTTAAGGACGAGCCATTAAGAAAACGCCTAACTGAGGCAGGCAAGAAGCGGGCAGAGGACTTCAGAGTTGAAAAAATGGTCGCAGAGTATGAGAAAGTATTTGAAGAAGATGTATCATAATAAAAAAGTATTACATTACAACCTTCACGACTTACTGATACTTTTCGGTGTTTTTCTGCTGTTGCAGGACTTAATTGCAAAAAATCTCGAGGAGTGGCTTTTGTTATTTCAATCTGTAAGATATATTGATGAGGGCATTACACTATTAGGTTTTCTTTTTCTTATAGTTATTCCCTGGTTCATAAAAGGGCAAAGGCCATCAAAAACAGGCATTGAGTGGCTGCTTTCACTTTTCTTACTAATCGGAATTATCTCAAGCATTGCAGCACAGGTACCGCTATTTATTGCCGCATCACAATTCCTGTTATATGTAAAAGGGTTTCTTTTCTTTTACATATTATCAAGTATTCCGGCAAACAATCTAACGTTAAGGAAGCACATTCGGTCTTTTGCGTATGTTGCATTGCTTTTTCTTGTCTTAGGGTTCGTGGATATTGTTGCTCCATACTGGTTTAGGTCAGTGACAGGTAATGTAGATTATATAGATTATCAAATGGGTATTCCATCGGTGAAATCCCTGTTCGTACATCCGGGTGTATTTGGCTGGTTTATGGCTTTTATAGCATTGTATTTCTTTGCTTTCTTTATAGTTTTTGGAAAAGGTTCATATTTGTTTACCAGCTTTGCCTTTGCTTTAGGATCTTTTTTTTCAATGAGAGCCAAGCCTTTAGGCGGATTAGTTGGTGGGATTTTGGCTGGTCTAAGCACTCTACCACTTACAAAAAGAATTGAGAAAGGGTTGGTGATAGCAGCTATAGGTATTTGTATTTCTGTGCCCGTCTGGCCCAAATTATACGGACTTTACGAGTCAAAAGTCACAAGCTATGTAGGGCTAAGAGATCCTATGGTTAATGCAAGAAACGCCCTATACATTACCAGTGTTGACATCGCAAAGGACTATTTCCCCTTTGGTGCTGGATTCGGCAGATATGGAGGATGGATCAGCGCTAAATATTATAGTCCTCTTTATGATGATTATGACTTATCAAAAGTTTATGGGATGTCAGAAGAAAAAACAAGTTTTGTTTGCGACACCTTTTGGCCTATGGTTTTAGGAGAAACCGGCTTCATAGGCCTTGCTTTGTATGCAGGGATACTACTTTCTTTCGTCAAGACTTTATACAGACAAGTTAAAAATGAAAATAATAGATACGTAAAAGCATTCCAACTTGGAACACTTATGGTCCTTATTGAAAGTCTGGTTGAAAGTATTGCTTCCCCTTTTTACTCAAAATCTCCAGAGGTATATTTCGTTTTAGGTGCTGTAGGAATATGTTATTCCCTAAGTAATAATCGAGAAGCATCTAAATAGTTATTAGTAACATATTTGTTTGCTAACGTGTGAACGTGAAAATCCTGTTAATTAATAAATTTCTCTATCCTAAAGGTGGGGCAGAAGCAAGTACTCTTGTTACCGGAGCCCTGCTATCCAGGAAAGGACACGAGGTCCATTACTGGGGAATGCAACACCCGTCAAACCCTGAATACCCATATAAAGACTACTTTGTTTCTCAGGTGGATTACAACAAAGCATCCGGTATATTAACCAAATTAAAAGCAGCCTCAAATATTCTGTATTCATTTGAAGCAAAGAAGAATATTGAATCATTTATAAAAGAGATAAAACCTGATATTGCACATCTCAATAGCCTTTATCATCAGATATCCCCCTCTATTCTACATGTGCTTAAAAAACACACCATTCCAACTGTAATGACAATTCGTGACTATAAGTTGGTATGTCCTTCTTACTTAATGCTCGCGGATGGAAAACCTTGTGAGCGATGTAAAGGTGGACGATATTACAATTGTTTTTTTAATAAATGCACAAAGAATTCTTACGCCAAAAGTTTTCTTAACGTCGTAGAAATGTATCTACACCATAAGATACTTCATATCTATGACTCGATAGACGTATACATTTCGCCCAGTATGTTCTTGAAGAACAAGCTTGAAGAAATGGGTTTTACCCACGAGATTGAGTATCTGCCGAATTTCGTTGATTTAGGGGAATATTCACCTCGATATAATTGGCAGCAGCGTTCCATAGTCTATTTTGGCAGGCTTTCACCGGAAAAAGGGCTTTCTACCCTGCTGGAAGCCGTTAAGGATCTTAATGTAAAATTGAAAATTATTGGTGACGGCCCAATCAGGCAGGAGTTGGAAAAAAAAGCTGTCGTGGAAAGAATAAACAATGTTATATTTGTGGGATATAAATCGGGCCAGGAGTTGAAAAAGGAAATTCAAGATGCAATGGCTACAGTAACACCTTCCCAGTGCTACGAAAACAATCCGAGGAGTGTTATAGAGTCCTTTGCTTTAGGAAAACCTGTCATTGGTGCAAGGATCGGTGGTATCCCGGAATTGGCCAAAGACGGTGAAACAGGATACACTTTTAAGTCTGGAAATGTCGATGATTTACGTTCCAAAATCAACTTATTGATTGGAAGCCCGGATAAAGTGATCAATATGGGCAAAACTGCACGGAAACTCGTTGAGCAACACAATAATCCGGAAGCCCATTACCAAAGATTGACGCAGATTTACAAAATGGCTGCAGAAAAGAGCATGAAATAGTATGCGTATAGCATTTGTAGGAACAAGAGGTGTACCTGCTTTGTATGGAGGTTTTGAGACCGCTGTTGAGGAAATTGGCAGGCGTCTTGTCAAGCGCGGCCATAAAGTAACTGTGTACTGCCGCAACGGCTATGGCGATAAATCTGAATCGACTTACGAAGGTATCAGGAAAATATACCTTCCACGGCTCAGACTCAAAATAGCGGATACCCTGTCCCACACCTTCGTTTCACTCATGCATCAGTTTTTTTATCCATCAGACGTAATTATCGTCATGAATGCAGCCAATGGTCCCCTCTGTGTGATTCCTCGCCTGCGTGGTACTCCCTTTGCCATTAATGTGGACGGCTTAGAATGGATGCGTGGTAAATGGCCGCTTATTGGTAGGAAGTATTTCTATCTTGCCGCGTGGTTTTGCACAAAGATATCACCCACTGTCAACAACACTACCGACAACATACAACAGTCTTATAAAGCGCTCATCGCCGATTCCAGTGGCATTCAAGAATTCTACAAAGAGACTTGGAACTGCGATACATACTATGCGGCCTATGGCACATATATCGAACAATGTACTAAGCCGGAGTTATTAAAAAAATACGACTTGCTTAAAGAAGATTACTTCCTTATTGTTGCACGCTTGGAACCGGAAAACAACACGGACCTTATCATCAAGGCATTTGAGGAACTTAGAACCGATAAGAAACTTATCATTGTGGGTGATGGGGGCTATAAGAGCAAATATGAACGGAAATTGAAGGCGCTCACAAAAGGTGAAAGAGTGCGATTCCTGGGAGCGATTTACGAACAGGAAGACCTTACTGAGATTATGTGCAATTGTTTTGCATACATTCATGGCCATATGGTAGGCGGGACCAACCCAATCCTACTAAAGGCACTCGGTTGTGGTGCTTGTGTTCTATATCTGGATACCGGCTATCGTTTCAATTCCAGAGTTGCCGGTAATTATGGGATTCCCTTTCCTAAAACCATTGAGGGTCTTCAGGGCCGGATGCAATATCTTCTTGACCATCCTAAGGAAGTGCTAAAATATCGCAAGCACTCCCCTGAATGCATCAAAGAGATATACACGTGGGATAAGGTTACCGACGGATATGAGAATCTTTGCTTTAATCTGTGTGGTTTGAAACAAGGTTCTATCAGCAGTTAAAAAAACTTTGTTCCTTACTGCAATCCTCTTTATTCATTACACATAGCTTCAATCTGACCGGCTGATAAGGCCTTGTTGAAAACCATTACATTATCCATCGAACCGCTCAAGAATTCTCTCGTTTGCATATAGTGTGCGCCAAGCATCATACTCGCAAAAGCATCAATAACGCCATTTGCAGATTCCTGATACTCCAGCAAGCCATCAACGTAAAACTTCTTTGAACTCCCATTATAACTATAGGCAAAATGATACCATTCACCGGTTACTGGTTTAAACGAGTCCATACGCATGTAATTGTCACTTAGCCCCAATGAATATACATCCATATATCCATTTATCAGTCGGATATAAAATATACCGCCGCCACAAAAGATTTTCTGTCTCCCTGATAAGTTATCAAACTTCACCCACGCAGCGTAGGTAAAAGTATCATAACTTGTCAAACCATTTATCGCGATATAATCATCAATACCATCAAAGGTCAAACAGCCGCCTATCTTACCTTCGCCATTATGTGCCTCCGTAGTCGCTATGCCTCCCGCATCAAAAAGGGTAGCATTGTTATGCCCTGCAATATCTACAACCGTTGCACTGGCTGCATCATCATCCATCGGCCAGTGGCCTATTGGATCTATAATCTCACCACTGCCGCTGTAGCCGCCCGTGAATAAGACCGTCCCGCCGGAGAGCCGGATGGTGCCGTCGTTCGTTGTGAGGCCTGTAATCATAGTTTGGCCGGCGCTTACCACAAGCGTAGCTCCGCTGGCTATGGTTACATCACCTATAATATTCGTCGGCCCGGTAAGCTCTATCCCTGCGCCGGCTTGAATCACTATATTGCCCGCAATTGAGCCGAAGCCCGTAAACTCCGCACCGGCTGTCTGGGTAATCGCTGCCGCCGCAAGAGTTCCACCAAGCAGTTCGATAAGCCCACTGGTGTCATTAACCAGGCTGCAGACAAAGGCAACGCCGCCGCCGGTCCTGGCATATATAGTACCCTTATTCCAGACATCATACTTCGAGTCAATCTGCAGCGACGACAGGGGCGTGTTATTTAAGGTGCCGCCATTGGTTAGGTAGTGGCACCATATAGCAAGTGAGCCTCCAAACGCAGTAATTTCACCATAGTTTGTGAACACGCCTCCACTGCCGATCACTCCGAATCCGCTAATAACGCCGGGATTATTAAAGACATTATCGCATCCGCATATACCGCCATAAACGTTCATCTCTCCGGTATTATCCAGGGCATCTTCAACCCACAACTCACCGTAGGGGATAATGTCTACGGTGCCGTAATTTACCAGGAAACTACCGGCAGTGGTGAACTTGCTTTCGATGCTGACTCCGTCTTCAACTTCTATCATTGCCCCCGGCTCGTTGTACAAAATTCCTTCAATGTCCATCTCACATAAGCAAAGTTCTGCTCCATCAATATTTGTCACATTGCCTTTAATTTCAATCTTCTCAATCTCCAGGTAGCCGTAGTTTGTCAGGCCGGATTCCACAGTAAGTTCATTCCGTCCCCCCCAACTTTCCAGGTCAGCCACGCCAAAGCAGGACAATTGGTTTATTCTATGATTGTCTTGCAAGCCAACCTTTACCTCCTCGTAATATCCAAGGTCCCCTGCCGGGTCAATAATTACGTCAAAGGTTACCTCACCGTTGTCAGGAACTATTGTGGGATTCCAACTATTTGCATCTCCCCATTGACCTTTGCCAGGAACGTTCCAGTGTGAGGTAATTGCAGCTTGCACCTGACAACATAGCAAAAAAACCGCTATCATTGACGCTAAGGCTAATTTACTTCCAGGCATAATCCACTTCCCCTCTCACTTTTGAAAATTATTTATTAATACAAAATTCATCGCTGCCCAAATCTAAAAACAATCGTGTTTATACTGTTCCAAATAAAGGCTTTATGTCGGAATAAAAAATCAAATGTAAAGGGGCATACCATCTATCCATTATAAACAAGATTATTAGTCTCTACCATATTTATACTTCAATACCAAGGAAATTATAGGGCTTTGGGGCATTGGTTCAATCCTGGGTGGCAGCCTCAAGCGCAGCTTGGGGATGGCAAAGCTCCAAAAGCGGTGCAACCATCCCCAAATCCTTCGGATTTGAGGCTGCCACGCGCTATGGAGCCACAAATCAATGTTACCCGGAATCTGACTTATTTGAACCATGCCGGCTTTTATATATATTGGGGGGCGGAAAACAGTATGTAAGTCCTTATTGTACCGTCTGTTAGTGTTTCTATTTACTACACTTATGATTTGGCCTTTGATGCCCGGGAAGCTGAAATTCTGCCGCCCAATTACGCCCGCAGCACCCGGCCTATGAGCTATACTATTTGTAAAGCCGGACATACCACGTACCCAATATCTGCGAGCCTCTAAAATTATCACTTTAGCTGAAGATTCTCTCCGGTATTTACCCTTCACTATCGAATTTATTTACACCTGCAGCGTAAAGGAATGGTCCCACATAATACGATTTATACGATGATGATTTTATAGACTTTGCCGATTATGCTGAACTCGCACAGCAATGGTACTGCATCGGCGGCTGGCACGAATAAACCTTTACACCGAGGCATTTTGATTCGAGCATAGTCCTATAATACATTTTCACGAAAGTGTATTCCCCTATTAGACGATATGGAAAGGGGCAAGGTCTAACAAGATAAAGGGCAAATCGAGGCCAAAGATGAAGAGAGGATTCTCACTCATTGAGATGTTAATAGTGGTGGCTATTCTCGGTATTTTGGCAGCTATTGTCCTGCCGGAATTCCAGTCTCACTCACAAGAAGCCAGGGAAGCTGCTGCCAAAGACAATCTGCGAATTCTCCGCCAACAAATTGAAGTGTACGCCGCCCAGCACGACGGCGTCCCGCCGGGATATCCAGACGCCGATATCTCGGCAACCCCTACTTGGCCTTTGTTTTTTTCACATATGCTCAAAGCCACAAATGTTTCCGGACAGTATGCTGATGTTGGGACACCAAGTTACACATTAGGGCCGTATCTTTCGGATGTTCCACTTAATCCCTTCCAAAACAGCAGACTAACCAAAATGATAGGAAATAACGAAGAATTCCCCGCTGAGGCACCTGATATGTTCGGCTGGATATACAAGCCGGCAACCAAGGAAATCCGGTTGGACTGGCCCGGAACGGATAAAGATGATGTACGATATTATGATTACTAAACCAAACCCATATTAGCTATTTGATTTTCAACTTCTTAAATATCAACGATACCGGATTAGACTCAATCGCATCTGTATCAGGCGGATCTGCCCCTTCCAGCCAACTATAGCTTAACCACTCAGTTTTCCAGGTTTTATCATCCTCATATACAGGCCCTTTAAAGAAATCGTGACTTTTCCCTTCCAATTCTCCCTGTGGCAGTTTCATCTTATAATAATCAAGGATAATCTTTACTCTCAATTCGCACGTGTTCGCATTATATTCGGCCTCACACGGCCCCATTAAGAATATAGCAGAAGTACCTGGTTCACGTCCTTTCAGATAAGTCCCGCCTTCCTCTAAATCCACTTCTCCTGCAAGAACGTGCGTTATTTTTGAAATTGAACCATCGTCCTCAAACTTGAAAGCCCATTTGGAGTCGTTTATTTCTGCTTCCCATACTCCAGCCAGAAACTCAGGGAACTGCCCCTCACCGTCAATGACCTTTTCAATCCTTCTGTTAGCACTTTGACATCCCACCACCCCCGACAGAACGACTGCAAATCCGGCCAATACCAATAACTGCTTCATAATCTTGTATTCCTTTAACTTTGTTAGACGCAGATTGCGCTGATTAACACAGATATTTAACATTTTTTATGTTGCAGTGCAATCTGTAAAATCAGTGTCTAAAAAAAAGAGGCAAGTCAAAAGACTTGCCTCTTTCCTAACTAATTTGTTGGCCTTAGCCTCGTCTTATTTGCGACGACGCAGTAAAGCTAATCCACCAAGACCTAACAGCGCAATCGTCATCGGCTCAGGAATAATCGTCACAAAGCCAGGCGAGTAGGTTGCCGGCGTATAGTCAACACCCCAGGAACCGCCGTGTGGGCCATCACCAAGAAGAGAAACGACAACGTCAAGGGGGCCCGCATAAGTAATTTCCACGAAGCCAGCTGAACCCATAACGTTTGCCATTCCACCGCCGGTGATTTCAACCTGCCCAGCAGAGTATATCGGATCATATGACAAACTTGCATCCCAGCCATAAGATGCGCAATCACCTAAGTTCATCGCACCTGAAATGATGCCGTCACCGGTAATAGCAACTATCAAATTCAGACCTGAGAGCCCGGCATCACTCTGGATTTCAAGCTTCACAACGCCAGCAGTGAGGCTGGCATCGATTACAGTGCCCTCATCCACTAATGAAATCATCGATGCATTCGCTGCTCCACAAAGACATAAAACCATCAATACTGCAAATAACTTCTTCATCATACTTGCCTCCAATAAATTTCGTAAACTAACTTATTAAAGTTAACATCATTTTTTTTAACAAATTAAGTACAATACACAATTCGTTTTGACCTTATTACGGACACGGGGGAACGGTCTTGAACCAGTAGGCTTTCAGTCTAACCAAATCGGCAATGTTCACCCCGCCACTACGGTCAAAGTCTGCACAAGGATTGTAAGCAGGGTCTGGGTCACTCTTAAACCAAGATGCCTTAAGGGCAACCAAATCAGCAATGTTTACCGAACCACTGCCGTCACTATCGCCGCAAGGCTGACCAACGAAGCCCCAGCATATTGGTTCGTCCGAAGGAAAATCCACACAGCATCCGGTAGCATTCACCGTAACAAGTTCATCCGGGTCTTCCATAACTACACCACTGCTGCCTGCACGTGCAACGTTGCCGGTGATAGTTAGGCAAGTCTGCAAGTCAGGGGCAGTAGGGCGGGACACATAGAGCGAGAGCAGAGCACCACTTTTAGCCGGGGCGTTGCCATCGCCGACATACAACGAAGCCATCTCGAGGGTAACTCCATTGCTGCCAAGTCCGGGAAGGGTGTCGCTCGGCAAGTCGCCATATTCAGCTACCGGAGTGCCATAATCGATTTCGGGCGGCGTTTGCGTCGTATCAATGGAGATGGTGCCCGGATAAATGTAGTAGTCGGGATTGAGATTGCCAACACTCAAAACTGTGGCATCGTCATCAAACTGAATATCCAGACCAAACGCCCGAACCAGATTTGTCTCCGTCATTGCGTCAAAGCTGATAACAACCTCGTTAGTGTCACCAACTTGAGCACACGTAATGACAACGTCTGCCCACGCCGGCGCAGCAAAAACAAGCACAACCAACGCAAGTACAATCTTTTTCATAATTCAACCTTCCTTTCTTTTCTTCTTCTCTTCGCAGAGCCACACACTCTGCAATATCTTGGTCTTGTACAAATAAACACATTCCTGCCCAACAAAAATCTTCTTATCTATCACGCTTGCTCAGCATCCTGGGTACTTTTGAACAGAGCGTTCCGGCTGGCAGGAACAACCGACCAGGAAAAACACTTAAATTTTTCCTTTGCACCCTCCTTTCTCGCCATTCGGCGAAAAATGTGTGCTAAACACTATACTAACGCACAGGTTATTATGGTGAAGATTAAATGTAAATTACCATAAACCTCTGTGCAAATCAAGAGAAAAATACAAAAAAATGAAAATTTATGAAAATTTATATAATAAGATAAGAAAAAAGGCCAAAAATGGGCTTTTTTCTGTTAATATGGGCGATATACGCCTGTTTGGGCTGCTTTTTTCGGTCTAATCCGTGGCTTGAACAGAATCTTGCTGTGAAAAAAAATTTTTATGATTTTTCAGTTCATATATGCAATTTTGTTGGTCTTCTGTTATTTTGGCCATTATGCACAACTTTGTCAAAGGACGACTTAAAGTTGCAAGATTATGCTTGGTGGTGTCCACTTTAGCCCTGATTGCCATCGGCATTGCCGCTATTTACTCGGTAGGCCACCCTGCGGAGCCCAGCCCGGCCGGCCAAACCGGCGACGACTTGAGCAACTTCTGGAAAAAACAGCTCATATTCGCAGCGATTGCTATGGTTGGCTTTATAGCGGCCAACCTCGTCAATTACCGGCGGTTTGGGGCGGTAAGCTACTGGATATACGCATTAGTGCTGCTGCTTCTGGCGGTTGTACTGCTCGGCAAATACGTAAATCTCTGGTTCGTCCCATTGATCAATCGCACGCACAGATGGATTAGAATCCATCCGAAATTGCCACAGATACAGCCTTCGGAATTTTGTAAGCTGGCATATATCTTGGCCCTTGCGTGGTACCTGCGATACCGCAGCAACTACCGAAATTTCAGCGCTCTGGTGGGCCCGTTCGCGCTAACGCTGCTGCCAATGGTTCTAATCCTTCTTGAGCCGGACCTCGGCACTGTGCTGCTAATGATGCCCATTTTGTTTACAATGCTCTTTGTCGCCGGGGCGAAAGTAAAGCACCTTTTGATAATCATACTACTGGGAGTTATGGTAAGCCCCGTGCTGTGGTACTTTATGAAGCTTGAACAGCGAACCAGAATAAGCAGCGTGCTGCTGCAAAGTAGCTGGATTCGCCAAAAGGCTGAGCAACACCCAGCCCTGGGCAGGATTCTTGTGGGTCGTCAATTCAGCACAAAGCAATGGAAAAACGACTGGGGCTTTCATCTTATCCGCTCGAAATTTGCCGTTGCCTCCGGCGGAACGAAAGGGAACGGTTTTCGCAAAGGGCCATTTATCAAATACAACTTCCTACCCGCAAGGCACAATGATTTCATATTCGCCGTCATCGCACATCAGTGGGGCCTTCTGGGTTGCGTGGCCTTGTTGGGACTTTATGTGGTCATTGTTGGTTGTGGATTGGAAATAGCAGTGCACAATACCGACCCGTTCGGCAGATTGCTCGCCGTCGGTATCGTCGCAATGTTTGTCGTTGAGGTCATCGTCAACATAAGTATGACAGTCGGGCTGATGCCGATAACCGGCTTGACTTTACCTTTTGTAAGCTACGGCGGCTCAAGCCTGCTCGTCAGTATGACCTCTATCGGATTATTAAATAATGTCGGGCGGTGCAGACCGTTCACCGTAGCACGAAAACCGTAACACGTATCTGCAACGAGGAGCCGGCTGCAAGCGGAGAATAATGATAAAAGGCTTTCGACAAATTGCTTCTCTTACGGCAATCAGCAGGGTATTCGGTTTTGCCCGCGATGTGGCATACAGTCATTTTTTCGGTCCAAGTGCCCTGCTTGATGCATGGATTATCGCCTTTAAAATTCCCAATCTCACAAGGAGATTATTCGGCGAAGGAGCTGCCTCGGCCTCACTGATTCCAATATACAGCGAGGAACTGGCACAAAGACCCGAGCAGGCAAAACAGCTTATCAACACCGTAGTAACGGTTCTGTTTGTGATACTGGCAGCGATGGTCTTAATTGGTCAGGCGATAATATGGATTTACTATAAATTCGCCACCTCCACCGGCGATACGAAACTGGTTTTGTCGCTGTCCTCAATTATGCTGCCATATATGCTTTTTGTCTGCATTGTCGCGATTCTGGCCGGCATCCTTAACGTACACAGACATTTTGCCACCGGCCGCCGCTCCGATAGTACTCAATATCTTCATTATCGGCAGCATCCTTCTGACCGGCTGGGCCTTCAAAATCAAGGCCGAGCAGCAGGTTTTTTTCGTAGCCGTTGCGGTGCTCATCGCAGGCCTTACACAAATAGCAATACAGGTTCCGCCGCTCCGTGCCGCCGGTGTTTCAATACGGCCAAGCTGGCAGATTCGTTCGGACGCATTCAGAAGAATCATAATCCTGATGGGCCCGATGATAATAGGGCTGACGGTAACACAGATAAACACTTTGTCAGATGATCTGATTGCATGGTGGTTTTCCAGCTCACCGGACAAAGGACTCTCTTTTGTTTTGTTAGGTAGAAACATTCAATATCCATTGGAGCGCAGCTCCGTATCACATCTTTATTTTGCCCAGCGGCTTTATCAACTGCCCTTAGGCGTATTCGGTATATCTCTGGCTACTGCAATTTTTCCCGTTATGAGCTCGTACGCGGCCAGAAAGGATTTTTCAGGCCTTGCCAGGTCGGTTTCACAGGGCCTTCGCAGCGCTATTTTCATCGCAATACCGGCCACCATAGGACTTGTAGCGATAGCCAGGCCGTTGATTTCGGTGGCCTTTGAACACGGCAAATTCGGCCAGGCTCGCGATGACACCGGTATGGTTGCCTGGACACTGCTGTTTTATGCCCTTGGATTGTGCGGCTATTTCGCTCAACAAGTTCTTACCCGTGCCTTTTACTCGATGCAGGACTCCAAAACGCCGATGCGAAGCGCCCTGATAGCAGTTGCCGCCAACATCGTCCTGAACCTGACGCTTATATGGTTTTTCGGGACGGGAGGATTGGCATTTTCAACGGCGATCTGTTCATACCTGCAGGTGGTGATTCTTGTGGTGTTCCTTCGCCGGACACTGCTAAAGCAGGCATCTGACGCTTCTATATTGGACGGCCTGGCCCCAACATTACTGAAAACAATTGCAGCCACATTATGTATGACCGCAGTAATTATAACCGCACAATGGCTTTCGCAAAGCTGGCACCACATCTTCAAATTGCTTCTGATTGTTCCATCGGCAGCAACAGTGTATTTGCTGGCGGCAAAACTCTTGCACATCGAGATGCTCTCTCTACTGACCGGCCGTAAACACACTACGAACGGTTCGATTGATGATTGATTCCGTCCACGAAAGGCCGGAGCTGCGACTTTGACTTCGATATTCATGCCCTTCTGCATCCTTTGAAATTGGGTTTGTTTGGGTTTGAATTGGGTTTGTTTTGGCATTTTATTGGCTTTAATTGGGTTTGATTGGGTTTGTATTGGGTTTGAATTGGGTTTGTTTTTCCCACGTTCACCAAGTG
>Ga0114922_10001261_pt1 | contig 24184 bp, 21 predicted proteins | sample AartaG_FD_100975 | JGI IMG/M metagenome (GOLD analysis project Ga0114922, IMG submission 100975) | Deep subsurface microbial communities from Aarhus Bay to uncover new lineages of life (NeLLi) - Aarhus_00045 metaG | ecosystem: Environmental > Aquatic > Marine > Oceanic > Sediment | place... | reverse complement strand
TATGTTATTAACCGCATTATTTTCATCCCAATCTTCTACATTGACAATAATATCAGCAACCTCTTCATACTCTTTTACTCTTTGATTGTAAATCTCTTTTGCCTCTTTTAGATTATTTAAAAGCGGTCTTTTCTTAAACTTTTTCTTAGAATTTGGTGCATTGTGTAAAGCTTCTATTATAGCTTCAAATGTTGATTGAAGATATACAACTTTACCAATTTTTTTTAAATTTGCTTGTTTATAAAATCCACCACCAGTAGATATAATAGAGCCAGTTATATTTTTTTCACACCATACAGCGCATCTTTTTTCTAATGCTCTAAAATATGGTTCACCATTCTCTTCAAAGATTTTTTTTATCTTTCTATTTTCTAAGCTTTCAATTAAATCATCGGTATCTACAGCAAAATAATCACTTTGTTTTACCAAAGCTCTTGCAACTGTACCCTTACCAACACCCATAAATCCAATCAATATAATATTTTCTTTTTTCATAGTTGCGATTATAACTCTAAATTGCTTAGTAAGTGGTATAGTAAATTAAAACTACTAATTATTCAAAGAATAGTTTAAGATAATGGAAGTGTAATCTTAAACTCTGCACCTATATATTTATTATTTTCATAAGTATATTCTTTATTTTGGGCTTTTATATCGCCATTCATCCCATCAACTATTAAGTTGTAAGTCATATTAAGTCCCAAACCTGTCCCTTGTGATTGATGTTTTGTTGTAAAATAAGGTTCAAATATTTTAGGTAATACATCTTGCGGTATTCCACCTGCATTATCTTTAAATATTATGACAACTTTATCATTCTCTATTGATGTTTTAATAATTATCATCTTCTTTTTATCACTATTTGCATAAGCATCTTTTGAGTTATTAAATATATTAATAAAACATTGTATTAACTCATTTGGATAACCATTAAATTTAATATCATTATCTAACTCTATTATTAAATCAATATTATTATTTTTAATTGTTCCTTGTACTAAATTTAGAAAACTATTTATAATATTTGTTAACTCAATATTCTCTTTTTCTCTATCACCTTTTATAAAGTTCTTAAAATCTTCTATTGTATGAGACAAGTATTGCGCATTATCATTTATAGCGTTACAAGTTTTATACAATGTATCATCATCTAAAATATCTAATTGTTTCTCTACTATCATAGATGTTGATGCACTTGAGATAACAGATAAAGGTTGTCTCCATTGATGAGCAATATTTCCAATCATCTCACCCATACTAACCATTTTAGAAGACTCTAATAGTTGTTTTTCATTTTGAATATTTTTTTTAGTCTCTTCAATAATTTTATTAATAAAGTAATTAAAACTAATATTTAAAACTATTAATATAAGTAAAACTAACAATACTATTCTTATTATATTTATTTTCAATAATTGATTAAATTCTTTTATATTATCTGTTGTATCATAAGCTAACAATAGCTTAGCAGCAATACGTTTTTTGTGATCCAATAGATTTAGATTTGAATCTATATGATACTCTTCTCCATTATCTGTTATATGATTATGTTCTATATTAAAAACGATCTTATCGCTATATCTTTTAAATAAATCATCTCCCCTAGCTAAATAATAATCTTTTTCAATAATTTTTAATTTATTTTTATTCATAGATACTGACTTCATATCTTTTTTAATCAATAATGCATTTTTTAGATTATATATTTTATTTATACGTTCCATCACGTATTCAGGTTCTATACCAACCTCTATTAAACCGATATATTTATCTTTATAAAATATTGGCACTACAACTCTATAGGTCATTTTTAATTTTCCAACCTCAAATCCAAAGTGCCTTGTTTGTAATAAATTTGTATCTACAATGATTTTTCTTTTTTGATTTAGCTTATCACCATACATTTCTGGTTTATGTACTCTTAGAAAAGTTGTTCCATCAGATAACCTAAATGTCATAATTTTTAAAAACTCATTTGATAATTTTATTGAATCATATCGCATTTTAGAAGCTTTATACAAAGCTTCTCTATCTTTGTTAGCAAATTTCTTCACTATCAAATAATCATTATGAGCTAACATTGCATCAATTCTCTTTGATGTAGTGATTTTTAAATCATCTAGCAATGTATTAAATGTTTTATCTATATTTTTTCTTAATATATTGTGTTTTTTATTTATTTCATTTTTTATATTATTTTTTTCATAATAAAAAATAACTAAACTAAATACACTTAACAACACAACAATCAGCAATAATAACTTTATCTTAATATGTTTATAATCTTCCATAAACAAATTTTAACATATCCAATGTTATTTTTTACTGTAATATATATGTAACATCAACATTCATTTAATAAATCATCTCATAAAGAAAATTTAGATATAATTGCGAAAATTTTATATAAAGAAGAGATATAAACTATGGCTCAAACAATAACAGAGAAAATATTTAGTGAACATGTAGGCAAAAATGTTTACGCAGGTGAGATAGTAAGAAGTCCAATTGATATGGTAATAGGAAATGATATAACAACTCCCATTTCTATAAAAGCATTTGAAGAAAGTGGTGTAGAAAAACTAGCTAATCCTGATGGATTTAGTATAGTTCTTGACCACTTTATCCCTGCTAAAGATATTGCATCAGCAAACCAAGCAAGAATTTCAAGAGATTTTGCAGTAAAACATAATCTTAAAAACTTTTTTGATGAAAAAGATATGGGAATAGAGCACGCACTTTTACCAGAAAAAGGTTTAGTAATACCTGGTGATATTATAATTGGTGCTGATTCACACACTTGTACACATGGTGCTTTAGGTGCATTTAGTACAGGTATGGGTAGTACAGACTTAGCGTTTGCAATGATTACTGGTGGAAACTGGTTTAAAGTTCCTGAGTCTATAAAAGTTGTTTTTACTGGTAAACCAAGTGAATTTGTTACTGGTAAAGATTTAATTTTAGAGATTATTAGAATGATAGGTGTTGATGGAGCTTTATATAAAACTTTAGAGTTTACAGGTGATACAGTTCAATACCTTACAATGGATGATAGATTTGCTTTATGTAATATGGCTATTGAAGCTGGTGCAAAATCTGGAATCGTTGCTCACGATAATATTACTCAAGAGTTCTTAGATGAAAGAGCTGAAGCAAACGATGGACTTAGAGCTGAACCAAAAATTCACAAAAGTGATGAAGATGCTGCTTATTGTCAAGTAATTGAAATAGATGTTGCAAATCTAGAACCTGTTATTGCATATCCATTTTTACCAGAAAATGGTCACTCTATAAGTCAAGCAGTTGCAGATAATATTAAAGTAGATCAAGTATTTGTTGGAAGTTGTACAAACGGAAGATTAAGTGATTTAAAAATTGCATCTGAAATTTTAGCAGGTAAAAAACTTGCATCTCATGTTAGAATGATTGTAACACCTGGAACACAAATGATCTTAAGAGAAGCTACAAAACTTGGATATATTGATATTTTAGTTGATGCTGGTGCAGTTGTATCAAATCCAACTTGTGGAGCATGTCTAGGTGGATATATGGGTATCTTAGGTGATAACGAAGTATGTATCTCTACAACTAACAGAAACTTTGTTGGTAGAATGGGAAGTAGAACTTCAAAAGTATATTTAAGTAACTCTGCTGTTGCGGCTGCTTCTGGAATTAGCGGTTATATTACAGACCCATCTTCATTGTAATAAAAACTATATTTTATCTAAAAGCCTCACTTTATAGTGGGGCTTTTTTATTAAATAAAAAACTCCTGTTCTAATCCTTTTTGATTTTTATGAATGGTATCTATTAGATTTTGTATGCTTTTAATAGTTGAAGATATATTTTTATATCTATTTAGTTGGTTTTTATAAAGTTCATTTGTACCATGTTGTTCTATTAACTTTTCTATATTTTTTGGTATATAAAAACTTATATTTTTATTTCTAGGTAAAATCTCATTTAAGTATATATCTACACCAGCCAAATCAAAATCACCAAAATATATTATCTCATTTTCCAAGTTTTTAAAGCTTTCAAACCATCTTAACATAGAACTATTTCTATAAACAAAAAGTATATTTTTATTTTGGAAAAATTTTACTTGAGATTGAAAATAAACCAAATTTTCAAAGTTTTCAACGCCGATTATTAAAATATCTTTAGAGATTTTGGGAAACTCTTTTAAAAATATTGCACTATTATTAAAAAGTGGTAACTTTACATTTTCTATTTCACAATTTCCATTTATATACAAACCATCTTGAGGTGCTATAGCTTTGGCTTTTGTATGTGTATTTGCATGAATCAACTCTTTTCTTGTTGTAGCATCATATATATTTTCTATATCTTTATACACTTTATAAAACTGCTCTTTTACAACTACTCTTTTTCTTTTAGAACTAAGAGTTATGATATCTATAAGCATCTCATCTTTAAGTAAAGTTATTAAAGTTTTTGGTACAGTTGAGTAATTTAACTCCCCATACTCTTTTAGTTTTAAAAGTGTTTTTAGATGTTTCATTATTTTAAAATCAACTCTTTTACTACAGATATTTTATCTATTTTACTTATTAAACTTACCTGTTTATAAGTACCTATTAGTTTTTCATCTGGCGCACCATTTACAAAAACTATAGCTTTTTTATTTGCAAACTCTATTAACTCTTTTAGGTATCTTTGTGACAATATACCAACTTCATCTAGTACGACTTGAAACATTATCTCTTTTTTTGTAATTTTTTCTTTAAATATATGTAACATAGCAACATAAATCATACTTTTTACTAGCACATCAGTTCCATTTGAGCCAATCATATCTAAAGACGCTACATATCTGCTATCGTTACCATTTTCGACTACTCTAAACTCTAAAATAAAACTATCTTCTATATCTATAGTTAAACTGTTTTCAAATTCAATTATATCTATTAGTTTTTTAAATAATACTATGATTTTTTTACTGTCGTTCTGCTCACCAAATAAACTGTTTTGCTCAAATGAAAAACTATTTTGCTCATTTTCCTCTTTTATTGCGTTAAATAACTCTATGATTTTATTGTTTGTTTTTGAGTATCTTAAAGCTAAACTATCTATCACACCTATTTTTATCTCTTGAAATATTTTAGTTATTTTTTTAATCAAAGTTTCTATTTTGCCTTGAGACTCCAAAAGTTTATCGTATTGGCTTATAATACTATTTACAATTTGACTAAGGTTTTGACCTAACAAATCTTTTGATTTTTCTATTTTATTTGATTGGTGGTACTCTTTTAGTTTGTATGCTGTATCTAAAGCATCTAAATCTTTTGTGATATTTAGAGTATTGTCAAATATACCATTCAGCTTTGTAAGAAGTTTTTGCACCTTCGTGTAAAATCCTCTATATTTTGATGCTGTATTATCTATACGATTTATAAGTGTAGTTATATCATCTATATCATCATTTTTTATATATTTTATATCCCAATTTATACACTCATTAAATGTTGAAGTTTTTTCAAACTCTTGCGCTCTTTTAAATAAATAGTTTTGTTCATTGTATAGATTTTGTTTTTGATCTAGTTTTTGTACTGTTTGTTCTTTGGTTTTATTTAACTCAACTAATATATTTATTAGACTATTTTCTAATAACTTTATATTCTCTTTTGTAGTTTTAAGCTCATTATTTTTATCATCAATCATATCAAAATAATCAGTTTTATCTTTTTTATACTCTATGATAATAGTGTTGTAACTTTCTATATTTTTTATATTACTTTCTAAAGTTATCTGCTTTTTTTCTAACTCTTTAAGCTCTTTTATATTTACATTTTTATCTTTTAAAAGAGTATGATATAACTCCTCTTGGCTTTGAATATTTATTTTATTTTGAACTTCTAACTCTTTTATATCTAAGGCAAGTTTTTCTAATGGTACTTCAAACTCTTGTTCTATTTTTTTTAGCTGTTTTGTAAAATAAGACTTTTTTGCTTTCTTATCATTTTGTTTATTAATATTCTGATTTTCTTGCGTCTTTTCTAAAGTTTTCAATTTTTCATTTAGCTCTGTATTAGTATCTTCATATACTTTTAGTTTTTTTTGCTTCTCATCATCAAATAGATTTTTTACACTTTTTTTATCTTCTATTAGTTTTGATATTTTTGTTTTAAGAGTTATTTGGAGTACTTGAATAGATTTTATTGTTTCATTTAACTCTCTTTTTTCTCTATAAATTTTATTTTCAAAATTTTTAAACTCTTTGTTTAATTGATCCATCTCTTTTGAAAATAATTTCTCAGTTTTATTTAAAAGTATTTTTAACTTTTCTAAATCACTTTCAAGATTTGTTTGTGGTATATCTAAGTTTTCAGGCTCAAACTCAAATATTATATTTGTATTTTCTTTGAATACACCGTCCATATCACTTTGTAAAACTTCATCTTTTAAAAAATAGATATATTTATCTCTTTGTTTGTCATTTTTATCTATTTTATTTAACAAGCTATTTTGTTTTGGAGAAAGTAGTGATTTTATAGAATCTATTTCTTTGTTTATATTATCTATATTTTGTTGTTGTTTCTCTTCAAGGCTTAATTGTTGTTGGGTATATATCTCTTTTTTATTTGAAAGTTGTATATCTAAAGTTTTAATTTGTTGTTGAGACTTTTCTATACTTGATACTGTCTCATTTTGCTCTTTTAATAACTCTTGATATTTAGTTTCACCTTCAAATATAAAAGTTTTGTTTTTTAGATCTCTTATTTTGTAGTTTAACTCTTGTATTTGTGAAAAAAGCTCTTTTTGTTCATCTTTTATACTCAATGATTTTTGAAAATATACCTCATTTATCTTTTCTAATTCACTTAACTGCTCTTGATGCACTTTTGACACTTTTTTATCTTGTTGTTTATTCAACTCATATATTTTACTTTTTAATAGATTTTTGCTAGTGATAAAACTATTTTGAATAGTTTGTATCTGCAAATTATGATTTGCTCTTATATCTTCAAACTCTTTAGTTAGAAACCCTTTTTTTAAAAGTAAAGCTTTTAGTTTCTCTTGCTCTATTGGCAATATTTCATACTCTACTAACTTTTGAGTGATATTTTCTTTCTCGTAGCTTGACTTTTTATCATTGGCTTGTTTTAAAAAGCTATCAACTGCACCTTTTGATTGATTTAGTTTATCTTTTCTTTTTTGATATAGATTTTGTTCATATGTTATATTGTCATTTATCTTTATTAGTTCTGTTTGGAACACTTGAATATCACTATTTACAATCTCTAAAGATTCACTACACTTTTGTTTTGAGTTACATAAAGTACTCATATCATCTTGAAGTATCGCTTTTGTTTGCTCATATTGGTTTAGTGTAGTTATGATCTCTTTGATATTTAAACTATTTTGTTCATAAAATTTTATATCTTCATAGTAGTTGTTAAACCTACTTAAATATCTTTGTATTTGAGATATATCTATTTTATTCTCTATACCCAAAGATGAAACTATCACTTTTTTTATAGCATCAGAATCAACTTTTGAGTTTATAAATATATTTGATAATGTTTTTGTAAAACTATCATAATCTTTTGCTTCAAAAAGTGAAAAGAATTTAAGCTTATGATTTTTACTGTAAAGTACCTCTTTATATTTTGCCCCATTTTGTATGATATTGCTACAAGTTCCTAACTCTTTTAGTTTTAAGAAAAGTTCTGCGGTGGATATTGGTTCATTATTTTTTGTGTATATCTCTTTGATATTTGGCATTGTATTTAAAAGGGTAAATCTAAACTTTATAGTTCCATCTTTATAAGCAGTTACAAGTACATATTTATCATCTTTTTTATAAACATAAGCTATATAGGAGTTTTCATACTCAAAATAATAGTCACTAAAAGAAATTTTCTTGCTACTGCTTATCCCCAATCCATTTGAAGATGCTGTATAAAAATACAATATAGCTCTTAAAAGTGTAGTTTTACCAGCACCATTTGCACCTATAAAAAGTGAGTTTCCATCTACTTTCACACTAGCAAAGTCAAAAGCAGCAGACTTTATAAGACTTACTTGTTTAAGACCGTTCATCTAAAATCTCCTTTACTCTTTTATCTCAATTTTATTAAAAAACTCTATAAGATAATCACAACTATCAAGTACTATATATGTTTGCATATATTCATCTTCTAAAGCTATAAAACCTCTTTTTTCTAGTTTTGTTATGAGCGAAGTGATATTGTCTTTTAGAGTATCTCCGTTTAAGTTTTTGAGTCTATCTAGTTTGATTTTTAGAGTTATATCATCTTTGATTTTATTTTCTACATCATTTATACCAAATCTACTTCCAACTCCAAACATAGCATCATAGTGGTAAAAAAAGCTTAAAAAATCTATCATATCATATATAGTTTGTAGTTTTTGCTCTTTGTTGTCTTGTGAGGCAAAATAACAGTATCCATTTTTTAGTTTAAACTCAACACCTATATACTCATACAACTCTTTTAATTGCTCAAAATACTTTTGGCTATATCTATATAATTTTGCTTGATCTTTTGATGGTGAATTTTGTGATAAAAACCTACCATCTTTTAGGTATGAAAATATCTTTTGCGATTGCTGTTTATCTATAGTTAATTCACCCATTGTATCCCTTATAATATATCTTTTTAAATTGCGTTTGCTGTATCTGTAAGTTTGCATCTTCTATGGTATACTCTTGCTCATAAAGTAAGATTAGTTTACAATATAGTTGCATAATCTCTTCAAAACTTTTATCTTTTAGCTCATTGTTTGAAAGTAAAAACTCTATTAAGTTTTGCTTTGAAAATTTAAAGTTCAGATGCAAACTATACACATCTACAAAGTTGTGTTTTTGTGTATCTTCATGAAACTGTATTTTTGAAGCTTTTTTTGTTTTTGCTTTTATGTTTAAATATGATTTTTCAAGTATATTGTAAAACTGCTCATCTCTTACGATATCATCATTTAGCCTTGTTTTTATAGCTATTTGATTTTGAAGAATATCAAACTTATTTACCATATCTAAGATATCTGTATTTTCTTTTATAGCAAGTGAATCTTTTAGCTCTTTTAGTTTTGTGATTTTCTCTATAAAGATATTTTTACACATAGCTTTGTTTATATATTCACAAACATCTTGTGTTAAAGGTATGAGTGATTTGTTTATCTCTAGATGATTTTCCTTTGCTGTTACTATTATGCTATTCAGTTCACTATTGTAAAATAAGCTAAGCCTTTGATGATAAAGAGTAAGAAAAGTATCAAACTCATTGAGTGCCAAAGTTAACTCTTTTAGTTTTTGTTCATAATACCTTAGCTCTTTTATTTTTAGACTAAATTGGTCTATATTTTTATATACTCTATCTATATGTATGCGAAGTTTAAAAAGATTTTGAGTGAGTATAAAATCACACTTTTTTATCTCTCTTCTTATTTGAGGTATCATACTATTTTGTTTTTCTTTATACTCTACAATTATATCAACTTTATGTTTGAGTGTTTCTATTTTTTCAAATATGATAGAAACTTCAATATTTTCATCTATATTTAAGTAGTTTTCTAAGAATCCAATCACACGCTGATCTAAAAATACCTTATCATCAACTTTCTCTACAATCTCAAAGTTTTCTAAAATTTCTAGTTTTTCATAAGATATAAATCTCTCACACTCATCATAAAGTACAGTTTTATCACGATGTTCAAAAAGATAAAAGATAAAATCTTTATGATAACTAAGATTTGAGAAAAGCTTTTCTATTTTCATGGTCGCCTTAATATTTGTAGCAATGCTTATTTTTAGTGATTTATTATAACTAAAATAATTTTATTTTTGTATTATCGAATATTACTTTTCAAGTGAATTCTAAAAGTAAGTAGGCATAAGTTGTAAAAAAAAATTATATTTCTTAATATAATGAATAATATTATATGATACAATAGTTAAAAGGAAAACAATGAAAGTTATTTTAATACTTCTTATATTCATCTCCTCACTTTTATCATTAGAAGTACAAAAACCAAAAGTATATGATGAGCAAAAGATATCAGGGTGGCTTATGAGTGAAAAACTTGATGGGATAAGGGGATATTGGGATGGAAATAAGTTTTATAGTAAAAATGGAAATGAATTAGTTGTACCAAAATATTTCACTAAAAACTTTCCACCATTTGCTTTAGATGGTGAGTTATGGAGTAAAAGAGATGATTTTGAGTTTATACAATCTACTGTTTTAGATAAAATACCATCGCTACAATGGAAAAAAATAACTTACAATATCTTTGAAGTACCAAATATAAAAGGTGATTTTACTGATAGATTACAAAAAGCAAAAGATTGGTTTTCTAATCATCCAAATAAATATGTACATATAATAGAGCAAATAGTTTGTAAAGATGAGTATCATTTAAACAGCTATCTTAATAAGATAATAGATTTAAAAGGTGAAGGTATCATAATAAAAGATCCAAAAAAAGAATATCATACAGGAAGAAGTTCTCATATTCTTAAAGTGAAAAAAGCTCTTGATATGGAAGGATTAGTTATTGGGTATAACTACAAAAAAAATAATAAAACTATTAAAAGTCTAAAAATAAAACTTCTAAATGAGATAGTTTTCAATTTAGGTGGAGGACTAAGTGACAAACAAAGATCAAATCCACCAAAAATAGGGGCAATAGTAACTTTTAAATATTATGGCTTTACAAAATACGGTAAACCTAAGTTTGCAAGTTTTTTAAGAATAAGAAAGGCTGAATAAATGAAAAAGATTGAAGATATACCTTGTGTGATACTCTCAGGTGGGAAAAGTAGAAGAATGGGAGAAGATAAGTCTTTATTACCTTTTGAGGATTTTGATACTTTAATAGAATATCAATATGATAAACTATCAAAAATATTTAAAAATGTTTATATTTCAACTAAAAAAGAAGATGAATTTAATTTTATAAATCAAACTAATTTAATAATTGATAGCAATAAAGAAATATCATCTCCAATGATAGCTATACAATCTATATTTAAAACATTATCAGAAGAAAAAGTATTTATTATTACTGTAGATACACCTTTAGTTTTAGAATCAACGATCAAAAAACTAATAGACAATTCAAATGATTATGATGTTACAATTGCTATTGACGACGATAAACAACACAATCTATGTGGTGTTTTTAATATCTCATTATTAACTTTAATCAATAACTTAATTAATAAAGATATACATAAAATAAATTATCTTATTAAACAAACTAATAATTATCAAGAGATTCTATTTAAAGATAAAGAACAATTCATAAACTTAAATACAATTGATGATTATAAAAAAGCAATTAATATAAGCAACTCTTATATAAAATATTAATTGACTATTGTTCAATTTAAGTTATATATTATTTCTTTTGTGATAATCTTTCTTCAGTAATTTTGAAAACTTAAAAAAGGAAACTAGATGATTGAAAATAGAAACGTTCAAAAAGATTTAGAGCAATTAGATGCTATATTAAAAGACCAAGGTATCTCAAGAAGAGATGCTATGAAAATGATGGGGCTTGGTGGAGCTGCATTATTAGTAGGTGGAACAGAAGCTGAAGCTGCAACTTCTGCCGTAGCAAGTGATGCTAAAGGTAAAATCCTTATCATTGGTGGTGGTTTAGCTGGTATGTCTACAGCTGCTAGATTTACAAATGAATTATCTAACCCTGATATTACAGTTATTGAGCCAGAAGCTGATTCTTGTTCTTATCAACCAGGACAAACTTTAGTTGCTGCTGGACTATGGGAAAAAAGTGATATAGTTTATAAAAGAGATGATTTTGTACCTGCTGGAACAAAACTTATTAAAGAAAAAGCTGTAGAGTTTAATCCAACAGCAAATACAGTAACAACAGACAAAGGTACAGTAGTTAAATATGACTTCTTAGTAATCGCTGCTGGTGTTAAACTTAACTATGGTGCTATTAAAGGTCTTGAAGAAGTTGGTGAATTATACTCTTCTGGAAATAATACTGCTGCAACTGCTGCACTTAATGCTAAAGGTGTTTCTTCTATCTATACAGCTGATGGTGCTGTTCAAACATGGAAAAACATGCAAAAATTTATTGCAGATGCAAAATCTGGTAAAAAAGTAAAAGGTGTATTTACACATCCAAACACACCAATTAAGTGTGGTGGAGCTCCTAAAAAGATTATGTACCTAACAAACTCTAGATTAGAAGAAGCTGGAGCAGCTGCTAGAGCTAATGCAGATTTACATTTCTATCCAAACGGTGGTGGAATGTTCGGTATTAAAAATTACCATACTGCAATTGTTAAGCAATTTGAAGCTAGAAATATGAAATATACATATAAGCACAATCTTCTTGAAGTTAAAGATGGTGTAGCTATTTTTGATAATCATTCAAAATTTGAAGAAGTTTATGATGAAGATTTAGAAGAAAAAGTTAAAAAAACAATTCATACTAAAGTTGAAGCTGAATTTGATTTTATTCATGTAACACCACCTATGAAAGCTCCAGATGAGTTAGGTAAGTCTCCTATTGGTTCTGCTAAAGGTTGGATTCCAGTTGTTAAAGAAACTTTACAACATGTAAAATTCCCTAATGTATTTGCTTTAGGTGATATTGCTGCTGTTCCAATGGGTAAAACTGGTGGATCTGCTAGAAAACAATATAAAGTTGTTGTAAACAACGTTATCTCTATGATGGAAAAAGGAAGTATTCCTAAAACTAATGTAGAATATGAAGGATATACAGTATGTCCATTAATTACAAGTATTGGTACAGTTATGTTAGCTGAGTTTAACTGGGCTTCTAAAAAAACTGGTGACGGTACAAATGCTGCTATGACTTCTCTTCTTGACCCAACTCAAGAAAGATATATCTGGTGGTTATTAAAATTCTACCTTCTAAAACCAATGACAATCCACGGAATGTTAGCTGGAAAAGCTTAATATTAAACTTTGAGGTTATAAATAACCTCAAAGAATTTTATTTAAAAAGCCCTAAACCAATTTGGTTTAGGGCTTTTTTATTGACTTTTAAATTAAATATAATATAATGCAGTTCAAAATTTAAATTTTAGGACAAACATGAAAAAAGAGTTAGTTATTTTTATTGGTATTTTTTTATTTTTAGCTATTGGAATGCATTTTAAACAATGGACAGGTTATCCAGTAGATCATTTTATGGCACTACCTAGTGCAAGTGCATATGGTTTAGGGGCTGAACATCCATTTGTATTTACATTGATTGTATATATTATTTTAGGAGTTCCTAGAGCAATAGCAAAGTTATTTTCAAAGAAAAAAACTGAAGCAGAATAAAATTTATATTTTATTCAAATAAGAGATTGCATCATTTTTAGATGTAATCTCTCCATCAAGTTGTAGTTGATATACTCTGTTTAGTATACTCTTAAATTCAACACTTGGTTTAAATCCAAGAGATATAAGCTCTTTCCCTCCAACAAATGGTAAAGGCATATTTCTCATAATATCAAGTTTCTTACTTATTAATTCTGCTTTATTTTTTATATTTTTAATTTTATATAAATATATTTTAGGTATATCAAACTCTTTTAATCTAATAATATCTTTTATTAATCTCTTATCCTCACTAATTTTTTCTAAAACTTCATAAATAAAATAAAACATCAAAACAAGATTTTCTTTTGTATTATTTGATTTAAAAATAACCATATCATCAATATTCTTTAAAGTATCATTATCATAACTATTTAAGTTAAATTTTTTTAATAAACTTATCCCTATAGATGGTTTTTTAGACTTTAATAAAAGCTTTTTATATTCTTGGAAAATCCTCTCTTTTGATAAAGTATTAAACTCATAATAATTTACCATATCCTTACACAATTGTTTTGTGTTAGTATCTAATATAAAATTGAATCTTGCACAAAATTGAACAGCTCGATAAACTCTTAAAGGATCTTCCATAAAACTATTTCTATTAACATATTTTAAAACTTTATTTTTAATATCATCTATGCCATTATGAGGGTCTAAAATCTTATTATTTTTAAAATCATATCCTATAGAATTAATAGTAAAATCTCGCCTTAATGATGCACTTTTATAGCTAAGATCACTATTAATTTTTATATTAAATCCTCTGTGTCCTATTCCACTTTTACTCTCTTGTCTAGGAAATGAGAAATCAATATCCATATTGTTAGTATTAAGTTTTAATATACCAAAACTAGCTCCAACAACATTAACATCACCAAACTCTCTAAGTATACACATCAGATTCTCTAGGCTTTCTATTTGATAAATTTCTATATCATAATCTTTTGATTTGATTTTAAGAAAATAATCTCGAACCATCCCTCCTACTAAAATAGGGATACCACCTTTGGCAACTATCTTATCTAATATTTGTATTAAAAAATTAGGTAAATTAAAATCTAAGCTCAATTGTTGTTCCATAATGTTCTTTCGATGCTATGTGTATATCTATTGATAGGTCATTACATAGTCTATGAACTATATGCATACCAATGCCGTGTCCACTTTCATTATTATTTTCTGTATAACTTCTTTCAAATATTTTTTGTGGGTATATCATCCCTTTACCATTGTCAATTATAGATAAGATATTATTTTCGAATTTTATATCTATTATTGAATCTTTATCTTTTGAATATTTACAAGCATTTGATAATATATTATCAATTATTCTACTTATCGCTTTTTCATTTGTATTTACAAGCATCTCTTTTTTATCTAAATTAAATGTAATATTAGGATATAAAATATTACAATTCTCTTTTTTTTCATCAAATAATCTAAATAAATCTACATCACTTTTTTGTAAATCTTTATGTAATAATATCTCTAAATTTTCATATAAAGAGGAGATAGCAATAGCGCTATTTTGTATTCTATTAAGTTTTTTTAAATGATTTGGTTCATCTATATCTTTTTTTAACATTTTTGTATTTAATAAAATCGAAGTTGATGGTGTATTTAAATCATGTATTAAATCTTTAATAAATCTATCAAGATGTGAAATTGTTTCATTCATAGGCTTCAATGAATATTTTGCAAGAAATAAACTCAAAAGTAAAAATAAAACTATCAATGCCACTTGCAGTATTATTGTAAATAATGCAACATCATATAACTCTTTTTGAATTAACTTATTATCTACACTTACTACTATAGATTGTGTACCTTTTAATAATGGAAATGATTTTTTATAATAATCACCCTCTTTAGTAGCTAGCTGATATATAAATCTATTTTTATCTTCTATATCATAACTATATCCATCTTTTTTATATCTAAAAACTGTTTGTTTTAGTTGCATCGAATAATCATGCATCTTCATTGTATATTTTTGCAGAATTTGATTCTCTTGCTGTCCATAGTATAAATAGCCTAATAAAATAACAAAAAAAGCAGTAGAAAAAAAATATATAAATGTAAATTTTATTAATGATGTTTTTTCATATTTTTTCACATCTATACCCTACCCCTCGAATATTTACAATATTTAAACCTATTTTTTTAAGTTTTGATATTTGTACTCTTAAAACAGCATCAGTACCTTCAAAGTCATCATGTGTGTGTGATATTAATTCATCTTTTGATAAAACTTTATCAAGATTTTTTATAAAATATTCAAACAATATCATCTCGGTAGGACTTAAGTGAATAGTAGTATTGTTTTTATTTAATTGTTGTTTGATTGTATCATAGATAAGTTCACCATAAGTGATAGTTTGATTGTATGTTTTAAATGATTTTTTTAACACTACCTCTATTCTTAAAAGTAATTCATCTATATCAAATGGTTTTTTAATATAATCATCAGCACCTACATCAAAACCTTTTTTCATAGATTTTATATCAACATTTGCAGTTACTATAATTGCTGGTGTGTTATCTCCACTTTTTCGCAAGTCATCTAAAAGTTCAAGTCCATTTACAAATGGTATATTTAAATCAAATAAAAATATATCAAAAGAGTTATTATATGTTTCCTCTAAAGCTTCTTGTCCATCTTTAACCCATGTAACTACATAGTTTTCTGACTCTAATAACTCATGAATAGTTTCACCTAAGATAATATCATCTTCTACAAGTAATATTTTTTTATCCATAAACTACACCTTTTTTAGTTGATTCTCCATCATTTTATCATAAATAAGTTTTTTTGCATCTTCTGTACTTAAATCTTCTACACAAAAAGGCTCACCAATATAAAAATCTATTTGTGAAAATGGTTTTGGTACTATAAACTTGTCCCATGATTTTAGTTGCCAATATGAAGTAGGAATAGAACTAAAAGGTAAAATTTTAGATTTTGTTTTTTTTGCAATTACCACAATACCATCTGCTATACTATATATTGGTCCTTTTGGTCCATCAGGGGTAATAGCAACATCAATATTATTTTTCAATGCTTTAATAGCACCCAATAATGCTTTAGCACCACCTCTAGTTGATGACCCACTTAAAGCACCAACACCAAGATGATTAACAACTTTTCTTATTGTTTCACCATCTCTATGCTCACTAACAATCACTTTAATATCACCATTTGGTTTAAAATGTCTATAGTTAAGTGGTTGCATAAGTAAATCACCATGCCACATAGCAACAATAAAATTTTCATTTTCAGGGTTGAAAGAAGATGGGTAGTGATATACTTTTTTATTTGTTAGATATATAAACCTAACGATAAGTTGTAGTATATAAGGCAATATTTTAGTTTGAATAAAGCCTAATATTTTCTTTTTTATAAGACTTTACCTGTAAGAGATGTTCTATTTGTTTTTATAATTTCAACATCTACTATTTTTCCAAGTAACTCTTCACTACCTTCAACAAAAACTTGAACATAGTTATCACTAAAACCAAAAACTTCACCATTTGGTTTTAAGTCTTCAAATAAAACTTTTAAAGTTTTACCTAAATATTTAGACATATGCTCATCTTGATGTGTTTTATGTAGTTCTATTACTTTTTGTAATCTAGCACTCGCTATTTCATCAGGAACTTGGTTTGGTAAGTTTTCTGCTACTGTAAGTGGTCTAGGAGAATATTTAAAATTAAATATAGCTTCAAATTTTACTTTTTCTATAACATCAATAGTGTCTAAAAACTCTTCATCAGTTTCATCAGGGAAACCAACAATAATATCAGTACTAATTCGAACATTAGGTACTAAATTTCTAATTTTTTCACATCTATTTAGAAACCACTCTTTTGTATAGCCTCTTTTCATATCTTTTAATACTTTTGTATTTCCAGCTTGTAAAGGTACATGTATCTGTTTACAGATTTTAGGATTTGAAGCAAATTCATTTATAAAATCATCATCCATATGTAAAGGGTGAGGAGATGTAAATCTTATTCTTTCTAGGTTTTCTATTTTTGATATATCTTGAAGTAAAGATGTAAAAGTAGTTTTATCTCTACCATCAGAGAAATTAGTTCCATAGTTATTTACATTTTGACCAAGTAAAAAAACTTCTTTAGCTCCTAAGTCTACTGATCTTTGTATCTCATTGATTATAATCTCTTTAGGGATACTTATCTCGTCTCCTCTTGTAGCAGGAACTATACAAAAAGTACAACTCTTATCACACCCTAGGGAGATGTTCACACTACTTCTGTATACAGATTTTCTAAACTCTGCAAACTCATAAGTAGTTTCATCATTATCTATATCAATAGCCACTGTTTTTGGATTGTTTACTGCAAAAGATATTTTTGAAACATTTCTTGCCCCTACTACAAAATCAACATAAGGAGCTCGTTTGATAATACTTTCACCTAAGTGGCTTGCCGTACATCCACAAACACCTATTTTTGCACTATCTTTTTTCTTTTTATTAAAAGTTCCAAGTTCTGAAAATAATTTTGCAACAGGCTTTTCTCTTACAGAACAAGTATTGATGATAATTAAATCAGCATCCTCTATAGTTTCTGTAGTTTCATAGTCTTCATGACTTCTAAGCTCTGCAATGATATGTTCAGTATCTCGAACATTCATTGAACAACCTAAAGTTTCAATAAAAAGTTTTTTACTCATAATCTATTAATTTTTATAATGAATGAATTTCGTATAAGTACTCTTCATCAGCTAAACCATACTTAACTTCTCTAAAGTGTACAGCATAACCAGCTTCTTCAAACTTATCAACTATAGCCATCATATCTTTGTGAGAATTATCTCTGTCAAAATAAAAAATTTCTTCCTCTTTTTCTGCTAACTCTTCTAATAATTTTTCAAAATTTACTTTTTTTGGTTTCGCTGTAAGCTCTTTTCTTGCTAATAAAATATCCATTATGATATATTCCTTTTAATTTATAATTATTGCCATTTTATCTATTTAGTACTAAATATATGTTTAAGCTATAAAATAGTGTATAAAAAAAGGTGGCTTATACACCACCTTTCTTATTATAAATAGTTATATTTACTTTCTTTCAGTTACTTCTAATAAATGATAACCAAATTGAGTTTTTACTGGTCCATGAACTACACCAACTTCATCATTAAAAACAACCTTATCAAACTCTGGTACCATTTGCCCTTGACCAAATGTTCCTAAAGCTCCACCTTCATTTCCTGAAGGACATTGAGAATACTCTTTTGCTGCATCTTCAAATGTTGTCTCTCCTGATGCTATCTTTGCTTTTAAATCATTACAAATCACTTCACTCTCTACTAATATATGTCTTGCACTAGCTGTTGCCATGTTAAATCCTTTTAATTTTTATTATTTTACTCAAAGTTAGCAAATCAATAGATAAAATGATATAATATTATTAATTTAACAAAGTAGGAACGAAAGAAATGATGAAAAATGTTATCTTATTTATAGAATCGAATGATATTGAAGCTTTAGATATTTATACACAGCTTAAGTGTAGTGTAGAGGAGATAAAAATACTCCAACATCTTACTAAGCAGTATATTTTAGGTATTGATAGCTTATTAGTAATAGATATATTATCAGAATTTTATGATACTAAAAAGTTTGAACATCTTGAAAACATATGTCATATTAAAAATCTTTTAGAATATGGATGGATAGTTCAAAATAACTTTTCTGCAATTAAAATAAGTGATTTATCTCAACTTGAACTTATTAATAATGTTGTTAGTCTAAGTAGTTCATTTTTAAAACTATTAGAGGTGGGTTCTTTAGAGTTAGTTTTACCGGAAGTTAAAGAATATAATGACCACCTTGAGTATCTACAAGACCAGTTTTTTAAAATAGATTTAGCACAAAAGTTAAATGTAGTAAAACACAATTTTGATGAAAATTCACCAAATACAAATAGACTTAGAAGTAAACTATCTTTACTAGAAAATCGTATAAAAGAAAGAGTAGAAACTACAACAAATACAATTATGCTAGAAGACTTCTTTAAAGATAATAATTTAAACGATAAAGAACAGATGATATTCTTAGCTTTACTTAAAGAGGAATATGGGGGTAGTGATGAATCTATACGAGATATGAACTCACTTATAGCTCTAATCTCAAGTGATGACTATGAAAAAATAAAATATAGAAGTTTGCTTGAAGAGAGTGGAAATCTTATCTCAAATAGTCTAATAGATTATGATGAAATGCTTACTCCATTTGGTGGTATAATTAGGAATTTTTATATACCTGAACAAATTTTATACAAAATATCACATCCAGTAAAAAAGAATAAGAGAACACAAAAAATAAAACTAGATATGCTAATACAAGAGCAAGAGATGTTTGAATTAATAGAACCAAAGAAAACTCTTGAGGATGTAGTTTTAAATGATAAAACTAAAAAGACACTTGATTCACTTTTAAAACAAGTAGATAAAAGTGTAATAGATAAACTTAAAAAATGGGGAATAAAAGATAAGAAAAAAGGGATAGATGCAAGAATCATATTTTATGGAGCAGCTGGAACTGGAAAAACTATAACTGCCCTAGCCCTAGCAAAATCTCTAAAAAAACAAGTTCTTAGTTTTGATTGTAGTAAAATATTATCAATGTATGTAGGTGAGAGTGAAAAAAATGTTCGTAAAATTTTTGATGACTACAAAGAGTTATGTGTAAAAACAAAAAGTGAGCCAATTTTACTTTTAAATGAAGCGGATCAGTTTTTAAGTAATCGTGTAAGTGGTCAAATAAGTGGTAGTGATAAGATGCACAATCAGATGCAAAATATATTTTTAGAACAAATAGAAAGATTTGAGGGGATACTAGTAGCAACTACAAACTTACTTGAAAGTATAGATAAAGCCTTTTCAAGAAGATTTAACTATAAAATTGAATTCTTAAAACCACAAGAAAAACAAAGAAAACTATTATGGGAAAAACTACTACCTTCAAACTTACCTTATAGTTCTGATTTTGATATAAATCAACTTATTTCAAGAAAATTAACAGGCGGTCAAATTGAATTGGTTATTAAAAATACAGCATACAAATTGGCAATTGAAGATGAACCTCTATTTAAAACTTCTGATTTTATTGAAGAGATAAATAAAGAGGAAAAAACAATGTTTGATAAGGATAAAAAAGTCGGCTTTATGAGCTAACTTTTTAGATATTAATACAGGAGATAATTTATGAAAGATATTAGTATACAATCTTTATTAAGTAAGAAATTAAACTTATTAATAAAAGATATAAAACTTAATAGAAAAGCTATGTTAAAAAATAGTACTAAATCTGAATATCTTCATAAATTTCGTATATCCATTCGTAAAACAAGAGTATACCTTGTTCACTTATCAAAATATTTTAAAAGTGATAGTTTATTAAAATGCAAAAAAGAGTTTAAATATTTAGGGAAATTAACAAATGAACCAAGAGACTTGGATGTATATATTGAGAAATTTGATAGTTATATAAATCTCCTCCCTACAAATGAACAAAATAATTTAAATGATTTAATAAACTACCTTAAAAATAAAAAAGATCAAGAGTATAAAAAATTATTAAAATCATTAAATAGTAAGATATATAAAAATATTATCAAAAATATTAATAAACAAATAAAAAATAAGAACTTATTTACAGAAAGAAAATATAAAGCAAAAAAAGTAGCATATAAAAACTTATCAAAAGTATATGATATTATTACCAACAAAGGTACAATCATAAAGCAAAATAGTTTAAATTCAAGATTTCATGAGTTAAGAATTGATTGTAAAACATTACGTTATTTAATAGAGCTATTTTTACCATTTTATAATAAAAAAAATAGTAAAAAAATAATAGAAAAGTTAAAAGTCATTCAAACTCTTCTAGGAAACTTTAACGACTATAAAGTACATAGTTGCAAATTAAATTTTTTTATAAAAGAACTAAATATAATGGGAAACCAGCTACTAACTTTAAATAACTTAATAGAAAAATACACTAAAGAGCAAGAGTTAATAAAAACTCAATTTCAATATAAATTTGATGAATTTAATCAAAAAGAATTCAGAGCAAAGTTACTTGATTTTAAAAAATAAATTACACCAAAGGTAACTCTATAAAAAACATAGCACCATTTTCAGTATTTTTAACATATAAGTCACCTTTAAAACTATCTTTTATAATTTTATAACTCATATAAAGACCTAAACCTGTACCTTTATTTTTACTTTTTGTTGTAAAATATGGATTAAATATTTTTTTAACAATATCATTTGGGATTCCACCTGCATTATCTTCTATAGTGATAATTGCTTTATCTTCAATTGTTTTTAGTTCAATTTTTATCCATGGATTATCAATCTTTTTTTCAACTAATATATCTTTTGCATTATTAATGATGTTGATAATTACTTCAGTTAACTCCCCCGCAACAATATTTACTGTCAATGGATTATCATAAGAGATATTATTTTGAAGATCAATATCATAATCTTTCATAACGGTGTCAAGAATATTAGCAGAGATACTAATTCTCTCCTGAAGAATAATATTTCTTAATACTTTCTCCTCCATTAAAAAGTTTCTAAATAGATCAATAGTGTCGGAGAGATATATTGTTTTGTCAATTATCAAACTCATATCTTTAGGTAATTCTTCAAGTTTAAGTGTGTTAAATTCATGCTTCAACTTTATCCCTGAAGCTAGAATAGATATAGTACTTAAAGGTTGTCTCCATTGGTGTGCAATATTAGCAATCATTTCACCCATTTTTGCCATTTTTGATTGTTCAAATAGTTGTAATTCTTTTTGTTTATTATGTTCTATCTCTATAGTTACTCTTTTATCAAGCACTCTATTTATCTCTTGTAATTCTTTAGTTTTTTCTTTTACCTTTTTATCAAGAGTTTTATTTATCTGCTTTATCTCTATTGATTTATTTTGCAATTGTTTATTCTTTTTAAGTAATATTATTAAAAACAAAAGAACTAAAATAATTGTAAAGACTATTATATTTATCCAATAATAATATAAGTCATAAAATGAGATTGGTTTATTTATTATAATTGGATTTTTTATTCCAAATTGTTTAATATCGATATTAAACTTCAAACTACTTTTCATATTAAAATAAAAAGAATTTGGACTATTTAGCATAAAACCAATATCTTCTATTGGCTTATTTTTTAAAAACTCTATCACTTTAAAAGCTACACTTTTACCTTGTTGTATTCCGCTTACACAATTACCCCCAAGAACATTTATCAGGTCCAAATATATACTAGTATGTATCAAGATTGGATTTTTATAAACTTCTACAATCTTTTTATTTACTTCAGCAATAGAAATATGTTTATTATTCTCAAAGTGACTTGTTACAACCAATAACATCAAAATAGAATTTTTATCATAATCTTTTAATTCTTTTAATACAGTTTCTATATCTTTGTGATTTATATACACAAAGTTTATATTATTTATATCTTTATATTCATTTTTATATTCATTTATTAATTTATTTGCAGTTACTGTTTCATCAGAAAGAAGATATATAGTTTTTAAATTTGGATCTATTCTTTTTGCTAAGTTAAAGTTTGCAATTGGATTTTTTCGTTCAAATACACCTGCATAAGTTTTATTGTCAAGAGTATTGAATAAAGATAGATCATTAACCCCACAAAAGAAAACTTTTGATTTTTTAAAGATATTTTTTTGTTTGTATTTTTTTACAAAATTAAGTGCATTATCATCTGTGGTAATAATAATATCAAAGTTTGTATTTTTATATTTTTTAGAATAAAAGTTTATTCTATTTTTTTGAGTCTCTTTATCTGGTCTAAATAGTTTCGTATCCATAAACTCAATATTTAGTTGAATATTTTCTATATCTGATTTATTTAAACTATTTTTTATAGCTTGAAACTGTTCGTTAGTCCAACCCAAATCAACTCTATAGGAATTTAGAATTAAGATATTTGTTGCATATGTATTGGTAATTAATAAAAATAATATCAATAATAATTTTTTAAATACCATACATAAACCCCTATGTTAAATTTAATTTAAGTAAATATAACATAGTAGGGCTAATAAAAATTTTAAATAGAGTTATTTACGTTTACTACTAACCTTATATTTTCCATTTTTATCTTTTTGAGGAGTATAATTATCAATAACCCAAGGTACTACTATATCAAGTTCCTCTTTTTTTATAAAACCTTTTAGTGATGGCATAGTACCAAATTTTTTGTAACTCATATCTTCACAATAACCCTTATCTCTAGTAGGTTCATATAAATAATCTGTTAAAAATTCAATCGAAAGTTCTCTTAATTCTTTATCGCTAACTGGTCCTTCTATAGCATCAACACCAATTATAACACTTCTGGTTGCTACTGCAATTGGTGGTGCTACCATCATAGATTTTTCAAGTTTATTTTTTGGTTTAGAACTCATATGACACATTGCACATTTTTTTTCAAATATTTTCACTGCTGTTCTTGCCTCTTTTGCTTGAACACTTGATGTTGCAAAAGCTAAAATTAATCCTGCTGTTATTAGTTTAAAATTTATTTTCAATTCCATTCCTTTATATAATAATTGTTTATAAAATATTATAAGTTTTATTAATAAAAAGTTAGCTTAAAAAAAGAATAATTAAACTATATGTTAGGTCAATCCGACCAAATTTAAAAATATTATTTGAACACCTTTATCTACGAGTATTATAAATTTTACAATATGTAAAATATTATCTTTTTAGTTTTATTTAAGAATAATAATAGTTTTGTA